>Ga0307424_1000489_pt1 | contig 20954 bp, 13 predicted proteins | sample SalMarWE160320MG_FD_202157 | JGI IMG/M metagenome (GOLD analysis project Ga0307424, IMG submission 202157) | Salt marsh sediment microbial communities from the Plum Island Ecosystem LTER, Massachusetts, United States - WE1603-20 | ecosystem: Environmental > Aquatic > Marine > Intertidal zone >... | reverse complement strand
AGCGCGCCACCGACTGATGGTGCGGCCGCCACGACACCCCGTCGTCGGGCACGAGAATGTCGAGCTTGCGGTCGGTCTTGGCGTGAGTGTCGAACACGTGCAGCTCGCCGCCCAGCTCGTACACGATATGACCGGCTTCGTCGGCGCTGGGCCAGCGCACGTCCCACGTCGTGCTGGTGGTGAGCTGTTGCAGATCGCCGCCCGTCGGGGTCACGGAGTACAGGTTCAGCGTGCCGCTCCGGTCCGAGGCAAAGTAGATCCGGTTCCCCACCCACATGGGATCGCGGTCCGTGCGCGGGTTGTTGGTGATGTTGCGCGCGTCGCTCGTGGCCAGGTCGAACACCCAGAGATCCTCGGCCCACCCACCCGAGTAGCGCTTCCAGGCGCGGAAGTCTCGGAACAGGGGCGAGTAGACCACCTGTTTCTCGTTCGGGGAGAGGTCACCGGCGCCGGATTGCGGCATCGGCAGCGCTACGGGCAGTCCGCCCGCCACGGGAACCGTGTACAGGCGGTTGTCCCCCAGATCCCAGCCGTCACGGAGCGAGCGGAACACCACGGCGTCACCGTCGGGTGTCCAGCCGTACACCTGGTTGTCGTACCCCCAGCGCGGCGGCAACGGCCCGCGGGCAGGGTAGAAGGTGAGCTGCTTGGGGACGCCGCCACCGGACGGCATCACGTAGACCTGCTCGTCCCCGTCGTACTGGCCCGTGAAGGCGATCCATTTGCCATCCGGGGAGTACTTCGCGAACAGCTCGAGACCGGGACTCGAGGTGAGCCGCACGGCGGTGCCGCCCGTGGCGGGCGCGGTCCAGAGGTCGCCCGCGTAGGTGAACACGACCTGCGCGTCGTGGATGTCGGGGAAGCGAAGCAGCTTGGTCTGTGCGGCGGCCGGCGCCGTGACGCCGGCGGCAACGGCCAACGCCAGTGCGCCGGTCACGAGGATGCGGGAAAGACGCATGTGAGGCAGCCCCCTATGGGAATGCAGAATGCAGAGTGCCGATTGTGGAGTGGGATTGAAGATAGACGATGGACGCGGGTCGTGGGGAAGGGGCCCCGGTCTGCGGCTCCGTGCGCTCGGAAGCCGCCGGATAGCTTCCGCTACCCGCGGCCCCGCTCCCACGCCACGACGGATTCCCAACGTAGCTTGGTCTCGCGCATCATCTCCAGAAACTCGCCATCGCTCCGGAGGTCGGCCAGGAACGGATCGTACTCCGAGAGGAACGGGTAGTTGACGAACCCCTGGTCGATTCCCCGTCGTACCCAGCGCAGCGCATCCTCCGGCCGCCCGATCAACATGAACGCCTCGGCCATGAAGATGGAGGCAAACTCATTCTGGAGGGCCGCCTCGAGGCGTGGCGTCGCGGACTTTAGCGCGCCCTCCCGATCACCCACCAACGCGTGCCGCAGGAACGAGGCGCCGTCGCCGAGGCGTGTCCCCGCCATCACGCCAGCGGTGCGCTCGAGCAACGCGCTGGCTTCGTCGCGCAGCCCGGCGGCAGCCATCTCCATGCCCGCCATAAACGGCACCATCGAGCCCGGCGAGGCCATCGCGCACGCCTTGCGTGCGGGGGCGACCACGTCGTCGAAGCGGCCATTCACCCAGTGATACGAGCTGGCCACCAGCGGCGTGACCGCGGTCAACGGGTCGATCCGGAGAATCCGGTCCACGAGTGCCCCATGATTCCGGAGACCGGCGGTGTTCGAGAAGCGGCACGATTCGGCCAGAATGTTCGCGTCCCCCGGCCACAGCTCCTGCGCCCGGTAGAGATCGGGTAGCGCCTCCTCGGGCCGCCCACGACTGCCCGCCACCAAGCCCCGGACGAAGACGGCCAGCGCGTGCTCGGGATCGAGCGCCAATGCCCGGTCCACGAACGCCGCTGCCCGCGGCAGTCCGGCCGCCGCCGAGACGAGGCTCATGTTGACCTCGTTCCAGTGAAGCTGCGCCTTCGTCGCGAGCAGGAGCGGTGTATCGCCGGTGATCGCCAACGCCTCATCCACGAGGCGGAGGGCGCGCTGCGCTGCGTCCGGCGTCCAGCCATACATCTCCTGGCGCGCGCGCAGGTAGCAGTCGTACGCGACGGAATCGGCGATTGGGCGCTCGGCCGCGTGCCGTCGCTCGGCTTCGCTGAGCGTCACCTCGAGGGCCGAGACGATCTTCCCGGCGATCTCCTCTTGGATGCCGAAGACGTCTTCGACGGTCCCGGAGTACTTGTCGCTCCAGACCGGCGTATCGGCACCTGCCTCGACCAGTTCGGCCGTCACCCGGAGCGCGTTTCCGGCCCGCCGTACGGAGCCCGTGACGACGTGACTCACGTGCAGCTCACGCGCAATGGTCGGTGTGTCCTTCTTCGTTCCCTTGAGGGTCATCGCCGAGTTGCGGGAGATCACGCGCAGCCCCCGCAGCCGTGACAGGTCGCCGATGATCTCTTCGGTCAGCCCGTCGGCAAAGAACTCGTTGTCGGGGTCCGGGCTCAGGTTCGCGAAGGGGAGGACAACCAGGGATCTCACTCCCGACTGGTCGGCCTCGTCCTCCGTCGTGAGTGCTGCCGCGAATGCGCCGGCGCTGGCGTAGCGGTCGGCCGGGACTTTGCTCAGCGCTTTCGCCAGCGCCTTCACGACCGCCGGCGACGCATCGGGGCGCGCCGTCGAGATGGGCGGGGCAGGATCCTTCACGTGCTTCGCCATCACCGCCTGCGCATTGGACGCGGTGAACGGTGGGTCGCCGGCCAGCATCTCGTACGTCACGCACGCGAGAGAGTAGACGTCGCTCCGGGCGTCGAGGTCCCGCTCGCCCGCCACCTGCTCGGGACTCATGTACGCCGGCGTCCCGATCGAGAGGCCCGTTTCGGTCAGCCGGTCCCCTCCAGCCGACTTCACCGCCAGCGCAATCCCGAAGTCCGCGACGACCGCGACGCCTTCCTGCAGGAGGAGGTTCTCGGGTTTGATGTCGCGATGCACGATCCCGCGCCTGTGTGCGAAGTCGAGCGCGCCCGCGATCGACTTCGTGATCGCCACGGCGTCGTCCATGGCGAGTCGTTGCTCCCGGTCCAGTCGGTCACGCAGCGATTCGCCCTCGACGAAGGGCATCACGTAGTAGAGCTGCCCGTCGGCATCGCCGGAGTCGAACAGCTGGAGGATGTGCGGGTGCTGGAGGGCGGCGGTGAGGGTGATCTCACGCAGAAAGCGTTCGCCGCCCATGATCGCCGACAGCTCCGGCCGCAACACCTTGAGGGCGACCTTGCGGTCGTGCTTGACATCGTGGGCGAGATAGACCGTGGCCATGCCCCCGGCGCCGAGCTCGCGCTCGATGTAGTAACGGTCCGCGAGGGCCGCGGAGAGGCGGTCGGTGGGTGTCGTCATAGGGGGCTGGGGAGCACGGTGCCGTACGATACGAGCCAGAGCGCGGGTTAGCCAGGGTAGCCAGTCGACGGCCCCGATGATCTTCCGCCGCACGGTCGCCCGTCGCCGACCACCTCCCCTCACCCATGCAGCATCCGTATCTTGCCCAGCAGCTGGCAACCCGTTCCCTGGTATGGAGACGATATGAAGTCGCTTCGCGCCGCGCTCTCGCGTGCTCTCTTCGTGATGCTCCTCGGAGTTCCCCTGGCATCGCTGGCCGCCCAAAAGAAGCCCCTTACCATCGACGACTACTCCCGCTGGCGGACCATCCAGGATGCCGCCATCTCGGGGAACGGTCAGTGGGTGGCGTACACGGTGCGGCACATGAACACACTTCCCGCGGACTCGAAGCCCGTGCTCATCCTGCGCAACCTCACGACCAATCAGGACGTCGAGATCTCCAACGCGCACGACGGGGTGTTCTCGCCGGACTCGCGCTGGATCGTGTATCAGGTGGATTCCGTGCCCGTCCCGAGACGGAACCGGCGCCGCGACACGACGGCCGCCGACACCGGGAGCGCACCGGCGGCCAAGGCCGCGCCCCCGCGGGTGGAGCTGCGCGAGCTGACCGGCGGGCGCACGCAGTCGTGGGAGCGCATGCGGGCAGGGATCTTCAACGTGACCTCAACCCATCTGCTGCTCCGCCGCTTGCCCGCGCGCGCGGCGCGCGGCGGTGGTGGTGGCGCGTCCGGCCCGCCCGGATTCGGCCGGCGCGGCGGCGGCACGAGTCGGCCTTCTGAAAGCACCGATGCCGTGCTGCACGATCTGGCCACGGGGCGAGACCTGTTCTTGGGAAGCGTCGGGGACGCGGCGTTCGACCGGCAGGGCGACTTCCTCGCGTACGCCACTGAAGCGGAACCGCGCGACGGCAACGGCCTCTTCCTCATGGAGCTGGCGAGTCACCGGATCCACGCGCTGGACAACGACACGCTGATCTACAGCCGGATCGAGTGGAGTGACGACGGCGACCGCGTGGCCGCGCTCAAGGGCCACCCGGTGGAGAAGCAGCGGGAGCGGGACAACACGCTCGTGACGTTCGCGAATCTCCGGAAGGCCATGGATCAGCCGGCCGCCAAGACACTCGACCCGAGCGCGACGGGATTCCCACAAAGGTTCGTGATCAGCGAGCGCGCCTCGCTCGAGTGGAGCGAGGACGGTGCCCGCGTGTTCTTCGGCATCATTCCCCAGACGGCCGCGCCCGACACGGGCCGCGCGCCGAGTCGTGACTCCGTGCCCGACGTGGACGTGTGGCGCACCGAAGACGAGCGCATTCAGTCGGCGCAGATGATCCGCGCCAATCGCGATCGCAACTTCACCTTCCAGCAGGCGTTCGATGTTGCCCAGGGTCGCTACGTCACACTCACCGATTCGGCCATGCGCACCGTGGACATCGCGCCCGATGGGCGCTGGGCTGTGGGGCTCAACGACCGCGCGTACATCTCGGACACCGCGCACGCCAAGGCGGATCTCTACCGGGTCAACACGGCAACCGGCGAGCGCACACCAATGATGAAAGGGCAGCTCGTCGGTCAGCATGCGTTCGGGATCAGTCCCGACGGCCGGCGCTACGTCTACTGGAAGGACAACCGGTATGAAGCGTACGATCTCGACGCCGGCACGTCGCGTGCGCTCTCCGGCGGCGAGAATGCCGACTTCCTGAACGTCGAGTGGGACTACGTGGGACCACGCCCGCCGTATGGCGTCGCGGCGTACGCGAGCGACGGAAGCGGGATCATCGCCGAGGGGCGCTACGACCTCTGGTTCGTGCCCTTCGGTGCCGGAACCGCACGGAACCTGACGAATGGGGCAGGGAACAAGGACGAGATCCGGTACCGGTACGTCCAGACCGAGCCGATCGACTCCGCCGCGCCGCGCCACGTGCGCACCGGTGACGAGATCGACCTGAGCAAGCCGGTCACCCTGTCCGCATACGGACAGTGGACCAAGAAGGAGGGTTTCTATCGCCTGGCTCGGGGCCAGCTCGAGAAGCTCGTGTATACGGACGCGAAGTACAGCACGCCGCTGCGCGCGGACAAGGCCGATCGGTTCCTGCTGACGCGCCAGACATTCGCCGAGTTTCCCGATCTGCAGGTGGCGAGCGCCGCGTTCTCGGACATGCGGAAGATCAGCGACGTGAATCCACAGCAGGCGGAATACCTGTGGGGCCACCGTGTCCTGTTCGACTACACCAACAAGGATGGCAACAGGCTCCAGGGGATCCTGGCGCTCCCGGACGACTACCAGCCGGGCGAGAAGCGGCCGATGCTGGTGACCTTCTACGAGAAGAACTCGCAGAACATGCACCGCTACACGCCGCCGTCGTTCATGGGCAGCATGGGCGCGATGCCGGTGGAGGCCGTGAGCCACGGGTACATCACGATGTTGGCGGATGTGTACTTCCACACGGGGCGCTCGCACAGCGACGTGTTGGAGTGTGTCGAAGCCGCCGTCCGCAAGGTGATCGCCATGGGGTACGCCGATTCCGCGCACATCGGCGCGAATGGGCACAGCTACGGTGGCGAGTCCGCCGCCTTCATCGCCACCCGGTCCCACCTGTTTGCGGCCGTCGGGATGGGCGCCGGCGTCACCGATCTGTACACCGACTTCAGCCAGAGTTGGGGATGGTCGTATCAGGTGTCAGGTGGAAGCGGCGAGAATGGGAACGAGTATTATCTGTTCAGCCAGGGCCGGTGGGGCGTGAGCCCGTGGGACGCGCCCGACCTCTACCATTTCGAAAGCGCGCTCACGCACGTGCGCGAGGTGCGCGAGCCGATCCTGATCATGCACGGCGCCGCCGATCCCACCGTGTCGTTCACCGAGGGGATGAACTTCTACAACGCGCTGCGGTTCAACGGGAAAGAAGCGTACATGCTCGCCTATCCCGGTGAGGGACACCACCTGAACGGGCTCGCAAACCAACGGGATCTCACCATTCGGTACTTCGAGTTCTTCGATCACTTCCTGAAGGGGGCGCCGGCGCCGAAGTGGATGACGGATGGCGTGCCGTACCTGGTGAAGGAAGCTGAACGGCGGGCGGCGCCTGCGGGGGGAGGCCGCCCGTGATGAGATTCGGCAAAACCGTCACCGTCGCTCTCGCGTGGGTGGCGTCGTCCACGCCGCTGCACGCACAGGCGGCGACGGCGGCGGGACACAGCCTCCCGCCGGCCACGGAGGTCCGCGCGATGGTCGACTCCCTCGCGCAGGCGTTCATCGCGGACCACATGGCTCCCGGCGTGTCGATCCAGGTGGTGCGTGGCGGGGACACCATCGTGAGCGGCGGTTGGGGAATGGCGGATCTGGATCAGCAGGTCCCCGCGACGGCATCGACGCTGTACCGCATCGGCTCGATCACGAAGCAGTTCACATCGGCGTCCGTGATGCGGTTGGTGGAGGCGGGCAAGGTATCGCTGGACGACTCGATCGCCGCCTACGTGCCCAACCTGCCCACGGGATGGCGCGGCGTGACGGTGAGAGAGCTGCTGAACCACACGTCGGGCGTGCCGAGCTACACGGACATCGGCGAGCGGTGGCTGAAGCGCTTCCGCGAAGACATGCGGCCCGACACGCTGGTGGCGTTGACCGCGTCGGACTCGATGTGGTTCGCGCCGGGTACCAAGTGGCGCTACGACAATACGGGCTACGTGGTACTGGGCATGCTGCTCGACCACGTCACCGGCACGCCCTACCCACAGTACGTCGAGCAGCAACTGGTGCGGCCATTGGGGTTGGAGCACACCTACTACTGCGACACGGACCGCGTGCTCCCCGGTCGCGCGCGCGGCTACCAGCGCGACGGGGAGGTGTGGACGCACGCCGCCTTCTTGAGCATGACGCAGCCCTACTCGGCGGGCGCGCTGTGCTCCACCGTGGGCGACCTCGCCCGCTGGAACCTCCTGGTGGCGAACGGGAAGGTCGTGAGCCCGGCGTCTTACGAGACCATGACCACGCCCACCGGCGCGGCAGCCACGCGCCACTACGGCTTCGGTCTCGCGGCGGACACCATGGCGGGGAGCCGCGCGATCACACACGGCGGCGGCATCCCCGGCTTCCTGTCCGAGAATGCGTATCTGCCCGACGCGCAGCTCTCCGTCACCGTGCTCACCAATGCGGGGACGGGGAATCCCGCGCCCCTCCTTCACCAGGTGGCGCGCGCGGCGCTCGGCGTGCCGCTCGTGCAGCCGCCAAAGCGTGTGGCGCTCACCGCCGAGCAACTGCGCCGTTACCCGGGCCGCTACGAGCTCGCGTTGCCGAACGGCACGAAGCTCCCCATCACCGTCACGCTCAGCAACGGCGTGCTTCGCGCGCAGGCGCAGGGGCAGGACGCCTTCGAGCTGATCCCCTATGGCAACGACGCCTTCGGTGGTCCCGCCGGCACGGGGATCCGCATGACGTTCACGCTGGAAGGCGGCCGAGCGACGGAGTTCACGCTCGTTCAGGGCGGACCGCCCATACGGGCGGTGCGGGTCGAGTAGAGACGACTCCCCGGACCACCGAGGATGCTCCGTGGTCTGGCGCACGCGGTTGCCCTGCAATAATCCGCCCCGGGCTGCGTTGGTGCGGTTGGGTTCCCACGCCCGCCGCATCCCACAATGCCGCGTCCCCCTGGAAGCGGGCGCGACATGGGAGCGGCAGGAGACGCCGTTGGACACACCGCAGCGCGGCGCACCGGCGCGTGGGTCGGCCTCTACCGGCCGCGCCGCCCGCGGGCCTCGCCGCTCTATCGGCTCCTCGCCGACCACTTCCAGACCTTCGCGACGGTGTACGACGAGCGGTTCGCCCCCCGCTGGAGCCCCTGACGCCGACACTTGGTTGGTCCGAGACGTACGAGACTCAGGCGGACGCGATGGCTACGGCTATAAGTCAATCGGGGATCGCAGCTGTGGCACACAGCAACGGTGGCGTCGTCGCCAGAGTCCACATTCGTCAGTATGGCGCGAACGAGCGCGTCAACCGCCTGTGACGGTGGGGTCTCTGCACCAGGGGCGCAGCTTGCCGAGAATGTCCTCAGCAATCGGCCGGGGGATCGTCGGGACCGACCTACTGGAGCAGTACATCGTGACTTTCAGCATACCGACGGGACAGATGGTACTCTCGACGCCGGCGTAGCCCGGCCCTTCGCTATCCCCACGGCGCTCTCCCTAGAGCGGGAGCGCGCCCTCGAACGCACCAGCGCCATCCAGCGCGCTCATTCGACGCCCCGTTCGGTCCGAGAGGCCGCCCGCGGCTCCACCACACGCCAAACCACCGCGAGCAACAGCACTGAGATCAGGAGACCGATGACCGTAGCATAGATGTCCAGCCAATCGAAAACTCCCTTGGGGAGGTATGGCTGTGCGAACTCGTAGACGACATAGCCAACGGCGAAGAACACCGCCAACCGATAGCTCTGTCTGTGAGAGGGATTCAGGATGGCAAGTGCGAGAAAGATCTGGACGACGATGCCGCCGAGGTTCCCAACGGAATCCGCCAACCCCAGATCGTTGATACCGTGCTCATAGACGTAGGGGCGATAGACGTAGCGGCCGAATTCGGTAAAGACGAACGCGCCCGCGCCGAGCACCAAGAAGGCCAGCCGCGACCAACTTGGCTTGAAGAACTGCTCTCGCGTCGTGAAGTAGCCCATTGCCCTCTCGCAGTCTTGCCTGCCCAGCCGCGGCCGCACTGGGGTGCTACCGTCGGGCTCGTCTACGGTGCAACACCGCTGACGCTGGCGAATTGGGTCATGTCGAGGCAGAAATGCACGCACCAGAACCAGACCACGTCACGCGATCGCTGCAAGACGAGTATCACCGCGACACCCAGCCCCGCGTCCCGTAACAGCCCGCCCAGCTCGATCCACGTCGCACCCTGGGATAGCATGGCCGGAATGTGCCCGGCGGCGAACAGGCACGCCACGACGACGGTCGCCCAACGAGAGCCGATTGCACCGGCCAGGCGTACGAACAGGATGGCGATCGTCAGGTCCTCGAGAAACACCTGCACCATCTTGTCGAGATTCTCGTAGCGCCACATGCGACCCAAGAGCCACCACGGTGCATCGGCTCCCGTTCGCAAGAGCGCGTAGGTGGTGACCGCCATGCTCGCAAGCACGAGTCCCACGACGAGTCGCAGCGGGATCCGGGGCTGCGGCAGCCACGCCGTAGCCCACGACTGCCGGCGAAGGAGCACCACGAGGAGAATGGGCGCGAAGATCAGGAGCTGGTTGATCGCACCGGTGACCGGACCGAGCGGTCCCCGCTCGGGCAGGAGCAGCGAATGCGACCACAGCTGACCGGTGGCCACGATGCCCGTCGCGCCGAGCAGCGCGAAGCCAAACTCCTTCCAGGGCCGCGCATAGCCTTCGACCGGTTCTCGCAACCAGATCCCGGGCCTGACCCGATTGGCCACCAGCCATCCACCGAGTCCCACGAGATACGCCGAGACCAGCGGCGGGTAGTGTTCCTCAAACACGCTCGTTGTTCTTCAGGTCTATCCACAGGGGGACCAAGGACCCTACCACACGAGTGAGCCGCCCGCTAGCGCGCGCCTGGCAACAGCATGCGCTCGGTAGACCGCGGCGCGACGCGATGCTCGCCATGCTTCTCCGCGGCTACCGTCAACCCAATCATTGCCGCCGGGATCAACCACGCGGTCCCAGCAGGTGGCTCGAGAGCGGCACCAACACCGAAGCCGATGGCGGCGATGCCTGCCGAGGCGAGTAGGTCCAGCCAGAAATCGCCGCGACGGTGATTCGCGAGGTGGACGGCGGCAGGCAATCCAACTGCCACACCTGCCAGGCACCCGTAGAAGACGTATGGCAGAACATCCAGGTCCCCACCGCCGGATCCGTGAAAGAGTTGGTAGGCAGCTGCACCACCTAGGAGCCCTGGCACGCATCCCACGGCGCCACCCAATGTCGCGAGGAATGCCAGGTCCGCGGCGGGCACTTCGTGATACGTGGAATCCTCGAAACCCGCCTGACGTTGGGACGGTGTGAGCGCCGGGAGCCACTGCGCGGCACGTGGCCGCGGTAGCAGCGCGACGCAGACGAGGATCGAACAAGCTGGCCTGAAGAAAGACACGGTCCCTCGAGGCGACGGGTTGGCGGGTGTCAGGCGGACGGCGCGAGAGCCGTCCGGATGGTGCCGGTGGGGTGCTACTCCGGGCTCAGGCTGACGACAGCGACTCCCCGGGCTCGGCTATCCACCGATCATCACGGTGGGGTAGCCCATCACGATCGAACCTCCATGTGCGGTGAGGTCCCCCATCCGCGCCGACGGGAGTCCGCCGATCAATACGGTCATGGACCCCTTGGCGATGACGTCCGGCGGGCCGACGCACGTGGCCATGTCGCTGACGCGCGCGGCCGGCATCATGCCGATCAGCACGGTGGGACATCCCGGCGGCAGGATGGGACCGCCGACGTGGGGAATGGGGGGCACGCCTGGCGTGACCATCGGGCAGACGTGCATGTCGCCGGCGCGTGCCGCGGGCTGACCCATCGGGCGTTCTCCTCAGCGGCCCCGGTCGGCCCGGGGCGGTGGTGGGGTCCAGAGCGCGGTTTTCTCCGCGACCTCCAGCCCCTGACGCAGGTACTCCTGAAAGCGCTCCTCCGCCTGCTCGGGCGGGTCGATCACGGCAGCCAGGATCACGCTGCTGGCGATGGCCTGTGCCGCCATGAACTCCCCCGGAGCGACCGGCTCCGCGCCCGGCGGGGCCAGGCTGTCACCGCAGAAGAAGGCGGCGAGGCCGGCGCACCCCGCCGGCGTCCCGAAGTCGGCCGCCTCCGCGCTGGCCATGGTGGCCCGTCGCTTGGCGTCGCTGGGCTCGGCGATCCACGCCTTCGTGGCGTCGAGGGCGGTCTGGATGATGGGTGGGGGTGTTTCCCCGTGTGCCCGGCGCGCGCAGACCCACGCCCACCAGACGGCCGGGCGCGTGTCGAGCGCGTAAGCCAGGAACCGCACGGCCGCCACGTGGTTGCCGGCCGCAATCAGGGCCTCGAGGAAGGCGCGCGGCTGCTCCCCGTCCCCCAGCAGGGCGACGGCGTCGTCCTCCAGCTCCGCGGCGCGGCAGACCTCCAGCGCCGTCCGTCCCGTCCCCAGGAGCGCCGCCATGTCAGTTGATCATCGCGATGCCGCCCTTGACGGTGAGCATCGCGTCGCCTTTCACCGTCGTCATCGCGCCCTTCAGCTCCGTCTGGACCTTGCCTTCGAGCTTGAGCGTCATGCCACTGATCGTGACGCCCTTCTGATCGAGCTTCACCGAGCTCTGGCCGACCTTGAGCTCGAGCCCTTGCATCGCTTCGATGCTCACTTTGCCCAGCGCCGCCTTTACCGTGATGTTCCCCTTGTCGGCCTTGGTGCTCTGGTTGCCCATCTTCAGGGTGATCTGCTGGTCGCCTTTGCTCAGCGTTACCACCTGCTTGCCGGTCTTGATCGTGATCGACTGGTCGCCCTGGTCGATCGACGTTTCCTGGTCGCCCTGCTTGACCGTGATCGTCTGCTTGCCCTTCTCGATCGTCGTGGTGTCGTCGCCTTCCTTCACCGTCCGGGTGTCGTTGTTCGTGACCTCCGTCGTTCGGTCGTGCAGCACGACGCGCTTCTCGTCGTTCTTCACGCGTACCGTGAGGTCCTTCTGGGCCTGGGCGAAGATCTCCTCGTTGTCCTTCTTGTCCTCGAACCGGATCTCGTTGAAGGTGTCGGTGCTTCCCCCGGCGGAGCTGCGCGACTTGATGCCGCTCTGCGTGCCGCTGCCCGGCAGGGTGTAGGGTGGCGTCTGCTCGGCGTTCCAGACGCTGCCGATCACGATGGGGTACTGGGGGTCGCCGTCCAGAAACTCGATCAGCACTTCCTGGCCGATCCGGGGAATGTTGATCGCGCCCCATCCCTTGCCGGCCCAGGCGGTGCTGACCCGCACCCAGCACGAGCTGTTTTCGTCCTTCTTGCCCAGCCGGTCCCAGTGAAACTGCACCTTGATCCGGCCGTGCTTGTCCACCCAGATCTCTTCGCCGGCCGCTCCCACCACCACCGCCGTTTGGTGACCGCCGACGCGCGGCCGCGGGGTCTGGAGCGGCGGGCGATAGGGAATGCTGTGGGGGACGCAAACGAACTCGTTCTCGTACTCGAGAGGAGCGGTGTCCCAGGAGCGATAGTCGCCGGCGTGCGCCCGGTGCCGGACCTCCAGGATCTGGTAGGCCTGGTTTATCTCCTTGCGGTAGTGGTCTTTCAAGTCGAAGCGGTAGCCGCTCTGCATGCCACGGCAGGTCCCGGCGCCCCGCACTACCTGTTGCCGGGCCTCGTGCGCTTCCAGGCGGACGCGCGCATAGCGCTGGCCCTGATCCATGGCCGTGAAGTCGCCCGGATAGTCGTACAGCTCCTCCTTTTCCTTGCCGCTCACGGTTCCCTCGAGTCGCAGCGACGGCTGCAGCGGATCGTAGTCCCGAAGCGTCACCTTCCCGCTCTCCACCGCGTGCTCGCGTTCGAGCTGCGTGATGACACCATCCGGGTGCGCCTCCGTGTGCGAGGACATCCGGGCGGACGACAACCCGGGGCACGGCTGCACGGCGCTCGGCTGGTCCGCCAGGACGAGGGTGTGCTTGCCGTCACCGTGCTCGAAGAAGTAGAAAATCCCCTCGTCCTCTAGGAGTCGAGACACGAAGTCCAGATGCGTCTCGCGGTACTGGACGCAGTACTCCCGCTTGGGGTAGCTCCCGGCGCATCGTATGTCGAAGGCGGAGTAGCCCAAGTCGGTGAAGACCTGTTCCACGATCTCGGGGACGGACAGGTTCTGGTAGATCCGGCAGTCGCGGGAGAGTGACAGAAACCAGAGCCACGGCACGATCTCGGCGCGGTAGACGGTGAGGTCCTCCACCTGGCCGAGCTGCGAGAACCGGTTGACCACCCCGTTGATGAATCGCGTGCCGCCGTCGTTCGGCAGTTCGACGTGGATGGTGGCCGGCGTCCGGAGCACGCTGCTCGGATCCACCGCGGCGTTCGCGGACACGAGGTCCAGCGTGTACGCGAACGGCTGCGACATCCCTTCGGTCCCGGTGAAGGCGCTCAGGAGGAGCTCGTCCTTGCCTAAGGCCGTCTGCACGCGGATCGGGCGCTTGTCCTGACTGTATGCGCTCATGCGTCGCCTCGCCGACTGGGAAGGGTCACGTGTGGATCGCGTAATCGAAATGACCACCGCTGCCCACGCCCACTCCCACCTTCGATGGCCGTTTCCCTTCCGCCATCGAGGAGAGCAACAGCTGCGACAGGTCGGGCAGGAGCGTGTTGGTGAGGATGTTGTCCACGTTGCGTGCGCCGCTCTCCACCTCGACGCACCGCTTCGCGATCTCCGCGATCATGGCGTCGTCGTACGTGAGCGCGATCGCGTGCGTCTCCTCGAGCCGCCGCTGGACCTTGCCGAGCTTGAGGACGATGATCTGGCGCAGCGCCTCGTCCCGGATCGGGAAGTAGGGGATGATCACGGTCCGGCCCAGGAAGGCCGGCTTGAACGTCTTGTCCAACTCCGGCTTGAGCGCCTTGACCAGTCCCTGGGCGTCCGGCATGGTCTCGGGATCGGCGCACAACTTCATCAGCGTGTCGGTGCCGGCGTTGGTCGTCAGCACGATGATCGTGTTCCGGAAGCTGATCTGCCGGCCCTCGCCATCCTCCATCACGCCCTTGTCGAACACCTGGTAGAACAACTCCATGACGTCGGGGTGCGCCTTTTCGATCTCGTCCAGCAGCACCACGGAGTACGGCCGGCGCCGCACCGCCTCGGTGAGCACCCCGCCTTCGCCGTAACCGACGTATCCCGGCGGCGCGCCCTTCAGGGTCGAGACCGTGTGGGGTTCCTGGAACTCCGACATGTTGATGGTGATGAGATTGTGCTCGCCGCCGTACATGAGGTCGGACAGGGCCAGCGCCGTTTCGGTCTTGCCCACGCCGCTGGGGCCCACTAGCAGGAACACGCCCACCGGCTTGTTGGGATCTTCGATGTTGGCCTTGGAGGTGCGGAGTCGGCGGCTGATGGCCTCCAGGGCCGTGTCCTGCCCGATAATCCGGACTCCCAGGTGATGCTCCAGCTTCAGGGCCACCTGCAGCTCGTCGCTCATCATCTTCCCCAGCGGAATCCCGGTCCAGCCGGAGATGACCTCGCCGACCAGCTCCGCGTCCACGCAGACGCGCACCAGGCCGGTCTCGCCCTGCATCGCCTCGAGCTCCGTGGTGAGCTGCTTGATCTCGCCGCGCAGCTTGTCCGCTTCCTTGGTGTCGATCATGCGCGACTGCCGCCCGCTGGTGGTGTCCTCCAGCTTCTGCCGGAGGGCGCGGATCCGGTCGACCAGCCCGCGCTCCTTCTCCCAGCGCTCCCGGAGACCCGCGAGCTGCTGCTCGGTCGCCTCGCGCTCCTTGGCGATCGCGGCGAGGCGCTCCGCGTGATCGGTCCCCACCGCGGCCTCGCGCGACAGGATCCGCTCCTGCACTTCGAGATCATCGAGCCGGCGCTGCGCGTCCTCGATGGCGGGCGGCGTGGCGCTCTGGCCCAGCGCCAGCCGTGCGCACGCCGTGTCCAGCACGCTCACCGCCTTGTCGGGCAGCTGGCGGTCGGGCAGGTAGCGGTGCGACAGCCGGACCGCGGCGGCGACGCCGTCGTCCAGGATGCGGACCTTGTGATGGCTCTCCAGCGCGGCGGCCAGGGCCCGCATCATCAGAGTGCAGGACTCCTCGGAAGGCTCCTCGATCTTGACCAGCTGGAATCGGCGGGCCAGGGCCGGATCCTTCTCGAAGTACTTCTTGTACTCGGACCAGGTCGTGGCGGCGATCGTGCGCAGCTCGCCGCGGGCCAGCGCGGGCTTGAGCAGGTTGGCGGCGTCGTTCTGGCCGGCGGCGCCGCCCGCGCCGATCATGGTGTGTGCTTCGTCGATGAACAGGATGATCGGGATCTCCGACGACTTCACCTCCTCGATCAGTCCCTTGAGTCGGTTCTCGAATTCGCCTTTGACCCCCGCCCCGGCTTGCAGCAGGGCCAGGTCGAGGGACCGCAGCGTCACGTTGCGCAGCGGCGGGGGGACGTCGCCCTGTGCCAGGCGGAGCGCGAACCCCTCGACAACAGCCGTCTTCCCCACGCCGGCTTCGCCCACCAGGATCGGGTTGTTCTGACGGCGCCGGGTGAGGATGTCCACCACCTGCCGGACTTCGAAGTCGCGCCCGAGCACGGGATCGATCTTCCCCTGCTTGGCTCGCTCGGTGAGGTTCTGTGTGAACTGGTCCAGGTTCGGGGTTTTCCCTCCGCCCGGTCGGGCGGCGCCCTCTCCCCGGCCCTCGGCCGAGGCCGCCGTGCCCGTTTCCTCGGCGGACTCCGCGACGATGTCCAGGAAGTCCTTCCGCAGGCTGTCACCCACGATCTTCGAGAACTCGCGACTCACCTCCAGCATCTGGCGCCGGAGTTCGTCGTTGGTGGCCAGGGCCACGAGCGTGTGTCCGATCCGCGTCTGGGATTCGTCGTAGTCGATCGAGCCGATCGTCCACGCTTCGGTCAACATCTTGACGAGGCCGGGCGACAGCGACGGGGTGCGGGCGTTGCCGGACTTGAACTTGTCGAGGGCCTTGGCCAGATCCCCCGCCAGCCGCGATCGATCCACGCCGAAGTGCTTGAAGATCAGCGCGCAGTCGCCGTCGGTGCTGTCGAGCGCCTTCATCAGGAAATGCTCGATCTCGACGTCGTAGTGGGTGCGCCCCAGGCACAGGCCGGCGGCCGCCTCGAGCGTGTGCCGGGCCTGCCCGTTCAGCTTGCTGATGAGTGACTTGAGATTGACGGTCATGCGCTGGTGCTCGCGGTTACAGGGTCAGGATCGTATCGTCGGGGTCGCGCGCCGGCGTCTCCGTGCGCACCCAGGTGCTCCATCCTAGCGGCAGGCCGTCTCCATCCTCCCCGCCGAGGATGCACGGAGGGACCTCGTCCCGTGCCAGGACCAACTGCACGCCGAAGTCGAGCACCTCGCCCCCATAGTAGCGTGTGACCTGGCGGAGCTCTTCGTGCGCCGCCCCCCCGGGAAGGAAGTCCTCGTAGCGGGCGCGGGAGAGCGGCCCCAGCCTGAGCCGCACCTTCGTCTGCCGGTCCCATACGGCGTCGCCCACCAGCGCGCCCAGGCCCAGCCGTCCCGCCACTCGCTCGTCGTCACTCACCACACACTGCGTCTCGCCCACGGGGGTATACCACTCACCCACGAACTGCTCCACCTCGACCGGCACGTCGAACACGCCTTCGAGCAACTGCTCCAATCCCAAGGCGGACCGTGGCTGTGCGAGCAGGAGCCCGGCATAAAACAGCAGGGGATCCCCGGGCCGGGCCTCCGCCCCGGCGGGCGGCTCGCCGGCCATCCCCACGAGATCGCGAACGTGTCGGCTGATCGGATCGCGCCCGTCCCGCTCGAAGCCGACCGGGAAGTGGGACTTCTCCCAGCTCCGGTAGAACAGCGACAGGATCCGGTGGTGGAAGATATCGAGAAAGTCCCGCAACCCGCGATCCCGCTTTTGCAGGCGCTGGGCCACGAGTTGCGTGTAGTGGTATGGCAGCACGCCCTGCGGCCCGATGAGTCCCAGGAAATTCACCGTCATCCGGAGCGCGCCATCCGGAAGCTGCTCGATCTCCTCAATCTCGCTCGCCGGGAAGGCCAGCGACGCGGCGACGCTGAAGCGGACGGACTCCTCGAGAGGATCGGCGAACTCGCCGACCTGACGCTTGCCCGGGGACCACAGGCCGAGGAGCCGGACTGCCTGGAAGAACTGATAGGCGGTGGCATCCCGGGCGAGGTCCGCCCGCCGGTCCCCGGTCACAGGAGCGGCTTCCAACCGGCTCGCGGCGGCCATTCGCGCAGGACCTGTTTGCGTTGCCGCGTGCGCGCCGCGAGAACGGAGAAGCTGTTCATCGAGCAATACAGCCCGAAGAAATGTTCCAGGACGCTGGCCAGCAGGTAGACCCCCCCGCCAGTGAAATGCTCTTCGTCGAACTCGATTTCCACCCGGTGCCCCCGCGCGAACGTGATGCCGTGGCTGCTGTCGAGGCGCGCGTAGCTGGGCGCGGCGGTCACGCCCTTGATGCCCTGGATGTGGTTCTCGCCGACCGCGGACTCCCCCGGGTTGTGCAGCCGCAGCAGTTCTTGAAGCCCCTCGGCCCCCTCCTCGACCAGGGAGGCGGAGTTGAGACTGAGTTGGGAAATCAGGCGCCACAGTTGCGGCTTCCCCAGCGGCGGCTGGATGACGGGCGTCGGCTTCACCAGCGTGGCGATGCGACGGATAGGGCCGCCTCCCGGCATCTCGAAATCCCCTTCGGGGACGCCAAAGGGGAGACGGCTGGGAAGGTCGGCGTTGAAGCAGGTGAGGTGGGCCGTCACGACCTCCGCCTCTGGCTCGGCCGGCTCTCCCGACGCGTTGGCGAAGGCGAGATACACGTCCGTGCCCAGGTCCGTGCGCCACCCGGCGGGACGCCGGCTGATCCGCCAGAATACTTGTGGCCCCCCGCCGTTCCGTGGACGCCGGTACGAATAGAACGGCTCGAACCGCCGAGGCTCGCCTGCCCCCGGGGTCACCGCAGTCACCTCGTCGACCGAATAGATCTCCGTGGTCGTGCGGCGGCGGGCGTCGGGAACGATGAGCGTCTCGTACTGCGTCTGGGTCAGAGCAATCGGCTCCGAGGTCTGCGGGAACAGGTTGATGACGGGGCAACAGCCCAGCTTGAACGTCTCACTCGTCACGCCGCTCTCGAGCGCCTGCCGCCGTTCGGCCCGCTCGAACGGCGCGATCAGGAGTATCACCTCGGCCTCGGAGCCGAAGCCCGCGGCCCGCACCTGATCGAAGCCGGCCAGATCCACGAACGAGAACTTCTCCGGAAACGTGAAGTACTCCTGTACCAGGCGGTGGGACAGCAGCGATTGCCGGGGATAGGGCAGCATGCCCTCGTCCTTGGCGAATCCCACGGGGCGCAGCATGGACGGGGGCAGGGTGATCGCCGCCCGCTTCGTCTTGGGAGCGGGATCGCGGATGATCACCTGCGTGCAGTTGCCGCAGAGCAGCTCGTACAGCGTCGAGACCAGCGCGCTCTCCCCGTTGAGATACAGCCGCAACGTGTCGAGCTCGAGCGTGCCGAAGGTCACGTCCGGGAAGCAGCGGAGCACGAGCCGCAGCGCTCCGACCGCGTCGGCCGCCTTGATCGGCGGTCGGAGTCGATCGGGCGTCACCCACTGCGCTTCGGCAACGGCCAGGGGCCACAAGGTGGTCTCGTAGCAGGTCCGGAACCGGCATGGCGTCCCGCCCACCGGGGCCGAATACAGCGACGACTCGCGCGGAATGTGGAATCCCGTCGTGAGCTTGCCCTGCTCGGAGTCCAACTCGAAGGTGACGATCGACATCGACGGAATCGGCCGCACGTGGTGCGGGTGGACCACCTGAAGCAACGCCTCGCTGATCTCGGAGAGGTCGTCGTCCAGCTTGAGGTGCACCCGGGCCGCCAAGAACGCGAATCCCTCGAGCAACCGCTCGACGTGCGGGTCCTCGCATTTGGCCGGCTCGAGCAAGAGGCGCGAGGCGACCTTGGGGTACTTCTGGGCGAACTCCGCCCCCATACGCCGCAGAAACGACAGCTCCCGCTCGTAGTAGTACAGCAGATCGTCACGCATGGACGTCCCCGTGCACCTGCATCCCTTTGGTGGCCTCGAGCACCGTGTCGAACGAAATCCGTTCGGGAACTGGGTCGAGGAGTAGCGTGCCTTCGATCATGAAGCGCAACTCGCCGAACTGGACGCGCTCGTCAGGGACCGCCACCACCTTCACCGCGGTCAACCGCGGCTCGAACAGGGCGACTGCGTCCTCGACCAATCGGGTCAGTCGGGCCTGGGTCTCGGGTGAGTCGCGACTCATGGAGGAGATGTCGGGCAACCCGAAATGGTAGACCGACTGCGCGACCTCATCGAGTCCTGGCGGGGCGGTCTCGGCCGTGCGCCGCGTGTTCAGGAGGGCTTCGAGGTCGCGACGCAGCGACTCCTTCAACGCGCGGACGGACTCGGCCCGAGACATCGGGCGCTCGGACGGATTCGTCGGGTCGTCGTCCACCAGCCGGTCGAGCACCGACTGCTGAACGGTGCGTTCAAGCTCCGCTTTCGCCATCGCTCGTCGTCGTCTCACCCACGGTCGTCGTCGACTCACCGACGGCGATCGCGAGCATCGGGTCGAGGCGGGAGATGCGCAGGAAGAGGGTCTGCAACACCGAAGGGTCGGCGCCCAAGCGCTGTTGGCATTGGTAGAGCAGGGCCAGCGGCTCCGCCACCACCGTTCCCGCCTCCCACGATTCCAACTGCTGGGCATCGATCTGTGCCACCAGCTGCTCCAGCGTGGGTGCGGCGACACTGGCGAGGCCCGCCTCCATCATGACCTTGGCGAGTTGAACCTGGCGCAGGAACCGGCCGCGCGGACTCCGCTCACGATCGAGCTCGCGTTGCAGCAGCTCGAGTCCAGCCTGCGTGCGGCCGGCACGCACCTCGGCGAGCGCCCGTTCGAGCGCGCGGTCGTGGGAGGGGTGCGCGGTGGGGGGCGGCGCCGCTCGGGGCGCTGGCTCGGTCGCGTCGGCCGATCCCTCGCCAACCAAGCCCTCCTCCCGCAGCCAGGTCACGGTCGACGGACCCGCAGTAGGCATGTCGTCCATCAGCGTCATGTCGATCAAGCCGGGGAGATCGGCCAGGAGCCGGCGCAGCTCCTCCCGAACCGCGCGGGCCACCACGTCGTAATCCGGACCGAGACCGACGCACGCGTTGAGGACATAGCGCTGGAGATCCAGCCACCCGCGGCCGGCAGGGGTCGCCATGATCGTCTCCGCCGCCTCGAGCAACTGGGTCCAGTCCTGGTCCAAGAGCAGGCTCTTGAGCTGGCTGCGAGACTGGGTGGGCGGCGCTTCCAGGAGCCGTGGGTCCAGGTCCGGTCCCTCGGCCCGCAGCTCCCCCCACCGGAGCACCCGCAGCGCGAGGTACGCCACCGGGCTCGTCGGTTCGTTCCGCCGCAGGAAGCGAGCGGCACCGACGATGCGCCGGATCGCATCGGCGCGGTCGACTGGCTCGGGCGGCAGGCCTCCAGGGGCCGCTGCCCTGGGACCGTCGCCCGATCCCGAGCCGCCCTCGGCACCTCCGGCCCCGCCGCCGCCGGCGGCGTCGACCGGGTCCGGGTCGAGCTCCAGCTTCCGGGCGAGCAGGCCCTGCGTCCCATGCCGCAGCTCCTCGAGCGCGTCCCGCAGCGGGATGACGCTCGGGGCATCCTGCCCGAAACGGTCGTTGCACAGCGTGTTCAGGCTTTCGAGCGCCGCTTGCGCGCCTTCGACATCGGTCATCAGTTGACGGTACCACGTCTTGGGCGTGCCGCCGAAGGCCTGGTCGAACTCCTCGGGCGTAAGCTTCCCTTCGCTGACGGCGGTCTGCCGGGCCTGGCTCTTGGATTCTTCCTGTTCGGCGTCCTGCTCGGTCGGGACGGTGCGTGACTCCTGGCACTTGAGCCAGCTCACGCCGGACTGGGTGACCGGAACCTGCCTGACCGCGATGTTGAGCC
>Ga0307424_1000486_pt1 | contig 21022 bp, 15 predicted proteins | sample SalMarWE160320MG_FD_202157 | JGI IMG/M metagenome (GOLD analysis project Ga0307424, IMG submission 202157) | Salt marsh sediment microbial communities from the Plum Island Ecosystem LTER, Massachusetts, United States - WE1603-20 | ecosystem: Environmental > Aquatic > Marine > Intertidal zone >... | reverse complement strand
GGGGCGAGGTGCCCGGCGGCGGCGACCATCATGCGGTCCGCCGCGTCGCGGCTGGTGCGCAGGCCGGCATGGAAAGGAGGGTTCTGGAGGATGAGGTCGTAGGTCTCCCGGACGTCGGAGAACCCGTCCGAGGGGAAGATCGCCCCCTCCGGGAGGCCGTTCGCCCGCAGGGTGGCCGCCGTCGACTCCAGGGCCGGCGCGAAGCTGTCGGTGAAGTCCACCCGGCCCCGGGGGCAGGCGGCCTGGAGCGCCGCCCCCACCACCCCGGCCCCACAGCCCAGGTCCAGGGCGCGGGCGAAGACCGGAGGCTCCATCGCCTCCAGGAGCATGGACGTCCCGGGGTCGAGGCGGCCGTGACTGAACACCCCGGGGAAGGAGACCGCCTCCAGGGTGTTGCCGAACGCGGTCACCGTGAAGCGCCGGGGCGGAACCGCGGGGGGCGGGTCGCCGCTTCGCGTCGCGCAGAGGAGCACGCAGTGCCGGGCGGCGTGGGAGCCGGTGACCGGGCCCACCGTTTCCTCCAGGATCGGTTTCGCGGAACGGATCCCCCCCTGGTTCGGCCCCACCGCCAGCACCGTGCCTCCCGGGGAGACCCCGGCCGCGGCCTGGCCCAGGAGGTCGCGGGCCAGTTCCTTCTCCTTGGGGAAGTAGACCGCGGCCAGGGACCGGGGCACCCCGGGCGCCGCTCGCGGCGCGAAGCGGAGGGTGGTCGCCGGCTCCGGCTCCGGCTCCGGATCCGGCTCCCGATCGGCCCGGTAGACCGCGTAGTCCAGGTACACGATCTCCAGGTGCCGGAAGCGGGCGGCCAGGAGCCGGGGGAGGCCGGGCTCCGCCGGGGCCAGCACCAGTCCCCGGGCCGGCGGCTCCGGGGGCAGGGCCCGGCCCAGGAGCTGGGTGGAGCCGGAGAAGGATCTGGGTACCGGCGGATTCCGGCGCGCCTCGCTCATTCCGCGCTCAGCTCCGGGACAGGCGCACCAGGGAACGCCGGAGCGCGGCGTGGGCATCGAGCCGGCTCACGAAGGTGGACTCCCGGCGGCCGCCCTTGGCCCGGATCACCGCGGCCAGGGCCCGGCGGTTGTCCGGCGACCAGCGGGACACCCCGGGAAGCACCGCGACCAGGGGGCCCCACCGTTCCCAGGCCTGGCGCTGCCCGGCGCTCATCCCCCGGAACGAGCGGAGCCCCAGAAGCCGGGCCGCCTCCTCGGAGCAGGTGCGCAGCCCGCGCTCCCGGTCCGAGCCGAACCGGCGGGCGAGTTCCCGGGTCACGGCCAAGCCGACCCGCCCCAGATCGAACCGTCCCAGGACGTCCGCACGCTCGGAACCCAGAGCCAGGAACAGGTTCTCCGAGGCCAGTTGCTCCAGGGTGTCCACGGTGGACCGGTGGCGCGGGTTCCGGGCCATCCGTTCCTGCTCCTTCCGGAGCAGGCGCCGGACCCCGGGATCCCGGGGGCGGAAGCCCATCTTGTAGTAGAACCACCAGGCGCCCGACTCCAGCCCTTCCCGGTTGCCGTAGCCGAGCTGGAAGGGATCGAGGGTGAAGGTGTCCGCGCCCAGGAGGTGGTGGATCATGGAGATCACCTTCCCCAGGATGCGCGCGGATTCCCCGCCGCGGAAGGGGTCGAACACGTTGTAGGCCAGCTCCGAGGAGTTCATGAAGGCGCTGGCCAGCACGTAGCCCACCGGCACCCCGTTCTTCAGGGTCAGGAACCCGTACACCGCCTCCAGCAGGAGCCGGCGCTCCGGGCGGGCCCCGATGCAGGCGAACTGGAGACCGTCCTCGAAGTCGACCAGCCGCACGTCGCGGGGATCGGCGTACATGAACGTGTCCAGGTCCCGGCTCCGGGTGACCATGGCCTCGCGGGCCAGATCGATGAGGCGCTCCCCTTCCCGGACCGGCACCGCGCGCACGCGGCGGGGAGGCTCCTGGGCCGCCTCCCGCAGATCGGGCCGCGAGCGGTCCGGGGGCCGGGTCTGCCAGATCACCGGCGAGGGACGGTAGCGCACCCCGGTGCGGGCCGGCCCCCCGGGACCGGGGGCGAGCCGGATCGGGGGATCGAGGTCCTCGTACAGGGTCTGGCGGACGAAGTCGTCGCCGGCCATGGCCCGCACCCGCCGGATGAGAAAGGCGGCGTCGGTCTCCTGCCGCCCCCGGGACCGTTCGATCCACTCCCGCGGCCCGGCCTCCACCTGGTCCAGGGCCGGGGTCTCGGAGAAAGGAACCAGGAGATGGGCATAGCCGTCCAGCCGCTCCGCGTGCTCGAAGCGTTCCCAGTCCAGGGTGAGCCGCTCCGGCCAGCGTCCGGCCAGCCACACCGCGGTGGACCAGTAGAAGGGGTAGTCGATCGGGGTGCCGGCGATCCCGGTGTTGAACAGCGCCTCGCGGTGGGTCCGGAGGTCGCGCCGGCGGGAGAACCGGCGGAGCACGGCCTCCACCCGGCGCAGCAGGGCGGCGTCGTCGGGATAGGCGTGCAGATAGACGAGACATTCGTGGAAGCGCAGGAGGGCGCGGGGGGAAGGGAGCCGGGACCGGTCCAGCCGGGCCAGCAGGGCCCGCTTGGCGGCCGCCGCCTCCGGGCCGGTCCGGCGCAGAAGGCGCTCCAGTTTGCGAAGGTCCCTGGTCGTCGTCTCGGACACCCTGCCCCCCTGGTGAGGCCGCCGACCGGCCCGGGCCGCTCCCGGGACCGTCCGATCCCCGGCCCGGTCTACCTGTTCCTCGTGCCCGCGCCCAGAATCCGCCTCCCCGGCTTCCCCATGAAGAAGCTGGGTGCGGTGAAGCTGTCGGGGGCCGCCGCGAACCGGGCCAGGTGGGCCGGGTCCAGGAAGTAGTACGGGGTCCCATCGTACTCGAAATGGGGCGAGGATCGGTTGGGCCGGAACCGCTCCTTGCTCACCGGATCGGTGACCGGGCCGCAGTAGCGGAGGGGATCCTGCAGGAACTGGTTCCGGGCCTCCAGATCGGAGACGAAATAGGTCTCGTAGTTGATCCGGATCCGGTGGGCGGCGTCCAGCACCGCCGCCCGGGTGGAATCGACGGCGCCGGGAAGGGTGATGCCCAGCTCGTTCAGGTACTGCTCGGGGTCTTTCACGAAGACCTTGGGGCAGGGCGTTCAGCAGAACCCCACCGGCCGGCCGTTCACGTAGAGAGGATGGGCCTCCGGGTTGAGCCGCCCCTTCTTGACCGGGCAGCGATCGTTGATCGAGAGCCGGCCGTCGGCGAACCGGACGTGGGGAAATTCCGCCGTCTCGTCCGTGCGTTCACCGGGAACCGGCGAGGCCAGGGGCACCGGGGCGGGTTCGGAACGGCCGCAACCGGCCCCCAGGACCAGCCACGCGGCCAGAACGGCCGAAGCCCTCCCCTGAATCCAACGGTTCGACATCGGTAGCTGTCCTCCCCGCGATCGGGCGCCGTCCTCCGCCCGGACCGTCTCGGCCGACTATACAGGACCCGGACGGCTTCCCGGGAGCGACGGCTCCGGGGACCGCGGGTTTCCCCCGGGCTGCCGCCGGCTTCCATGCCGCCTCCGGGGCCACTGGAACTTTGCTCCCCGGGCACGGTATCTTGTCGTACCCCCGGTCCTCGGCGGTGCCGCGGATCGAGGGGCCGTCGCATTCCGCGACCGCCAGCTTGGGAGGGCCCCGTCAACCCTGTGATCCCCTCGTTCATGCGCCCGGCCTCCTCCGGCGTCCGGCTCGTCCGGCTCGGGGCGGCCGTCTTCCTGGCCGTCTGGCTCCTGGCCCCGGCCGTTCTCGCCGCTCCCCGGGTGGAGCCCATGGACGCGGCGGGCGGCTCCGCCCGGTTCCGGGTCTCCTTCCCGCCCCCGGAGTGGCGGACCACCGCCTCCGGCGGCGCCACCTATCGTTACCCGGTCTGGGACGGCCTGGATCCCACCGGGGAGGCCGGCCACCCGCAGCTTCCCGCCGTGGTGGTCCGGGTGGCCCTGCCCCCCTCGCCGGATCCCGGCGCCGACCCCGCCGCCGACGTGCGGCTGGCCGTGGAGACCGCCGGCGGGGGGACGCTCTCCGGCGTCCGCTTCCCTCCGGCCCCTCGAGAGGTTTCCGCCGCCGGCGGGGGCACGACCTGGAGCGTCGAGGAGGGCCCGGCCTACCGCGGCCCCGGCCGGCCGGTGGCCGAGTTGCGCCACGTGGGGACCGAGCGCGGGCTCCGGATCGCGGTGGTGGCGGTACACCCGGTCACCTGGGACCCGTCCACCGGCGGCGGCCGCTGGCTGGGCGAGGTGACGGTCACCGTCCACACCGGCGGGACGATGCGGCCACCCGGCGCGCCGCGACACCTGGACCGGGCCAGCGCGGCCTCCTGGAACCGGACCCTGGTCAACCCGGAGGCGGCGGCCGGATTCCTGGCCCCGGCCGCGGACTCGCTCCCCCCGCCCGGCGGCGTCCCCTCGGAGTGGTTCGACGACGCCGCGGGCTGGCTCAAGATCGACGTCGACGCCGACGGCCTCTACGTCCTCACCCGCACCGCCCTGGCCGATGCCGGGGTTCCGGTGACCACCCTGGACCCGCGGACGCTCCGCCTCTTCGCCGGACCGCTGGTGCCCGAGGTGGCCTGGGCGGGGCTGGGATGGAACCCGGGCTGGGCCCACGTCTACGACCGCCCCGGCTTCGACGGCGGCTTCGACGACGCCGGCTCCATGAACCAGGTGGCCATCCGGGTGGAGGGCGAAGCGGACGGGGTGTTCGGCTCCGGGGACCGCGTGGTGTTCTACGGGCTGGGCCCGGACAACTTCCGGGACCGCTTCGGGCTTCCGGGGGGGACGTCGGAGACGTTCCTCGAGAACCCCTACACCGATCACACCGTCTACTGGCTGGCCTGGGGCGGCACCTTCACCCAGGCGCCGCTCCGCATGGAGACGGTGGACGCCACCCCCCAGGGCGGGGCGCCGGTGGACACCGCGGCCACCGAACGGGTTCACGCCGAGCGGAACAGCATCTACGCGCCGTCGCTCTACGAGCCGGGCGTGCGCTGGGAGACCTGGTTCTGGGACACCCTGGACAACCAGTCGGCGGGGAAGCGCTTCTTCGTGCCGCTCCCCGGCCTGGACCCCGGCGCCACCCTGGACGCGGCCGTCCGGTTCTGGGGAGCCGACGTCCCCACCAAGTTCGGAAGCGGCGACGACTTCCTCCATCACGTGCAGGTGGAGGTGAACGGGACCGCGGCCGGCCTGGTCCAGTGGGGCGGGTTCGCCGTCGACACCGCTCTCACCCGCCAGGACGCCGCCTTCACCGGGCTCCCCGCCGCCGATCCCACGGAGTTCATCTTCCGGGTGCCCGACGTGGGGACCGATCCCGCCCGCTTCGACCAGAGCTACCTGGCCTGGATCGAGGTCACCTACCGGCGCCGGCTGACCGTTCCCGCCGCCGGGGCGGAGTTGCCGGTGGACGCCGGGACCGCCGGACGCACCCTGCGCCTCACCCAGCCCGCGGGCAGCACCATGGACGTCTACGACGTGAGCGATTTCCGGCATCCGCGCCGCCTCACCGGGGGGACGCTGACCCCCGGGGTCGCCCTCTCCACCTTGGAGGTGGCGTGGGACCTGGCTTCCGGGGGCCGGGTGCTGGTGGCGCCGGGTTCGGCCGCGATCTCCCCCGCCGGCCTGGCGATGGACGATCCGCCGCACCCCAGCCCGCAGGACCCAGGGACCCTCTGGCTCCGCGACACCGACCAACCCCTGGACTACGTGATCATCGCCTTCGACGATTTCGCTCCCGAGGCCGAGGTGCTGGCCGACTGGCGCCGGAGTCATCTCATCCCCGTGACCCCGGACCGTCCCGGCCGGGTGCGGGTGGTGCGGGTGAGCGACGTCATGGACGAGTTCACCTACGGCATGTGGGACCCCGCGGCCATCCGCTACTTCCTGGAGTACGCCTACCGCTACTACGGCGCGCCCGGCGACGACCGGCTGAGCTACTGCCTCCTCCTGGGGGACCACACCTACGACCCCCGGAACGTGCTGGGGACCGGGGAGCCCGACTTCGTCCCCTCCTGGGAGGACAACCGGATTCCCCAGCTCAACGACAGTAACGTGCAGTATGTGCAGTACTGCAGCGACGATCCCCTGGCCCGCTTCGACGGCGACGACGCGGTGCCCGATCTCTACCTGGGGCGCATCACCGCCTCCACCGTGGCCGAGGCGCGGGGAGTGATCCAGAAGATCCGCGGCGCCGAGGAGAGCCCGGTCTACGGCCCCTGGCGGGCGCGGGTCTTCCTGGCCACCGACGACCTCTGCCAGGGGAGCGACCTGGATCCGCGGGGCTACGAGTTCCTCACCAACGCCGGAGAGCTGGACGCCCTCCTTCCCCGCGCCCTGGATCGCCGGGAACTCTTCCTGACCGACTACGGCACGAACTGCATCTACGCCAGCAAGCCCGAGGCCACCGCGGACTTCATCGCGGGCTGGAACGCGGGGGCGGCCGTCGTCCACTACCTGGGGCACGGGAACGAGGCCTTCCTGGCCAACGAGCGGCTGATCGATCTCCAGGATCTCCCCCGGCTGGACGACAACGCCGGGCGGCTCCCCGTCTTCGTGGCCACGGCCAGCCGCACCGGCAAGTTCAACGTTCCCGGCCAGGACGGGATCACCGAGAGCCTGCTGCTCCTCGCCCCCGGCGGCGCCCTGGCCTCCAGCGGCTCGGGATCCAACGACACCGACTCCGACGCCTCCTACGCCCTGGGCAAGAACTACCTGGCCGGGCTCTTCCGCGGCGGGAACGCGACGGCGCCGGCCGCGGCCGGCGCCGCCTTCATGGAGGCCAAGCGGCTGGACCCGGTCACCGACGCCATCTACACCTTCTTCGGCGACCCGGCCACCGCGCCCCCGGTGCCCGGCCTGGCCATGTCCGTGGCCGGCCCCGACACCCTGCGCCGCGGCCGGACGGCGGTGGTCTCGGCCCGGGTGGAGGGCGCGGGCGGCCGCACCGGCACCGCGGAGATCCGGGTCGAGAGCACCCGGCGGACCGTGAACGTGGCCGGCATCGATACCCAACGTCCGGGCCAGGCGCTCTTCGTGGGCACGGTGGGGGTGGATGCGGACAGCGCCGGCGGCGGGTTCGTGGTCCCGATCGGAGCCACCCCCGGGCCCGACGCCCGGATCCGGGTCTACGCCTGGGGAGACGGGTGGGACGCCCTGGGGGCGCTGGATCCGGAGCCGCTGGGAGGGACCGCCGATCCCTCGGCCGACACCGAGGGCCCGGCGCTCGCATTCGAGACCCACCCGCCCGCGGTGGCGGTGGGCGATCCCCTCACCGTGACCCTGGAGGATCCCTCCGGTATCCGCCTCGCCCGCTCCGGCAACCAGGGGATGGATCTGGTAGTGGAGGACAGCGGCCAGACCGAGGTGGCCCGGATGCCGCTGGAGGACCGGTTCGCCTACGACCAGGGAAGCTATACCCGAGGCACGGTCAGCTTTCCGGTGCCGGACCTGGAGACCGGAAGCTACACCTTCCGGATCCTGGCCTACGACAACTACGACAACCTCTCCACCACCAGCGAGACGGTGGAGGTGCGGCCCGCCTCCGGCACCGCCCGCTTCACCGACGTCTACGCCTATCCGAACCCACTCACCACCGACACCCGGATCGTGTTCACCCTGGACCGGGGAGCGGAAGTCACCGTCCGCATCTACGCCGTCTCCGGCCGCCTCGTCCGCTCGGGGAAGATGGCCGCGACCGCGGGGCGGAACGGCTACCCCTGGGACGGCCGCGACCAGGCCGGGGACCGGGTGGCCAACGGGGTCTACCTGGTGCAGCTCGCGGCCGGCGGTGCCCGGCACCTGGAACGGGTGGTCGTCCTGCGATAATCTGCGGACCTGCCTGCGGCCGGCCCACGCGGCGCCGCGAGGCCGGGGCCCGGCGGTCCCGGCAGTCCCGACAGGAGGTGTCCCCATGCCGAGCTGGTTTCCCGTCGCCCTGGGAGCGGCGCTCTTCTACGGCCTCCACCAGGTCTTCACCAAGCTGGCCGCCGAGCGCATCAGCGACGGGCTGGGGGGAATGGTGGTGGAGAGCACGGCGGCCCTGACCATCGGTCTCTACCTGGCCGGGCTGTTCTTGGTCGGCCGCTGGGGGCAGCATGCCAGCGCGCCCGGCGTCTTCTGGGCGGTCCTCACCGGGGTCTGCGTGGGCGCGGGCACCATTCTCTTCTTCGTGCTGTTCCAGAAGGGGGCGCCGCTCTCCGCGGTCCCCGGCATCCTGGCCGCGGGCACCGCGCTCATGGCGGTGATCGGCATCGTGTTCTTCCGGGAGTCGGCCGCCCCCGGCCGCCTCCTGGGCATCGCCCTCTCGGTGGCCGGACTGTACCTGCTGCGCTAGCCCGGCCCCCCCCGAACCCACCCGGGATGAAAGACCCGGCGTGACCCCCAGCCGGTCGCGCCGCGTGTGCTACCCTACCCGCCGTCCCTGCTTCGACTTCGGAGTTCATGGTCCATGCCCGCACCCTCGGAGATCACACGCCTGCTTCTGGAGCTGCCCCCCGACGGGCTGGGAAACGCCTCTGTGTCCGGACCACTCCTGGAGGCGGTCTACCCCGAACTCCGCCGCCTGGCCGGGAGCCTCATGCGGCGGGAGCGGGCCGACCACACCCTCCAGGCCACCGCCCTGGTCCACGAGGCCTATCTCAAGCTGGTGGATCAGGACCGCTGTGACTGGAAGGACCGGGCCCACTTCCTGGGCATCGCCGCCCGGGCCATGCGGCAGATCCTGGTGGACCACGCGCGGGGGCGGGCCGCGCAGAAGCGCGGCGGAGGATGGCGACGCGTGACCCTCGACACCGCCTCCGGGGGCGGGGACGCCGGCGCTTTCGAGCTGGTGGCCCTGGACGACGCGCTCCGCCGCTTCGCCGAGATCGATCCCCGGGCCGCCCGCGGCGTGGAGCTCCGCGTGTTCGGGGGGATGACGGTGGCCGAGATCGCCCACATCCAGGGGGTGTCCCGGCGCACGGTGGACTCGGACTGGGCCATGGCCCGCCTGTGGCTGGCCCGGGAACTCGGGGGGAAGGACCCGACGTGAACCCCGAACGCTACGCCCGGCTGAAGGAACTCGTCCTCACCGCCGCCCGTCTGGACGGCACGGAGCGGGCCGCCTATCTGGAGGGCGAGTGCGCCGGCGACCCCGATCTCCGCGCCGAGGCCGAGTCCCTCCTGTCCCAGGGCACCGATTCGGACCTGATCCGGACCGGCGGGGCCCAGGTCCCCCCCGGCCTGGCCGCCGCCCTGGAGGACGCCGATCTCCCCGAACGGGTGGGTCCCTACGCCGTGCTCGGCATCCTCGGCGAGGGAGGGATGGGGGTCGTCTACCATGCGCGCCAGACCGAGCCGATCCGGCGCGAGGTCGCGGTCAAGGTGATCCGGCGCGGCATGGACACCGACCGGGTGGTGGCCCGCTTCGAGTCCGAGCGCCAGGCTCTGGCCCTGATGGATCATCCCGGCATCGCCCGGGTCCTGGATGCCGGCGCCGACGACCGCGGGCGGCCCTACTTCGTGATGGAACTCGTGCGCGGCATCCCCCTCATCGAGTACGCGGACGAGCGGAAGCTGGGCACCCAGGCCCGCCTGGAACTCTTCCTGGCCGTGTGCCAGGCCGTGCAGCACGCCCATCAGAAAGGCGTCATCCACCGCGACCTCAAGCCGTCCAACGTCCTGGTCACCGAGGTGGACGGGCGGCCCCAGCCCAAGATCATCGACTTCGGGATCGCCAAGGCCACCCTGGACCCGGTCTCCGGGCACTCGCTGGTGACCGAGGCCGGCCAGTTGGTGGGCACCCCGGAATACATGAGCCCGGAGCAGGCGGGACTCTCCGGGGCCGGGGTGGACACCCGGACCGACGTCTACTCCCTGGGCGTGCTGCTGTACGAGCTGCTCACCGGCCGGCGGCCCTACCGGATCGCCCGGCACGTGCTGGCCGAGATCCAGCGGGTGATCGGCGAGGGGGAGCCCGAGCGTCCCAGCACCGCGGTGGCGCGGAAGCCGGAGCCCGGGGAGGGCGGCGAGGTCGAGACCCGGACCATCGAGGAGGCGCGCGGCACCACCGTGCTGCGCCTGCGCCGGCAGCTGGCCGGCGACCTGGACACGATCATCCTCATGAGCCTGCGGAAGGAGCCGGAACGGCGCTACGGTTCGGTGGAGCAGTTCGCCGAGGACCTGCGCCGGCACCTGGAGGGGCTGCCGGTGCGCGCGCGCCCCGACACCTGGACCTACCGGACGGGCAAGTTCGTGCGCCGGAACCGGGCCGGGGTGGCGGCGGCGGCGGCCGTCCTGGTGCTGGTGGTCGGGTTCGCGGCGGCCATGACGGTGCAGTCGGCGCGGGTGGCCCACCAGCGCGACCGGGCGGTGGCCGCGGAAGCCAGGGCCCGGACCGAGGCGGAGACGGCCAGGCGGGTCTCGGACTTCATGACCGGCCTGTTCCAGGTGGCCGATCCCTTCGTGAGCCAGAGCGACACCGTGACCGCGCGCCAGGTCCTGGACCGGGGTGCGGACCGGATCCGGGACGAGCTCGCGGACGAGCCCCGGGTCCAGGCCTCCCTCATGAGCACCATGAGCCGGGCCTACGGTGGGCTGCGGGCGGGGGACCGGTCCCTGGAGCTGGCCCGGGAGGGGCTGGCCATCCGCCGCGGACTTCCCGGGGATCAGCGGCTGGACGTGACCGAGAGCCTGGCCGACGTGGCCGCCGCGCTCTCGGTGCAGGGGGCCCACGCCGAGGCGGAGTCGCTCTACCGCGAGGTCCTGGACCGGCGCCGCGAACTCCAGGGCCCCGATCACCTGGACATCGCCGAGGCGGCGTCCCTCCTCGCGTTGAACCTCCATACCCAGGGCCGCTTCGCCGAGGCCGAATCCCTCTACCGCGAGTCCCTGGACATGACCCGGCGCCTGGTGCCGGAAGACGACTCCCGCGTCACCTGGGGCATCAACAACCTGGCCGGCATCCTCATGGCCGAGAGCAAGGGCAAGGAGGCGGAGGCGCTGTTGCGGGAGGCCCTGGGGCGGGCGGAGGCGGCGGGGACGGACTCGATCCTCACCGCCGACATCGCCAGCACCCTGGCCGTGCTGCTCAAGAGCGACGGCCGGATGGACGAGGCCGAACCGTACTATCGCCAGGCGCTGGAGATCCGCCAGCACATCTTCGGCGATCATCCCATCACCGCGCAGAGCTACAACAACCTCGGGGCGTTCCTGAAGGCGCAGGGCAAGTACGCCCAGGCCGAGCCCTATCTGCGGAAGGCCCTGGAGATCCATCTCGCCTACCGGGGGGAGAACCACATGGACGTGGCCATCGCCGAGGCCAACCTGGCCTCGAACCGGCACAACCAGGGGAAGGACGCCGAAGCCGAGACCCTCTACCGGAAGTCGCTGTCGGCGCTGGACCACACCATGGGGAAGGACTACTGGCTCTACTCGCAGGTCGAGGTGGGCTACGGCACCCTGCTCCTGGACCAGCACCGCACCCGGGAGGCGGAACCGCTCCTGGTTCACGCCGCGGCCGGCCTGGCCAAGGGCCTGGGCCGGCAGCACCGCCGCACGGTGGCCGCGGTGAAGAAGGTGGTGGAGCTGTACGAGGCGGAGGGGCGGAAGGCGGACGCCGCAAAGTACCGCGCCCTGCTGTCGGAGGACGACTAGCGGTCTCAGTTCCCCAGAGTGACTCCGCCCAGCGGACCGCGCAGGGTCATGGCCTTGGTGTAGGTGCCGACCGCACTGTAGGTCCCCGGCTGCACCCAGACCGTCCCTCCGTCCGGCACCGCCATGACCCCGGTCGCGAACAGCAGGTAGGGCTCCAGGAAGTTTCCCAGGTCGCTCGAGCCCGGATCGCTTCCGTCCACGAAGACCCAATCGCTTTCCGGATAGAGGAAGTGCATGACCAGGCTGTCCGCGGCGCTGATATGGTTCCGCTGTCCGATCGCGTATTGCCACTCGGTGTCGTTGGGGGGAAGAACGAGGATGGTGCGACAGGTGTCCATGGCCACCGGGTCCGACAGGGGGCAGTAGGGACAGTGCGTCTCGTGGCACTGCGGACCGTGCATCAGGGAATCGAAATCGTAGGGACCGTAGGCCTCGGCCGGGCTCGACACGGTCTGGAAGTCCCCCTCCCGGCCCGCGGCGATCTGATCCCAGAGGATCTGGACGGAGGCGTCTCGATCGGGCCGGCGATGCTCGTGGAAGAAACCGAGCACGTGACCGAGTTCGTGCACGATGACATGCGAGTTCGGAGCCGGGACCAGCGGGGAGTTCCAGTTGTAGATGTGCACGGTCTGCTGCCCGGGACCGTATCCCACCGGTGCCGCATTCTGGAACGAGTCCATGAAGTGGATGTAGTCCGGCTCCCCGTTCCGCGGGCGGAAATCGACGTTGGCCCGGGCTTCCCACTCCGCCATCGATTCCACCGCCGCCTGCTGCTCCTGGGCGGTCACGTTGGGGTCGAACTCGTAGGGAACGATGCCGCCCGGCCAGGTCGAGGGCCGGTAGGTCCCTTCCGGAGAGACCGCGGCCTCGGGGAGGATCATGTCGTCCTGCAGGCGATAGCCGGGCGGAATCTCGACCGAGACCCGCGCCATGCGTTCCGGCGCCGAGCCGGCGTCCGGGGGCGGTCCCATCCCTGCCGGCCGCCCGCCCCATCCTAGGAGACCCAGCGCGCCCAGGAACGCCGGCAGGAACGGAAACCACGGTGCCCCGGGCCGCGTGCGTCCGCGTCTCATTGCAGCGTCACCAGGACCAGCACCAGGCCGGCCCCGGACTCCAGCGAGGTCATCGCCTTCCCCAGGATCGCTCCGCGGGCGGCATCGAGATCGCCGGCCCGCATGGCGTGGCCGGCCACGTCCGAAGTGGTGAGAAGATCCCCCGGAACGATGGGCCCGTTCTGGTCCACGCAGCGAACCCACACCCGGCCGCTCAAGGCCACCGGGACCGGACCGTCCACCGTCGTTCCCTGCTGCCCCATGACCAGGCCCGGGCGGACCCCTCCGGCACCGCTCACCACTCCGGCCACCGTCTTGTCACGGGCCCGGGTGCTGAGGCTCAGGTTCCCGGGGTGGTCCGGGTCGATGCATACGGTCATTCCAGGCTCCACCGGTCCCTCGATGGAGAATCCCTCCGAGAGATCGCTTCCCCCCGTGATCTCCAGGACGTCGGTCCGGGTGGTCCCCGCCACCTGGAGGCGGCGGCCGGGGCTGTTGGTGCCGATCCCCACGTTTCCGGCTTCGCTGATGGTGATACCGCTGTCCGCGGAGGGAGCGGCGGAACCGGAGCCGACCAGGAGGTGCAGACCGGAGAAGTCGACCATCAGATCCCGGCGGCTCCCGTCCGGGCTGTACATGACCAGGCTCGGGTTCCCCGAGGGATTGCTGAACAGGAACTGACCCCCTCCCAGATCGAACTGGACCTCGCCGTTCACGTGCAGATCCTTATCCGGGCCCATCACCGTCTTCACCCCGAGCTTCCCCGAGACGTTGAAGTCTCCCCGGGAGCGCCGGGCGATATCGCTCTGGAAGGAAAACGGGGCGCTGGCCAGGGGCTGGTCCCCGAGCTGCTCGAACCCGCCCCCGGTGTCGACCCAGATCCGCAGCAGCGGCTCGATCGCGCCGTAGAGGTCGTCCGCGGTGAGCGGAACCATCCAGCCGGGATCGCCGATCAGGAAGCTGAAGACCCCGTTCTGGACATCCACCGGGAACGAGGAACCCGGCTCGCCTCCTCCCAGCCCGCTGCCGTCGTTGGTCCAGATCACCATGCCGGCGGAGACGATGGCCACCTTGAACTCGGCCATGCCGGTGTAGGGGGTGCCGTTCTCCACCAGTTGACCCTGGTAGCTCATCCACGGCGGCTGGGCCCGGCCGGCCGGCGCGAGAACGCACAGCACCAGAAGCACGCTTACCATGGTGTAGAGGCGCATCCCGGTCATGATGTCTCCTTTCGTCCGCGTGTCCGATTACCGGACCCGCGTCGCCTTCCGCGCCTGGCGCAGCCCCGGAGCGTCCAGAAGGACGATGTAGATCCCCGAGGCGGCCTCACCGCCCCGGTCGTCCTTCCCGTCCCAGATCGCGCGCTTCACCCCGGGGGTCTGCATTCCGTCGAGGAGGGTGCGTACCAACCGCCCCCGGAAGTCGTAGACCCGGAGGGCGACGCGCCCGCCTCCGGCCGGCACGTCGAAGCGGATGACCGTACGGAGGCCGAACGGATTGGGCCGGTTCGGGTGGAGGAGGAAAGCCACCGGCATGGTTCCCGGTTCCTCGTCGATTCCCACCCCGCTCGGGGAGCCGCCCGGCCAGAACCCGGAGGACAGGACGAGGTGGGCGGAGACGGCCGAACCGGCCACCGCTTGTCCCGCGGTGCCGGCGACGACGTGGCCGGCCGAGGCGGCGCGCCCTCCGCCGGAGGCGGCGACGTGACGGGGGATCTCCGTCGCGGCCAGGGAACGGGGACCGGCGAGAAGGCAGGCGGCAGACAGGGCGAGATATGCCGGGGAACGCATCGACTTCCTCCCGGACGGATTCCCACGCGCGGTCGAACCGGGGTGAGACGCGTACCGACAGTCTACACCGGATGGGGTTACAATGGCCCGGAGTCGAGACCCGGAGGCGCCACCGATGCGAAACACGATCCAGCCGATGATTCCGGTTCTTGTTGTCGTCGCCGCCCTCTTCGGGTGCGAGGACGCCCTGACCAACCCGGGAACCCCGGAACCGGTCACCGTGGCCGCGCTCTACCACGCCCCGATCACCACCCTGGTGGGGCAGGAAGTGGCGGTCCTGGCCCCGGTCACCTGGGACAACGCGCCTCCGGTGCGGACCGCGGCCGACCCCGATACCCTCTTCGCCTCGCCGCTGGTCCTCGACCTCCATGAGGTGACCGGCCTCGTGGATCTCCAGCACCCCGCTTCGGCCAACATTCGCGTGGTGTCGCCGGACCTGGACACCACCTTCGACGGCCTGACCGAGGTCTACCGCGTCGGCGGCCACGTCCTCCAGCGCGAGCGGAAGTACGTCCTGACCGGCACCTTCGCCTACCGCGACTGGCTCTCCCCGCCGCCCCTGGACAACCCGGCCTTCCTGGAGCAATCGAACAAGCCCGCCTACTGGAGCCAGACCTTCGAGTTCAAGCTCCTTGGGGTGACCCCGTTCGAGGCCCCGGCCGACACCACCGACTGACCGGGCGGACCGCGTGCTCCCCTACGCCCTGGCCTGGATCCCCATGGTGGCGATCGCCGTCGGAAACGGGGTTCTGCGGGAGACCACCTACGGCCGGCGCGTCGGCGAACTCGCCGCCCACCAGATCTCCTGCGCCACCGCGATCGCCCTCTTCTACGCCTACGGGTTCCTGCTTTTCCGGGTCTTTCCGATCCCCGGCACCGGCACCGCGCTGGCCGTGGGCGCCATGTGGGTCGGTCTCACCATGGCCTTCGAGTTCCTCTTCGGGCGGTTCGTGGTCGGCCACCCCTGGAGCCGCCTCCTCGCCGACTACAACCTGGCCCGGGGGCGCCTGTGGCCCCTGGTGCTCCTGGCGGTGGGGATCGGTCCCCTGGTCCTGGGGTGAACCTACGACCCGGAACCGGAGCTAGTACCATGCCTTGATCCGGTCCCAGGTGGTCGGCTGCGCCGGAACGAGGCCGCTCTCGATGTCCGGGTGGATGCCCATTCCTTGAGCCCGTCTTCGAAGCCCACTTGGAAGAACCTGAACAGGATGGCAAAGGAAAGGGCGGCCCGCTCGCGCGAGCCGCCCCTTCCGCCGGGTGCACGGGTGGCTACCGTCACACCCCCCGTGCGGTGAAGTGGTACTTCACCTCCGCCTTGCACCCGCTCACCCCCAGGCTCGCGGTCCGGGAGGTCACCTCCCAGGCCCCGCTCCGGTAGTAGTGCGTGTAGCTGGTGGACCGGTTGTTCATGTCCGAGTCCCGGAAGTTGTTCCCCAGGATGTCGGTGTCCCACTCGGACAGCCACACCGTGACCTTGAAGTGCTGGCCGTCGGTGGCGGGCAGGGTGAACACGTGCGGGTTGGGAATCCCGGTCAGCGACTCGCCGTCGTTGGCGTTGGCCGAGCCGCTCACCGTCTTGATGGTCCCGCCGGCTGCGTTGTAGATCTTCATGGTATAGGAGAACTCGCCCGCCCCCAGCGGCCACGGATCGCAGTCGTTCAGGATCTTGATGTGGTCCAGGGTGAGGGTCACCTCCTGGTTGGCGAAGGCGCAGTCCTTGGTCTTGTACTCGGTGGTGTAGCCCAGCTTGGCCACCGAGCGGTCCTTCAGGTACCGCACGGTGTAGGAGATGGGCACCCCGGGGTTGTTCCGCGAGTAGACCGCGTTGTCCCCGGTGATCACGCTCTGGAGCTGGCTGGGATCCACCAGTTGCGAGGCCACCGAGGCGTTCCCGCCTATGGTGATCACCTCGATGGTCGAGGTGTTGAGGATCCCCGAGTACCTGGTGGCCAGGGTTCCCCCGGCCGAGATCTTCCCCACCCCGTAGTTGAAGGCGGCCTGCATGTCCGTCGCGGTCACGTCGTTGGTGTTCTCCATCCGGAAGACGATGATCCGGCCGTAGGTGACCGAACTCACGTAGGCCGGAGGCGCGGTGGAGTCCATCTCCTGCTCCACCTGGGAGAGGGTCACCGACTTGGCGAAGACGTCCTCGGGGTTGACCGGGGTGTCGAAGGTCACGGTGTAGAACGCCTGCTGGAAGGAGGCGGAGATCACCGATCGGGTGGTCGAGGTGAAGTTGGAGAACTTCCCGCTGAAGTCCCCGGTGGCCCAGCTCATGTTGAGGCCGATGTCCAGGGCGGTCTGCTGGGACGAGTACGACGACGCGTAGCTGTAGGACGAGTTGGCCGCGTTCACGTAGCCGTCCACGTAGGCGTTGGCGTTCCACCACTCCAGGGCGTTGTCCACCGCGGCCTGGACGCTGGAGTTGGTGGGGCTCTCCACCGTCACCACCCCGTTGTCCCCCATCCCCGGGAGGTCGATGCTCAGGGTCATGGGGGCGCGGGGCAGGGTCACCGGCTCGGGCACGCCGTCCATCATGGCCTGGTTGGCCTTGACCAGGGCGCCCGGGTAGATGACGCCGGCCGTGGGCCGCATGATGGCCACCTTGCCGAAGTTCTGCTTGAGGTCGTAGGTGACCTCCTGGCAGACCTTGGTGCCGCCTCCGGGCACGGTCTCGGTGACGCTCTGGGAGTCGACCTCGGTGCGGGACACGTCCCCGCCTCCGGTCTCCTGGACGTTGAGCAGCGCGCCCGCGTCGTAGCTCAGCCCCGAGATGTACTCGCCGATCGAGGCGGCGTCTCCCGGCCCGGTCGGGTCGGAGCCGCCGCAGGCCCCCAGCAGGGTGGCGGCGGCGGCGGTGATGAGAATCAGTGCGAAACGGTTCCCGGCTTGCATGACGATCGGATCTCCTTTTTTGGTTCCGGCGGCGGGACACCCTGGAACTGACGGTGGCGGGCGCCCGCACGGCCGGGGGTTCTGGCGGGATCCGGTCCACAGGACCGGTCCCGCCGGGTCCACTCCCCCTCGAAGGTGAATGCGGATAAAGCTGGTCGGGTGCGCAGGAGAATTCGGGGGTAATCTGTAAGTACAATAATAATAAATATTTACAGCTTCACTTTCGAGGGGGGGCGGCCCTCTCGATCCCCGGCTCAGCGCCCGCCGGCGGCCAGGGAATCCGGAGCCACCGCCACCCCGTGCTCCCGGGCCCGCGCCACCCAGGCCGCGGCCTCCGCGCCCCGCCCCTCGGCCCGGAGCACCGCCACCAGGCCCAGGTAGGCGCCGCGCAGGGTGGGGTCCCGTTCCAGAGCCGCCTCGTAGGCTTCGACCGCCCGGGGGTCCCCGCGGTCCCGGTACACGTGCCCCTGATAGAGATAGGGTGACCCGGCGCGGGGGCGCGCTTGGTGAGCCGCGTCCATCTCACGGAGGCAGTCATCCGGCCGGCCGGCCGCGTAGTAGAGGATGCCGAGGTTGTTGCGCAGGTCGAAGCGGTCCGGCGCCACCAGGACCGCCGCCTCCAGGGCGCGGATCGCCCCGGCCCGGTCCTGCCTCGCCATGGCCAGCCCGGCCCGGGCCACCAGCGCGTCGACCGAGGCGGGGTCCCGCGCCGCCGCCTCGGCGAAGGCGCGCGCGGCGGCCGGCCGGTCCCCCTCCGCCTCGAGCCGCCGTCCCGCTTCCAGAAAGAGCTGCGACTCCCATTGCGGATTCCGGGCCGCGCCCAGGGGCGAGGTCCAGGTGAGCGCGATGAACACCACCACCCCGATCCCGGTGGCCAGCACCCGGAGGCGGAACCCTTCCCCCCAGGCGGCGCGGGCCGTGACCAGGGCGTGGGCGGCGAAGACGGCCAGCACCGGCGCCGCGGGCAGCCGGAGCCGGGTCATCACGAAGAACCCGAGGCCGGAGACCGCCACCGCGATCAACAGCGCGGCGGCGGGCCAGGTGGGGGCGCGAGCCCGGAAGCGTCGCCCCCGGACGGCCAGCCAGAGCCCGACCAGACCCAGGGCCACCAGCAGGTTCCACGGCAGCGCGGCCAGGCGGAGCACCGGGACCCGCTCCGACTCCACCGCGTAGCTCCCGTTCACCGTCTCGTCCTGGCGGGTAACCAGGAGCCGCGCCTTCCGCGCCACCAGCCCCAGCCAGGCGGCCGGATCGGCGCCGATCTCGTCCATCCCCCGCCGCCACCAGTACCGCGCCGCCTCCCCCGGGGCGGGCTCGTGCCCCAGGGCCAGTGCGGCCAGGGAATCGGTCTCGGCTTCCTGCCTGCGGATGACCCCGCTCACTCCCGGCACGTCCACGTAGACCCCGGTCGCGCCCCGCGCGTTCCCGGCGTAGAAGTTGAAGCCGCCGTTGGTGGCCACCGGAGCGGCCACGCCGTGGGCCAGGTTGTTGACGAAGGAGGGAACGACGGGTACGGCCACCGCCACCGCATAGAGCACGGGAAGCCGCCAGGACACGCGTCCCGTCGCCGCCCGCCGGATGAACTCCAGGACCAGGAGCGTGGGGAGCAGGATCAGGTTGGCCCGGAGAACCGACAGCACCCCGGCGGCCAGGCCGGCCAGGAGAACGAAGGGAGCCCAGCGCCCGGTGCGCGGCCCGGCGTCGACCCGGAGCCCGGCCACCACGGCCAGCGCCACCGCAGCGGTGGCCCCGAAGACCGCCCAGGAGGTGGCCAGGAGTTTGGCCTCGAAGAAGTAGAGCGGCCCCACCGCCAGCAGGAGCCCCCCGGCCAGGAGCCCGGTCCCGGGGCCGAAGAGCCGGAGCCCCAGGAATACGACCAGGGCCACCGTGGTCACCCCGGCCAGGGACTGGAACACCACCGCGGGCAGGGGCCCGCTTCCGAAGGCGCGGACGATGAGGGACAGGAGCAGCGGATAGCCCGGGGCGTGGTAGTAGGCCCCGGTCGCGGCCGGGAGCCCCCGGGCCAGATCCATCGCCCAGTCCCGGTAGAGGGCGGCGTCCATGACCGGGTGGAACAGGAAGGGCAAGTCCCGCGCCTGCTCGACCAGGTGGAGCGCGCGCAGCACCGCCGCCGCCAGGAGCAGGGCGGTGAACGCGCGGAGATAGGCCTGGGAGATGCCGGCGCCTCGGGACACGGGAGGGCGAGGTTAGTCGCCCGTGCCGGGGGCGTCAATCGAGCCCCCGTAGCCGGCGGCCAGCACCGCCTCCGCCGGCTTTCCCTGGGGCGAGAACCCGGTGGCGCCGGACTCGCCGTGGCGGCGGCCGTCCGGAAACCACTTCCACCAGTAGGCGCCGGCGAACCAGGGGCATGGCCATACCGCGCGGAAGAACGCCTCGTAGCATCGCGCCTGCAGCCCGGGATCCGAGGGCGCCGACTCCGGCTCGAAGCGCGACGGCCATTCCCAGGGGCGGGCCGCGGCGTCGGGCACGCTCCGGTAGCCGATCTCGGTGAAGAGCACCGGCTTTCCGACCCGGGCCTGCACCCGCTCGATGGCGGCCAGATGGGGGGCCCAACCCGCCACCAGCTCGTCCAGCGACGGCTGTTCCTTCTCCGAGAGGGGGAAGTAGGCCTGGATCCCGATGAAATCCAGAACGTCCCAGAACGGGACCGCTTCGTACTCCCGGTACCAGTTGGCGGCGTAGGTGAGCCGCCCGTGGTAGACGCGGCGGATGTCCGCGATCAGCGCCCGCCAGTCGGCCTCGCGGGAGACCGCGGCGACGCCGAGTTCGGTGCCCACGCAGAGCATCTCCATGTGGTCGCGCTCGGCGAGTTCCGCGTAGTGCAGGATGAAGGTGCGGTAGTTCCGGAACCACCGCGTCCAGTCCGCCTCGCTCTCCATGGCGATCCCGTCCCGGGTCGCCCCGCCGGCGCGCCGGACCCACACGTGGGGCTTGAGCAGGGTGTGGACGCCCAGGCTCGAGGCCAGGGCGGCGGTGACGGTGAGCCCCTCGTCCTGCTCCCCCCAGAAGCCGCGCCCGGAGGTGACCAGGGCCAGCTCCGGCGAGGACGGGCTCCGGGCCCAGCCGAACGGGGTCTGCACGATCCAGTTCACGTGGTCGTCCACCAGCGGCCGCAGGTCGTCCGCGGTGATCTCGCGGCCGGCCACCCAGTTCACCCCGCGCTGCTTGGCCTGAACGTTCACCGCGGCCGCCCGGTGGCAGGCGGGAACGGAGAGGGCCAGCGCGGCCAGGCCCAGGAGCGTTCCGGCCGTCCACCACCGACGTCGATCGATCAAGACATGCCTCCTCCTTGCGGCCCCGTGCCGGACCGGAACGCAAGAGGATAGCCGAGCCGGACCCCTGGTGTCCGCCGTCCCGATCGGGTACAGTGCGGCCGAACCCTTCCGTCCGATGACCCGCAGAGGAGATGGCGCGATGCAACGGTCCACCCTCCCCCTTCTCGCCGCCTTGTCGATCCTCGCCGCCCCCGCCCTCGGCGCCCCGCTCCAACTGGAGCGGATCCTGGACGCCAAGAGCGACTACGTGCTGCTCATCCGGGACGTCGGAGCCCTGACCGAAGCGCTCCAGGCCTCGCCCTGGGCCGCCCTCTGGCAGGACGCCACCGAAGCCGTCGAGACGATGCCGGACTCCAGCCGGGCGA
>Ga0307424_1000485_pt1 | contig 21032 bp, 20 predicted proteins | sample SalMarWE160320MG_FD_202157 | JGI IMG/M metagenome (GOLD analysis project Ga0307424, IMG submission 202157) | Salt marsh sediment microbial communities from the Plum Island Ecosystem LTER, Massachusetts, United States - WE1603-20 | ecosystem: Environmental > Aquatic > Marine > Intertidal zone >... | reverse complement strand
GGGCGAGCACCGCCGGCATCCCCTTCGCCACGGCGCTCATGGCCATCCTGCTCTCGCACGAGATGGGTCACTACCTGACCGCCAAGCGATACGCCATCAGTGCCTCGCCACCGTATTTCATCCCGGCACCGATCGAATTCAACTTCATCGGGACGTTCGGGGCGTTCATCCGGTTGCGGAGTCCCATCGTCGATCGCCGCCAACTCATGGACGTCGGCGCCGCCGGCCCGTGGGTGGGCTTCGGCGTCGCGCTGATCATGTTGATCATCGGCGTGCAACGATCCTGGATCGCGGCCCCCGGGGAATTCAACGCCCCGATGGTCGTGCAACTCGCCGCCGGACATCTCCTGATCGGCGACTCGGTGGTGACGTGGGCGGTGCGCCATGTCTTCGTCGGCGATGTCACGTTGGTCCTGCATCCCATCGCCGTGGCCGGCTGGATCGGGATCCTGGTGACGGCGTTGAATCTGCTCCCCCTCGGGCAGTTGGATGGGGGCCACATCCTCTACGCGCTGCTCGGGCGCCACCAGCGCATCGTGGCGGCTGTTGCATGGCTCGGTTTGCTGGTCATGGGACAGTGGTTTTGGCCGTGGTGGGCGTGGGCGGGCCTGACCTTGCTGCTGGGTGGGGGCCGCCTCGCACATCCCCAAGTGCTCGAATGGCGCCGTCCGTTGCCCGCTTCGCGGATCCCACTCGGATGGGCCTCGGTCGCCCTCTTGGTCGCCACCTTCACCCCGGTGCCCCTCACGTTCTGAGATGGGCGAAGTTGGTCCTGTTGGAATGGGGCGGCGGGTGGGGTGCCGGCGCGGCGCATCGCGGGCGGTTCGACGGGTGGTCCCCGACCCATCGAAACGTTGCGTAAGTGTCAGAAAACAATATATTTGCGCAAACCTGCGGAGAGTGCGATGCCGGCACAGTCGGTTCGATACGGGGTGCCCGACCCGGCTGAACCAGTCGTCCATGAGCTTCCCCCCATTCGCTTTGATGGACACGACGTTCCGGTTCGACTCGTTGTTCGTCGGACGGACGACGGCGTGTGGCGCGGGCGCTTCCTTTTTGGTGGGGATGATCCCGAGATGGCGAAGGCCACGGCGGAGATCTTCTGCGGCCTTTCGGAGGCTGATCTCTGGCAGTCCGTGCGGGATCTTCGCGAACATCACATGCGCGATCTCTGCCGCTCGATCGTCGCTGCCGACTGACGACCCGGCCGTTCGGTCGGCGCCAACTTCTGTAGCAACTTCCCCATAGCAGCGTCATAGCAGCGTCGCGTTCCTGTGGCCGTGCGAGTCTGGCCACGACCTCCGAACCCCGGCGTCCGCTGGGCATGGTTTCTGCGGCCAGACCCCCTGGCTAGGGCGGTTCTTGACGCCCCTCTACCGGGGGCGCAAGTTCTCCGACCCCTCTCTTCCGCCGGTTCCGAATGCTCGTTGAATCGAGTGAGACGCGCATGGCACTTCGTCATTCTCTGTCGCTATTGGTGGTCGGGCTGTCCGTCGCGTGCGCTCCGCGCCCCGCGCCGCTCACCCCGGCCGAACTCAGCACTCTCGAGGCGCGGGCCGCCCAGGAGCCGAACAACGGCACCGTGCAGCTGCGCTATGCGGCGGCGCTCCGTGCCGCCGACCGGTGCGCCGACGCGGCGCCGGTCGCACGCCGAGGGATGGCGCTCGATCCCAAAGACGCGCTCGGTCCGCTGGTCGTCGGGAGCTGCCTGGAGGTGGACGGACGGTACGACGACGCCGTCCAGACCTACCGGACGTACCTCGCCATCAACCCAGAGGGTCGTGGGGCCGGCGCCATTCGCGCCCGGCAGCTCCTGGCCGCGCGGGCCAGCGCCACGTCGGCCGCCCGCGACGCGGTGGCGCACGAAGCGGAGCTGGCCGAGGAGCCGGCGGATCCGCAGACGCTGGCGGTGTTGCCCCTCCGGGTGGTCGGCGACTCCACCTACGAGCCGCTCTCGCGAGGACTCGCGCAAATGCTCACCTCGGACTTGGCGTTGCTGGAGCGGTTCCGGCTGGTGGAGCGCATGCGACTCGGAGCGCTGCTCGACGAAATGAACTTGGGCCAAACGGGGCAGGTCGATCCGGCCACGGCGGCGCGCGTCGGCCACCTGGTGCGTGCGGGCCGAATGGTGCAGGGCCTTGCCAACATACCCGCGGACGGGCCGGTGCGGTTGGAGGCGTCGGTGGTGCAGGGGACCGGTGAGGTCACGTCGCCCACGCAAACGCAGGGACGGCTGCGCGACCTGCTGGGACTCGAGAAAGACCTCGTCGTCGGCCTGGCGGCACGGCTCGGGTATCGGTTGTCAGAGGCGGAGCGCGCCGCCATCCTCGAGAACGGGACGCAAAACTTGACCGCGTTCCTGGCCTACTCGCGGGGGCTCGACGCCGAGGACCGCGGCGACTACGCGCAGGCGGCGCGGTACTACTCGGCCGCCGTGCGGGCAGATCCGTCGTTCCGGCAGGCGCGGGAGGGCTTCCAGGCCGCGACCGCGGCACCGGGTGCGCAGGCGGCATCGGCCTCCGATGCCCCGGTCCTAGCGTCCGAACAGATCGCATCACCGGTTTCCGATCTCGCTGAGCCGCCCAGTACGGCGCTCGGGTCCTCGGTGGCCGATCTGGTCCCGACCACGATCGAGCAAGTCACCGCCATCACGACGCCCACGCAAGCGGCGGTGACGACCACCGCGGCCCAGCCACCGCCGCCCTCGGTGGTGCCGCCACCCACCGTCACCGGCACGATTCGCATCGTGTTCCGACTGCCATGACCGCCCGACGCGTGGCACTCGGCCTGGTGGTCGCGGTGGCGGCCCTACCCGCGGGCGCGGCCGCGCAGGTGCGGACGCAGGTTCGCGCATCCGGCGTGTTCGAGGCCTACAGCTTCGATCCCGGTCTGGCGTTCAAGCGGGTCAGCGAGCTGTCCATCCCCATCGGCGTGGGCCTCTCGTTTGGCCGCTTCGCGGACGTCATGATCTCGAGCGGATACGTCTCGCTCTCGCTCACCAGCGCGAACAGCGCGCAGCTGGCCAACCAGTCGGTATCGGGCATGCTCGATACCGAGATTCGCCTCGGCATCAACCTCATCCCCGGCAAGCTCATCCTCGTGACCAATGGGGCCATTCCGACCGGCGTCAAGCCGGCGGCCGCGGAGGAATTGTCGGTACTGGGTGCCATGTCGAGTGATGTGATCGGCTTCGCCGTGCCGTCGCTGGGCACCGGCGGCAAGGTTGGCGGCGGCGTGATTGGAGCGGTGCCGCTGGGGCGTTTCGCGCTGGGGATCGGCGCGACGTACTCCTATCCCTTCGAGTATCAACCAATCGGCGGGAACACGAGCCGGCTCCAACCCGGGTCGGAAATCCGGGGGCGACTGGGCATCGAAGGGCCTCTCGCGCGCAAGACCTTCCTCCGCGCGGCGGGCGTGGTCGGGATGCGAAGCAAGGATACGTTTGGGGGCCAGACCCAGAATGGCGTCGGGGCGCGGTACATCGGCTATCTGGCGCTCATGCAAGGTCTCGGCACCATGCAGCTCACGGTGTACGCCTTCGACGTCTACCGCGGGGCGCCGTCCATCGAGCCGACCGCGTTGGGTGCGGCGGTGCTGCCGAAGGGGAACCTCCTGGTTGGCGGGCTGCGCCATACGATTCCCGTCGGCCGGTCGTTCACCGTGGCTCCGCGCCTCGAGTACCGCCTCTCGGAGGCGGCGCCGGACACGGCGTCGGCCGCGCGGAAAGCCGGATCCTCGTTGCGGCTGGGGCTCGACCTGCGCAAGGCGCTGGTGCCCGGGATGTCGGCCGTGCTCTACGGCAGTGGCCTATTTGGCAACGTCCGGCAGAGCGGCTTCGATATCCCGCTGTCCGGCTGGCGAGCCGGTCTCGTCGTTGAGGTCGTGCGGTAGCTATGCCACGAACAACTGGTGGGGCGACCCGGGCGACCCGGGCGGGCCGGGCATCGCCGACTTCGTGTCGGGGGTCGGTGACGTGGCAGCCCCCGTTGGCGACCGATCCGGAGGGCGTTACGGTGCCGCTGACCCCGCCCATCGCCTCTCTCGTACCGGATCTGTGGCGCACGCCGCTCGTGCGGACCAGCGTCCGGTCTCTGTCCCCCGAGGCGGTGAGCCCGACGATGACTCGGGAGGAGTTGTTGGCGCTGCGCGCCGAGCGTCGTGAGGCTGCCCGCAAGCATGGTCGCGAGCACCGGGCCGAGGCGGAGCGTCGACGACCGCAGGGGCCGTCACACTAGGCGGTTGTCGGTACGAACGAACGGTGCGCGCGCCCGGATGCCACATCCGGGCGCGTCGTCTATGTTGCGGGCTGCATGAGCACGACCCGCGCCCTCCTGCCTCGCGAGAGCGGGGCCTACGCCGAGCTGGCCTTCCCCCTCCTCACCGGGTTTCTCGCGGGCGGCGTGTCGCCGCCGGCGGTTGGGTTCGCGGTGGCCGTGGTCGCGTGGTTTCTGGCGCGGGAGCCGCTCGCGGTGCTGAACGGAGTACGCGGCAAGCGGCTCGAGGCGTCACTCCGAACGCCGGCCCGGCGGGCGGCGTTCGTGCTCGGCGGTCTCGGCGCAGTCGGGGCGGCCGTCGCTCTGGTGCTCGCGCCGCCGCCCGCCCGCCTGTGGGCGGGCGTTCCCGGGGCCTTTGGCGTCGCGCTCGCACCGGCGCTGCTCCGCGGGCACCCGAAGAGGCTGGGCGGCGAAATCCTGGTGGCGTTTGGATTGGCGACGATGATCCTGCCCATCGGGCTTGCCGGGCGCATGCCGCTCCGGGTCGCGCTGGCCGCGTCGGCGGTCTGGGCGTCGTGCTTCATCCTCGCCACCCTCGCGGTGCACGCCATCAAGGCGCGGCACAAGCCGGGCCTCGGCCCGACCTGGACCATCCTGGCGACCCCCATCGCCGCGCCGCTCGTGGTCGGGGGCGGGCTGTTCGGCACGCTGACCGGGCGGCTGCCCGTCTCAGTTGGGATCGCGCTGCTGCCCCCGGCGCTCGTCGTGGTCGCGACCGCCGTGCTGCGCACGCATCCGCGGCGGCTCAAGCGGGTGGGGTGGTCCCTCGTCGCCGCGAACACGGTGACCTTGCTGCTGCTGCTGTGGGGTTAGTAGCGGGCGGACCCGGCGGACGAGGCGGTCCCGGCGGACCCGGCGGACCCGAGGGAGCGCGGATCCCGCTATCCCGTCCATCTCCTGGGGGAGGGGGTGAAGGGGACGGGAAAGTGCGCCAGGCGGGATTCGAACCCACGACCTTTGGCTCCGGAGGCCAACGCTCTATCCAGCTGAGCTACTGGCGCAAAAGCCAGACGCCTAGACGCGCAGACGCCTAGACGGACAGGCTTTGCATCGGTACGCCAGCCACCTAATCGTCTGTGCGTCCAGGCGTCTGGTCTTATCGGGGCGCCCGGATTTGAACCGGGGACCTCCTGCTCCCGAAGCAGGCGCGCTAACCGGGCTGCGCTACGCCCCGTACATGCGCCCGGAAGGACTCGAACCTCCAACCTTCTGGTCCGTAGCCAGACGCTCTATCCAGTTGAGCTACGGGCGCGGGAGTGGGCGGTACTAGACTCGAACTAGTGACCTCCACGATGTCAACGTGGCGCTCTAACCAACTGAGCTAACCGCCCGCTCTACCAAGTTCAGACGGCTAGACGGTCAGACGGCCAGCAGCTCACAGGAGCCAGGGAATGGGTGACGATCCACCACTCTCCTCGGCCCTGGGCACCGCTAGCCGTTTTGCCGTTCGTCACTGCCCGTCTAGGTCCTAGTAGCGGGGGTGGGATTTGAACCCACGACCTCCGGGTTATGAGCCCGGCGAGCTACCAGACTGCTCCACCCCGCGCCGATATATCCCTTTCAGTGGCGGCTTCAGCCGCCTCCTACTATCGAGTCAGAGCTTCAGCTCTGCCGCCGAGAGCGGGAAACGGGACTCGAACCCGCGACCCCAACCTTGGCAAGGTTGTGCTCTACCAACTGAGCTATTCCCGCAAGACCCGACCCGGTCGGGCTACGAATCTAACCTACCGGTGTCCCGCCTCAACTGCCAGCGAAGGACCCGCGCCCGGCCGCGTTCCTGGTCAGGGGCCCATGGAGGCGAGGGGGATCGAACCCCTGACCTCGTGAATGCCATTCACGCGCTCTCCCAACTGAGCTACGCCCCCTGTATATTGTCGGGCCACTTGCGACCGGCCTGGAACACGGCAACGTACCCGGGGGTTTAAGGAGAGTCAAGCAGGTTTCAACCGTTGTCACGGGCTCGGCAGGACCGGTAGAACATCGACTCCACACGACAGGCCCTTGAGCATGTCTGTCTTCAGTGATATATGGAAAGCGCCATGGCCACTCCACAGCGAAAGAAACGGCGACGTCGGCAAGCTCCGGCCATCGCCGTCAACGAAGACGACCGCGACCTGCTCGACCAGTACCTCTATGAGGTGAGCAAGACGCCGCTCCTCAAGCCGCACGAGGAAATCGCGCTGGCACGGCGCGTGCGGGCGGGGGATCAGGAGGCAATGCAGGAGCTTGCCAAGCGCAATCTCCGCTTCGTCATCTCCGTCGCCAAGAAGTACCAGAATCGGGGCCTCCCCCTCACGGATCTGATCGGCGAGGGGAACGTCGGGTTGCTCACGGCGGCCCGGAAGTTCGATCCCGATCAGGGCGTGAAGTTCATTTCGTACGCCGTGTGGTGGATCCGCCAGGCCATTCTGGCGTCCCTGGCTCGCCACGGACGGACCGTTCGCGTCCCCCTCAACCGCACCGCGGATCTCTCCAAGATCGTGCGGACGGCGGAGGCCTTGCGGCAGGAGTTGCGACGTGAGCCGACTCCGGAGGAGATCTCCGAGGCCACCAGCCTGTCACTCGAGGTCGTGCAATCGCTCGCGGCGCTCAACACCGGCGAGGTTCGCCTCGACGCGCCGCTCGACCCCGACGGGGATCGATCGCTGATCGAGCGGTTCATCGCCGAGGACATGCCGGATACCGAAGAGAAGACCATGGAGCGGTTCCTGAGCGACGAGGTCGAATCCGCGCTCCGGTCGCTCCCGGCCCGGGATGCCAAGGTTCTCCGGCTCTATTTCGGACTGGACGGCGGCCGCGAGCACACGCTCGAGGAGATCGGCGGCATGCTCGGCGTGACCCGCGAGCGCGTACGCCAGCTGCGCGACCGCGCGCTCAAGCGCCTGCGGGAAGGCGATGTCGGGAAGGCGCTCGCGAGTTTCGCGGCATGAGATAGGCGGCCAGGCGGTGAGGCGGCCAGGCGGTTAGCGGCCCCGGAGGAAAGGAACGTTCTCCGGGGCTGTTGCTTGCCGCCTAGCCGCCTAGCCGCCTAGCCGCCTAGATTCGCTCCGTGCTACGTCTGATCACCAACCGCGTGGAGCGGTGGCTCACCGCCATCGGCCGACTCGGCGTGCTCCTCGCCGATCTCGGGCGCGGCCTCAAGGATGTGGATGTGTGGCCGGGGCTCACGGTGGTCCAGATGCGCCGCATCGGCGTGGATTCCCTGCCGATCGCCGTGTTCATCGCGGCCTTCACGGGCATCGTGTTGGCGCTCCAGGCCTCCTACACGTTCAAGGGGGCCGTACCGCTCTATTTCGTCGGCACCGCGGTCGGCAAATCCATCATGCTCGAATTGGGCCCCGTGCTCACCGGCCTCGCGCTCGCGGGTCGCATCGGCGCGAACATCGCCGCGGAGCTGGGGACGATGCGCGTCACCGAGCAGGTCGATGCCCTGGAAACGTTGGCGTACGACCCGATGTCCTATCTCGTCGTTCCCCGCGTGTTGGCCTCGACGGTGATGTTCCCGGTGGTCGTGGCGGTGGCGGTGGCGGTGGGCATCGTGGCGGGCCTCGTCGCCGCGGTGAATCTGCTCGACTTGAGTTCCGTCGAGTTCATCCACGGCCTCCAGTTGTTCTACCGATTCAAGGACGTCTGGTTTGGCTTGTTGAAGAGCACCTCGTTCGGATTCGCGATCGCGCTCATCGGCTGTTCCTGTGGGCTTGGCGTGCGACAGGGGGCGGAGGAAGTCGGGCGCGCCACGACCCGGGCGGTGGTGCTGAGCGCCCAGATCATTCTAGTGCTCGACGCGTTTTGGGCGCTGCTGCTCCTGTGATCGTCTTTCGGGAGGTCCACAAGGCGTTCGGCCCGAAGCGGGTCCTCGAGGGGTTCTCGCTCGAGATTCCGGACGGACAGACGACGGTGATCGTCGGGTATTCCGGGGCCGGGAAGAGCGTCGCGCTCAAGCTCATCGTCGGGCTCCTCGAGCCCGATCATGGAGCCGTCGAGGTGGATGGCCAGGTGGTTCACCTGATGGAGCGGGAGGCGCTCACCGCGTTGCGCTCCCGGATCGGATTCGTCTTTCAGTTTGCCGCGCTGTTCGACTCGATGACCGTGGCGGAGAATCTTGCCGTGGGGCTCCGGCGACACGGCATCGGCGAGACGGAAATCGCGGAACGGTCGGCGGAGGCGCTGGCCATGGTCGGCCTCTCGGGGTCGGAAGGTCGCTATCCGGGGGAACTGTCGGGTGGGATGCGGAAGCGCGTGGGCATCGCGCGTGCGGTGGTGCTGCGGCCCCGTTATATCCTATATGACGAACCCACGACGGGGCTGGACCCGGTGACCGCAGCCGTGATGAACCAGTTGATGGTGCGCGCGCGCGAGACCTACGGGGTAACCGGGGTCGTCGTCACGCACGACATGCACGGCGCCTACACGGTAGGGGACCGCATTGCGATGCTCTATCGGGGTCAGGTACGGCAGGTCGGGTCGGTGGAAGCCATTCGTGGGAGCCACGATCCCGTGGTCCGGCAATTCGTCGAAGGCCGTCCGGAAGGAGCCCTCGACGCCGAGCGGGCCGAAGGTGGGGTGTGATGAAGCGACGAGACGAACTGGTCGTTGGGGTGACGGTGGTCGCGGCCCTGATCATCGTGGTGGGAGGCTCGCTGTGGTTGTCCCGTGCGGACTTCACGCGGGGGACCGCCGCGTACGCGGCGCGGTTCCGCACGGTGGGTGGCCTGGGGGTCGGCGATCCGGTGGTGCTGCGGGGAGTGCGAATCGGTCGGGTGTCGCAAATCCGTCTCGGCGAGCGGAACTGGGTCGAAGCGGAGTTCCAGGTCTACGGCGATGTCGCGCTGCCCGGCCGGCCGGCCATCATCGCGGCGTCGGCCTCGCTGTTCGGCGAATGGCAGGCCGGGATCATCAGCCTCGATCAGGCGCCGGACGATCCCAACGTCCGGCGGGACCTCGCGGAGGCTCAGGCCGAGGCGGGCGACCTGTGGCCGGGAGCCACGTTGCCGGATATCGGACAGTTGACCGCGCAGGCGGGCCGCATCGCGACGGACATCGCCTCGGTCTCGTCGCGCATTCAGCAGGCGTTCGACTCCAGCGCCGTGTCGGAGTTGCAGCAGTCCATTCGCAGCTTCGGTCGGGTTGCGAACCAGATCGCCCAATTCACCGAGCAGCAGACCAATGTCCTCCAAGGTGTGGGGGAACGGCTCGACGAGGGATCCGCGGTGCTGTCTCGGGCAGCGGTGAGTCTCGAGGCCTCGCTCGCGCGCGTGGACTCGGCGACCAACGAAGGGGAGCTGGCGAAGATCCTCCAAAACGCCCAGACCGCGTCGGAGCAGGTGGCGAGCGCGTCGCGCGGGTTCAACGAGTTGGTCGGGGCCGCGCGAGACAACCAGCAAAGTCTGGTGCGCGTCATCGTCGCGGCGGATTCGGTCATGACCCGCATCCAGAATCGCTCCGGGACGATCGGCCTGCTCTTGGGCGACTCCGCGCTCTACGTCCAAACGACGCTTGCCGTCCAGCAGCTGCGCGCGCTCTTGGCGGACATCCAGGAGAACCCGCGCAAGTACTTCAAGTTCTCGGTGTTCTAGTGGAACGGCGGTCCCGGCGGTCCCGGCGGTCCCGGCGGTCCCGATCGTCCGTCGGGGCCGCCGGGTCCGCCGGGGCCGCCGGGTCCGCCGGGATCTAAATGTCCCGCGCACGAGCCAAGCGCGAGACGAGCGCCGGCGGCGTCGTGGCGCGTCGCTCGGGGACCGACGTCCGCTATCTCCTGATCCGCGACGGGCATGGGAACTGGGGGTTTCCGAAGGGGCATTTGGATGGCGGTGAGCGTCCGGACGAAGCGGCCCGTCGCGAGATCGGCGAAGAGACGGGCCTCACCGACCTCGCCCAGCTCGATACCCTGGGGTGCATCGACTGGCATTTCCGTCACCGCGGTCGCCTGATCCACAAGTACTGCCATTTCTTTCTGTTCCTCTCGGGCGATGGCACGCCCGCTCCGCAGGGCGAGGAGGGGATCAGCGCCTGCGTGTGGCTGTCCTACCCAGACGCGCACGCGCGGCTGACGCACGCGAACGCACGGAGCATCCTCGAAGCCGCGCACGACCGCGTGGAGGCCGGCGCCCTCGACGCCGAGCCGGCCTGACCGTGGCGGTCCTGGCCGTCATCGGCGGCGACGCGGGCATGCGCAACGCCATCCGACGCGGCCTCCCCGCGCCGACGCGCGTGCGGCTCTGCCGGTCGCCCGGCCACCTCTCCGCGTTGCTCGAGCGCGAGCTCGTGGATGCCGTTGTCCTCCGGGCTCACGGCGCGCGCTGGAGTGCCGATGTCCCCGCCTTCCGCGCGCGGTTTCCCGGCATTCCCGTCTTCGGGTTCGGCCCCCTACGGCCGGACGATGGGCGGGTGCTCGCCGCAGCGCTCGCCGCCGGCGTTGCGGCGGTGTTGGTCGAAGGCGTCGACGAGCCGGTCGCGGGCGAGTTCCTCGGGGCCCGCACCGCCAGCCGACGACGCGAGCGGGAATTGGCCGACGCTCCCCGACTGCTCCGGCTGAGTGAGATGGTGCAGCAGCGGACATGGCGCGAAGTGCTGGCGCGCGTCGGGCGGCGGACGACCACCGCGGATCTCGCGCGCGCCCTTCGGACCAGCCGCGAGCACCTGTCACGGGAATTCGCGGCGGGTGGCGCGCCCAACCTGAAACGCGTGATCGACCTCGCGCGGATCTCATGCGCCGCCGATCTGTTGCGCAACCCGGGGTACGACGTCGCCACGGTCGCGCGGGTCCTCGACTTCGCCGCCGCCGGGCATCTCGGCAGCACCGCTCGGCGGGTTGCCGGCGTCGCCGCGTCGGAGCTCTCGCGACTCGGTCCACGCGGCGTCTTGCTGCGCTTCCTCCGAGGGCGCACGCGCAGTAGGATTTGACCCGCGAGTGCGTTTGCGCGGGCGCCTTGCGGCGTAGGGTGCTTGTGATATTTTTCACAAGCTGTTCTTCCTTCCGAACCTTCTGACCACACGTGCGTGCGCATGGCGACGGATTCCATTCTCCGACCCGGTGAGTTCAAGGACGTTCTCCTGCGAGAGATCGAGGCGGCGCAACTCACGCCCCTCGACATTCAGGAAGTCGGTTCCGTCCTCGAAGTGAAGGACGGCACCGCGCGCGTCTACGGTCTCGCGGGGGCGATGGCCGGTGAGATGCTCGAGTTCACGTCTTCGGAGACCGGGCAGACGATCAGCGGTCTCGCGCTGAATCTCGAAGAGGACAGCCTGGGCGCCGTCATCTTGGGCGACTACCTGATGCTCCGGGAAGGCGACGAGGTGCGATGCACGGGTCGCGTGCTCGAGGTGCCCGTGGGACGCGAGCTTGTGGGACGGGTCGTGGACCCGCTCGGCCGTCCGATGGATGGGCTCGGGCCGATCAAGGCGACGCACGCGCGCAAGCTGGAATCCCCGGCGCCGGGGATCGTGGCGCGGCAGCCCGTGAAGGAGCCGTTGCAAACCGGCATCAAGGCGATCGACGCCATGATTCCCATCGGGCGGGGCCAGCGCGAGTTGATCATTGGGGATCGTGGCACGGGCAAGACCGCCATCGCGGTCGACACGATCATCAATCAGAAGGGCGAGAACGTCATCTGCGTCTACATCGCCATCGGGCAGAAGAACTCGACGGTGGCATCGGTGGTCGAGCGACTCAAGGAATACGACGCGATGGCGTACACGATCGTGGTCGTGGCGAGCGCCGCCGATCCCGCGCCGATGCAGTACATCGCGCCGTACGCCGGGTGTGCGATGGCCGAGTATTTCATGTACGAGGAGAACGGCCACACTCTGTGCGTGTACGACGATCTGTCCAAGCAGGCCGCGGCGTACCGGCAGTTGTCTCTGGTGCTCCGCCGTCCGCCCGGCCGCGAGGCGTACCCAGGGGACGTGTTCTACCTGCATTCCCGGTTGCTCGAGCGCGCGGCCAAGCTCTCCGACGCGCACGGCGGCGGCTCGCTGACGGCGTTGCCAGTGATCGAGACCCAGGCGGGCGACGTATCGGCGTACATCCCGACCAACGTCATCTCGATCACCGACGGCCAGATCTTCTTGGAGACGGACCTCTTCTTCGCGAACGTGCGACCCGCCATCAACCCGGGCATCTCCGTGTCCCGGGTGGGAGGCAACGCCCAGATCAAGGCGATGAAGCAGGTGGCGGGTCGCCTGCGGCTCGACAACGCCCAGTACCGCGAGTTGGAGGCCTTTGCGCAGTTTGCGTCGGACCTCGACGCCGCGACCCAGAAGCAACTCGCGCGGGGCGAGCGCATCGTGGGCGTGTTGAAACAGCCCCAGTACCATCCGCTCCCGGTCGAGCACCAGATTCTCGTGATCTTTGCCGTAACGAACGGCTATCTGGACGACGTGTCCACGGACAAGATCCAGACCTGGGAAACCGAGTTTCTGGAGTTCATCTCCAGTAGTCGGCCCGAGGTGGCCCGGACCATCCGGACCCGGCGCGCGCTCGACGACGAGTTGATCGCGGAGATGCGAAAGGCGATCGAGGACTTCAAGGCGCTCGCCTGATGGCCAAGACGCGCGAGTTGCGCCGGCGGGTTCGCTCGGTCGAGAAGACCCGCCAGATCACCAAGACCATGGAGATGGTGGCCACGTCGCGCCTGAAACGGTCTCAGGACCGGGTCGTGGGCGCTCGGCCGTACGCGCAGGCGCTGGGCGAGGTGCTCGGCGACCTGCTGGCACCCGAGTTCGTCGATCGCTTTCCGCTGCTGCGTCAGCCGAAGGGGACCCCGAAGCGCGTGGCGCTGATCGGGGTGACGAGCAATCGGGGACTCTGTGGCGCGTTCAACGCCAACCTGATCCGGGAGATGCGGGCGCGCATGGCCGAGCTGGAGGGCGCGGGGACGACGGTCGAGCTGCACCTCATCGGCCGGAAGGGGATCGGGTTCTTCCGGTTCCTCCGGCGGGAGATCGCCGCCCAGCGCACGGATATCGGCGACCGGCCGACTCCGCAGCACGCCGAGGAGATCGTCACGCCATTGATGGCGCGGTATGCGGCGGGTGAGCTCGATGGTGTGGAGGTCGTCTTCGCGCGATTCGTGAGCCCGCTCTCCACGCCGCCCACGCGATTGCCGGTCTTGCCGCTCCGGGCCCCGGACCGCGCCGGAAGGCGCGTGCCGTACTATATCCTGCGGCCGGGGCCGGACGCACTGCTGGACGCGCTGGTGCCGCTGTTCCTCCGGAACCAGGTGTATCGGGCGTTGGTGGAGACGGCGGCGTCGGAGCAGGGGGCGCGCCGGACCGCCATGAAGAACGCAACCGACAACGCCGGTGACATGATCGACACATTGCGGCGGTCGCTCAACCGGGCTCGGCAGGCGCAGATCACCCAGGAGTTGGCGGAAATCGTCGGTGGCGCGGAAGCACAGAAAGGATAGGCGGTTAGCCGGATAGGCGGTCAGGCGGTCAGTGAGACCGCCTAACCGCCTGACCGCCTGACCGCCTCGAAAGGGAACCATGCATGGCTGACGTATTCGGAAAGGTCGTTCAGGTCATCGGGCCAGTGCTCGACGTGGAGTTCGAGCCCGAGCACATGCCGGACCTCTACACGGCGCTCGTCATCGACGAGAACATCTCGGGGACGCACATCAAGGTCACGTCGGAGGTCCAGCAGCACATCGGCCGCAATCAGGTCCGCGCGGTGGCGATGAGTAGCACGGACGGCGTCGTGCGCCAGATGAAGGTTCGCAACACCGGTTCCCCCATCATGGTGCCGGTCGGGGAATCGGCCCTGGGGCGCATCCTGAATGTGATCGGCGAGCCGGCGGACGACGGCCCGCCGATCCCGGCGAGCGTGGAGCGGTGGCCCATTCACCGGCATCCGCCGAAGTTCGTGGACCTCGAGCCGAAGACCACGGTGTTCGAGACGGGCATCAAGGTCGTCGACCTGCTCGCTCCGTTCGTCAAAGGCGGCAAGATCGGCCTGTTCGGCGGCGCGGGCGTCGGCAAGACGGTGATCATCCAGGAGCTGATCCACAACGTGCAAAAGGGACACGGGGGCCGGTCGGTTTTTTGCGGCGTCGGGGAGCGGACCCGCGAGGGCAACGACCTCTACCTCGAGTTCAAGGAAGCCGGCATTCTGGACTCGGTGGCGCTCATCTATGGCCAGATGAACGAGCCGCCCGGGGCACGGTTGCGGGTGGGACTCGCGGGACTCACGATTGCCGAATACTTCCGCGATCGCGAGAAGCAGGACGTGCTCGTCTTCATCGACAACATCTTCCGATTCACGCAGGCGGGTTCGGAAGTGTCGGCGCTGCTCGGCCGGATGCCGAGCGCGGTCGGGTACCAGCCGACGCTCGCCACGGAAATGGGCGACTTGCAGGAACGGATCACCTCCACCAAGACGGGCTCGATCACGTCCGTGCAAGCCATCTACGTCCCGGCGGACGACCTCACCGATCCGGCGCCGGCGACGGCGTTCGCCCACCTCGACGCGACCGTCGTGTTGTCGCGCGCGCTCACCGAGATCGGGATCTACCCGGCCGTGGATCCGTTGGACTCGTCCAGCAGGATTCTCGACGCGCAGTACATTGGAGATCGGCACTACAAGGCGGCCGTTGAAGTGCAGCGGAGCCTGCAACGCTACAAAGAGCTTCAGGACATCATCGCCATCCTCGGGATGGACGAGCTCTCGGAAGACGACAAGCGCCTGGTGGCCCGCGCGCGGCGCGTGCAGCGGTTCCTGTCCCAGCCCTTCCACGTCGCCGAGGCGTTCACGGGCCGGGCCGGGAAATACGTCAAGCTCGAAGACACGGTCGAGAGCTTCGAACGGGTCGTGTCCGGGGAGTTCGACGAGCTGCCGGAGCAGGCGTTCTACATGCAGGGCGGCATCGACGACGTGGTCGAGGTCGCCAAGACGATGCACGCCTGATGCGCGTCGTCGTGATCGCTCCGGATCGGCCGGTGTTCGACGGCGAGGCCGAAGCCGTTGTGGCGCCCGCGTACGACGGCCAAGTGGGTATCCTGCCGCGCCACGCACCGTTCCTCACTATGTTGGGGGAGGGACGGGTGACGGTTCGGTCGGCCGAGGGTACGAAAGCGTTTCGGGTCCGAGGCGGGTTTCTTCAGGTCGTGGATGATGTTGTCCGCGTCGTGGCGGAGCAGGCGGAGGCGGAGTAACCAGACTCTCACGGGAGGAGAGCCATATGTCGTTGCGCAGCACTTTCTTCACCCTCGGCACCCTGGCGCTGGCCGCTGGGACGGCTGGGGCGCAGGCCACCGGGACGGCATCGTTCAACGCGCCGTACCGCGCCTTCGAGCGGTACGAGTTCGGTGGCACGCTGAGCTTCAATCGCGGCAGCGTGACGGGCGTCGAGGGGCAGATCCGCGTCGGATATCGCGAGTTCGACGTCGGAGCCCGCGGCGGCGTCCTGTTCACATCGGGTAGCGATGCCGGAGTGATTGGGGTGGAAGGAAGGGGACGAGTCCTGACCCATACCGAGCGGTTCCCGCTCGATGGGGCACTCGTGGCGGGACTCGGAGCAGCGTTCGGTGGCGGCGGCTCCTCGTTCAACGCGCCGGTGGGCCTCTCGTTGGGCCGGCGGGTGGAGTTCGAGAATTCCGAGGTCAGCATCGTGCCGTACGCCCAGCCGACGCTGAACTTCCGGTTCGGAGATCCCGGCGGCCACGCCGGGTTCAGCTTCGGGTTCGGGCTGGACGCTCGTTTGAGTCGTTTCTTTGATGTCCGCGTCAGCGGTGGAGTGGCCTCCGATTGGGGCATCGAAGGGTTCTCGGTCAGCGCGGTCTGGATCCGGTAACCGATGGCCGAGAGCTGATGGCCGATCACCCGTCGCCAATCGCCAATAGCCAATCGCCAATGCTCCGCACCGCGCGCCCCGGGCGAACCTGGGGTGGCGCGGTGTTCGGCGTTCTGCTGCTGGGAGGATGCTGGGGCAGGCCTGCCTCGGCGCAGGTGACGGGCACGCCGGCGTTTCACGCGCCCTATCGAGCGTTCCTCAGGCATGAGCTGGGAGCGAGCGCGTCCTTCCTCGAGAATTCTCAGGCGGCGTTCGAAGGACTCTATCGCGTCGGGATCGGAAGGGCGGATCTGGGTGCCCGTCTCGGCGCGGTGGTGCGCGACAACGCGAGCGACGCGGTGCTGGCTGGCCTCGACGCGCGGATACCCGTGTTGTTCCACGAGTCGGGCTCGCCAGTGGACGGAGCGCTGCTCGCCGGGGTTGGCATGGCGATCGGGAGTGGTGTCGGCTGGTGGATTCCGGTGGGCTTCACCGTGGCCCGCCGACTGAACCTCGAAGGCTCGGACTTGAGCCTCGTCCCGTACATCCAACCCACCGGCTACCTCACCAAGGCCGGCTCCGCTGGCTGGCACCTCGGCGGGGGGCTCGGGCTGGGTCTGGATCTCCGGCTGACCAGAGCGTTCGAACTCCGTGTCAGTGGTGGAGTTGGGACCACGTTTGCACCCCGGGGTGTCTCCGTGGCCGCGCTGTGGCTGCGATAGGAGACAGGTCACCAACCGGACCGGCGGGCCGCGGACCCGAACAAATACCGATAGTGGATTTTCCACCATTGACCGAAACCGCATGTTGCTTTAGCCTTTACCGACTTCCCGGCACCTCTCGCGGTGGGTGACGAGCGGCCGGGAGTGGATCTCGACACCGATCACCCGTTCCGAGAGGGATTAGCATGAAGACGATTGTGCGGTTGAGCTTGGCCGTCCTGGCGCTCGGTATCATGGCCGACGTCGCATCGGCCCAGTTGTTGGGGCTGCCGGCGTACAACTACGCTCCGGCGGGTGCTGGCGTTACGGTGAGCGGCATGTATGGCCGCGGCTTGAACAACGCTTCCGGCAAGGCGAACAGCGCCGGTGGCATGATCACGTACGGTGCGCAGATGTTCTGGGTCGGCGCAGGCGCGTCGTATTTCGATTTCTCGACGGCAAAGGTCGCGTCGTTCGGTGGCAACGTCGGCGTGAATCTGCCGCTCGGTCCCGAGTTGCCCGTGAAAGTGGCGGTCGTGGCTGGCGCCGGTTATTGGAGCAAGTCCGGAACCAACAACCTGACGGTTCCGGCCGGTGTGACCCTCGCGCTAAACGTACCGTCTCCGAACCTGTCGATCACGCCATGGATCTCCCCGGGCGTGCGCTATATCCGTACGTCCGTCGGTGGAGTCTCGGGCAGCACCACGAAGTTCGGCGGCTCGGGTGGCGTGAGCATCACGCTGCCGATGGGTGTTGGCTTCGACGTGGCGCTGGACTACACGAACTTCAGCGGTGCCAGCCCGTTGGTGGGCGGCATTGGCCTGCACTACACGTTCGCCTCGAGCGGCGGTGGGATGTAAGGCAGACACGCCTCTTCTGAGGCTCTTCGCGGGGTGTCCGGCAACGGGCACCCCGTGTTGTTTTGATGGGATCCCCGCAAGCGCGCGCGAACGTGCGATACCTCACCGTCTCCCTCTCAAGCGGCATTAGATTGACGACGCCGCCATCGGGGCGGCGGGCCGGGACACGCTCCGGTCGCGGTTTCGCAGGCAATCACCGATCGGGGGAACCCTCTCATGAAACACGGTCTTGTTGGTGCGGTGACCGTTGCGCTCGTTCTCAGTGCCAGCTCGGCGGCGGCACAGATGTTCGGCAATCCGGTGTACGTCATGGTCGGGATGGGGACGGGTGTCAACATTGCCGGCGACTTCGGTCGCGGTATCAACGACGCGTCCGGGAAGGGCAACTACTTCGGCGGGCGCATCACGCTCGGCCTGCCGTTCTTCTACGTCACCGCCGGCGCGGGAACCTACAAACCGCAGGGGGCCACCAACAGGCAGACCGAATTCGGTGGCAACCTCGGAGTGAACTTGCTCCACCTGCCCCTGGTGCCCGTGAAGGTTTCGGCCCAGGCTGGCGCGGGATACGTGAAAGCGGGCACCGACAAGGTGCTCGACATTCCGGTGGCGCTCGGCATCGGCGTCTCGCTGCCGACGCCCGGCGTTGGCATCACGCCGTGGGTCGCGCCGCGCGTGCAGGTCCACTATGAAACCGCTGGCGGCGTGTCGAGCACGAAGGCGCACTTCGGCGCCTCCGGCGGGGTGAACGTGCACTTCAGCATGATCGGCGTGCACGCGGCCGTGGACTACCTCCGCATTGCGAGCGGCGTCTCGCCACTGACGTTCGGCGTCGGCGCGTCGGTGGGGCTGACGCTGCCGGGGATCTGAGCACCGCGGGATAGACGGGATCCCCACCTCCCCGCGATCCTCCACCACTCTGCGGGAGGTGCGGGATCTCCGCTCCCCACTCCCCCCGTCCACGGGATGACGCGGTCCGCCATCCCATTCATCCCGTCTATCCCGCGGGAGGTGTTGGGGGCTGGGGGGATCCCGTTACGCCTTGAGCAGCCGCAGTAGTGCGTCCACCGACCACGCCGCCGCTCCCTGACAGAGCACCGCGCGCGCCGCCAAGCCGCGTCGGATCCGCTCGTCGTCGTTGCGAACCAGTCGTCCGACGGTCTCGGCGAGGGCCACCCCGGGATGGCGTCGGGGGAGGGCGATGGCGCCACCGGTCTCCACCATGACGCCGACATCCAGCGCGCCGCGCCAGCGATCCCCGACCATGACCGGGATACCGACCGCGGCTGGCTCGGCGGTGGCGTGGAGCTGGCGCTCGCGGAATCCGCCGCCCACGTAGGCCACGGACGCGGCGAGGTACAGGTCGGCCAGCAGTCCGTACACGCCGACGATCACCACGGGCGCATCGGGGAGCGGGGCGCGCGCATCGTCCCACCGCGCGACGGGGATGGCGCGCGCGGCGAACGCCGCCCGCACGTTGGCCACACGGCGGGGAGACGCATCGTGCGGGACGATGAGGGCTCGCACCGGTGGGTCGCTGTGGGAGAGTCGCGCGATGGCCTCGACGAGCACGGCATCGTCCGACGGCTCGGTGCTGCCGGCGACGAATACCGGGGCCCCGCGGGCCCACGCCTCCACGGCGCGGCCCGGCCCGAGTGTGGGCACGCGCTCCAGGATGTGGTCGTGGCGTGGGTCACCCGTCACGGCGACGCGATCCGCGCGAACGCCGGCGCGAATCCAGCGACTCGCGTCATCCGGAGATGCCGCGCCGACCCACGTGACGGCTCGATGCGTGGGGCGCAAGAACCATCGCGCGGCGCCGGCGAGACGGCGGCTTGCTGGCCGCACCGTGCCACCGACCACCGCAACGGGGACGTGATGCACCTCCGCCTGGTGCACCAGCTCTGGCCACAGGTCGCCGCGGCTGAACACCAGGAGCGCGGGCCGCAGCGCGGCGAACACGGGCGCCAGGTGGGCCGGCTCGTCGAGCGGGAGGAAGTCGCGCTGGTCCACCCCCCATGGGGCCGTGCGGGACGCAACCGAGGGTGACGTGTGGGTCAGGATGACGTGAACGGCGCGCACCGCGTGTCGCAGGCGCACGATGATGGGCTCGATGGCCTGCAGCTCGCCAACCGACGCGCCGTGCACCCAGATCAAGGGGGCGGTACTGCGCGCGGCACCGGCCCATGCCTGCCACCGAGCGGCCGCATCGCGACGACCGTCCAGGCTCGCGCGCAGGACGCGGGCGGGATACGGCAGCCGGTGGGCCACGCGGGCGAGGGTACGATACGGGGCGAGCACGAAGTCGGAATGTGCTAGCTTCATCCCCATGTCGCTACGCGGGTACTGGCAGGCCGCGCGGGAAGCGCGCTACAGCTTGCTCTTCGCGCTTCCGCTGCTGCTGCTGTACGAGGGATTCGCGTTCGCGCTGACGCACAGCGCGTATGCCGGCGTTCGGAACGGCGCCGACGTGCTGCTCAAGACGCTGTTCGTGGCCGTCGGTGGTGGTCGCGGGCTTGCCGTGTTCAGCCTCTTGTTGCTCGGCATCGGCGGATGGTTCGTGCTGCGAGACCGCCGGCGCCATCCGGGGCCACTGGAACGGCGGTACTTCGGCTTCATGCTTGCCGAGAGTGCCCTGTACGCGCTGGTGTTCGGGGCGGTCGCGTCGACGCTCACCGCCTTGCTGCTCTCACCGGTGTTGAGCGCCGTCCAGGGCTCGGGGGTCGCGCGCCTCGCGTTGCCCGCGCAGCTGGTGCTCTCGCTCGGGGCGGGCCTGTACGAGGAGCTCCTGTTCCGCGTACTGCTCGTGTCCGGGTTGCTCGCCGTAGGAAAGCGTCTGGGTTGGAACCGTACGCAAGCCGTTACGGCGGCGGTCGTGCTGAGCGCGTTGATCTTCAGCACGTTCCACTACATCGGCCCGCTTGGCGACACGTTCGCCCTGCCCTCATTCACCTTCCGCGCCATCGCCGGGCTCATGTTCTCGGGTCTGTACGTGGCCCGCGGCTTCGGCATCACGGCCTGGACGCATGCGCTGTATGACATTGGGCTGGCGTTGGTAGCTGGCTAGCGGTTGGTGGTTCGTGGTTGGTGGTTGTGGCGTCATTTCGCGCCGGACCGGACCAAAACGATGATGCACGGTGGTCGTCTGAGGCGCACGTTGTGACAATGCGTGGATACGAATCGTTGGTGGCCTGGCAGATGGCGCAGCAACTGTGCATCGGGGTGCTGGAGGCAACGGACGGGCCGCTACCACGTCGTGCCTGGGTGGTCACGGATCAGCTTCGCCGCGCGGCTGTTTCAGCGAGCCTATCCGGAATTCTGTGTGTGAGCCATTCTTTGAGCCATGGGCAAGAAAGGCAAGAAGATGGCATTCGCACCAGAGGTACTGGACGCGCTATTCGAAGGGTATGAGCGGCCCGAGGATATGCT
>Ga0307424_1000483_pt1 | contig 21055 bp, 20 predicted proteins | sample SalMarWE160320MG_FD_202157 | JGI IMG/M metagenome (GOLD analysis project Ga0307424, IMG submission 202157) | Salt marsh sediment microbial communities from the Plum Island Ecosystem LTER, Massachusetts, United States - WE1603-20 | ecosystem: Environmental > Aquatic > Marine > Intertidal zone >... | reverse complement strand
ATGATGGGCAAAGTAGGTCGCCTGGGACGTATTCTCGGTCCGCGCGGCATGATGCCAAATCCGAAAGCGGGGACCGTCGTTCCAGAGGATGACATCGCCCGTGTGATTGATGAACTCAAGTCGGGCCGGGTCGAGTTCCGCACGGATAAAACCGCCAACCTGCACGTTCCGATCGGAAAAATCTCGTTTGAGGCAAAGCAGCTGTACGAAAACATGGCAGCGTTGATGGACGCTGTCCGCCGTACGCGCCCGGCTTCAACGAAAGGCACGTACATCCGGCGGATCACGATTAGCTCAACCATGGGGCCGGGTATTCGGGTCGAACCGAACGCAGCCCTGGAAATGACAGCCTGACCTACACAGAGCGGGATGATTACGGTACAATCCCGCTCGTACAATCTATCGAAATATCGCTTCGCCGAAGACAGCAGGTGTTCTATAAGGAGCTTAATTTCCTGCCGAGGTGAGGGCTCTGAAGCAGGGTCATACTTCCCCTTAGAGTCTTTGCTCGTTGAGTGCTTGCGAAGCGAAGGCTCGAATTCTTTAAGGGGAAGGAGGTGAAGCAACTTGGCTATATCCAAGGATAAGAAAGAGGAACTGGTCTCGCAGTACAAGGAAATCCTGGGCCGCAACACGGCGGTCATCCTGGCCGAATCGCTCGGATTAACAGTTAAAGAAACCGAGGTATTGCGAGCAAAGATTCGAGAAATGGGCGGCGAGTTCCTCGTTGTTAAGAATACGCTCGCCAAGCGGGCTTTTAACGAAGCGGGATGGTCGGAACCTGATCCGGGTTTTGAAGGTCCAACCGCGATCGGCGCAGCGTCGGAAGATATCCCGGCACTGGCGAAGGCCATCGTTGATCTCTCGAAAGAGAAGGAAACTTTCCGGGTTAAGTCCGCCGTTATCGATGGCGAGCTCTTCAGCGCAGCTCAAATTGTGAGCCTGGCAGAATTACCACCGATGCCTGTGCTCCAGGCGCGGCTTCTGGGCGTGATGACCATGCCCGCATCGCAGCTCGCAGGTTTGTTCGCGGCTTCGGCACGCCAGCTGCTGAATGTCTTGCAAGCGTATGTCGACGCACAGCCTGAAGCGGCTGCAGCGTAAATCAAATTACATCAAAAACACTTCGATCAAGGAGATCCTATATCATGGCCGATATTAAGAAGATTAAGGACGAACTGAGCAAGTTGACCATTCTCGAGGTTTCTGAGCTGGTCAAAGAACTGGAAGAGGAATGGGGTGTTTCGGCTGCGGCGCCTATTGCGATGGCAGCAATGCCCGGTGGCGCTGCCGCCGGTGCTGGTGAAGCAGTGGAAGAAAAGAACGAATTCGATGTGATCATAAAGGATGTCGGACCGAAGAAAATCGACGTGATCAAGGTCATCCGACAGATCACTCAACTGGGCTTGAAAGATGCCAAAGACCTGGCTGAAACAGCCAACGCCAAGGTTCTCGAACAGGCAGGCAAGGAAGCCGCCCAAGACGCAAAGAGCAAGCTGGAAACGGCTGGCGCGACCGTCGAGCTGGTCTAAATCTAATCAAGAACTTTAGATTGGAGCCGCCGGAAACGGCGGCTCCAATCATTTAAGCCTGTGGTATAACTCGAGCAGGAGGCCTGATGCGTGAATCCATCCTGATAATTGAGGATGAGGAACGAATCCTTCAATTCCTGCGCCGTGGTCTGGCCTACGAAGGCTATACGGTTGAGACCGCCGTGAACGGCACCGAAGGACTCGCAAAAGCGGCCGAGCAGAATCCAGATCTGGTCATAATCGACTGGATGCTGCCGGAGCTTGAGCCTGGCCTCGACGGCCTGGAAGTATGCCGGCGCCTGCGTGAGGAAGGCGACACCTCGCTCTTGATGCTGACAGCCAAGGATTCGGTAGCCGATCGAGTGCGCGGTCTGGACGCTGGCGCGGATGATTATCTTGTCAAGCCCTTCGCCTTAAACGAACTGCTGGCACGTGTGCGTGCGCTGCTGCGTCGATCGAAAACCTCCCTGCCTGAAGTATTGACGTTCCAGGACCTGCGTCTGGATACTGGCACACACCAGGCGTTTCGCGCGGATCGCGCGATCGACCTCACCGCCAAAGAATACGAATTACTTGAACTTCTCCTGCGACATCCGCGGCAGGTGCTGACACGAGACTTGATCTATGACCGTGTCTGGGGGTATGACTTCGGCGGCGAAAGCAATATCATTGAGGTCTATATCCGCTACCTACGCCAGAAGACGGAAGAGAATGGTGCAGCGCGCCTGATCCATACTGTGCGCGGTGTAGGATACGTGCTTCGAGAACCGGCATGACGCTCCGCGCGCGCCTCACCTTGTGGTATACGGGGGTGCTAGGTGCAGTCCTGCTGATGTTTGCGGCTGTCGTTTACCTCTCGCTCTCCTTCAACCTGACGAACCAGATCGAACAATCCCTCAACCGAACTGCCGATGATGTGCTCGCTACCCTATCCGGGGGCATGCCAGAGGATCTTGCACTAACCCTGCGTGCTCTTGATCTGACATCAAATATAGCCCTGCAAATTCAAAACGATCGCGGGGAGATCATCTGGCAATCTGCCAATGCACCCGATTCCGGCTCAGCTTTCGACCCGGACCAGGCCGGCTCGACATCGAATGTTTACAGCACCGTAAGCTTGAATGACCATGAGTATAGAGTGCTTACCGTGCCTGTCTTCCGCCGCCCGGATAATGTGCTCCTGGGTTTCCTGCAGCTGGCGGAAAGCCTTGAGACCAGCCAGCTGGTTTCTCGAACCCTGCTGTTCGTCCTGCTTGCAGGCGGCGTGCTTGCATTGCTTGCGGCCGCGATCATCGGATACCTGGCCGCTGGTCGAGCGCTCTCCCCACTTGACCAGGTCACTGCAACCGCGCTCCAGATAACCCGTGCGGATGACCTGTCGCGCCGTATTCCGGTCATGGGGCCACCAAGAGGCGAGGTTGGGAACTTGGTCAGCGCCTTCAATGAGACCCTTGAACGTTTGGAAGGTTTGTTTCAGACGCAGCGCCGATTCCTGGCCGATGTATCACACGAACTTCGCACGCCCCTCACCGCCATACGAGGCAACGTTGATTTGATTCGCCAGATGGGAGAGGCGGATGAGGAATCGCTTGACGTGATAACCTCCGAGGTCGATCGCCTGACACGCCTCGTACGGGATCTGCTGCTCCTGGCGCAGGCAGAGACCGGAAAGCTGCCGCTGGCGCTGGATACCGTCGAGCTGGATACCATTATGCTGGAGGTTTTCCAGCAAGCCCGATTGCTGGCACGTGATGGTGTCACGGTTCGTATCGGCCGCGAAGACCAGGCCCGGGTTGAAGGCGACCGGGACCGTTTAAAGCAGGTGCTGCTCAACCTGGTCGCAAATGCCCTCGAACATACAACCTCGCCCGGAACTGTGACGCTTGACCTGATCTGTGAAGGGCAGTGGGCTGTTTGGCGTATAACCGATACCGGTCCAGGCATTCCGGAAGCAGATTTACCAAATATTTTTGAGCGCTTCTACCGCCGGGACCCCTCTCGAAAACGCAATCCAAGCGGGGGGGCTGGGCTGGGGCTGTCGATCGCCTATTGGATTGCTCGCAGCCACGGCGGCGATATTCAGGTTCAATCTAAAGTTGGATCGGGATCGACCTTCAGTGTAAGGCTGCCACTGCTGCAAGGCAGCTGCAGCACCTATGAGACCTCCACGGCTCAACCCCAATCCGAACAAGAACGAGTGGGATAGCCTAAGCCTCGAACAATTATTCAGCTATTTATCCTGCAGTATGAACTTGAATGCCTTGTAAGCCAGGAGGGATTATAGGCCTGCCTGTGCGAGCTGAGCGCCCTGGCAGAGCCAGCTGCCGCCAGCACCCAGCCAGGCCGATAGCGTACTGCTTTCCGAAGTGCCCGAGAGAAGATCGTCCCAGATACCCAAACCCCAATTAACATAGCGCTGGGTTTCCTCCGGCCACGAAGAGCGGGGTTTAGCGATTTGCGATAGGCCACCATTGTACCCGGCCAATGTGAGATCAATCTGGCCTCCAGCGAGCTGAAAAGATCGCCGAAGATAGTCCAGCCCACGAGAGGCATTGCTTTCAGGAAGGAGCATGTCCTCGCCCGGGCTGAAGTGGAACGGCATCACCTGAAATAATCCCATCGCGCCGGCCGATGAGACAACCTTGGGATTGCCACATGATTCGATCTGCATAACAATCGCCACCAACAACGGGGGAAGGTCGTAATTCTCAGCCCAAGAGAAAATTAAATCACCCCAATGCTGAACCTCGGGTGTAAATGCGGTAAGAGCCTCGACGCCTGCCGTTGGACGATTGGCGATATTCCTGATATCACCATTCGAATTGAATTGAGGTTCTGATTGGATTTCTGCATAATTCCGCATTCGTGAACTATACAGGCCCGCTGTGACTACGGGTGCGAACCGCACGACAATCAAGACAAGCAGCATGAACAGCACTAAAGGCGCGATCAGCGTCGAGAAGACTGCCGGATTCAGGGACCGCCGGTGAGGCGCACCACCGACGATCCCCGAATGACCAGCTTGTAAGCGGCCGCGATTGGCGATAAGCATGCCTCAGCGATTGCCCCGTGTCGAACGAGCTGCCATCGGCTCGGAATGTTGTCCATTATTGGAATAGGTTCGCGGTTTGGGAGCCGGGCGAATCGAGCGGTATTCCTCGCGCTTGGTTTCTCGCCGCACTGGACGCTCGACCGGCATGGAATGAACTTCAGAAGGCCGAGAATTTCTTCGACCATGGAAGAGTGCACTCGCCGAAAAACTGCCACTGGTCATGGTGAAGGTGCCAATCATCAGGACCCTGATCAGCCAGACCAATACGGCGACGAAGAGCGGTACGCTGGAGAGCAGCGCATCGCGCCCAAGAATTTCATTGCCGAGCCCATTGTGGCTCAGCAAGGCCAGAGAGACCGCCCACCAGGTCAGGACAGCGTTCATTGTGGCAGCCAGCAGCCACGCTCCAAGCAAGTACCAGACCTCGAGTGTGCGGCCGTTTTCGGATTGGGGTGAAAAGAGGCGTGCGATCCCGGCAAAATCCATTCCGCAAAATGCGAACGCCAGGATGGTGGACCAGCGCAGGCTGGCGAACTGAAGATCGCCAAGCAGGTCACGCAGAGCGAACTCCGTCGTGCCATAATTAAAGCTCTCGAAGGCGATCAGCGCGCCGATCATGACAAGCACGAAGAGTGATGCCCTGGGGAGCTTGATGCGGGCGGCAAGATTTGTCAGAGCGGCATCAAGATCGAACGGGAAGCGAGAACGAGACGTACGGGTGTAAGTAGACATGGCCGACCTCCATATCGAACAAGTGTTCTACGATGGAGGCAGTATAGAACAAGTGTTCGGCCTTGTCAAGGACTTTCTCTTATTCCCCCGAGGAGCCGGAACAAGGCCGAAATAGACTCAGTGCTTTTCGGTTTATGACCCCGTGTCGAACGGTTTTGAGATGCGATTGCGAGTGTAAAAACGAATGAGGAGGGCGCCGAGCAGCATCGCTGGTAGTACGATCAAGCCAGCCTCAGGCCCAAAGCCACCTCCGGTGATCAGGCCAGGTCCGGCCGGATTCTGCTGGATCAGCGCACCAAAGTTGTATCCGCTGACCGGAAAGCCGAAAACGGTTCCTTCGAACAGGTTCCAACCGATATGCAGGCCGATCGATAACCAGAGCTGGCGTGTGCGCACCCAACCATAGGCTAGAAAGAGACCGGCAGCGAAAATCCCGAAGGTAGAAAAAAGACTGCTTCCCGGATTTGCCAGGTGGAGAAATGCAAATGCGCTCGATGAGAGCAGCACCCCCCAGGTTATGTTCAAGCCCGCGGCAAGATTCTGTAAGTGGTAGCCACGGCTGAGCAGTTCCTCACTTACTCCGACCAGTATGAAGAACAGCAACCCCTGCAGCAGCGTCCCGAGCCATGATTCGACCGGCGTGCTGACCCAGGCGACCCCCTCAATCGTAAGCCATCCAGAGACCCACTCGACAAGGAAGATCGCGCCCATCAGAAGACCCGGGATCAAAAAACCGACGAACAGATCGGAGACGGTGTGCTTGTCGAGGTTGAAGCCGAGCGAAGCGAAGGACCGCCGGTCAAGCAGCCGCCGGGCGGCATAGGTTGTAATCAAAACTGCCAGCAGTTCGATCGTGGCGTCGATCGGCAATCCGTAGGAGAAAGTACCCCCCTGGTTGTATATGAGCATGACCGCCAACAGGGTTAGAACACTGAGCGCGATGCCGAAACCGATCGAATGCAGCAGTAAGCGCCAGCCGGCACGCAAGCGGGGTTCATCCGGCGATAGAAACAGCCGCATCCAAAGCGGTCTTTCAGATGTATGTCGCTCTTCGTTCATGTGCCCTCACTCTCGAACTGGCCAGGAAAGCTCATGAGCCGGTATGGTGCCGATGCACTGCAAAGCTGCAGGGGTTTACGTCGCAGATCGAGCTGTTGCAGGTGATCATGAAGCCGGCCAATTTGTACTCTCAACTTTTTCCAGCCAACCAATCCCCACTCGAAGCTGCCTCGATCAACCGGAAGCGGCGCGCAGCAAGCGGTGGGCGAGGCCGGAACCAAGCAGTGCCAGGCCGTCGGTAGTCATGTAGTGGCTGCTGGCGGCATCGAAGAGAATAGAAGCGCGTGCGGCAAAATCCTCGTCCCCGGGCCAGAGGGCAAGCGCAAGCCGGATACGGGGCAGCGGCTGGAAAGCAAAGGCAAGCGGTGCGAGGGCAGGCAGACGTGATCCATCCCACGCCCGGGCTGCATCTGCAAGGATTTCCGGTTCCTCCCCGAAGCGGCGGGCCAGAATGTCACCACTGTATCCCTGGAACGCCTGGTTGTAGAACCCACCGTCCGGGAGCTCGCGAAATCCGATCCAGCGGTCAGCAAAGGGGGTTCCATCAGCGGTGTCGAGGTAATACAGCAGCATGGCGCTGTCAAAGGTACTGCACGGTGTGCTGTCGTCGGCATAGCATGCCGTCAGGCTCGGCCAGGCAACCTGCACCTCACGCCCCCAGTAGGTCAAAAGAAGGGCATTTTCGGTGAACCTGGCATCACTTAAAGCCGCCAGATGGGCCTGGTTTCGTCCGTGGAGCGAAGCCCGCAGTGCGTCCAGGCGGCGGGTCATGCTCGCCTCCCAGGTTTGCTGCGAGGCTTTAAGTCGCGCGTCGACCGAGCCACTTTCGCCGCCGGCCTGGTTCGTCAGCCCGGGCATCTTCAGTCAGCCGCCATGCTGGCCATATAGTCCCGGATTGTCGGCAGAGCGGTCAATCGTTCCTGGAAGAAGTTGTTCACCAGGTTGATGACCTCACCCCGCGTCGCTTCGACCTGGACCTTCCAGGCCTCGCCCATTTCGCTCTGCCCCAGCAGGTCTCGCAGCCCGAGCAGTGAGCGGACGATCTCCGTCTCCTGTTCCCCCTCGAGCGCATCGACGACGGTCAGAATCAGCTTATCTGCCTGATGGACGAGCGCCTCACGCGTGATGGTTCCTGGTTTCTGAACGACGTCATCCAGGGTGCGAATCAGCGACCAGACCTGGTAGAGAGCTGTTGCAGGCTCATCGAAGAGCTCGCGCACATACGCCGCTTCTTCGTAGCGGCCGGTGAGGCGGAAGATGTTGTACATGCGTTTGGCAGCTTTTCCATAATTAGCGTGCGCACCAAGATATTTATGTACTTCCTTCTCGAGCTGCCCGACATACGATTCGAGGGCGTCGGCTGAGACGTGCCGGGCGAGCTTGGAGAAAATCGGGATAGATTCGGCTTCCAGGTAAACCTCCTGGAAGTAGGGATCAAGGTACCCATCAAGCGGCGTGATCGTGCCATCCGGCGCTTCCCAGGTTACGTCGAGCATGTTGCTGGCGTTGGCAAGCTGGCCGCGCACCGGATCGGCGACGACCCAGTCCAGCTTGCACCAGCCCGGGTCGGAAGCGACCGCGTCCCATTCAATCGTAAGCGGCTTTCCGTCCGGGGTGCTGGCCTCAATGCGCCCGGCTGTGACCTCCTCGCTGCCCCACGAGATCGGCGTACCGGCGCGGTGAAATTCCTCCCCCCGCTGGACGTCGCTGGCGTAGGAGCCGAATTTAACCTCAATTAGCTGGTAAGTCGGTCCACCCATGGCGTCCAGGGCTTTTGTGCGAATCAATCCAGCCAGGATTTCGCAAGCCTCCTGGCGGGTTTCGGCTAGTATGTTCACGCGTTCGAAATAATCGCAGTCACCGGGGTACGTTTGAATCTTTGACTGCGCCGCCGATCCGGAGAGGGCCAGCGCGGTTTCTACCACCCCCGGTTGATCGTTGAACTCGACCAGTTGACCGATGCGCCGGAAGTAGGCCAGCTCCTCGGGACTGAAGTCGAGCATCGAGACCGCGTGGCCGAAGACGCCGCTCTTCGGGTCGAACATCACATCAGCGCTGCCCTTGGCTGCGCTGACCGCTGAAAGCCACTGTAGCGCTTCGCCTTCGTCCAGCTCAACTCCCAACCGTTTCGCCGAATCAAGGATGCGCTCAAGCGCATCGTGTGGGGAGGTTCCGTCTTTTTCTGACATCCTATCTTCTCCAAATCATGCGTTTTTCAGATCGAATTTCGTTTCCATTTCGGCCAGTAAATGTTTAAAAAGACCTGCCTGGTCGATCGCGTCTTGCAGCGCGTTGTGCGAGAGCGTGATGTCTGCCTCGAGGCGGTCTGCCACGTGTTTCATGGCTGTATCCCCCCACTCGATGCCGAGCAGCCCCATGGCGAGCGCCTTCATATCGAGCGCAGCATGGCCGAAGGGGTTTTCAACCTGGTAGCGCTGGAAGTAATCCTGGACAAACATCCAGTCGAAGGGTGCATTGAAGGCGACGAAGACAGGTGTCTCGCCGGGAGGGGTAGCCGCATCAATCCAGTCGGCGAACCTGGCCATGGCGACCGCCGGAGGGATGCCGGTTTGCCGTAGTCGATCCGGATCGAGGCCACTCACTTCGAGTGCTCCCGGCTCGATTTGCTCCAGGTCGGGTTGAAGTTCTACATAGAATGTTTGCCCGGGGTCATTGACCAGGCAGGCCCCGATCGAAAGCAGCGGGAAGCGGCTGGGAGCAGGACCAGCGGTTTCAACATCGATCGAGATATAGCAGGCGGGGTTCATCGATTCCTGGCTAGCCGGAAAAGGAGAGCGATCATTCCTGGTTCACCTTCCACTGAGGATGTTGCCGATGATATCGCCGCCGATGCCCTGCGCAGCGCACAGGAACGAATCCTTCTGGCACAGGATGCGTCCGCCGAAATTCTTTAACTCGATCGGGATGATCTTGCCCGGGGAAGGTGCGGCGAAGGCCACGCCCTGCTTGCCGCCACCGGTGTTGATAAAACTGGTGATGAAGAAGCTTTCGCCGGTGAAGGCACGCTGCAAGCCCTTGAAGATGCCGCCCCCGGTCGAGGTTTCCATCTGGATGCCTTCATCCATGTAGGTCATCGTGCCGGCTTCTGCCCGCACCCCCTCGCCTGGGTCGAGCTCGATCTCGACCAGCTGTAGGTCGTCGCCGTAGATTTTGTAGTCGATTAAATCGGCCATGTTTTACTCCTTCGTTATCGTGGAGTGAGGGGAGTCTACCAGAGATGGGATAGCCGTCCAATATGACCGGATTGGATTCGAACGCGGAGGCGGTAGGATAGCGCGCAACTGTAGGGGCACGAAATTTCGTGCCCCTACAGTGTGTGGTATCGGTCATATTCCCAGCGGAGCGGGTTGTCGTGGGTATATTGACGTAAGCGAGCCAGTTCACGCTCGTTCCGAATGATGCGTTCGTAGTAGTTTCGCTGCCATACAGGGGTACCGGGGGAATGGCGGATTTGATTAATGCGTTTGGTGGAAGCTGATTTCAGACCTGCGACGAAAGAGCCAAGTGATTTCTTTGCAGGGCCACGTAGAAATTGCTGGTCACGTAGGGGCGACCGGCCGGTCGCCCCTACCCGGTTTGAACGGCAATCTTGCTTCGTTTCGATCCATAGAATAGCATGCAGATGATTGGGCATTAATACCCACTCATCGATCGTGAGCTCGCTTCTTATCTGCTGCGATCGTAGGACTTCTTCGATAACAATCGCGCCGATGTGATTAGGCACGAACTCGTCATCGACAATATCGCTGAAGATTGTGCGCCGTTGATATGAACACATCGTTACGAAATACGCGCCGGGGCTGGCGTAATCATAGCCCTGGAGGCGAATGGATTTTCTTCCCGAGTGCACAATCTGTCCCCCTGATTGCCACGCCGCTCTGCTGGCTAGCCTCCGTCAGGATCGAACTCATCCTCCTCCGGCTGGCCGCGCATGCGCCGAAGACTTTGGAAACGCCCACCCCTACTGCGGCCTCGCCGCCCGCGCCGGCGCAGCAGCAGGCCCAGCGCGGCCAGCGCCGCGCCGAGCAACAGCACCACCAGATCCGCCTGCCCGATCTGAAGCGTAAGCAGGAAGATGACCAGCACAAAGAGGGCGATCAAGATTAAGGCCGAGCCAAAGCGGGAAGCCATCGTTGTGGAAATGAAAGCCCTCGCCGGATTCGTTCCGGCGAGGGCTACACCTCAGGGATAATCAGCGGATGAGCGTGTGGATCTGCTCATGCAAGTACAGCGGCAGGTAGTAGTGCCCGCCGGCATTCTTGCCGGACGAGCCGGAGCCCTTCCAACCGCCAAACGGCTGGAAGCCCGGCCAGGCACCGGTCGTAGCACCCTGCGGGCGGTTGGCGTAGGTCACGCCGGACTCGATGTTTTCGAAGAACCAGGCGGCCTCTTCATCCGAACCGTAGAAGCCGGCCGTCAATCCATACTGACTATCGTTGGCGAGCTTCATCGCCTGTTCGATGCTGTTCACCGGGTGGATCATCGTGATCGGCAGGAACATCTCGTACGACCATAGGCGGTGTGAGTGCGGCACGCCGCCGACGATCGTCGGCTGGCAGAAGAAACCCTTCTTCAGTTCACCATCTGCGAGCACATGGCCACCGGTCAGGAACTTGCCGGCTTTGCCGAGCTCGCGGGCGAACTTCTTAAAGTCACTGAAGGCACCCTTGTTGACGACCGGGCCGAGAAAGACGCTGCGGTCGGTGGGGTCGCCGATCGCCATCTTCTCCGTCACCTCGACCAGACCCTTGACCAGCTCTTTGTACACCGGCCGCTCGACATAGATGCGTGAGTTTGCCGAGCACTTCTGCCCCTGCAGGCCGAAAGCCGAGCGCACGATGCCGGCTACAGCCCGGTCGAGATCAGCGTGGCGTGAGACGATGGAGGGGTTCTTGCCGCCCATTTCAAGGATCGTCGGACGGGGGTACTTGCCGGAAGCGAACGAGCGGTAGATGTTCATGCCGACATCATAAGAGCCGGTGAAGGTGATACCGTCCACTTCCGGGCTGTCGATCAGAGCCTGGCCGAGCGTGCTGCCGGGTCCGGTGACGTAGTTGATCACGCCCTCCGGCAAGCCGGCGTCACGGAAGCATTCCGCCAGCAGGCGGACGGTCCATGGTGTATCGGTGGCTGGTTTCATCACGACCGTGTTGCCGGCGACGAGCGCCGCACCGACCGGACCTCCGGTGAGAGCGGCAGGAAAGTTGAAGGGGCTGATCACGACCCATACGCCGTATGGCCGCAGCACGGAGGCGTTGCTGGCCGAGTAGCCCTTGAGCGGGTCTTTCCCCATCTTGACTTCGTAGCCCTTATTCTCCTCGAGCTGATCGCAGGCAAAGCGGATCAGGTCGGCTGCCTCGGCGATGTCGCCCAGCGCCTCCATGCGGTTCTTGCCGACCTCGAGCGAGATAACGGCTGCGATTTCGTAGATGCGTTTGTCGATCTGTGCGGCAGCCTTGCGCAGCAGCCGGGCGCGTTCACGCCAGGAGCGGCGCGACCAATCGGGGAAGGCTTTGCGTGCCGCCTTTAACGCCCGGTCGGCGTGCTCCACCCCGCCGCGCTGGAAGGTGCCGAGCAGCCAATCCTGATTGATGGGCGAGCGATCATCGAATTTCTGCCCGGCGCGCACATCCACTCCGGCGATGAGCATTGGGACATCCTTGCCGAGCCCGCTCTTGACCTTCTTGAGGGCGCGATCATAGCGCCGGTGCAGTTCCTCCGGTGGATTGAACATCGTGGCGTAGGTCAGTTTGAAATCGGTCTTCTTCTTGGCCATTGTGATGATCTCCTGAACAAGCTGGTTTTAAGGCGAATTCAGTATATCGCCGGCGTTCGCCGGCGTCAAAAGCGCGATGTATACTGGACTTTGAACTCTGGTTTGGGCACCGCAGTAAGGTGCCACTTAGAAGGAGCGCTGCTTGCATGACCTGGGTCGAGGAAGGGATCTACGCCGCTGGTGGAGATCATATTCCGCACACCTGGGGTGCATTTTCCAACCAAACCGGGATTACGGCCGTGCTGCACCTTTCCAGTTCTGGACCAACGGAGTTCACCGGACCGCCCGCCGCCCGCTTCCTGTGGCTTGATTTGGAGCAGGAAATGGAGGCCGATAAGGACGCCAGGCGCCTGGCGGGTGAGTTCGTGCTCAACAGCCGGGACCAGGGACGGCGGGTGTTGCTGCACTGCACGAATGGCCGGCACCGCACACGCTGGACCTACGTCGCGTACCGCCTCTGCCTGGGCCATGGGTTGAAGGGCGTGCTGCGTGACGCGGCCCAAAAGCCGTGGTTGGCTCCCTATCACACCGATCGTGATGTGTGGGCGGCATTCCGCAGCTATATGAAACAATACCGTGGAATTCCGGACGATGAATCCGGCCAAGATCGATGAGGAGAAGCAATGCTGTTCACCGAGGCGCTTTTTATTGGAATTGACCCGACCGCTGGCGGGCGGCCGATGCACTACGCCGCACTCGATCGCGAGCTGCGCCTGGTCGCGCTCGATGAGGCCGAGATGGAGGGCGTGCTGGCGTTCATCGGCAGCCTCGATTCGGCGGTGGTTGGCATCGATGCCCCGCAATCCCCCAATACTGGCTTGATGGCCTCGGCCGAGGTACGCCGGCGTTACAATCTGCGGCCGGGAGGCAGCAACTGGAGCGATTGGCGCGTGTGCGAGTATGAACTCAGGCAGCGCAATATCAGGCTGTACAGCACACCTGGGGAGGCACAGGAAGCTAAAGGGTGGGTGCGGACAGGGTTCGAGCTCTTCCAGCGCCTCAGGCAGAGCGGCTTTCACCAGTACATCTTGGGCGAGGAGCCGGGAAAGCGCAGCATGCTCGAAGCCCGTTCGCACGTAGGCTACACCGTGCTGCTCGAACGCCGCCCGTTCCTGAAGCGCACGCTGGAAGGGCGTTTGCAGCGCCAGCTTGTGCTCTACCTGGAGGGCCTTGATGTGGCCAACCCGATGCACGTGCTGGAGGAGATCACACGCCACAACCTGCTGATGGGCAACCTGCCGCTCGACCGCCTGCGAGGCTTCGAGCAGCTCGACGCCATCATGGCCGCCTATATCGCCTACCTGGCCGCGGTCCAACCAGAACGGCTGACGCAGATTGGTGACCGCGAGGAGGGGTTGATCAGTTTCCCCGCCCCCAGCCTTAAGGATTTTTATCCGTAACCTTTTTAGAATACCGGTGGTAGCAGGAAAAACTTCAGGCTATACTTTCGCTACGATCGTGTGGAGTTGTGGGGTAAGGGGTCCCCACAGGAAGCGCTACCTGCGCACCAGCGCGGGGGGCTCTTGGACTGTGGCGATACAACCAGGTACTGAGGCTGTGTATGCTGGCTGGGGCAGTCGGGTAACAGGGGGCATGTGCCGCCTCGAATCGCGCACCCCAGATCCAGTTCTCAAAACAACTTGAACTTGTCGAACTCGTGACCTGCGCGCTGACCTGCAGTGATCCCTTTTCGCGCCTGTTGCACGGAGGGTGAAGATGAATACTGGAACGCTGCCTCCCGAATTCCAGGCACTTGAGACGAGACTGACCGAAATCAAGTCGCGCTACCAGCGCGGCGAGATCGATAATGCCGCCTACCAACAACTGGTCCAGTCGCTGACCTGCGTCGTCGGGGGTGTGACCTGGTGGCTGGGGGGGAAAACCGGTGCCTGGCATCGCTGGGACGGGGTGGCTTGGGTGGCGAGTGCACCGCCCCAGGCTGAGCTCGCGGACACCCCTGCCCTTCCATCCGGTGTTGAACCACGCGCAAGGCGCAAGTTACCCCGTCCACTTCTGCTGGGCTGCGGCGCGGGCGCGCTGCTGGGCTTGATCGCGGTGCTGGTGGTTGTAATCGGCGGCCTGGCTGAATACCGCGCGGCACCGAAGATCGTGGAGGGGATTGAACCCGGCGTGGCTGCCACCGCCACGTATGTTCTCAGCGCGAATCAGCAGCAGGTAGCTGAAGCCATGGGTGCGCCGGAGGCTTTTACGCTGCTTTTCTATGAAGAAGAACTCGACGATGGAACGTTCGATGACGTGCGTTTCGAGACCTGGAGCTACTACACCGCCGGGCTTGAGTACACCTTTATCAACGGCGAGCAGGTGGCTGAAGAGCCGCTGGAGGTGGCGATCGGCGGTGATCTGGTTCACATTCCCTACCGACCAGAGCAATTCTCGGCCTACATGAGCTTGGAACAGGTGATCGATGCCGCCGGGCTGACCACGTACCTGGTCGTTCCGCTTGAGAAAGAACTTGTTGACGGTGGGGAAGTGTACTATGCCGACGAACTGACCTTTGGTTTAAAGAAAGGTGAACTGCTCTACCTCGAAGCCCTCGCACTCGAGGCTGAAGGCTAATACGATGCGATTACGAAAGATGCACCGCCTCAGCATCCCCTTGCTGTTCGTGTTCGTCGTTAGCCTGCTGCCCCTCGAAGTGAGTGGTACCACAGTAGCGAAACGGGGCTTCGAGGACGCATTTGGGTTGATGTATGCAAGCGAAGCGATCCTGCTGGATGAGGCAGACCCCGAGTCGGCTTCAAGAGCAGCGGGCTTCATGTCGGTTTCGGCGCAGGAAACTGACCAGGGCATTGCGGATGCGGCTCTAGTAAAGCAGATCAACGCCACGAAGGCTGCCCGCAACGACTTGGAAGCTACCTGTTCCAAACTCGCCGAGCTCTATGCAGGGGAAGACACCACCTGCGAACTCGAGCGCGTTAACGCATACTGCCAGGCGGAGCGCGAGAAGCTCACCCGGCGCTTGAGCCTGTTCCGCAAGCTGCGAGGTGACCGGCGTAAGATGTTCACCCGGATGTGGCACTCGATCAAGCGCAGCGGTGCAGACTTCTGGCGGCGGATTGGTCCGGCCGGCCGCCGGTTCCTGGGACGCCTCGGCCCAGAAGTCCTGGAGATGGTGAAATCAGGCACCGCCACAGGGGCCGCTTTGCGGCACCTGATCAAGCATCATGTGCGAGCCATCGCGCGTGAAGAGGTGCGGAAACTCATACTCAAGGGGGCTCAACGGCTGATCCTGGGCCAGGCCGCCATTGCCAGGGCGGCGGGCGTCGCCGCGTGTGTCGAGCAGGAGCAAGCCAGCAAGCCAGTTGAACAGGAGAACGACGAAGATGTTCAGCAAACGCAGGAAACCTACGGCATACTCGCCATCGATGGGATTCTCCCGAATGGGTTCGCATCGATGGAGTGGGATGGCTTTATCCCCGGTTGTATCCGGCATCAAGCGTCCAACCGGGGCGAGGTCGATTTCCATTTTGTCTACGACCTGGACGCGAGCACGTTCACCGGAAGCGCCAGCGGAGATGCGCATGCGCAGGAGCTGGGCTGGGAAGGCTCGGGAGCCTTTGTGCTCGAAGGGGTCGAGGGTACCGTCGAGCAAGATCCCGATGGGTCGGGTTGGAAATTCCAGGGGCAGGGCGCGGTCCAGCTCGATTACCGGATGCAGGCCAGCTGCCCCGACGGTAGCGGAGGATTCTACCCGGCTGACGTCTCGAAATCCAGCGGAGGTCCTGTCGAGATCCATGGCGACCTGAGCATCGTCAATACGACCTGGAGCTGGCAGCTTTACGGTTTGTTCGAGTCGGACGGACAGCAGTTTTTCCTCACCTGCGGGGATTGTGAGGTGGGCACATGGTCGCCGTAGCGGCTGTCATCCGTACGCATAGTACAAGGTCGGGCCGGAGGGACTGAGGGAGAATGCTTCCTGCATCGTATGTGGTCCTCCGACGCCATCAATCCCCTGACGGTCCCGGGTTTGAGGCTGCCCTTGCTTGCCCGCCTAACGCAGGCGTGGCGTAAGTGGTCGGCGATCGGCAACGCGTCGTACGATCGGCACTGCCTAGGCTCGCCGTTATCGCAATCGCTGGAGATGCTCAGGATCCCTGATACCAGCCTTCTGCGAACGAATTGTCCTGTTCACGTGTCGTGCAGGAAGGGGAAGACGGAGAGGGTCAATGTCGATGGGAGATGACTTCAAACTCAGCGGTCTGACCGGTCAGTACAGCGGGCAGGAATTCCCTCTGGAACCGGGCGAGCACCTGATCGGTCGCGAGGAAGATGCGGATGTCCAACTACTCGACCCGCGCGTCTCGCGCCAGCATGCCCGCCTGACGGTCGCCTCGGGGGAATGCCGGATCCAGGACCTGGGCAGCACCGATGGCACGTATTTGAACGGTGAGCGGGTGACGGATGCGGGCGTGAAGGACGGTGACAAGCTGCGCTTCGGCGGCTCGGTCTTCCTGTTCCAGGCGCCGGCTGTAGTCCCCACCGAGCAGGACGCGATCCCCACTCTGCTTGACGGAAATGCTTCGGCGCCGACCCGTTTGGGGAGTGATGCCGGGCAGGCTGAGCTCCAACCCGAGGCCGATGCAACGCGAGTGAGCAGCTCTGAAACACCACCCTCGCCGATCCCGGGGGCCGGGGTGAAGCCAGCTCCAGATGTATCCCCACCCGGTCCACCGCCGGTTGCACCACCCCCGCCACCCCCTTCAACCGGCCGAAGATCCCCCTGGCGCAGTCCGCTGTTCGCCGCAGGAGGGATCGCTGTTCTTGGGATTCTCGTCGTCCTGGCGCTGGTCATCTTTGGTGGTGGAGAGGACCAGCCGAAGGAGAGTGAGCTTGCCGCGGTGACGGCCGCCTTCGATGCCCCGACAGCCGGGCCCACCTGGACACCGCTCGCTTCGGTTGCCATGGCTCCAACCAGCACACCCGAATCGACGGCGGAAATGGCGGCCCAGCCCACACCGCAGCTGCAGCAAACCGCCACATCGGAAAGTTCCACGCCGGAGGTTGAATCGGGGCTGGAGCAAATCGCATTCGCCTCCGATCGATCCGGCCGCCCGCAGATCTATATGATTTCGCTCGAAGACGGCGAGACCGTACAGCTGACGGACCTGCCAGCCGGGGCGTGCCAGCCGGCCTGGAACTCCGATGGCGAGCGGCTGGCGTTCATCTCACCCTGCAGCGTAAATCGTGAGGAGTACAGCGGCGCCTCAATCTTCGTCCTGCAGGTTGGCTCGCAGGGTCCGCTTGCGGAACCGGTGCCGCTCATCAGCTCATTGACCGATGGAGAATACGATCCCGTCTGGTCGCCGGATGGGGGTGAGATCGCCTTCACCTCGCTCCGCACCGGCCGGCCGCAGATTTTCGTCGCTGCAGCGGACGGGTCAGGCGAGCGCAACCTGAACAACGACCTGGCCTATAACTGGTCGCCGAGCTGGTCGCCGGACGGGAGCCAGATCGCTTTCCTCTCCGGGCGCGGCGGGCAGGAGGAGATCTGGATTGTGCCGGCGGAGGGCGGCGAGGAAACGCGCTTCACCCGCGGTGATGGCAAGAACGTGGCACGGCCGGCGTGGTCGCCGGATGGGACGGCGATCGTCTTCGAGAAAGTGGTTGGGAACATCCCACGCCTGATTGCCGCATCCCTGGCTGATGGTGGAGTACGTGAGGGGCAGGTTTGCCAGGAAGGGCAGCTGTCATTGCAGCCGATGGGCGAGCCGGCCTGGTCGCCGGATGGCAGCTGGTTGGCCTTTGCCACCTGGCCAGATGGGGTCGAACACAAGATCGCCGTTCTGCGGCCAGGCTGCAGCGATTACCAGGAGATCACACAGTCTGCTGGAATCGATTTTGACCCCGCCTGGAGACCAACATCGTAGCCGGACAGGATCGATTCGCAGGACTTGCCAGCCAGTTATTTTTCGACGAGGATTAGGCTTAACCCGATGCAGGTTTATGCCGGTAGTACTGCATCGGTCTTGATTCTTTTGGAGGTGCTCCATGATATGTGAGCGCTGTAGTTCGACGATACCTGAAGGTCAGAAATTCTGCGGTCAGTGTGGCGCCCCGGCGCCGGCGGTTGTGCAAAGCCACCCCCCTTCCGCCCCTACACCGGTGCCGGCCACTCCTGAGCCCGCCCCTCCGACGAGCTCGCGTTTCAATACCCGCAGCTGCCTGTTGATCGGGGTTGGCTGCCTGGCCGTGCTTTTAATAGGAGCCTGCCTGGCCATTGCGTTTGTCCTGCCGGCCGGGCGCGGTTGGTATCAGAATCTTCGCTCCCAATTTAACTTAGACAACCTACCCAACGATGCAGTCCAGCTCATTCTGCCCGAGCAGATTTCGACCATGCCGGCCGAGCTGGCGACGGTCACGCCGATCGCCGCGCCTGATTTCTGCGCCCAGGAGTTTTGCCTCTCCTACCCTGAAGGCCTGGGTTTTGTGGCTCAGGCTACGACGAAGTCGGCCGAGCTTGACCCGGACGTCTGGGCCATTCCCGAGCACCTCGAGCTGACTTTCCCCGGCTATCCGCTCGTCGATACGCGCCTCATGCCGCACCTCGGCCTTTATGACACGGCTCGCTTCAGGGAGGTCAACCCGAATGTGGGGGATCTGCTTGACCGGCTCCAGGACATGCTCGATTCCCGGCCAGCAGATCCGGAAAACGTTCCCCTGATTTCCATCTTCAACGCGGCGCAGATGATCACGGCCGATGTCAAATATCTCGATTTCGAAGGAGGCCGCGGCGTGCGTTTTGTTACCCAGTACGGCCAGGCGGTATGGCCGATCAATAACTATGATTTGTTCTATGCCTTCAGCGGCTTGAGTGATGATGGGTCGACTCTAATCGTAGCCATCATGCCGATCGCAAACCAGGCGTTGCCTGATAACGCGGATGAGATAATCTCCGGTGACATGGAGAGTTTCATGCAGGGTTTCGAAGCCTACATCGCTTCAACCGCTGAAATGCTAAATTCAGCCGCGCCTGGAAGTTTTACGCCGAATATCGAGCGGCTCGATGATTTGATGCGCTCGATCGAGCTTACGCCGTAATTCGGGTCCGGCAAGCCTGATTCCGGACGTAAGGTAAGGTGGGAGTGAAATGCGCATTCGAACGCTGACAGCCGCCGCTGTGCTTGTGTTCTTCCTGCAGGCACTGCGGGTGCTCTTCTCAACCCTGTTCGGCATCATCTACGATCAGGTCTTTGAAGGCCCTCTCACCGCCTGGCTCCCGTTGAGCGCCGGCCTGGTCGTTGCTGCGATGCTCACCCCGCTGATCGCCGCACGCTCGAACAGAGATCGATTGGAATCCGTGTTCGCTCTACTGGCAATCGCAGTGCGCCCCTTGTTGTCAATCAACGCGGCCGGGGTGCGCTACTTCGGAGCGCTGGTCGTGGTAGCCTCCGGGGCAGCTTACCTGACACTGTGCTTTAAGCGGAAACGGCTGGCCTGGCGAGCGCTGATTTGGGCTCTGGTCGTCGAGCAGCTGCTGCGTGCGCTCGGTGACACCTTCGATCTCAGCTTAATGGATAACTTCCTGCCATTTCAGATTGTGGTTTCGCTGATCCTTGCTGTTCTTGTCCTGCGCTTCGATACCCGTACACCGCAAGCAGAACCCGCTGAGGGCGGTCTGCCGTGGGTGGCAGCCCTCGGTCTGGGAGCATTTCTCTTCCTCGAGACCTCACTCCTGGCGCTGCCGGGTGCGGTCGCCCGCTGGGCCAATCTGCCCTATGCCCCACTGGCGGCATTCATTCTGACAGCGACGGCCGTGCCGCTCTTGCTGCGAGCCCGGCTTGTCTCCACCCCGGCAGCGAAAGTGCTGCAGGCGGTGCTCATCGTGGGAGGTATGCTCCTGGGTTACTTCTCCCAGGGATGGCTTGCAGGCGCCGGCTTGATTCTGGCTCAGTGGGGAGCGGTTCAGGCTCTGGTCGGAATACTGGCTGGCGGGCATTCAGGTGCCATAAAGACGGGCGGACGCCTGGCCGTGGGTCTGCTCTTCTTCCTGGTCCTGAATTTCGCTAACGCCTTTGCCTTCACCTATCCCTACACCCTTCCAGCCATGCGCGGTCTGGGCTGGGCGGTATACAGCGCGGCCGGGCTGGTGCTCGCCGGTGCGTTGATACTGCGGTCTGCGGCATCCGGCGAAGAAGACTTGGTCTCGAAGACCGGTTGGCCAACGGCGGCGGCGCTTGTTGGTGCGTTGCTGCTCGTGATCTGGGGTGTGCGGCCGCTGCCAACGTCATCCCTGCCGGCTGACGGGACCTTACGGCTGGCGACCTGGAACATTCACTACGGCTACGATGACGTGTGGCACACAACGCTGCCGAAGATCGCACAGGCGATCGAAGCGGCCGGCGTGGACGCCATCGCACTGCAGGAGGTCGATGCCGGACGTATGACCAGCTACAGTGCGGATGATGCCTACTTCCTCGGGCGGCGCCTTGGCATGCAGGTCGCCTACCTGCCGACGGTCGAGCACCTGACTGGGATTGCACTGCTCTACAAAGGCGATCCGGCCCAGGTCGAGAGCATCCTGCTGCCATCGCTGCAGGAGCAGACCGGGATCCTGCGCGTGCACTTGCCAGCGACTGGGGGAGAGATTCAGGCGCATTCCATCTGGCTTGGGCTATCGGCCGAGGATACACAGGCTCAGATTCAGGCTGCGTTGGACTTTATCGGGCCGGGCACGCGCGCCAGCTTCGGTGGGGATTTCAACTCAGAATTCGACGACCCCGAGATCCCCTTTGTGTTGGCGCAGGGTTTCGCCGATCCCTTCCAACTGCTCGGCATCTCTCCACCGCCCCTGACCGACCCGGCCATCTCCCCCACCAAGCGCATCGACTTCGTTTTCCTGCGTGATCTGGTTCCGGTTCGGGC
>Ga0307424_1000481_pt1 | contig 21058 bp, 21 predicted proteins | sample SalMarWE160320MG_FD_202157 | JGI IMG/M metagenome (GOLD analysis project Ga0307424, IMG submission 202157) | Salt marsh sediment microbial communities from the Plum Island Ecosystem LTER, Massachusetts, United States - WE1603-20 | ecosystem: Environmental > Aquatic > Marine > Intertidal zone >... | reverse complement strand
GCCACCTCACGCCGTACCGGATCGAAGCAGGACACGACCACCGTATCCGGGGTGTCGTCGATGATCACGTCCACGCCGGTCGCGGTCTCGAACGCGCGGATGTTGCGGCCTTCCCGCCCGATGATCCGACCCTTCATCTCGTCGGACGGCAGGGCCACCGCCGACACGCTCGTTTCGGCGGTATGCTCGGCCGCGAGCCGTTGGACCGCCAGCGCGATGATCTTCTTGGCCTCGCGATCCGCCGTGCGCTTGGCTTCTTCCCTGATGTCCCGCAGCAGCGCCGCCGCTTGACTCCGGGCCTCGTCCTCCAGCGACCGCATCAACTCCGCGCGCGCCTCGTCGGGGGTCAGACCGGCCAAGCTCTCCAGCCGCGCTTGCGCCTCCGCCACCACGCGGCGGGCCTCGTCATGCGCCTCGCGCAGCCGCTTGTCCTCGACCGCGGCCGCGCGGTCGCGTTCGGCAAGCGTCTTCTCTCGCTCTTCCAGGGTGTCGAGCTTCCGGTCCAGCAGCCCGGTGCGCTCTTCAAGGCGACGTTCGAGTCGCTCGATTTCCTCGCGCCGGGTGGCGACTTCCTGCTCCCAGGCCTCCCGAGTGCGGATGACCTCCTCGCGACCGGCCAAGGCGAGCTGCGCCCGCTCGGCCTCCGCGGTCCGACGGGCCTCTTGGAGCACGCGCTCGGCCACCTGCGCACCCGCCCGGCCCTCGGCCTCGGCCCGACGTCGCTCGAGGCGGCGTGCCACAAAAAACGATACCGCCCCGGCCAGAACCGACAGGCCAAGTGCGGCAGGAAGCCAGAAGACAACCGGCGTAGCATCCATCAGCCATCTATCTCCAGCGGCGGCAGCGCCACGAACGGCGCGCGCCGCGCCCCCGGCACTTGCGAGGTCGCAGCGGGACAACCCCTTACGGCTCTAGAAACTACGCGTCGTCTGGCGAGGAGGCAAACGTTCCGGTCGTGCGGCGCATGGCCGGGGGGAGGAGCCGGGACAGCTCCGCCGTGAGCAGGCCCAGCCGCTCCGCGACCCGATCCTGGAGGCGCCGTTCCTGAAACAACTCGTCCGCGATCGCCAAGGCCGCGAGCACGGCCGCCTTGTGGGTCTCGACGATCGACCCGGCCGAGAGGATCTCCTTGAGGTGCCGATCCACCAACTCCGCCACGGCGCGCGTGTACTCTTCGGGTCGGTCGGACCGGAGCGAGTACTCGTCCGCACCGATGCGGACCTTCACCAGGGGCCGGCTCGGCCCGCTCACCGGGAGGTGGCCTCCGGCCCCACCTGCTCTTCGAGGAACTGCAGCCGCATCAGCAGCTGCTCGACCCGCTCGCGGGCGGTTCGCAGCCGCGTGTGCAGCTCGATGTTCTCTTCTTCCAGTGCCTGGATGCGGTCGCGCGCCGCGGACAGGTCGGGCGCCACCCCCGCCTTCGACCGACTCGTTTCGGCCTTGAGGGCCCGGCGGCGCCACTGGGCCACCTCTTCGGTGACCGCGCCGATCACGGCCTCCAGCTCCGCGAGGGCCCGCAGTTCAGGTTTGTCGTCGCTCGACGCCAAGCTCGTTCCTCAGTGTGGCGAGCATTCGGTCCACGGCTTCGTCCACATCCTGGTCCCGCAGGGTCCGCTTGGGCTCGCGGAACACGAGCCGCCAAGCCACGCTCCTCCCCGACACGCCCGCTCCCCGATACTCGTCGAACACGCGAGTGTCCTCGAGAAGCGCCCCTCCGGCGCGGCGCAACACTGCCTCGACATCGGCGGCCGCGCATGCATCCGGCAGCACGAGGGCCAGGTCCCGCTCGACGGCCGGCATGGTCGGGAGCGCGGTATACTGTACCGCTTCCCGTGGCGCGCTGTCGAGATCCACTTCGAACCCGAACAGCGCGCCGGCCCATCGCGGAGCGGCCGCGGCAACGGGACCCGCCCAGCCACATCTCGTGCCGCCGGCATCCCGGAGCATCCATCCGTTTCCGTCGGTCACAACGGTGCCACCCCGGGTTCCGGCCAGTCGCACGATGTCCTCAAACATACCTTTGACGTCCCACACGTCGAAGTCTGGCACATCGCCCGCGTGTGTCCAGTGCGCCGGATGCCGGGCCCCGGTCAGCAGCGCCGCCACGCGCTGCGTCTCCGCGGGAAGCCCACCCGAGCATGCCTTCCGAAACACGTGGCCGATCTCGAAGAGCCGTACGTCGCGGACGCGCACCGACCAGTTGTACTCCACCGATCGGGTGAGCCCGGGGAGCAACGACGTCCGGAGGTGCGCGTCCTCCGCCGACAGGGGATTGAGGATGGCGGGAGCGTCGTCCCCATTGGGCGGACCCATGGTCAGCGTCCGCGCTTCGTGCAGGCCGAAGCCGGTGAGCCGCACCCGCACCCGCGCGCTCATCGCTTCGGACGGCGCGCTCGGAACGGTGGTGGGACGGAACGGGCGAAGCTCCGAGGGGAAGGCATCGTAGCCGCGCAGTCGAGCCACTTCCTCGATCAAGTCCACTTCGCGTGTCACGTCCGGTCGCCATCCCGGCACCTGGACAGCCATACGCTCGTCTTTGGGCACCACGGTGAACCCGATGGACGTGAGCAACCGTTCGAGGTCGCCCCGCGGCACTTCGACCCCAAGCAGGTGCGCAACCCGTTTCGGACGAAGGAAGACCGTGCCGGCCTGTTGCGGCTCGGGCCACAGGTCGAGCGCCGGCTCGACTTCCTGGCCACCCGCCACGGCAACGATCAGCTCGATCGCGCGGCGGACCGATCCCGCGAGGCCGATAAGATCGGTTCCCCGTTCGAACCGGTACGACGCGTCCGTGCTCATGCGGAGCGCGGTGCGCGTGCGACGCACCCGGCCCGGATTGAAGTAGGCACATTCGAGCAGGACGTCCGTCGTGTCGTCCGCGACTTCCGAATTCTCGCCGCCCATGACTCCCGCGACCGCGATCGGCCCCTCGGCGTCGCAGATCATGGTCATCTCGGGGGTCAAGGCCTGATCGACCCCGTCCAGCGTCACCAGGTGTTCACCCGCCGCCGCCCGGCGAATCACCAAGCGGTTGCCACGGAGTTTGCGGAGATCGAACGCGTGCATCGGCTGGTTGATCTCGTGCAACACGTAGTTCGTGGCGTCCACGACGTTGTTGATCGGTCGGGATCCGACACTCCGCAAGCGGGCCTGCAGCCATTCAGGGGACGGCCCGACCGTGAGGCCGCGAATCACCGCCGCGATGTACCGGGGGCACCCTTCGGTGTCCTCGATGCGCACGTCCACGCCGGCCACCGTCCCCTGCCCTCCCGCACGACGTGGTGCGGCGGCCGCTCGAGCACCGGGGAATGCGGGCAATCGCACCGACGTGCCCAGCGACGCGGCGAGCTCGCGGGCGATGCCGCGCTGGCACAGGAGATCGGGACGGTTGGGCGTGACCTCGATCTCGAAGCGCGTGTCGGCGAGCGGAATCGCGTCGAGCAACCGCGTGCCGGGGGGTGCATCCGTGTGGAGCTCGAGGATGCCCTCGTGCTCGGTGCCAAGACCCAGCTCCCGCGCTGAGCAGAGCATGCCGTTCGAGAAGATGCCGCGGATCTTCCGCCGCTCGAGTGTGAACCCTCCGGGGAGCCTGGCCCCGACGGGCGCGAACGGATAGGTGCGTCCCGCCGCGACGTTCGGAGCACCGCACACGACCTCGAGCACCTCGCCACCCGCGTTCACCGCGCACAGGCTCAGGCGGTCCGCGTTGGGGTGGCGCTCGACACGCTCCACGCGGGCGATCACGACGTCACCCAGATCGTCGTGCACGCGCTCGACAGCCTCGACCGCCGCGCCCGCCATGGTGAGCCGCTCGGCCGTGTCGGCGACGTCCAGCCGCCGCTCGAGGAGATCGCTGAGCCAATTCAGGGAGGCAAGCATCCCTACTCCGCGAACTGCTCGAGGAACCGCATGTCGTTCTGATAGAGCATGCGGATGTCGGGAATGCCGTGCCGTACCAGCGCGATCCGACCAGGGCCCATGCCGAACGCGTACCCGGTGAACCGCTCGGCGTCGACCCCGCACGCCTCGAAAACGGCCGGATGCACCATGCCGGACCCCATGATCTCCATCCACCCGGTCTGCTTGCAGGTCGGGCACCCCGCTCCGCGGCAGATCTGGCACTGCACGTCCACCTCCGCCGACGGCTCGGTGAACGGGAAGTACGACGGACGAAACCGCACCGGCGTGTCGCGCGCGAAGAAGCGGTGGACGAAGTAGTCGATGGCGGCCTTGAAGTCCACGAAGCTCACCCCTTCGTCCACCACGAGACCCTCGATCTGCTCGAACACGGGCGCGTGCGACGGGTCGAACGGATCGCGACGGTAGCACAGCCCGGGCACGACGACCCGGATCGGTGGCAGGTAGTGCTCCATGACCCGTGCCTGCACCGGCGAGGTGTGCGTTCGCAGCAGAATCCCCGGGGCGAGGTAGAACGTGTCGTGCATGTCCGCCGCCGGGTGATCCAGCGGGATGTTCAGCTTGGTGAAGTTGTACGCCTCGGTTTCCGCCTCCGGACCGACCACGCGGGCGAATCCCAGCTCCCGAAAGATCTCGCAGATCTCATCCACGACCTGGGTGACGGGGTGCAACGCCCCGCGCCATCGCGCGCGCCCCGGCATGGTGGGGTCGACGCTGTGCGCACGCCCGGTTTCGGCGAGCGCTTCGTGCCGCGCCTCGATGGCGGCTTCGATGTCGCGCCGCAGCGCATTGGCCCGTTGGCCGACGGACCGGCGGTCATCCGGCGGGAGCGTGGGAAGAGACCGCAGAATGGCGGTGAGCGCCCCGGCCTTCCGGCCGAGGAGCTCTGTTTTCAGGTCGTCGAGCTGGCGGGCATCCGCGTTGGCAATATCCGCGGCCCGGGCAGCGATGGCCGCCAGCTGGTCCTGGAGCGGCGGCGCCATGATGGGTTCGGGAGGCGGGCTTGGGGCCCGGCTACTTACCCTGTCTGGCGACGCTGGCGAGTTCGCCAAACGCCGCGGGATCGTGCACGGCGAGATCCGCCAAGAGCTTCCGATTGATGTCCACCCCGGCGCGCTTCAACCCAGCCATGAACTGGTTGTACGAGAGATCGTGCGTCCGCGCGGCCGCGTTGATCCGGACGATCCAGAGACGCCGGAACTCCCGCTTCTTGGTGCGGCGGTCCCGGTATGCATAGCGCATGGCGCGCTCGACCGTCTCTTTGGCGGTCTTGTAGAGCGTGCTGCGCGCACCACGCGCACCCTTGGCCGCGTGGAGGATCTTGTTGCGGCGCTTGAGGCGCGCCGTCGTGGTCTTGACTCGTGGCATGCCGCCCCCCCGCTAGACTTCCAGCAGCCGCTTGATGCGCCGCTCGTCTGCCGGGCTCACCAACGTTCCCTGGCGGAGCCGGCGCTTCCGCTTCGGGTGCTTCTTTGTCAGGATGTGGCTCTTGAAGGCCCGAAATCGCCGGACCTTGCCCGTCCCCGTGATCTTGAAGCGCTTGGTCGCCGCCCGCTTGCTCTTCTGCTTCGGCATCTGGTCGTCCTCACGTCATGCGCGGACCAGTCAGGCATCTGCGCGTCTGTCCGTCTCTCTGTCTGCCTAAGCGTCTGAGCGTCTAGGCGTCTGTGCGTCTATTTGGGTGCCAGCACCATCGTCATGTTCCGACCCTCGAGTCGCGGTTCGGCCTCGATCTTGGCGATCGTCTTGACCTCCTCGAAGACTCGGTACAACACGTTCCGCCCCAACTCGGAGTGCGTCACCTGACGGCCCCGGAACATCATCGTCAACTTCACCTTGTTCCCCTCTTCGAGAAACTGCCGCGCGTGGCGCGTCTTGAAGTCGAAGTCGTGGTCGTCGATGCCCGGGCGGTACTTCACTTCCTTGATCTGGATGACGTGTTGCTTCTTCTTTGCCGCGCGCGCCGCCTTTGCCTGCTCGAACTTGTACTTGCCCCAGTCCATCACCTTCACGACCGGCGGCCGCGCTGATGGCGCCACCTCCACCAGATCGAGTTCCCGCTCGGAGGCCAGGCGGAACGCCTCGTCGAGGGGCACGATTCCCACTTGTGATCCGTCCGCATCCACCAAGCGGACCGGGCTGATTCGAATCATCCGGTTGACCCGGACGCGCTGCTCGCGTTGTTCCTGCTGTTCGTTTGGGGCCGGCAGTTCTTCCTCCCTCAACATGCGACACAACAAAAAACGGATCCCACCCCTTCATGGAATCCGCCGCCCCGGCGGTCGCCGCCGGGAAGCCTCGGAACCCCAAACGCGCGTCGCACGTGGGCGACGGCAGGAGGGTGAAGCGCTAACGCGCTTACTTGCTTGAATTTGCAAACGAAGCTACGCGTCACCTCCAGGGGTGTCAAGCGGCCGAAACACAAGGTCCTTGCCCTCTCGCGCGACATGACCGACACCCGGCCCCGGTTCGTGCTCGAAGACGAGCAACCAGCCCTCGGCCTCGACCCGCGCCAGGAAGCGGCGCTTCGTTTCGAGCGTGACCAGGGGCTCGAGGTCATAACCCATGATCCAGGCGAGCGGGATGTGGGCCACCGTCGGGATCAGATCGCCGACGAAACAGGCGGTCTCCCCCGCACTCCGGACCACGACCGATTGGTGGAAGGGAACGTGCCCCGGGGTCGGCAGGACCTCGATCCCCGGCATGACCTCGGCCGGACCGTCAACCAGCTGCCAGCGACCGGCGGCTGCGACCGGCTCAAAGTTGGGTGGCAGGTAGCTGGCGCGAGTGCGTTCGTTGGCCGTCCTCGCGAACGCCAACTCCCCCTGCTGAACGACGAACCTGGCATGTGGAAAAGCCAGTCTGGCAGTGCCCCCATCGTTCACCGGACGATCTGCCACGGTGTTCCCGCCGGCGTGATCGAAGTGGAGATGTGTATTGATAATCAACTTGATATCTGATGTCCTAAATCCTTTTGCTGCAATGGCATCCTCGAGCATGGTAGGCCCAGGAGATCCGCAGTTTTCCACGGCGTAGATGTCGACAAACTTGTCGTTCTCCTTGTTTCCCACTCCAGTATCCACAAGCACGAGTCCGTCGTCGTGTTCAATCAGCAGGCAGCGCAGGGCGAGGGGGATCCGGTTCCGGTCATCCGGGGACGCGCGCTTGGCCCAGAGGGGCCTCGGGACGACCCCAAACATGGCCCCCCCGTCGAGGCGCTGTCGGCCAGCGTCTAGGCTGTGGCACACCAGGTTGCCGACCCGAAACGTCTGCACGAGGCTCATATCGCATCCACCCATCCGGGGCCTGCGGTCTTTCGGGGACGGACCCGCGTGTCCACCCGCCCGAGGTCGTCGAGGGTCTTGACCCCCTGCTCTGCTGCCAGCCCGAGGAGCCGCAAGAGCACGGTGGCCGTCGCCCGGGCGTCCCCGCCGGCTCGGTGGCGGTCTTCGATCTCGATCCCGAAGTATCGGCTCACGGCGTCGAGCCCCCGATGCTTGAGGCCCGGTAGGAGCCGACGGGCCAGCTTCACCGTGCAGACCCTGGGTCCGTCGAGGCGAAGATCCCGAGCCCTTCGCACCTCCGCCTCCAAGAACCGCCAGTCGAACTGGACGTTATGCGCGACAAACACCCGGCCCGCGATGGCCGCCAACAGGTCATCCGCGATCTCGGCGAAGACGGGCCGGTTCCGGACCATGGCGTCGCTGATCCGCGTGACCCGCGTGACGGCGGCGGGAATCGGGCGCTCCGGATTGACCAGCGAGTCAAGGACGGTCTCGCAACGCCCACGCGGCCCCACCACCACTACCGCCACTTCGGTGATACGATCTCCGGCGGCCGGGCGGGACCCCGTCGTCTCCACGTCCACCACCGAAAACACCATCTCGTCGAGTGCGGTAGTCCCGGGCGACGTCCCGGCAAGGACCCAGCGCCCCGTGTGGTCCCGCCGAACCCGGGGGTCGGGGCCGAGGAGGGCCACCGCCAGCCGATCCGCCACGAGCTGCGGGGCGCTCGGGAGACCGAGCACGTCGCGCGTGATGGACGCGCTGTCCGCCGGTCCACCGGCGAGCAAGTGCAGGGCCCGCTCCAGCAGCGTTCCCGTCGGGTGTGCCGCCAGACCAACCTGGGTCAGGGCTCGTCCCTCCGCAGCGGCAGCGTCATGCACCGGGGTCCACCCCCGCCGCGGACCAATTCGGAGCCTTCGGTCATGATGATCGCCCGCTCATCGTCGTCAATCGAAACCTGCCCCGTGAGAAACTCCACGCCCGAGATCATCGTGAACCCGGCACTCCCGCATGCCGCGAGCGTCGCTTCGTTGCGTTGATACGCGAGGGCGAGGCCCGGTCGCAGAGCCACGAGATTGCACCCGGAGGACCATTGTTCGCGTTCCTGCACGGGGCGGACATCGCCACCGCAGAGGATCGGTTCCAGCGGCAGGTCGACGCCTCGCAACGCGTCGAAGAGGTTGGGCATTTCCCGCACACCCGCCATGCCCTTCCGGCGATGTAGCACCGGAAGGCGCTCCGGTCCTATGAAATGGGGCGGGTATACCACGCACAGCTCGCGATCGATCTGCGTGAAGATCATGTCCAGGTGGATGGCCGTGCGCTCCCGCGGCATCACGACGACAATGACGTCGGTCACCTGACTGCGCTGGAAGAGCAGCTCGCAGATGTGGTCGAGAGCCGCCGGGCTCGAACGGTCGGAGAAGCCGAGCAGCAGCGTGTCGGCCCGCGCGGGATGCACGTCACCGCCTTCGAGCGTGAAGTTCGGACGCCGTTCGTCGGACCCATCGTACAGGATACCGGCGTTCTCGAGCTCGGGATGGTACGCGAAGAGCGCCTTGACGATCAACTCTTCACTCCACCGCACTTCGTGCCGCATCGAGCCGATGACGGCGTGCTCGCCGATCACGATCCCGACGTCCCGCGTGAAGAACAGGTTGGGGAGCGGCGGCAGCGCGTACCCGACCTCGTTCAGGGCTCGGCCGATGGGGCCCGCCTCCTCGACGACGCCCTCGATCAGGAACGTGACCAGCCGTTCGGAAGGGAGCTCCGAGAGGCGGCGCGCGAGATCGTGCGACGGCACGACCTCGAGCGTCCGCGCGATGAGGAAGTCGCGCACCTCCTGCCGCTCGAGGACCTCCGCGAGGAGATCGCGCACCTCCCACACGTCGGCGAATCGTTCGAGCACCGCGACCATCCGCCGGTGCTCCCGGCGCGCGATCTCGAGATCGATGATGTCGTCGTAGAGGTAGTCCTCGCGCGTCCCGGGCGTCACCGCCAGCAGCTCTTCTCCGGGCGTATGAACCAAGACGGCCCGCAACGGGCCGATTTCGGAGGTCACTTGGACGCGGGACATGGGGACAATCTAGTTACCTGCCCGTGCAGTCACCTCCTGCCCGTCCAGTTACCTGTGGATTTGGCGGGATGGACGGGATGAGCGGGATGAGCGGGATGCGCGGGAGGGAGGCGGGGATCCCCTCCATCCCGTGGCGGGGCGCGGCGAGGACGAGGGGATCCGGTTCGTCCCGTCTATCCCACCCCAATCACCGATGCCGCAGCGCGTAGCTCAACGTCTCCAGCTCGATCGCCATGTTCACGTTCTTCACCATCACGTCCTCCGGCACGGCGAGCTGCACGGGGGCGAAGTTGAGAAACGCCTTGACACCCAGGGTCACCAACCGATCGGCGACCCCCTGTGCGGCACCTTCGGGAGTCGCGACTACGACGATGTCGGGTGGGTGATCCGCAAGATCCGATTCGAGGTTCTCCACGTCGCGCACGCGAAGGCCGTCCCACGACAACCCGACCTTCCCGGGATCCTGGTCGTAGACCCACCGGACGTGGAACCCGCGTGACGCGAAGCCGCTGTAACGGGCGAGCGCGCTGCCGACGTTGCCGGCGCCGACGACGGCGACGACGTACGGCCGGCCCAGCCCGAGAATGTCACGCACGGCACGGGTCAACTCCGGCACCGAGTAGCCCATCCCCCGCTTTCCGAACGACCCGAAGAGGGAGAGGTCCTTCCGCACCTGCGCGGAGGTCGTCCCCCCACGCCGGGCAACCTCACCGGAGGAGACAGTCGCAATCCCCTTGGCTTCGAATTCCTCGAGGAACCGGAGGTAGAGCGACAGACGTCGGACGGTGGACTCGGCGATCTTCCGCATATTTTGTGAAAGATTTCACAATGTATGCGGATCTCGGGCTGGAGGGAACCTCTGCTGCAGTCCATGTAGGGGGGAGTCGGCACCGCTGGCCCGGCATCCGGGAGTGAACTCGCGGCTCGGCCCCGGCCGGTAAACCGGCGTCCGCTTGCCGCTTTCAGCGGCTGCTACCGAGCGGGGAGTTCGCTCGCCGACGACGCGCGGAGCCCGAATGCCGGGACACCGTGCTCGCGCAGAGCTTCCTAGGTCAGACGGGTTGCGGCGCGGAAGAGCGCGACAAACTGTGCCGGCGTCAGGGTTTCCGGCCGGGCCGCTCCGTCTACACCGGCCTCGGCACACGCAGCGGCCGCCCGATCCGCAGGTAGGCTCCCCAGGTCCCGGAGGCTACGGCCAAGCTGTTGGCGCCGTCGCCCGAACACGGCCACGGTGAAGGCGCGAAGGGCGGCGCGTTCGCTCGGGCCCACGAGCGGCTCAGGCAGTGGTGTCATTCGAACCACGGCGGAATCGACCTTGGGAGGCGGTTGAAACGCGCCGGCTCGCACGACGAACAGTCGTTCGGCGCGCGCGACGACCTGCACACCGACACTCAACGCGCCAAAGGCCCGGGTGCCGGGCCGAGCGGCCACCCGGTCGGCGACCTCCCGTTGGATCAGGAACACCACCACGACGGGGAGCGGGGGCCGAAGGGCGTGCTCGATGAGTGGACTGGTGATGTAGTAGGGGACGTTGCCCACCACCTTGATGGGCCCATTCGGAGACCCGCCGGCGGCCTCACGGTGCCAGTCCACGGTGAGCGCATCCGCCGAGATGACGCGGAGTCGGGACGCGTGGTCCGCGCTGTCCAGGGACGACGGCAGGCGGGCCGCGAGTTCCGCATCCCGCTCGATGGCCACCACCCGGCCCACGCGCGGGAGCAGACGACGGGTGAGCGTTCCCTCCCCCGGTCCAATCTCGACCACGACGTCGTCGCTGGCCGGATCCAGTGCCTCCACGATGCGATCGAGGATCCTCGGATCGCGCAGGAAATGCTGCCCGAGGCGGCGGCCCAACTCAGGCGGTCCCGGCGGACCCGGCGGACCCGGCGGACCCGATGGTCGCGGTTTTCCCCCGGGTCCGCCGGTTCTCACGCATTCAGGACCAGCACTGTCCGGTCGTCAGGATCGGGACCGTCCCAGCCCTGGAGGGCGGCAAAGACGGCGTCCACGGCCGCGCGCGCGCCGTGGCGTCGCGCCGCGCGGACGCATTCGATGACGCGTTCCTCACCAAAGCGTCCACCGTCCTTGTCGCGCGCGTCCACGACGCCGTCCGAGCAGAGAATCAGCGTATCCTCGCCCCGCACCCAGGCGGTGTCCGCCCCGGCGAACACGCGCTCGTTGCCCAACCCGAGCGGCGGGGCCGTTGCCCCGAGTCGCTCCCACCTGTCGTCCGCGCGGAGCACGAAGGCGTGTGGATGCCCGGCGTTCGCGTATCGCAGCAAGCGGTGGTCGCGGTCGGACACTCCATAGAACAGCGTGAGTGACATCTCCGTGTCCTCGAGATCGCCGCCGACGGAGTCACGGAGCAAGCGCAAGACATCCTCCGGCGATCCTGCTTCTTCCGCGTGGATGCCGGCCGCGGAGAGCACGAGCGCCATGATCAGCGCCGCACCGAATCCGTGGGAGGACACGTCCCCCAACATCACGCCCAGCCGGTGTTCGGGCAGGCGAATGAAATTGTAGAAGTCCCCACCCACCCCCTCGGCCTGGAGGCACCGCGCGGCCACATCGGCGGCACCCTGGTAGCGGGGCTTGAGCAGTTTCAGTTGGAGGTCGTGCGCAAGCTCCAACTCGCGGCGCACGCGCTGTTGCTCCCGGTCGCGTTCGAACAGTCGCTGATTCTCGATGGACGCCGCCACCTGACTCGCGACCGCCGAGAGCAGCCGCCGGTCACCCACGGAGAACGCATCGATTCCCAGCCGATCCGTGACGCTGAGGACGCCGATGGCGCGGGGCGGCGAGCCCGGCTCCGGGTAGAGAATGGGGACGGAGATGAACGCTTCGCCTCGATAACTCCGGCCTTCCGAGCACGGCGCCGGATCTCCCCCGTGCAGCGGGTCGAACTCGACCAGTCGCCGTTCCCGGAACACGCGGGCCGCGATGGAACATTCGTCGTCAACGGGAATGTCGGTGAAGGTCGCGACGTCGACGCCCCAGCCCGCGACCGGGCGAAGCACGTCCGCACTCTCGTCGTACACGAGAATCGACGCCCGCCGCGCGCCAACGACCGTCGCGACCTCGCGAACGATGGTCCGGGCCGCCTCGGCCAGTCCCAGCGTGCGACTCAAGGTCTCGGCGATCGTGTACAGGAGCTCGATCTCTTCCAGCCGGTCGTGCAGCTGCTGGACGAGTTGGAGGGAATCGCGCTCGGACCCGAGCAGGCTGGTCAGGAACGGCGTGACCAGCTCGGCAGCGGCTTCTTCCCCGCCCTCGAGCTCGATCCAGTAGCCGTCCACCCCCGCGAGCGGCGCGAACCACGAGCGCCCCGCCCGAAATCCCGTGTGCTCGTCAGCCGGGTCCGGCGGAGGCCGCTCGTCGGGTCCCTCGCCCGCGACGGCGCGCAGGCCGTCATGCGTAGTGCTCCAAAGGCGCAGCCGGTGACCAACCAGGCGGCCGAGGGTGAGGAGCAGTACGTCGAGCCGTTCTAGGCGCGGCGCAGAACCATGCAGATGGCGTTGCCCCGGTCGTTGAAGGAGACGTGGTCGACGAGCTGGCGGATCAGGAAGAGTCCTCGCCCACCGGCTGCCTCGAGATCGTCGGGCAGCGCGGGAGCCTCGAACGATACCGGGTTGTACCCGCTTCCCTCGTCAATTACCTCGACCGTGAAGGCGGGGTCGGTGACGGTCACGTGTACATCCACGTGCTTGGACGCGTCCTCGCGATTGCCATAGAGGATGGCGTTCGCCAGGGCCTCGCACAGGGCCACGCGCAGCTGGAAGCGGGCGCGCCGGCCGCAGAGGCCTTCCGCCTCACAGTGCTGGGCCACGACGTCCACCGCTTCCTCGATGACCCGAAGCTCGCTCGGCAGCCGCAGGGAAATCCGTGGGGCCGTACAGGCCGCCTCGGGCAACAGCACGTCGCTCCGCTGGACGGAGAGCCGCATGGGGCTGGTCACGCGCTCAAAAACCCTGGATGGCCTCTTCGGGAGAGGCGGTGATCGTGAAGAGCGTATCGAGCTTGGTGAGCTCGAAGAGCGTGCGCAGGTCTTCATTCAGCCCGGCCAACCGGAGCTCGCCGCCGCTCTCCCGCAGCTTCTTGGCGAGCGAGACGAGCGCTCCGAGCCCCGACGAGTCGATGTAGCCGGTATCCGTGAAGTCGATCAGGATCTTCCGGGAGCCGAAGCTCACCGCCTCGGCCACCTTCTCCTTCAGCTCGTGCCGATTGGCGACGATGAGCTGGCCCGCGACCCCAATTACGACCACACCACTCGCGTCTTTCCGTACGCTGAAACCCATCACCCCTCCACGTCCCTCAGGCTGAAGCCGACTGCAGCAGCGCCACCGCCGCTACATCCACGATGTCATCCGCCGTCGCGCCGCGCGACAGGTCGCAGACCGGCCGGGCAAGGCCCTGGACGATCGGTCCGATCGCCACCGCGCCCGCCAATCGCTGCACCAGTTTGTATGCAATGTTGCCGCTGTCAAGGTCAGGGAATATCAACACGTTGGCACGCCCGCCCACCGGGGACCCCGGGACCTTCCGCTCGGCGACCGCCGGGACCAGCGCCGCGTCCCCCTGGAGCTCGCCGTCGCTCGTGACATCCGGACGCAACGTCCGGAAACGGGCCATGGCCTGCTGCACCCGTTCGACCCGGGGGCCCGTGGCGCTCCCCCGAGTGCTGAACGACAGGAAGGCCACACAGGGCTCGTCTCCCACGATGCGGCGCCGGTCATCCGCCGCGCTTGCGGCAATCTCCGCGAGTTGGGCCGGCGTCGGATCGGGCACGACCCCCCCATCGGCGAACGTGAGAACGCCGCTCGGAGGAAGGGCGGTCCCCGCCGGCAGGCCGGCGGGCCGGCGGGCCGACGGGCCGGCGGGCCGTGCTTCTCCACGGCGCTCGATACCCATTTCTGCCCTCACGGCCCTCACCCGCTCTGCCCCGCCGCCCCTCTGCTCCTCGTCGCCTTCAAAGACCATGTAGAACGCACTACTCACCGTCTCGATTCCGGGCGCGGGGCCCAGCGCCCACAGGCCGGCGCGCAGCACGTCAGCGGTGGGGCAGGTGCATCCCGCGACAGCCGCATGGGCGCCTCCGAGCGCCACCAGCCCCGCGGCGAACCGCAGCGGATCGCGCGCCGCGGCCAGTGCCGCTTCCGCATTGGGCACCTTGTCGGGCTTGCGGGCGCGCAGCAGGTCGGCGACGGAGGACAACTCGCGCCGGTCGTCCTCGACCGGTCCGGGAAGGAGAATGACGTGGGCGATCCCCTCCTGCTCGAGGCGAGCGGCCGCGGCCCGCACCCGCTCGTCCCAGCCTTCGGCCAGCACCACCGTACGCCCCAGGACCGCTGCGCGGCTGTGGAGTGACTCGCGGAAGCTCACCGTCCAAACCGCTTGTGCAGCGCCTTGGCGACGACCGGGTGCACGAACGGCGAGACCTCGCCACCAAACCGCGCCACCTCGCGCACGAGACTCGAGCTCAAGAAGGTCAGGTTGAGATCCGGCACCAGGAACATCGTCTCCAGGTCCTGATTGAGTTTGCGATTCATGAGCGCCATCTGGAACTCGTACTCGAAGTCGCTGACCGCGCGCAACCCGCGCACCACCATCATCGCTCCGACCTCGCGCGCGAAGTCGGCCAGCAGTCCGTCGAACGACCGGACCTCGACCCGTTCGACACCGGCCAGCACCTCCCGGATCAGCGCCATCCGCTCCTCGACCGAGAAGAGTGGCGTCTTGGCCGCGTTCACGGCGACCGCGACGATGAGCCGGTCGGCCAGGGCGAGGCTCCGGCGAATGAGGTCCTCGTGGCCATTGGTCACGGGATCGAACGAACCGGGATAGAGTGCGGTGCGTGTCATGGGGTATGGAAGAACGTGAGGGCGACGCTCCCATAGCGCCGCGTGTCGTCGCCTCGGAGGTCGAGACTGGACGGGTGCTCGATGCTCAGGATGCGCGCAAACGGATGCTCGCGCCAGAGGTCGCGCAAGGTCTCGGCCTGGCCGGTGCGGTACGGCGGGTCCGCCACCGCGAGATCGAACGCGCCGCCGGCGAGCTTCGTCACGAACCGGAGCGCATCCCCGCGGCGGATGGCGGCGCGGTCTTCCAGTCCCAGCTCCGCGATGTTCGTACGCAGCGCCGCAAGGGACGGAACCCCCAACTCCACGAACGTGGCGTGGCGCGCTCCCCGCGACAAGGCTTCGAGCCCGAGGGCGCCAGAGCCCGCGAACAGGTCGAGCACCGTCGCATCCGTGATGGCCGAGCCGAGGATGCTGAACCACGCTTCGCGCACCCGGTCAGCCGTGGGTCGCACGCGCCGCTCGGGAGGCGGGCGGAGCCGCCGCCCACGGAACGCTCCGGCAATGATCCGCATCAGGACGAGGGACGCACCTCGACAATGCGCCCCTGGAGGGAGACGTCGCCACGCCACTCGTTCTGCTGGAGCTGAAACGCCACGTCCACGGGCGCCCGCCACCACGACGCATCCACCCGGTCGGCCCAGTCGAAGCCGATGGCCGGCAGGCGGCCCGCGTCGTCCTCCAGCACCAGCCGCAGGTGATTGGTCCCTACCGGCCGCGCCTCCCGCACCGCGACGCTCGTCACGCCGAACACGGGGGTCGGATTCCCCATGCCGCACGGCTCGAGGTGGCGCAGCAAGCGCTCGAGCTCGAGGTCGAGATCGTCCAGCCGCACGATGGCGTCGATCCGCCGATGCGGAACGAGGTCTTCCGGCGCCAACCGCGTCCGGGCCTCGGCATTGAACGCTTCGCGGAACGCGTCGAGCTTGCTCCTCGCCACGGTGATGCCCGCCGCCATCCGGTGACCGCCATAACGGAGCAGCAGGGGCGCACACGCGACGAGCGCGGCGTGGAGATCGAAGCCGGGAATGCTGCGCCCGGATCCCTTCCCCACGTCGCCCTCGAGGGCGACGAGGATCGTCGGGCGGGAATAGCGCTCGACGATGCGCGACGCCACGATCCCGATCACCCCTGGATGCCAGCCGTCACGCGCCAGCACCAGCCCGAAGTCGCGATCGAGATCGGCCTCGTGCTCGACGACGTCCACGGCTTCCTGCACCATGCGCTGGTCCAGCTCCTGGCGCTGCCCATTCTGCGTCTCGAGCCTCCGCGCGCGCTTCTCAGCCTCTGCGGGGTCGTCGCAGAGGAGCAGCGCGAGGCCTTCCATGGCCTCGCCAATCCGGCCGGCGGCGTTGAGCCGCGGTCCCAGTCCGAAGGCAATGTGACCGGCACGCAGGGTTCGGCCGCCCAGGCCCGCGACGTCGATGAGCGCCCGCACGCCCGGCCAGCGGGTCTCCTGCAGTTTGCGGAGGCCGTTCCGGGTGATGACCCGGTTCTCGGCGACCAGCGGCACGACGTCCGCGACGGTGGCCAGCGCCACGAGGTCGAGGACGTGGAGCGGGAAGAAGTCCGGCAACCCAAGCGCCGGAACGAGCGCCTGGACCAGTTTGAACGCGACCCCCGAGCCGCACAGCTCCGCCCAGGGCGCATCCGGATCGTCCCGGCGCGGATTCACGATGGCGTCGGCGTCGGGCAGCTCGCCCGGCAGATGGTGATCGGTGACGACCACCCGGATACCGGCCGCCCGCGCCTCCGCGATCGCTTCCCGCGCCGTCGTGCCGCAGTCGCAGGTGAGGATCAGCCCGGCGTTCGCCGCGCGCGCGGCGGCGAGCCCAGCCGGCCCGAAGTCGTAGCCATCACGCATCCGGTTGGGGATGAACGGCGTCACCTGTGCGCCGCCGGCCCGGAGCGCGCGCGTCAGCAGCGCCGTCCCGCATTGCCCGTCGACGTCGTAGTCGCCATGGACGAGGATCGTCCGGCCCGCGCGCACGGTTTCCTGAATGACCCCCACGGCGCGCTCCATGTCCACCATTCCCATCGGGTCGGACAGGGCGTCGAGCGTGGGCCGGAGGAAGCGTTTGGCGTCCTCGACCCCGCCGAAGCCGCGCTGGATCAACAGGCGAGCCAGCGTCGGCGGCAGGTGGAGCGCGTCGGCGAGGTGTCGGACCGCGTCCGCCGGCGGCTCGGCCGCGAGCACCCACCGCGACAACGCGACCGTCACCCCTCCGGAAGGCGATCGGCGTTGTAGATGAGCACCCCGCACGCTTCGCACGGCGTGACGATTTGGCCGGCCTGCAACTCCTGGCGGCGGTGCATCGGGATGGCCGTGAAACAGTGACCGCACGCGTCGCCGTGCAGCGCGTACAGCGCGAACGGTGCCCGGCCCCGCTTGATCCGCTCGTAATGGCTCAAGACGGGTCTCGAGAGTTGCTTGGCAACCGCCGTGCGTTCGTTCTCCGCGACGGTCAGCCGATCCTGGCATTCGGCCTGGAGCGCGGCGATTTCCTCACGACGCGCCGCCTGCCCCACCCTGAGCTCCTCGACGATCTCCTCGGCTTCGGCCACCTGCTGCGTGGCCTCCTGGACCTGATCGGCCGATTTGATCCACTCAGCTTCTTCGCGCGCCAACACACTCCGCCCGAGGTCGATCTCGGCCATCAGGTTGGCGGCCTCCTTGGCCCCCCGCACCCATTCCAGGCGCTGGCGCCGGCGCTCCTGCGCTTGCCGGAACCCCTCGATACGGGCCTCCAACTCCGCGCGTTGACCGCCGGCCTCATCGATGCCGCGGCGGGCGGCATCCAGTCGTTCCTCGCCAGCCCGGATCTCGCCGTCGAGCTCCGCGAGCTCGGGCTCGAAGGCCGCCAGCTCTTCCTGAATGGCCGTGACGACCTTGTCCTTCTCCTGCAACTCCAGCAACGTCTTCAGCTCAGCGAGCACTGCTCCTCCCTCTGCGAATCACGCTCCACCGTCCTGGGTTGAGCCGGGCAAGCTCCCGACTCAAGGCTTCCTTTTGCTTCGCGAGTGCCGGTTTCTCATCCTCCGCCACCAACGGGAACCGGCGATCGATTTCCCGCAGCTCGCGCTCCATCCGGCGCGCTTCGAGCCGATTGACCGCGCCCGTGACGAGCGCACCCAAATCCGGCGGCGACCACGCCTCGTCCAGCATCTGCACCAACAACACGCGCTCGGCGCCTTCGAGCGCCGCGAGCAGCGTGGCTGGCCCCTCCGTCGGCGGCAGCTCCATCACCGCCGAAAACAACGTCCGCTCCGGTTCCCGCAAGACCCCGCGGTCCGGCACCAACGCGGCGACCCGGTCCCGCATGGCGGGATCGGCGAGCATCGCCCGGATGAGATCCCGCTCCGGACCCGGGCGCAGCGGCGCCGCGCGCTCCGGCTCGGCGCCGGACTCGCGCCGCTCCGGCGGCGCCGCCATGGGCGGACGGGCGGCGATCTCTCTCAGCACCGCCTCGCGTCCCACGCTCAGCGCTTCCCCGACGCGCGCCACGTACAGATCTCGCGTCACGGGATCCGCGGCGGCCCGCAGCGTCGGTAGCAGGCGATCGAGCGCCTGTCGCCGGCCGGCCAGCGTGCCAAGCCACCCTTTCCGTTCGAGTAGCTGCAGCTTCCGCTCGAACACGTCGACCGCGTCCCGCAGCACCTTTTCGAGTGCCGCCGCGCCACCGGCCTGCACGAGCGAATCGGGGTCGTCGCCTTCCGGCATGGTGGCCACGGAAACGCGCATCCCCGAACGCAGCAGCTCATCCGCCGTGCGGAACGTGGCGCGCAGCCCCGCGGCGTCGCTGTCGAAGAGGATGGTAGTCCGATCGGTGAAGCGGCGCAGCAGCTTCGCCTGCTCGAGCGTGAAGCCGGTACCGAGGGGCGCCACCACGTGCTCGACGCCGGCGAGCCCCAGGCGCAGCGCGTCGAAGTACCCCTCCACGAGCAGCGCGTGCTCCGCCTTGCGAATGGCATGGCGCGCTTCGTGGAGATTGTACAGCATCCGCCCCTTGTGGAACACCTCCGACTCGGGCGAGTTGAGGTACTTCGGCTCGCCATCGCCCAGCACGCGTCCGCCGAACCCGACCACGCGCCCGCGCAGGTCGTGAATCGGGAACAACAGACGCCCCCAGAACCGCGCGCGCAGCGTCCCGCCCTCACGCTTGAGCGCCAAGCCGGCGGCTTCGAGCGTCTGGGGAGCAACCCCCAACCGCTCCATGGCCTCGAGAAACGCCGACCCCGTGGGCGCGAACCCCAACCCCCAGGGTTGGAGGGTTTCGAGCTCGAACCCCCGGCCCGCGAGGTAGCGCCGCGCCCCATCGGCCTCGCGCGCCTCGCGCAACTGTCGGGCGTACCACTCCTGGGCAACCGACACGGCCTCGAAGAGTGGCTCGCGCGGGTCGGGTCCCGCCTGCGGTCGTTCGGGGATCGTGATGCCGACGCGTCGCGCCACCTCGCGAACGGCCGTCGGGTAGTCCATCCCCAGCTTCTTCATGAAGAACGTGAAGACGTCCCCGGCTTCGTGGCACACGAAGCAGTAGTACATCTGCTTCTTGGGGATGACCGCGAAGTTGCGATGCGTGCCCCCGTGGAACGGACACGGTCCGCGGTAGTCGGCTCCCGTGCGCCGGAGCTGGACGTGCTCGCCGAGGATCTCGATCAAGTCGGCGCTGTCTCGCACCTGCTCGATGATCTCGTCGGGGATGCTCATCAGGCCAACTCGGCGATGGTGGCGCCGGTGCCGCCCTCCCGGGGCGGCGCGAGCCGATAGGTCGCGACGCGACCGTCGGCCTTCAAGGTTTCGTCCACCACCCGACGGAGCACGCCGGTGCCCTTGCCGTGAATCAGGCGGACCACGGGCAGATCGGCCAGCACCGCCGCGTCCACGGCCCGCATCACCGCGTCGCGCGCCTCGTCTCCGGTCATTCCCCTGAGATCGACCTCGGCGACGGCGCCGGGAACCGGCGAAGGAGACGTCGCGCTTGGGGCCACGCTACGCACCGGGGAACTCACGGTACGCAAACCGCCGCGATGCTCGACCCGAACCGGCGGCGTCTCTCCAGGCCGGGTCTTCACGCGCCACCCCTTGCGCGCCAACTCGTCCTGGAGGCGACGGATCTCGACCGCCTCCTGGGAGATGCCCTCCTCGACCAGCCGGCGCGCCTCCTTGGCGGTCGCCTCGGAGACGGCGGCCCGCGCGACGCCGAGCGCCTCCTCCACCCGCTTGCGCGCCTCGAGCAACATGCGACGCGCTTGCTCGCGCCCCTCGCGCTCGAGCGTGGCCTGGCGCTCGCGGATGGTTCGTTCGGTTTCCTCGACGGTCGTTTCACGACGCTCGAGCCGGGCTTCGCGCACCTCCACCACCTGCACCCGCGCCGTCGCCTCGGCTTCGCGCGCCGCCAGTCCCGCCGCCCGCTGCTCGACATCGGCCAACAGCGCTTCCAGCGACCGCTCCGCGGATGGGCGCCGGGCCTCGGCCATGCGGATCACCTCGGGCTCCAGCCCCAGGCGCTGCGCAATGACGAGTCCGTACGAGCGGCCGGGGACACCCTTCACCAGCTCGTAGGTGGGCGTGAGGTTCGCGCCATCGAACGCGAGCGAGGCGTTCACGATGCCGGGGGTCTCGACCGCGAGCTGCTTGAGGTCTCCCAAGTGCGTGGTGGCGACCACTCGGCTCTCTCGTGCCACGAGCGTCTGCAACACCGCCCCCGCGAGCGCCGCGCCCTCCACCGGATCCGTGCCGCTGCCGATCTCGTCGAGTAGGACCAGGGTTCCCGGTCCCGCCGCTTCCAGCGCGCGTCGCACGGCCGCGAGGTGCGCGCTGAACGTCGACAGGTTCGCCGCGATGGACTGATGGTCGCCGATGTCCGCGACGATGGTGTCATAGACTGGGAGCTCGCAGCCTTCCCCGACGGGCGGAACGACCC
>Ga0307424_1000477_pt1 | contig 21148 bp, 21 predicted proteins | sample SalMarWE160320MG_FD_202157 | JGI IMG/M metagenome (GOLD analysis project Ga0307424, IMG submission 202157) | Salt marsh sediment microbial communities from the Plum Island Ecosystem LTER, Massachusetts, United States - WE1603-20 | ecosystem: Environmental > Aquatic > Marine > Intertidal zone >... | reverse complement strand
CTTCCTGCGTCGAGTTCGATAACTTTTAAATTGCAAGGAGGGGTGGCGTCGGCCAGGCTATCGGCCAGAGAATGGGCCGGATCTGTCGAGACGATGAGAAAGGAGGCTTTCGCGGTGCGTTTAGCCCGTCTGAGCGCCGTCGCCGTAGCGCACGTTGTCTTGCCGACACCACCTTTGCCGCCGAAAAAAAGGATTCGCAAATGGCTGTCGCGCAGGAAAAGAGGTGAAACCTTGTGTGTTTCCGTATTCAAACTTTGACATCCTTCCGGTTTCTCTCCCGTCACTATTTAGCCCTTTAATCTGGTACCGGATATCAGTCATAGGTTATCGGTCACCGATCTTTTTTCACTGATCACCCGCCGGGGCGTAGGTCCCTCTGGGCCGGATGCCGGTTACTGATCAGTTGTCACTCTTCCGGTTTATCCGGATCAGGGTCTTCATCATCTTCTATACTGGTATTTCGCTCCTGTATCATTTCCAGCCGGTCAAGGAGCTGCTTTTCACGGGCGTCGAACTCGTCTTCCGTTATTCTTTCCGTCTCCAACATCATATAAAGATCGCTCAGTTCCGCCGTGATGGATTCGGCTTCGTTTTCCATCTCCTGCCGGGCAGAGTTATGCAATTCGCGAAATATCCAGAGGATACTGCGCATCGGAAAAAGCAGTATGTCATCAACGATAAGCATTTTATCAATTGAATATTTATGATTGTCGATTGACGATTCTTGATTGATTGTTGGTTCACTTTTCAATCCAAACAATCATCAATCGTCAATCGCCAATCCAAGCGATCTGCAATCGCAAATGGCAAATCATAACTTAAGCTCTATATCCACGAAATTATGGGGAGCCCAGGGGCCGTTGTAATCGAAGGCATAATTGTTGTCGAACGGATTGGCTGCTTCCAAAATGCCTTTTTCAAACGCTTTTTGTTCCGCCTTATCCCGTCCCACAAGGCAGGCCAGGCTCATGACCTCCAGTTCGCTCCGACATGGGTTTCGGTTGATCTCGAAGCAGACACTGGAAAGAATATCTTCTACCTTTTCGGTATGGATCTCCCTTTCTTCATTCAACAGGTTGTCAAACATACGCCCCAGCGCTAACTTATCCCCGTGCGCCGGTTCCAGATTGGTGCCGAAATACCGATCGCGTACCGCTCTGAGTTCCGGATGTGTGTTGATAAAATAATCGAATATATTCGGTACATCCCAGGTGACCCGCAGCCCCATTTCCACTTTTCCGTTGACATGGTCAAGCGCTTCCTGAAAAGCTTTCTCGTTTAGGGTCAGTATCCGCCTGATTGCCTGGGACCCGTCCGCAATGATACCGAATGTCATGGGGAGCAGAGTGCCCTCTTCCATCAACCGCCGAAGCACACCTTGGTGGGCCGCCAGGTGTCGCCGTTCCGGTCGCAGCTTTTTATTGGGGACATCGCTGACAACAGCCGAGATTTTCCCTTCAGAAATGGTATAGAGGGCGCCGTTGTCAATTCCCTGTGTTTCCAGGTTTTGCCCGCCGGCCCCGGCGATTACGGCGTATAAGTATCTTCCTTTATGATCCGGAGATTGCGCAGCCATTTTACTCTCCAAATTCTTTTCTTACGTTTGCGGTTAATTGACAAAGCGCCTTCAGGCGGTTTTCTCTTCCATAGGAGGTGGCGAGGCATTAGCCCATCTGACCGATCTGAGTTGACCTTCCTCGGTTTTGATTTCCAGCATCGCGGCGCAGGCAAAACACCTGACCAGGCCTTGATAATCATCGTAAACATCGTCCAGGTCCACTTTGAACCCGCAGGAAAGACAGTTGATTTTCATATCTTGTCCCCTTTGTTTGCCCTTTCTTGTTTCTATCTCCAACTAAGCGTCTTCCTGTCATGAACCGGAACACCCTCGGACAGTAGACGAGAACCGGCACGGTGACTCCGACCGTGTCTTCTGTTCAACGCTTCCCTGACGGCTATTTTCTCTTTTTCGAATCCTATCCGGCCGGACTCAAAGTAGGTGAGAGATATCCCTGTAAAGTGCCGACAAGACCGAAAACCTCGGATCGTTCGGCTGGTCTGAATATAGTCCGCCCCCTTCGACCTTAGCATCGGTTTACCTCCTTATTGTAATCCATACCGATACTCAGTAAGATATTTTGAATCCGCTATTATTTTGGGCCGGCGCACGCTTCGACCCATTGGCCGGATTACCGCAAGCATCGCGGGTGGCCGTTATGCCGATTGCCTTTAGAAGTTCGGATTTTTCAGCCTCGATTTCCAGGAAACGGTCATCTATATTCTGCACACGGTTCAGGGCGCTTTCCTTTTCCTTGCCCCGCCGGGCTTTCTCCATCTCCAGGGATCCGATTCTAAGAAAAGCCTGGTACGGCTCGGATACCTGATCGCGGGTTCCCGAGCGTGTGCGGATGTTCGCCAAGCCTCTAATTTTATTATTTGATGAAGACATTTTTTGATTCCTTTTGATTGTTGATTTATGATTGTTGATTGTTGATTTTTGAAATCCCAAATCGCAAATCGCCAATCACAAATCCCCTCCGGGTTGTTTGTTTAAACACTGCCGGTTATGTCCGGATTCCGCAGACCTTCCGCATAACATCCTCCAGCACCTCGGGCATGAGTGGCTGGCCGCCGCGGGTAACCTTTGCCGTATTGGTGCTCAGGACGTCACGGCATGTGCGCATGAAAACGGGGTCGTCCATGCGGGCGTGCCCGCCAAGGTTTGCCAGGATGCGGACAATGGCGATGCTGGCACGAATGGTGGGCCGGTTGTTATTTACTCCCGTACTTCGCAACCCTCTCACGATGTCGACAATGGTTTCGGCATCGCTGAGTTCCAGACCCGACCTGGCCATTGCAACCTGCACCTCCGTCTCCCTGTCAAAATGGCCCAGATGAATGGTGATGAGACGGTCCATCAATGCGTCCTGGGTTTTGTGGACCCCTGCATACTCCTCGGGGTTGGAAGTAAAGATCGCCCGGAAATCGGGATGCACTTCCATGTACCCCTTATCGGCCCTTCGAAGCCTGGGCAAATTTAAAAATTTTTCTTCCAGAACACTGAGAAGCGCGTTATTGGCCTCCGGTCTGGACCGGGTAAACTCATCGTAAATGAGCGTATTCCCGTTCTTGCAGGCCGTGGTCAACCGGTTGTCCTCCCACTGTGTATTCAAATGCTCCTCGGTTTTCATGACGGAATGGATATAATTGTCATAAAGTTTATACTTGCGATATCCCGAATCCCGTCCAATCAGGTCTGAGCTTCCAAACTCGTCATCTCCGTGAATGAGAGAGACCGGTCTGCCGAGCTGTGCGGCCACATGAAAGGCAAGGGTTGTTTTTCCCGTGCCTGCCGGGCCGGAGAAGTGCACCGGATATCCCACATTGAGATAAGCAAGAGCCCGTTCCGTCACATCCCGGATGTAAGAGGTGTTGACGAATTCCTTGCTGGGCTCGGGCAGAACGCTATCATTGGGCATCGGTATTATCTGGATTGCTTCCGAGATGACACTCAAAGGTTTATTTTTCATTGAAATGCCCCCGACATTGAAGATTTTCTTGAAAATCGTGAATTTGACAAAAAATGACCGGGGCCTGAGGCGAACACGCTGTTTAGCCGCTCAATTTCCCGGCCTCCTTGATCCACATCTCAAAGTTGGCGAACTTTGCCGATTCCCCAAGCGCTCCCCGGATTTCCTCAATGGTGCTTGACGCTAATTTTGCGAACGTAAGAATACCGGCCTCGTTCAGACGCCTGCTCATGACGGGACCGATTCCATTGATCTGTGTGAGGTCATCCGGTTCTACTTGGACTTTGCCGGGTCTGCGTACCTTTCCGGCAGCCCTTTTCCCGGCAGGTGTTGCGCCGGACCATGCCCTGCGGGCCCCGGCAAGATCATCGCTAATATCCTGAAGAAGATCGGTTGTTTTCAGTTTCAGGTCGGCAAGCGATTGTTTCACGTTTGAAAAAAACATTTGGCGTTCAGCCCCGGCCTTGCCGGTCATCTCGATATGCTCATTACGAAATTGCTTTTCCAGATCGGATACGGAGGATGTTATCCCGGATGCAAACCCACTAAGATCGTCTTTCAACTTACGGGCCATATCGGCGTGGTCGCTGCGGAAATTATCCTGCATGTCCGCCACGTCATTTGTCAGGTTTGAGACATATGATTCTGTTTCGGCCATGAAGGCCTTCAAATTGTCTTTCATGTTTCCGGCCATCCGGGTGTGGTCTTTGCGGAAACCTTGCTGCATGTCCGCCACATCGGACTTGAGCTCAGACATGCCGTGTTTTAAACCGGCGATGAACTCCACGCGCCCATTGCGGAGGGCGTCTATTCCATCACGCAGGTTTGTCATATCTTCCGTTAATCGCCCCATGGTCCTTCTCCTTTCTCGGTTTATAATGGAAACAGATGTTGTCTGAACGTGAGGAGCCTTAGGATCGGCTCCTCGCGTAAAGATTGCCCACATGGGTTTAAAGTTTAAATCGGGGAAGGGCAACGGTTGCGGGTCGTTTCATTCCGCCTAAGCTGCCTTCACACCGATCTTTCAGGCAGGAGCTGCAGCGGAGGCTGTGAGGCCGATGGCTTCAGCATACTTCAAATACGTTTCCACTGAAGCGATCACCACACGCGCTTCGATAGACAGCAATTCTATCCCAACAAGCGATACCTTGGCCCACGCATCGATTACAATGCCTTTGTCGAGGATTCTGTCCACAACCTCTGCCAGACTCGAGGAATCTGTCGTTTTTTGTACTTTTGCCATGATGTTTCTCCTTTCTGGTTTTTTGTCGGTTAAACTATTTTGCCATGTGCATGCACGCAAACATTTTTAGTGCATTAACCGTGCCAGAGGCGAGTGCATTCGTGGTGTAAGCTTTAACCCCTTTCAACCGGCTGAAATCCAAGATAATTAAAAAGGAGGCCGGGGGAATTGATCCCCAAAAAATATAAAACAGGAAATAGGGGCTATGGAACAGGCGCCATTATAAAATGGAATCCATTCCATATTTCAGAGACCGGAGTTTACAAAAGACACAGATTTTTCACTGCATTCAGAATCTCGGAGTGCTGAAAAGGTTTGGAGATATACTCGGAGATCAATCCGCTGGAGAGTGCGTTCTGAACGATTTCGTCATCCCGGCTAAGATATCCGGATATCAGCACAATGGGAACCGTTGAATCCATCTCCTTTATTTTTTTTGCCAGCGCCAAACCCTCAATATCAGGCAGTTTGGCGTCAAGCAAAACCAGTTCAAAATGATTTTTTCCCATGACCGCCAGGGTTTCCATCCCGTTCAAGGCCCTGATCAGGACAAACCCTTCCTGCTTCAGGAGGTGTTCCATAACCCAGAATATATCAGGCTCGTCGTCTACAATGAGAACGGTCCGCTCTTTAATTTCCATGTTTTCAGCCTTCAATCACCAATCACAAATCGTCAATCGTCAATTATTGACGCCTCACTGTGTGGGCAGCTTTACGATGAAGGTGCTGCCCTTTCCTCTGGCACTATGCACCTCAATAGTGCCGGCGTGCTGTTTCACGATGGCATAGGCGATGGAAAGCCCCAACCCTATGCCTTCTCCTATGGAAGCGGTCGTAAAAAAGGGATCGAATATTTTATCGACGTTTTTTCCCGGTATGCCGCCCCCTGTATCTGTTATCCGAAGCAAAACGTCCCCAACCCGGCTTTCTGCAGAGAGGGTCAGGATACCTCCGTGCGGCATGGCCGCAATGGCGTTCAGGAAAAGGTTTAGAAACAGTTGCTGGAGAAGTCCGTAAACCCCCTGGACCGTAACGGATTCCCCGGAGAGATGCGATATTATTTCGATTTTTTGAATTCCGGCCTGATTGGAGACCAGCGATACTGTTTCCTGCAGAAGAGAGATGAGTTCAACAGGCTCAACCCTGTGCTCTGACGCCGGGCGTGCAAATTTTATAAGGTTATCAATGATGGCAGCAGCTCTCTTAATGCCCGAATTAACTTTAGCCGCACACTCCTTGCAAAACTCAGCGGTAATATCATCATTCATGAGAAATTGGGCGGCGGAAGAACTGATGGCGAGCGGATTTCTGATTTCGTGGGCAACCCCTCCGGCCATCACGCCCAGGGCGGCGAGTTTCTGTGACTGAAAAAGCTCCATCTCCAATTTGCGCTGCTCAGTTAAGTCTCTTCCCACCGCCACGATGCCGATCGTTTTCGACATTTCATCCTTCATGGGTGAAAAAATCCAGGAGACGCGAATGCTCGTTTTCTCTTTTGTAATCAGGTTCCATTCGACTGCTTTTGGTTTGTTCCCGTGCATCACTTCAGGAAATACCTTCCGCATTTCCTTTTTTTCATCTTTGAGCAAACAGTCCTGAAACAGCGGGCCATCGTTATCCTCGATGGAGAACCCGAAAATTTTTTCTGCTGCCGGGTTCATGGACAAAAACCGCCCCGCAGTATCGAGGGATAGAACAATGTCAGTGGCACTCTCAACGACACTCGCGAGGTGACGTTCAACCTGCTGGACCTTCTCGCTCAATTGTACCTGCTGGGTGATATCATCCATCAGAAACATCACGTTTTCAACCAAGCCCTGACGAATGACCGGGATCATTTTATAGTAATAAACCCTCATGGGGACCCCGGGGGCCCGATAGGTCAACCGCTGGCCATTGGTCGGTTCACTGTTTTGAAAAACACCCCGGATTTGATCCAGAACAGGCAACCGGTGGAGGATTACGTCCGGGAACACTTTTTCCAGTCTTTGCCCGATTGTTTCTGATAAGGACAGGTTGTTTTTTTCAAGGAAATTTCGATTTGCGGATACGACGGACAGCGTTTTGTCGATCAGCAAGACAGAAGAGGGAATGGACTCTAAAAGCATTTCATAGAGACCTTCATGTTTTGAGGATATATTGGAGGCGTTCACAGGTTCGGCATTCATGGTTCAGGGTTACCTTTCTTTTACCTCTTCGTCCTGAAGCCCCGACCGGCGCTGTTCATTGTCAGGCAGCACAAAGCTGTAAGGGGGCCATGGCCCGCTCAAAAGAAGCTTCGTGGTTTCCATCCTGCGGCGCATGTGCCGAAAAACCCGCCGGAACGGATCAATGGATTTTTCAGGCACGAGAAAATAAAGGGAAAGAAGTGGATTGCGGATTGGTGATTGGCGATTGGCGATTGCAGCGGTCTCAACTTTACATTTCACGAAGAGACCGGCCAACGCGGCACGGAATTGCTCGGCAATTTCATTGTTCGCTTCCGTGATGCATTCTTCTTGGGCATAATGCTCTTTTCGGGCAGCCAGATATGCCCGTCCCGTGATTTTGGATTTTGGATTTTGGATTTTGGATTGCGGATCGAAATTTTCTAATTCCGAGTTCCGAATTCCGAATTCCGAATTCCTTAAATCTTCAATCGAGAATCCACAATCATCAACCATCAATCGGATTCCCATCTCCACGCAGCCATCCAGTTCTTTGAGAAGCGATTCATACCGGCGGGCGTTTCTCTTCAAAAGCTGAATAACCTGAGGCCTGTCCCTGAGCACACAGCCGTATCGCATGGGAATGACCGTTCGATCGCTGTGAAATGATTCTATAACCTTTTTGTATGCCATGACCCGCGGAACATCCGGCGCCAAATGCGCATCGCTGATTTCGGATACGGCAGCGCTGATGCCGTTTATCGCAACCGGAAAGACAGGTTGACCGCCCACCCCCGGAAGGGTCGCTTGCCTTTGGACTTCACTGCTGTGAAATATACAATACAGTAAATACACTCCCGGAACCCCGGTTGATTGTTGATTTACGATTGTTGATTGTCGAAATCCTAAATCCCAAATCGCACATCACACGTCCCCAATCACAAATCAACAATCAACAATCACAAATCAAGGTTGGGGAGAAAGCTGTAAGGGGGCCATGGCCCCGATAGTTGTAACAGCAGTCCCTGCTGGTCATTCTGTTCATTTGCCCTGTCGACCCTGGCCCGAAAATCATCAGCATCTTCCCGCGCTGTCCAAAATGCCCAGTTCAGGACCATCTCCATTGCTTCGCTGTCAAGGGAAAGCACCTTGCGTTCACAAAATTCAGAGGAATGCCGACACAAGTCGTCCCCGATACCCTTAATGATCCCTTTCAACCAGATGTTCAGTTCCCTGTCGGCACTGCTCCTGATTCGCTGCTCGCCAAGATAGCGCTTTCCCGGCGATAGTGAGGCCAGTCGCCCTTCTTCCCTTGAAAGCATAAGTGTCGAAAAACTTCTCCTGGCCTGCGCCCTGTTCAACAGCCCCTTTACGGCCCATTCTTCCTTCCCGTCCGCCTTATCCAGAAACCGGGATATTTCATCGTAGTGGACGTCAAGGAGTTTCTCAAGGGCGTCAAACGAGGAAAAAACGGTTCCGAACCGGGCTGGAAATGCCGGAGAACGGCGCATGACTTCCTCCACGACCTCTTCGTGGCGGCAGGCACGAGGCCCGATCCATGCCAGGTCCTTCATCCTGTTTTCAGCTTCCGGGCCGCAAAAATCCTCGAGGGATGACATGCCCAGCACCGCAACGATATCTTTGAATGCCCATAATGAAACAGGATGTCGATGATCAAGACCGGCAGCCTCAAAAACCGGCAGTCTGTGGCGTCGTGCAAAACAGAAAAGGTAAATGGCGATGGAATCATTGGACATGTTGTTCATCCTGCTTGACCAAACCGTGTTTTGTTTCAAAGGCCTCCCGTACCGTGTCGCACAATTCGTGAAATTCAAAGGGTTTGGTCAGGAAATTAAAGGCCCCGAGTTCCATCGCGCTCCGAACCGCCTCCTGCGTGCCGTGAGCGGTCAGGATAATAACCTGAAGGGTCTTGTCCATCGCCTTAAGTTCTCCCAACAGCCGGATACCGTTATAGTCGGGCAGATTCAGATCCAGTAATGCCACGTCCGGTTTAATTCTCCCGGCAATTTGCACCGCATGGGAGCCGTTTTCCGCCCCTAAGACATTATAACCCTCGTTGTTGAGTAATCGGGCTAAGATATTCAGGGTTTCCTTTTCGTCCTCAATAATGAGGACTGTCTGTTTTCGTTGAGTACGATTTTTTTTCATCCTGTAGAGCCCTTTTCCCCGGATTCCGGCGTTTTGTGGCCTTTGCTTCCCATGAAGGACGACCCTCTCTATGTTAGACCGTTCACTTTCTTTCGTGGAATAACGATCTCAAGGATGCCGTTCCTAAAATTTTCAACGCACTTTTCTATATCGACCTCCGGCGGCAGCGGTATTTCCTCCAAAAAACTTTGATCCCCAGTGCATGCGGAGATCAAATATCTGTTATCGCTCATGTTTAAGGAAACATCCCGCCGTGCAAACCCACAAAGATCAACGACAATAAGCACTTCCTCCGCCTCGTGAAAAACATCCACCAGGGGTCCTTTGATTTTTTTGAAGAGCGGTTTCGTCTGGAATTTCCAGTTCCGGGGTTTCTGAAAGCGCCCCGTCGGCAAAGGGGTCGTAACAGGATTCTCATGCCCCGCGGGCCCCGATTGCCTCGCTCCGGAGATTCGGCCCGTTATGCCGAAACCTGAAACAAGCCGGTTTGTTTTGACCGGACCTCCCTGTTTCCGATGTGAGCGAGAGACATCCCGCATGGTCCTGGGGGGAATAGATCGCTTCATGATAGCCGAGAAACCGGATCCGAGAAACATGGATCTTTTTTGTGGTTTGATAAATCCATGGTCCCTCACTTCACCTCTTCTATGGTATGAGACAAGTCTTGCCTCCGAATCCGCAGGTCGACAGCCTTGCCACTCTTTTCGCCGCCTTCTCCCTGCACTACTCTGCGAAGGGCCTTGAGCGCAGCCTTGTGGCAGACTCCGGCGATATCCGCGCCGCTGAACCCCTCGGTCCCGGCGGCCAAATCACCGGGGCTGACCCCTTTCGCAAGGGGCTTGTTTCGAAGATGTATCTCGAAGACTTCCTTGCGATCTTCTTCATCCGGCATGGGAATCTCCACCACCTCATCAAACCGTCCCGGTCGGAGCGCTGCCGCGTCGATCATATCCACCCTGTTCGTCGCTCCGAGCACCAGGACACCCTTCAGGTCTTCGATCCCGTCCAATTCCGCCAGGAACTGACTGAGGACCCGCTCCGCCACATGGGAATCAGATGAACCGGCACTCCGAATGGGAACCAGTGCATCAATTTCATCGAAAAACACAATACATGGCGCGGCCTGCCTTGCCTTGTGAAACACCTCCCGCACCGCCCTCTCCGATTCTCCTACATATTGTGAAAGCAGGGCCGGGCCTTTCACGGAGATAAAGTTTACCTTGCTTTCGGTGGCAATGGCCTTGGCCAGCAACGTCTTGCCGCACCCGGGCGCTCCCGATAGCAGAATGCCTTTCGGAGGCCGGATACCTGCCTGCTCGAAGAGATGAGGGTATTTCAAGGGCCACTCCACCGCTTCTACAAGACAGTCTTTGACCGCCCCGAGGCCCCCCACGTCGTGCCAGCGTACATCAGGGACTTCAACAAACACCTCCCGAATGGCAGATGGTTCAACCTCCCGCATCGCACCGAGGAAATCGTCCATGTGCACCTCGAGATTCGCGAGCTGCTCATAGGGAATCCGGGTTAAGCCGAAATCGATGTCGGGTATGATACGTCTCAGACAGATCATTGCCGCTTCCCGACACAGGGCCTCAAGGTCGGCTCCGACAAAACCGTGCGTGATCTCTGCGAGATGGCCCATGTCCACATCCTGGGACAACGGCATCCCGCGGCTGTGGATTTCCAGGATTTCCAGCCTGCTTGTCCGGTCGGGAATCGGGATGGAAATCTCCCTGTCGAAACGGCCCGGCCGGCGCAGCGCCGGGTCCAGGGCATTGGGGATATTAGTGGCGGCAATGACAATGACGTTCTGGCGTTTGGTCAGCCCATCCATCAGGGCAAGGAGTTGCGCCACCACCCGTTTTTCCACATCCCCCACGACCTTCTCCCTTCTGGGAGCAATCGCATCGATCTCATCCAGAAAGACGATGCTGGGCCCCTTCTGGGAGGCTTCCTCAAAAATCTTCCGAAGGTGGGCCTCGCTCTCTCCGTAAAACTTATGCACCACCTCAGGACCGCTCACCGAAAAAAAGTTTGCCTCTGTTTCATGGGCGATAGCCCGGGCGATGAGGGTCTTTCCGCAACCCGGCGGGCCAAGAAGAAGAACCCCTTTGGGTGCATCGATCCCCAGCGTTTTGAAGATCTCCGGATAGCGCAGGGGAAGTTCGATCATTTCCCGTATACGCTGCACCTGCCGTTTGAGTCCCCCGATATCCTCATAGGACACCGAGGACCTGGTCTCCTCCTTTGGCCCCTTTCCGACCACAAGCTGAGTTGTGGGGTTGATGATCACAGGCCCTTTTGGGGCGGTGTTTTCCACTTTGAAATCGGCGCTGCGGCTCCCGAACAGGGTGGCCCGAATTCGATTTCCTTCCATCACGGGCAGACCGTCTAAAAGGCTGCCGATGTATTTCAGATCCCGGGTATCCGGGGTTATGGTGGTCGGGGCGAGGTTGACCCGTTGAGCGGGCCGACATGCAATTTTTTTAACCAGAACGAATTCATCGATCCCGGCCCCCGCATTTTCCCGGATGAGCCCGTCAAGTTGAATTCTGGATTGACCTCGAAGTTCTTTATAGGCCGGCATGGCCTTGCATACGGTCTTCCGTTTTCCAGAGACTTCAACGATATCGCCAATGGCGACTTTCAGTTTTTCAAGGTCTTCAGGGCCCATACGGGCGAATGCCCGCCCCATGTCTTTGCCGAGCGCCTCGGCTACCTTCAACTTTAGAGCAACTTCTTTCTTGCCAGCCATTGATAACCCCTAGGATTGTTGATTGGCGATTGTTGATTTGTCATTAACAGCTCATAGCTTGGATTCCGTCGAAAGCCGGAATCCAGTGGTTTCACCGCAACTTATTGAGATATTACTTTCTAATCCTCTTAGTATCTTTCAATCATCAATCGTCAATCATCAATTCATACACTTTATCTCCAAAATACCGTTATTGCATGAAATCAGCATTTTCTCTTTGGGATAGTTCCGGGGCAGGAGGACTTCCTTGCTGTACTTTTTTCCCCTTTTTTCAGCATAGATACTAAGCAGGTCGTCTTTGACCTCAATACGAACATCCTCGGCGCTTACTCCCGGCATTTCAGCCAGTACAAGGGTGTGGTCTTCCTCTTCAAAGATATCCACCACCGGTTCGCGGATTTCCTGGACCACCGGCTCTCCGGTTTTCTCATCCTTTCGTATGTTGCCGAAAGGCTCCACCTTGACCCCTTCACCGCCCAGGCCCATCTTGACGGAGAACCCCATGACCCCCTTAAGGTCCTCTCCCTTTCCCTTAAACTTGATTTCACCGCTTTTCGAGAGCTGCTCCCCCTTTTCCGCCAGTTCAGCGAGCTTTTCAACAAGATCGGTAAAACCTTCGAGTATCCCTCCAAACCCCATCTTCTTCCCGCTTTTTTCACCCATGGCCTTTCCCCTTCATCGTAATTCCCAGATGTTTGACTTTGGTATGAATCGTTTTATAATCAATACGCAATAAGCGTGCCGCTTTTGCCTTGTTTCCTCCGGTATACTCAAGCGCCTTAGATATTATTTCCCGCTCCAAGACAGCAGTTTGCTGGTGTAGTATATCTTTGTATGAAAAGTCTTTTTGTAAAATTTTTGTCATTTTCGGGGACGAACTCCGTTCGGAAAGGGGCACCCTGTCTATATCCAGGTGTTTATCGGTGATGACGTCATCCGCTAAGAGTACGGCCCGTCGAACGGTGGATCGAAGCTGCCTGACATTCCCGGGCCACTTATAAACGAGCAAAATATCGATGGCGGACTTGGAAAATCCTTTTACATTTTTTTCCAACTCAACGTTGGTAATCTTTAAAAACCGGTTAGCCAGGTAAGGTATGTCGCTCGGGCGTTCTCGAAGCGGTGGAATCCTGATGCTGAATTCATTCAGCCGGTAAAAAAGATCCCGGCGGAACGAGCCTGATTCGACAGCGGTTTGAATAGGCTGGTTACTGGCAGCCAAAAGCCGTATGTCCACGTTATAAGGTTTGTTTCCGCCCACCAGAAAGGCTTTCTTTTCCTGCAGCACCCGCAAGAGGACGACCTGAGAATTCAGGGGCAGGTTTGATATTTCGTCCAACAGCAAGGTGCCCCCTTTGGCCATTTCGAATTTACCCGGCTTTTGAAACAGCGCCCCTGTGAAAGAGCCTTTTTCGTGGCCGAACAATTCACTTTCCAAAAGCGTCTCCGGAATGGCCCCGCAATCGATGGCTACAAATGGGCCGCCGGACCGGTAACTGGCGTTATGGATCGCCCGGGAAACAAGCTCCTTTCCGGACCCGGTCTCCCCCTGAATGACTACTGTGAAATCCGATTCTGCGACTTGCTTCACATCGGATATTATGCGGTCGATCTCCTCACTTGGCCCCATGCTCTGCCGCAGGGAGAGTTTCTCCTGCAATTGGCCGGAAAGGAGCGTGACTTGTCTTTTGAGTTTCCGTTCGGCCAATGCCCGGTGCAGGACCCTGGCAATTTCAAGGTGGTCAAAAGGTTTCGGCAGGTAATCATGTGCCCCCTTTTTGATTGCGATGACAGCGCTTGGGACATCCGCATAGGCGGTAATGAGAATGACCGAAAGGTCCGGATCCCATTTTTTTACCTTCGTCATCAATTCAATCCCATCCATGCCCGGCATCTTGAAATCTGTAAACAGGATTTCCGGCAATTCGGATTTGATCAATTTCAGCGCATCAACCCCATTGTTGGCCGTCAGGACCTTGCAGCCTTCTTGTTCCAGAAGACGGGATAGAAGGGTGCAGATCTCTTTCTCGTCATCGGCGACCACAATCTTGATATCGTTTTCTTTCATGCCATTCGGTCCCATCGATTAAACGGTCCGGTAATCGGATAAATAACCTTGATTTGCTCGTCCAGCAAAGGCCCCAACGAGTGAAGCATACCTAAAAACAATATTCCCGTTTCCCCCGGACATAGTGTATCGTTGATTCGATCCGCGATGAATTGATCACGCCTTTTCAGCAGGGAATCACTCACCGGCTTTTGGTGCGCTTCGATCTTCATCGATTTCAAATTCCCGCCCGCAGTAAGAATTTTTTTTGTGAGTTCATATTCTTCCAGGAGGAGTTCCGGCGATTCGGTCCCCATAATCAGGGCCCCTTTATCCATCAAACGCATGAGTAGCCGGTGGTTTCTGCTTCCTGACGCAGCCAGGTCAGTAACAATCCCGGACTCATTGCCGCAAACAGGCAACCCGTCCTGATAGAGGCGAACTTTTTCAAACGACAGGTCCAGTCCCTCGACGGTCTTTTCAATTACCGTCCAGATTTTATCGATTAAATCGGCCTTTTTTTTTATGCCCCTTATTCCCAATTTTTGAAGGGCTGCTTTCCGCACCGGTCCGCTCAGTCTTCCCATATCGGCTTCGGTATGGATGATGGGAATGTGTATAAGCTTTTTATCTATAACTTCAGGACCGGCGCTTTTGTTTGTTTTTTTCATCGAAAGTCAGCCTTTTGTGAAAATATATGGAATTTATTCCATAGCGATAATTCCATTTTTTTATGGAACAACCTCCATACAGACCGATCTGTCCATTCTTGAAGACAACGTGTGAAGACCAATCGTTCCATGAATGAAGCTCCCCGTTGCAGGTGGACGGTGTGCTAAAAACGATAAGGGAAGCATTCTTCATGCCAAAAAAACGCTATTGCCAGGTTGATCAAGCCGTTGTTCGGGATCTGACATCAAGAGCCTCCAATCCCAAAGATAATAATCGCTTCGCCAAGTCCCGACCGCTCATTCCTCGTGCACTCCTGACAGATAGATCTTAAAAGTCGATCCCCGTCCCGGCTGGCTGTAAACCCTTATGAATCCGTCGTTTTCTTTAACAACATCGAAAGCAATGGCCAGGCCCAGCCCTGTCCCCGCCCCCTTTTTTTTGGTCGTAAAGAAAGGTTTAAATATTTTTGATATGGTCTCTTCGTCCATACCGGTACCGGTGTCACTGACCGACAGCACAATTTTCGGTCCCTGATGGCCGGAGCTGTCCTTTTGAGTAGAGAGCTCGCCTGATTCCTCATTTGCAGTCGCAATTGTAACCAGTCCCCCTTTGGGCATCGCATCGACTGCATTGACCACAAGGTTTATTATCATGAGTTGCACCTTGGCAGGATCGACTAAGACCCGGCCCAAATCAGGTTCCAGCAAAATCTTCAGCTCTATCTTCTTTGTAATAACACGCCTTAGCATCTTTTCCATATCGATTATCAATTCATTGAGATTCGTAATTTTTCGCACAACCGGGTGATTGCAACTGAAAAGCAGGAGCTGATGGGCCAACGATACGCCGAGTTTCGCATTGTGGATAATTTTTTCAATATCCTCTCGAACTTCGTTTTCCGGCCCAACTCCGTCTAATGCAAATTTTGAGTAACTTATGATGACTGTCAGTAGATTGGTGAAATCATGCGCAATGCCTCCGGCAAATATGCCCATGGCTTCCATCCTCTGTAAAAAATCGACCCGTTTCTCCAGTGTCTCGGAATGTTCCTTTATCGTTTTCTCTGCCTGTTTGAGTTCGGTGATGTCGCTGACCGCCGCCCTGATCTGCCTTAAATCGTCACCCTTGCTTTTTATGACCATGCATTCAATACGGGCATGAAACTCATGCCCGTCTTTTTTCATTAGCCGCAGCTCACAGGATTGGGGCGCCTCTGTTTCCAGAAGACGCCGCCGATGTTTATAGAAAATGTCTTTGTCTTCTCTCAGAGCAAACCGAGAGAAAGGCTTTCCGATCAAGGCACTCCGTTCTAACCCTAACATGGAAGAGAGGGTGAGATTGGCCTCTTCGAGGATCCCATTTTCGCTGAGTGTAAAATACCCGAGCGGCGAAAAGTCATACAGATGAGAATACCTGTCCCGGGTCTTTTCAAGTTCACCCTGTATGCGGCGGAGTTCATCGTTCTGCATTTCCAACTCGATCTGATGAACCTGAAGCTCGTGGATGAGGTTTGCCATCCTTTCGGGCGACGCTCCGGAGAGATCCTCGCTGTCGCCGGGCGCTTCTTTCAGCTTTTCCTCGGCTTGCTGCCTGAGTTCAAAATCTCCCTGATTTTCCTTCGCTTTTAATTCCTTCGCATCCATCTCCCGCTTCTCCCAATTGATAATCATCGATTTATGATTGTTGATTTGTGATTGTTGATTGTTTTCGGCTTTGTGCGGTCTTTCTGGTTACTATGAAAATCGATGCCAGTTCATGAGCCTTTGGATTGTTGATTGTCGATTGTTGATTGAAAAGCATAAAACTGTTTCCTATGTCTGTTTCTTGTTCTTCTGTGCGGTCTTTCTGGTTGTAATGAATATTGACGCCAGTTCATGTGCTTCTGATAATAGGGGTAGAACCTTTTCTTTTTTCATTAGTTTTTCATCTACAATGAATTCCAGCCAGAATTCCGACTCGTCAGCCTCCTCAATTACGATACTTATTTTAGATATAAAGGCTGCTTTGGACTGAGAGTGAAGAGTCGCCCGGTAATTTGCCGCAACAGACGTTGAACATCTTATCAATTGACCGGCAACATGTTTTCCCGGTTGTGTTTTTGGCAAAGCCAGCGCCAACTTCACACACCGATGCGCAAATTCCTTGGTTCTATTCTTTAATTCCTTCGCATCCATCTCCCGCTTCTCCCAATCGCCAATCGCCAATCACAAATCATCAATCCAAAATCCATGCAAGATCCCGTTCGGTTGTCGCAATTTCAGTGGGCCGACCGCTTTCATCCAATAAAACAGTGCCGGTTAACCATATATCCAGAATTTTCCCGGTCTTTGTCTTTCGCTGACTTTTAAATGAGTTTATGGGTTGTCCCTTCGCTAACTTTTTAATGAACGATTTTAACTCGCTCTGCTTATCCTCCGGCACAAATTCGTTGATATTCATCTTGAGTGCCTCGGCTTCGGTCCATCCGTACATCTTATGCGCGCCCTTGTTCCAGGCAAGAATATTTCCATCCAAATCCAGTACCATAACGGCATCATTGGAGTCCTCTAAAACAGTAGCCAGTCTTTTGATTTTATCCGCCTGCTTGACCTTGTGCACATCGACAAAGGTCATCGCCACCCCTTCAATGACATTTTCAGAGGTACGGTACGGCATTACCTTTATGTCATACCAGATAAAATCTTTCGACTGAATTTCAATCTCTACAGTATTGAGGTCTTTGAGAACATTTCCGGCCAGGCCTATCAGGTCGACATCCGGAAATTGGGTTTTAAGGTCACTGAGCGGCCGGCCGATATCGGTCTGAATCAAACTGATGATCCTGGCTGCGACAGGGGTGTAACGTTTGATGCAAAGATCGGCATCCAGAAATATTGAGGCGATTTCAGTGGCGGCCAACAGATTGTTCATGTCGTCGTTGGCCTTGGCAAATTCATCCACTTTATTTTGAAGTTCCGCATTCACCGTGGCCAGTTCCTCATTGGTGGATTGAAGCTCTTCTTTGGACGTCTCTAATTCTTCGTTGGTGCTTTGAAGTTCCTCGTTGACCGATTGCAGCTCTTCATTGGTAGATTTGAGCTCCTCATTGGAGGTTTCCATCTCCTCAATGGTTGCATGAAGATATTCCTTGGTCGATTGCAGTTCCTGCTCAAGGCCTTGCAGGGCAGTGTCCTGTTTTTTCACTTTCAACGCTCCGGTCTTTTTTCCGTCCGCTGCCTTCATAGGTGTTTTATCCTCAAACATGACAAGCATAAACCCGGGGGGCAGTCCCTTGCCTGCCATCTGTTTAACGGAGATGTCGATAATACAAAACGCACCGTTATAGTTGACGCGCACACTCTTGCAGGATGCGTCCGTTTTTTCCCGCACCGCCTTGTGAAGCGTTCTGGTCAGCGGATGTTTGATATCTTCGCGCGCCATGTTCAGGATATTAAAGCTGGGTTTGCCCGGGGGCGGCACAAGGTACCGGTCCGTTTTACCCACAAAATGCAGAATTTCATATCTGTCACTGATCAGAACACCGGCAGGTGCATATTCGTCAAGGATGGCCTGTTCGACCATCGCCTGGACGGCACTTGTTGTTGGCAGCTTATCTTTTCCGTTGGGTTCAACTTTTTGCTGAACGCTGTAATTGATTTCAGCGGGGTAAGCGATGCCCGTTCCCGCAATGCCTTTTTTGCGTTCAAAGAGTTTCCACTTGGAATTTAACGGCTGAAAAAAATCAGTATGTTCACCGATGCTTTCGGATGTGCCTAAAAACAGAATCCCCCCGGGGTTTAAGGTATAATGAAACAGGGGGATAATCTTTTTCTGCAGGACACTGTCCATATAGATCATCATATTGCGGCAGCTTGCCAGGTCCAGCCGGGAAAAGGGCGGATCTTTAATGATATTTTGAATTGAAAAGACGACCATGTCGCGGAGCTCTTTTTTGATCTTGAAAAACCCTGACTCTTTTATGAAAAACCGGCTTAATCGCTGCGGGGAAACATCCGCGCCGATACTCTCCGGATAGATTCCCTTGCGGGCAGCATCCAGGGCAGCTGTATCGATATCCGTGGCAAAGATCTGGACATTGAAATGTTTTTTGATCTTATCCATCGCTTCGCAAAGGATCATGCCTAACGAGTAGGCTTCTTCACCGGTGGAGCAGCCCGCAACCCAGAAACGGATCGTCGTGTCAGGCTCTTTTGCGCTCAACAACTCCGGCAACACCTTTTGTGCAAGCACTTCATAGGCTTCCGCATCCCTGAAAAAGCTGGTTACCCCGATGACCAGGTTTTTAAAGAGCATGTCTATCTCGACAGAACTTTTCTGCAGATAAAGAATATAATCGGACAACCCTTTTATCTGATGGACCGCCAGACGGCGTTCAATCCGCCGGGCAATGGTGTTCGGTTTGTAATGGGAAAAATCGTGGCCGGTTTTGCTGCGGATCAGCGCAAAAATCTTTTGTATCTGGTTTTTAATCGGCGGTTCTGTGAGTTTGATTTTATCCAGTGACTCAAGAAAAGGGTGCTTCGCATAATGGATCAGCGTTTCCGGCATCTTTTCAACCGGAAGGATGAAATCGACCAGTCCGGTCTCAATGGCGCTTTTGGGCATGCCGTCATATTTTGCGGTCTCCGGCTGCTGGACCATGACCATGCCGCCTTCACCCTTGATCGCCTTGATCCCCAGGGTTCCGTCCGAGGCGGTTCCCGACAGAATGATGCCGATGGCTTTTTCGCCCTGGTCTTCCGAAAGCGATCTGAAAAAGAAATCAATCGGCATGTTGATCGTGCTGGTTTTTACCGGTACCAACAGATGAAGGCGGCGGTTGAAAATGGCCACATTCTTGCCCGGGGGATTCAGATAGACATGGTCGGGTTCAATCTTTGTGCCGTCTTCAATCTGCTCAACCGTCATCCGGGTGTGTTTATCCACGAGTGAAGCCATGATGCTCTTGTGTTGCGGGCTTAAGTGCTGGATAACCACAAATGCCATGTTGCTGTCTGGCGGCATGATGGAAAAGAAAGCATTTAAAGTCTCTAATCCACCGGCGGAAGCGCCGATACCGACGATCGGAAAGCTTTCGACTTCTTCCGGTTTTTTCCCTTGTTTAGCCTTTTTTAAAGGATTCTCTTTGGCGGGTGGCACTTTTCTCTTTTTTGCCGGCATGGTCATTCCCTCTTTATTGGAATAAAACGAGACAGTGTGTGAATTGCTTAACTCGCTGCATTAAAAATTTGCAGCATTAAGAAGAAATTTGGTTCTTCTCCAATTTACTTGGAGAAGAGGGTCCAAGGATTCATGGGTTTGTTTTCTAAAGACTTTATCATCGCTTTTAACATGCTTTCGAGTTCGTATGACTTTTGCCGGACTTTCAATTCTTTGTAATTCCTTAGCATTTTTATCCGCCTGTTCTGTGGCGGATCACTCGAACCCTTGAATCCTTGACCCCTTGTACCCTCTGGGATAACGCCTGCTCAATGGGAGATAACCCATTTATTTTGCCTTAATTAACTACAACTAATCGGGAGATTATCCCGGATAATTATTCATAAGTTGAATCTTTGGCCTCTTCCCCGTTTGAGGCAAGTTCAATATCATAGCCTAACGGCACCAACCACTGGGTAAGCAGTCTAAGATTGGTCTCTTCACCGTCGACCAGCAATATTTTCTCATTCATTTGTCCAGGACCTCCCTCACCTTCGACACAAGACTTTTTAACTGGTACGGTTTTTGGATGAAGTCAAAACCGCCCCCCAGCATTTCTTTGTTGAAAGCAATCTCAATGGTATATCCGCTGATAAAGAGTATTTTCATCTTTGGGCAGACCTTGCGGATCGCCTCACAGACCTCTTTGCCGTTTTTCTTCGGCATGATCATGTCAAGCAGAACGAGGTTGATTAGTTCCCGGTTCTCCACAAATTTTCTAATCGTCTCTTCGCCATCCTCCGCGGTGATAACCGTGTAGCCGAAGGACTCCAGCACGACCCTTGATAATTTGTTCAGAGCGGCGTCGTCCTCGGCCACCAGGATCGTCTCATACCCGCCAATGACAGGAGCGGGAGCCTCCGTTTTTTTGTCCAGGACCGCTTCATCACAAAGCGGCAGAAATATTTTGAAAATCGTGCCTTCACCTGGCTCACTGTAGGCTTTCATATAGCCGTTATGCTGTTGGATTATCCCGTAGGAAATGGAGAGACCGAGCCCGGTCCCTTCGCCAACACCTTTTGTGGTAAAAAAAGGCTCGAATATCTTCTGCTGCGTTTCCGCATCCATTCCCTGCCCGGTATCGGCAACCGTGATCAGCGCATATCTCCCGGGCTGGCCATATCCGTAGGCGGCAACATAGGCTTCATCGATCTCCTCAAGGCTGGTGGTGATCATCAGCCGTCCGCCTTCGAGCATGACGTCCTTGGCATTGGAGGCAAGGTTTATCAGCACCTGCTCGATTTGCCCCGCATCAGCCAGCACTGTCAAAGGCATGTCCGCAAGCTCAATATTAAACTCAATATTCTCTCTGATAATCCGTCCAAGCATTTTCTTCAAGCCGAGGATAATTTCATTGATGTCAACGGGCATCATTGTAACAACATC
>Ga0307424_1000476_pt1 | contig 21172 bp, 14 predicted proteins | sample SalMarWE160320MG_FD_202157 | JGI IMG/M metagenome (GOLD analysis project Ga0307424, IMG submission 202157) | Salt marsh sediment microbial communities from the Plum Island Ecosystem LTER, Massachusetts, United States - WE1603-20 | ecosystem: Environmental > Aquatic > Marine > Intertidal zone >... | reverse complement strand
TACCGTTCCTTCCAGGCGACGAGGAGGCGCAGGGCGTCCAGGGGGGTCATGCTCTCCGGATCCAGGTCCCGGAGGGCGTCCAGGACGTCATGCCCCACCGGCTCGAACAGGGTGAGCTGCGGCCCGGGCGGGGAGGCGCTGCTCCCCCGCTCGGATTCCAGGCGGGAGAGCACCTGGCGCGCCCGGGCCACCACCTGGGGAGGGAGTCCGGCCAGCTCGGCCACGTGGATGCCGTAGCTGCGGTCGGCGGCCCCGGGGGCGATCTTCCGCAGGAAGATGACCTTCCCGTTCCATTCCTTGACCTGCACCGTGAGGTTCACCACCCGCGCCAGCGTGCCCGCGAGTTCGGTGAGCTCGTGGTAGTGGGTGGCGAACAGGGTGCGGGGCCGGCCCGCGGGCCGGGCGTGGAGATGCTCGGTCACCGCCCAGGCGATGCTCAGGCCGTCGTAGGTGCTGGTCCCGCGCCCCACCTCGTCCAGAAGGACCAGGCTCCGCCCGGTGGCCCCGTTCAGGATGGTGGCCGTCTCCTCCATCTCCACCATGAAGGTGGACCGGCCGAGACCGATGTTGTCCGACGCCCCCACCCGGGTGAAGACGCGGTCGGTGATCCCCACCCGGGCCGCGGCGGCGGGAACGAAGGATCCCATCTGGGCCATGATGACCAGGATGCCGGACTGGCGGAGGAAGGTGGACTTCCCGGCCATGTTGGGTCCGGTGATGATGGCGATCTGGCGCCCGGTCGCGTCCAGGTCGAGATCGTTGGGCACGAACTCGCCGGAGGGGAGGAGCGTCTCCACCACCGGGTGGCGGGCGTCGGTGAAGGCGAGCACCGGCTCCTCGACGATCTCGGGGCGGCGGTAGGCGCGCTCCCGGGCCACCCCGGCCAGGGAGCCGAGGGCGTCGGCCTCCCCCACCGCATCGGCCACGGTCTGGATGGCCGCCGCCTGTTCGGTCACGTCCAGGCAGAGCCCGGCGAAGAGCCGGGCCTCCAGCGTCCGGAGCCGTTCCTCCGCGCCCAGGATCCGCTCTTCCTCTTCCTTCAGCTCCGGGGTCACGTAGCGCTCGGCGTTGACCAGGGTCTGCTTGCGGATGTAGTGCGGCGGCACCTTGTCCTTGTGGGCGGAGGTCACCTCCAGATAGTAGCCGAACACCTTGTTGAAGCCGACCTTGAGGCTGGTAATGCCGGTCTTGCCGCGTTCTTCCTCCTGGAGCTTGGCGATCCACTTGCGCCCCCCGTGCGCCTGGTCGCGAAGCGCGTCCAGGTCCGCGTTCCAGCCCGGACGGAAGGTGGAGCCGTCGCCGAGGGCGGCCGGCGCATCGGCCTCCAGGGCCTCGTCCAGGCGGCGGGCCAGGGGGGAAAGATCGGGCAGGAGGCCGGCCGCCTCCGCCAGGCGCGCGCTGCGGAAGACCCCCAGGCGGGCGCCGAGTTCGGGGACGGCCAGGGCCCCGTCGGCCAGGGCGCGCAGGTCGCGGGGGCCGGCCTTGCCACAGGCGGCCTTGCCCAGGAGTCGCTCCAGGTCCCGGAACCGGCCCAGGGTGGCGGCCAGGGCCGCGGTCTCGTCCGGGCGCTGCACGAGTTCCTCCACCGCGTCCAGGCGGTCCAGGATGGCCGCGCGTTCCACCAGCGGGCGTTCGAGCCAGGCGCGGAGCCGGCGGCCGCCCAGCGGCGTGACCGTGCGGTCCAGGACGTGGAGCAGGGTGAGGCGCGGGTCCTCGCCCATGAGCGGCGCCGTGAGTTCCAGGTTCCGCCGGGTGGTGGCGTCCAGGATCATGAAAGGCTGGGCGCGCAGGCGCCGGGCCCGGACCAGGTGCCGGAGTTCGGGGCCGCGGACTTCCCGCAGGTAGTCCAGGAGGGCCCCGGCCGCTCCGGGCGCGGCCACCAGGTCCTCGCCGTCCAGTCCCCGGAGCGACTGCAGGCGGAAGTGCTCCACCAGTTCGCGGAGTCCCCGTTCCGGGTCGAACCACCATCCGGGGCGCACCACCGGCCGCGTGCTCCCTTCGGGGAGCCGGGGGGGACAGTCGTCGGCCACCACCCACTCCGTCACCCCGAGCTGGGCCACCGCGTTCTCGAAGGCGGCCTCGGGCAGATCCTCCAGCAGGAACTCGCCGGTGGTGACGTCCGCGGCCGCGAAGCCCACGACGTCGCCGGACCGGTGCACCGCGGCCACGTAGTTGTTGGCGGACTCCGGGACCAGGCTGTCGTGGAGCGCGGTTCCCGGAGTCACCACTTCGACCACGTTCCGCTCCACCAGCCCCTTGGACCGGGACGGATCCCCGGTCTGCTCGCACACCGCCACCCGGTGGCCGCGGCGCACCAGCTTGGCGATGTAGCCGTCGGCGGCGTGGACCGGCACCCCGGCCATGGGGATCGGGTTCACCTTCCCCTTGTCCCGCGAGGTCAGGGTCAGGCCCAGTTCCCGGGACGCGAGCTCGGCGTCGTCGTGGAACATCTCGTAGAAGTCGCCCATGCGGAAGAAGAGGATGGCGTCGGGGTGCCGCTCCTTGAAGGCCTGGTACTGGCGCATGACCGGAGTGGGGCCGGGCGAACGGGAGGGAGCCACGGTCAGGGAGCCCGGACCACGCTGAAGCCGAGACCGAGTTCGGTGCTCAGGGAGTCGCCCAGGCTCTCGGCGCGGGCGCGATCCGCGAACCGTCCCAGGAAAACGCGGTAGAGTCCGTCCTCCCCGCGCTGCACCCGGGCCTCCGGCGCCCCCATGCCCTGGAGCCGGGTCAGGAGCCCCTCCGCGTTCTCGCTCACGCTGAATGCCCCCACCTGCACCGAGTAGACCGCCGCCCCCGGTTCGGCCGGGGCCTCGGGTGCCTCCGCCTCCTCCCCCAGCCGGGCCAGGCGGGCCCGGGCCACCGGCGCCTCGTAGGCCGCGGGTAGATGCTCCAACAGCCCTTTCAGCAGCTTCTTGGCCTCCTCGGATTCATCCAGATTCTGAAGACACTCCGCCTCGTCCAGGGTGGCCGCGGCGGACCAGCCGGGGCCCGGGTCCTGCTCCGCGCCGGTGCGGAGCTTCCGGTAGGCGTTCCGGGCATCGGACCAGCGCTCGGCCGCCCGATAGGTGTCCCCCACTGCGAGCAGGGCCCGCTGGCGAATGGAGCGGTCCCGGGAGTCGGTGAGCGGCTCCAGGGCCTCCCGGGCCGCGGCGCCGTCGCCCAGGGCGGCCGAGGCCAGCCCCACCCACAGACCCGCCGTCTCGGAGTTCCCCGCCTCCGAGGCGTCCCGGAAGGCGCGGAGGGCAAAGGTCAGGTCGCCGCGCTGGAAGGCGATCTGCCCCAGGGCGAACTGCACCCGCGCCCGCTGGGCGGGATCGAGTTCGCCGTCGGCCAGGTCGCGCAGGCGGTGCTCGTACTCGGTGCCGTCCTCTTCCAGGTCGGCCCGGAGCAGGGAGGCGGCGGTCCGCACCTCCGGGGAGAGGGCGGCGCCGGCCAGGAGGGAGTCGAGGGTGCTGCGCGCGGCGGCGCGGTGGCCGGCTTCCAGGGTGGCCCGGGCCGCTTCCAGGCTCGGCCCCGCGGCGCGGGCGGAGGCCGCCGGGGCCAGCCCGAGGGCCAGGAGGCAGGCGGCCACGCGCCACCGGCCGGCGCCGCGCCCCGCCGTCGAGCGGTGTCCTCCGTGGGCCATGGCCATGATCTCCTCGTCCCCCGACGTTCCGCTTCCGGCCGGGCTACAGATCCAGGGGGTTCAGGCTCTTGCAGTCCGGGCAGCGCCAGATCGGCTGGGCCAGCACGTGGCCGCAATGATGGCAGCTTCCCTTCCAGGTGTCCTCGGCCAGGGTCTCCAGGAGCCGGTCCACCTGGGCCAGGGCGGCCGGGGCATCGCGACGGTCCAGGGCCAGCTTGACCAGGTGGCGATGGGCGCGGGGATGGTCCGGCTCGATCTCCAGCGCCTCCTGGAGGAAGGTCTCGGCCTCGTCCAGGTCGCCCTTGCGGCGGTGGATCTCGGCCAGGGCCAACAGCGCCGGCACGGCGGCCTCGCGGGGGGCCCGGTGCAGCAACTCGCGATAGAACGGCACCACTTCCCCGAAGTGGCCGGTCTCGAAGAACGCCCGTTCCAGCCGGTCGAAGACCAGCCCGCCGTGATCGGGGGCGCGGAAGGCCAGATCGCGCCAGGACTCGATCGCCTTCTCCGTGTTCCCCTGGGCGTGCTCCATGTCTCCCAGGTAGAGCAGGGCGAGCAGGCAGTCGGGGTCCAGCTTGAGTGCCTCCTCGAAGTGCTGGCGGGCCTCCTTGGTCCGCCCCGCGCTCAGTTCCTCCCCGCCCACGAAGCCGTGGTAGCGGGCCAGGAGCCCCTTGTCCTTCGACCCTTCCAGCTTCACCCGCTCCTCCACCACCCGCAGGGCCCGCGGCCAGTCGCCCAGGGCCTCGGCCACCTGCTGCAGGGCGCGATGGGCGAAGCGGTTGGTGCGGTCGATGTGGCGGAGACGCTCCGCGCTCTGGCCCGCCTCCTCGAAGCGGGCGGCGGCCAGGTAGTCCCGGGTCAGGCTCTCCAGGATGCGCACCCGGTCCGGATCCAGGAGCCGGGGGCGCACGGTGAGATCACGGTGCACGGACAGGGCCTTCTGGATGTCGCCGTTCTCCCGGAGCAAGTCGCCCAGGCGCAAGTAGGCGTCGATGTTCTCGGAGTCGCCCTGGACCGCCTCCTTGAACCGGAGGATGGCCTCGCGGCGGTTGCCGCCGATCAGGGCGGAGAGCCCCTGGGCGTAGGCCTCCTTGGGCGAGACCGGCCCTCGGCGCTGTCCGCGCACCCAGACCCAGACCAGCCACAGCACGCCGGCCATGCCGACCGCCACCAGGACCACCGCCAGAACGCCCACCTTGGTCATGACACGTGCCTCTCTGAAACGCCCCCCCGGACGGGGCCCGCTACCCTAGTCTTCGGTCCGGTCCTCGCCTTCGGCCTCGTGCTGGAAACTCTCCGGATCCAGGTCGTGGACCGGCATGTTGCGGAGATCGGTGAGTTCCCGGGCCAGCTCCCGGTTCTTCCGCTTCAGGCTGGCCACTTCCGACTTGGCCGAGATGACCTGGAACAGGGAGACGAAGAACCAGGTGAAGGCGCCCAGGACGAAGCTGGCCAGGAGCGCCACCGGCAGCTCCACGCTGGACAGGGTCGGCCGGTGGGGATCGGTGAGGAAGATGTGCACCTGCTGGCCGGAGTTGAGCAGCGACACGTACAGGAGCGCCGCCACCACCACGATCCCGAAAAACGCCTTCATGAACCACATGGCCCCTCCTAGGCGGACACCGCCGCCTCGGCGCCGGAACCGGCCGGCACCCCGGTTAGCGTGACCCCCCGCGATTCCCGGACCACCATACGACGGATCGAGCCCACCCACGAGGGGGGGCCGGGGAACACCGCGTTCTTGAACTCGCGGGTCTTCCCCACCAGGAGGTCCGGGTCCCGGTTGCTCCGCCCGTCCACCAGCACCTCCACCGTCCGCCCCACGAACCGGGCCGAGCGCTCCTCGGTGACGCTCCGCTGCATCGTGATGATCCGGGCCAGACGGCGCTGCTTCTCCTCCGGCGGCACGTCGTCGGGGAGCCCGGCGGCCACCGTACCCCGGCGGGGGGAGTACTTGAACATGAAGGCGGAGTCGAAGCGGATCGACTCCATGGCCCGGTAGGTGGCCTCGAACTCCTCCGCGGTCTCCCCCGGGAAGCCGGCGATGATATCGGTGGACAGCGCCAGGTCCGGCATGAGGCGCCGGCCCAGGTCCACCAGCCGCCGGTAGCGATCGAGGGTGTATTCCCGGTTCATCGACGCCAGCACCCGGTCGCTGCCGGACTGCAGGGGCAGGTGCAGTTGGGGCATGATCCGGGGTTCGGTGGCCATGGCCTCCAGCACGTCGTCGGTCATGTAGCCGGGATGGGAGGTGGTGAAGCGAACCCGCGTGAGGCCCGGCGCCCGCGCCACCTGGCGCAGGCACTCGGCCAGGCCGAACTCCCCGTCCCGGTAGTGGTTCACGTTCTGCCCCAGGAGCGTGATCTCCCGCACCCCCTGCTCCACGCACCAGGCGGTCTCGGCCAGGACCTGCCCGATCGGCTTGGAGCGCTCCCGGCCCCGGGTGAAGGGGACGATGCAGTAGTGGCAGCTGTTGTCGCAGCCGCGGATGATGGTGAGGAAGGTCTTGACCGTCCCCGGGGCGAGTTCCGGCCGGTCCTCGATGGTGAAGTCGCGGGCGAAGCCCACGTCCACCTGGGGGCGGCCGGTGCGCACGCGGGCCTGGAGGGTGTCCAGGAACCGGGGATAGGCCCCCGAGCCCACCACCAGGTCCAGGAAGGGGGCCAGGGCCAGGAACTCGCCTCCCAGGCGCTGGGCCATGCAGCCGGTCACCCCGAGCAGGGTGCAGGAGCCGGACTCCTTGAGCTTCCGCAGCCGGCCCAGCCGGCTCAGCACCTTGGACTCGGCGTGTTCCCGGATGCTGCAGGTGTTGAGGAGCACCAGGTCCGCCTCCTCGGCGGTGGCCACCAGGGTATGCCCCTCCTCGGCCAGACGCTTGCCCAGCACGTCCGACTCGTTCAGGTTCATCTGGCAGCCGTAGGTTTCCAGGTACGCCTTCATCCGGCCCTCGCTCGGGTCACTAGGGAATGGCCTCCATCATACGACCTTCGCACCCGTCCCCGCTCACCCCGGTCAGGACCACCCGGGCGAAGCGTCCGGCCAGGTTCTTGTTTCCCCGGAAACGGACCCGCACGTAGTGTTCGGTGAGTCCCCGGCTCACCCCCCCGGCTTCGGTCTCCTCCACCAGCACCCGGGCCTCGGTCCCGGCCAGGGCGCGGCGGAAGTCCTCGTTCTTCCGGATCATGAGCGCCTTGGCCGCGCCCAGGCGGCGCCGCGACACGTCCCCGGGGGGGCGACCCTTCCAGGACGCGGCCGGGGTGCCCGGACGCGGAGAATAGGTGAAGGGGTGGAGATAGGTGAAGGGGAGTTCGGCCAGCAACGCCAGGGTCTCCCGGAAGTCGGCCTCGGATTCCCCGGGGAAGCCGACGATGAGATCGGCGCCCAGGGCCAGGCGCGGCACCCGGGCCGCCACCCGCTCCACCTGCCGGCGGTAGGCCGGGGTGCGGTAGGAGCGGCGCATGGCCCGGAGCATCCGGTCGCTCCCCGACTGCAGCGGCAGGTGCAGGTGCGGGGCGAGGACCCCGCCCTCGGCCAGCATCTCCACCAGGTCCCCGTCGATCTCCTGGGGCTCGACCGAGGAGAGGCGGACCCGGAAGACGTGGGGGGCGGCGAGCCGGATCAGGCCCCGGACCAGCCCGGAGAGGTTCCGGCGCGGAACGAGGTCGAGGCCGTAGTGGCCGAGGTGGGTTCCGGTGACCACGATCTCGCGGTGGCCGGCGGCCAGGAGCCGCTCCCCCTCGGACAGCACCTCGTCCAGCTCCAGGCTCCGCGAGGGGCCGCGGGTGGTCGGGATCACGCAGTAGGTGCAGGCGCTGTTGCAGCCGTCCTGGACCCGCAGGAGCGCCCGGGTGCGACCCTCCACCCCCACCGCGCGGAGCCGGGTCATCGGTTTTCCGGCCAGGGGGGCCACCGCCACCCGGGGCGGCTCCCCGGGCGCGGGGAGTTCGGTGAGCAGGCGGTCGAGTTCGTCCTTCTCCCCGTGTCCGGCCACCAGGGCCACGTTGGGGAGGGAGGCGAGTTCCTCGGGGGCGCGCTGGGCATAGCAGCCGGTGACCACGAGGCGGACGGTCGGGCTCCGCCGGGCCACGCTCCGCAGGTACTGGCGCGCCTCCTGGTCCGCGCGGCCGGTGACCGAGCAGGTGTTGACCACCACCACGTCGGCGTCCTCGTCCCCGTCCACCACCAGGAACGAACGCCGGCGGGCGGCCTGGGCCATGCCCGTGGACTCGTAGAGGTTCAGCTTGCAACCGAAGGTGCGGAACGCCACCCGGACCGGGCGGGCGGCCGCGGCGACCTCCCCGCGGGGCACGCCTAGGACTCCTCGGATCGTTCCGCTTCCTCGCGCTTGGCCTCCTGGGCCCGGAGTTCCTCGGCCAGGTGGTCCCCGATGGCCGCGGTCCCCGAGCCGGAATACCGCGACTGGTAGTCGTTGCCGGTATCGTAGTCGTCGTCGGCGTCGTCCGAGGGCGCAGCGTCCTTGACCGCCAGCACGATGCGCTGGTTGCCGCCGTCCACCTTGGTCACCCGGAGCTGCAGGGCCTCCCCCTCCTTCACCACGTCCTCCGGCTTCTGCTCCCCCTCCAGCCCGAGCTGGGAGAGCGGCACGAAGCCCTCGACGTCGTCGCCCAGGTCCACCACCACCCCGCGGTCGATGATGCGCACCACCGAGCCCTCCACCTGGGTGCCGGAGGCGAACTTCTGCTCCAGCTTGGGCCAGGGGTTCTCCTGGGTCTGCTTGAGGCCCAGGGAGATCCGGCGCCCGTCCTTGTCGATGTTCAGGACCTCGACCTCGATGGTGTCGCCCTTCTTCAGGACCTCACTGGGATGGTTGATGCGCCGGGTCCAGGACATGTCGGAGATGTGCACCAGGCCGTCGATCCCCTCCTCCAGCTCCACGAAGGCGCCGAAGTTGGTGAGGTTCCGGACCACGCCGGTGAAGCGGCTCCGCACCGGGTACTTGAGGTCCAGGGTATCCCAGGGATCGGTCTCGGTCTGCTTCAGGGACAGGGAGATCTTCTCGTTCTCCTTGTCCACCTTGAGCACCACGCACTCCACCATGTCGGCGATGTTCACGATCTTGGACGGATGGCGGACGTGGCGGGTCCAGGACATCTCCCCGATGTGGATGAGTCCCTCGACCCCCTTCTCCAGCTCCACGAAGGCGCCGTAGTCGGTGATGGAGACCACTTTCCCCCGCACCCGGGAGTTGACCTTGTACTTCTCGTCCACGTTCTCCCAGGGATAGGGGGTGAGCTGCTTCAGACCGAGGCTGATGCGCTCGCGCTCGGGATCGAAGGAGAGAACCTTGACCATGAGCTTGTCGCCGATGTTCACCACCTCCGAGGGGTGGTTCACCCGGCCCCAGGACATGTCGGTAATGTGGAGCAGGCCGTCGATGCCGCCCAGGTCCACGAAGGCACCGAAGTCGGTGATGTTCTTGACCACCCCTTCCCGCACCTGGTCCTTGGCCAGCTCGCCCAGGATCTTGCCCTTGAGCTGGGCCCGCTCCTCCTCCAGCACCACCCGGCGCGAGACCACGATGTTCCGCCGGCGCTTGTTGAGCTTGATGATCTTGAACCGCATCACCTTGCCCAGCAGGTCCTCGATGTTCTGGACCTGCCGCAGCGCGATCTGCGACCCGGGGAGGAAGGCCTCCACCCCGAAGAGATCGGCCACCACCCCGCCCTTGATCTTCCGGATCAGGCGCCCTTCCACGACCTGGTTGTTGTCGTAGGCCTCCTTCACCTTGTCCCAGACCTTCACGAAATCGGCCCGGGTCTTGGACAGCTCCACCAGCCCGTCCTGGTTCTCCATCTTCTCCAGGAAGACGTCGATCTGGTCCCCGACCTTGATGGCGTCGCTCTCCGAGAACTCGGACATGGGGATCACCCCTTCCGACTTCCCGCCGATGTCGACCAGGACCTCCTTCTCGTCCAGGCGCAGGACCTTGCCGCGGACGATCTCACCCTCGTCCAGGGTCTTGAGCGACTCCTCCACCAGGGCCAGCATCTCCTGGGTGGCGGGATCGTCGAGGGAGTCCTCCTCCTCGTCCCGGTTCAGGATGCGGACGGGGGGCGCCTTCTTTTCCGGGATCTCCTGGGACTCCGTGGTCTCCTGGTTCTCGGTCGTGGTCGATTCCAGTTCTTCGCTCATGGTGGTGCTGTTACCTCCAGCTCCGGAGGGCCCCCGTCGTCATCCGGCCCCGGCACGAGCCGGGACACGGCGGGGGGAACAGGGTTATTCGAAGGCCCCGCGCCGCATGGCCAGCAGCGTTTCCACGATGCGGCGGACGGCGGCAACCTGGGCCGTGGCGTCAAAGGCGGTACAGTCTAGCACAACCGCGTCGGGGGCGGCACGGAGGGGGGAGGTCTCCCGCCCCCGGTCCCGGGCGTCCCGCTCCCGGATGTCCCGGAGGACGCTTTCCAGGGGGCTGGGGGTGCCGCGGCGCTCCAGTTCCCGGGCCCGGCGGCGGGCCCGCTCCTCGGCCGAGGCGGTCAGGAAGACCTTGGCCTCGGCGCCGGGAAGGACCACCGTGCCCACGTCCCGGCCCTCCATGACCACTCCGGTCTTCCGGGCCAGCTTCTGCTGCCAGGCCACCAGTTCCCGGCGCACCCCGGGGTGGACGGAGATGCGGCTGGCGCCGTCCGAGGCGGCGCCGGTGCGGATGGCCCGGGTCACGTCCTCGCCGTCCACGGTGACCCGCAGGCTCCCGTCCCCCGCCGGCTCCAGCGACACCTGGACCCGACGGGCCAGGCCCGAGGCCGCCTCGGCGTCGTCGGCGTCGATCCCCAGGGCGGCGGCCCGGACGGCCAGGGCACGGTACATGGCCCCGGTGTCCACGTAGAGAAGGTCGAGCTGGGCGGCCAGGGCCTGGGCGGTGGTGGTCTTCCCCACTCCGGCCGGGCCGTCGATGGCCACCCGGACCCGGGACCGGCGGGACGGCTTGGCGGTCATGAGTCGCCCTCCATCAGGTGTTCGAGATTGCCCAGAAAGAGCGGATCGGAGGTGTCGATCCCCGGGGGATCGACCAGCCGCACCCCCCCGGTGCTGCGGAGCCCGGCCACCAGGAAGGCCATGGCGATCCGGTGGTCCCCGCGGGTCCGGACGGTGCCTCCGGGCAGGGGCCGGCCGGCGCTCCCGGTGATCTCCCAACCGTCCCCGGTAGCCCGGGCCGGGGCCCCGATCGCGGCCAGACCCTCGAGCACCGCGGCCAGGCGGTCGGACTCCTTGACCCGGAGCTCGCCCGCGCCGGTCACGGTGCTCGTCCCCTCCGCGAAGGCCGCGGCCACGGCCAGGGCGGGAAGTTCGTCCAGGACCGGGACCACCTCCTCCGGGCCCAGGGTGAACGCGGTGAGGCGGCGGCCACGGGCGCGGAGACGGCCCATCGGCTCCGGCCCAGGCGTGTGGGCGGCCTGGCGGTCGAGGTCCAGTCCCATCCCTTCCAGAATGTCGAAGACCCTGCTCCGCAAGGGATTGAACCCCACCATCTCCAGTATCACTTCACTTTCCGGGACGATCCCCGCCGCCACCAGATAGAAGGCCGCGGCCGAGGGATCCCCGGGCACGGTCAGGCTCTGCGCGGCCAGCGGGGCCGGTCCCTCCAGCGACACCGCGTCCCCCTCCCCCTCCACCGGGGCCCCGAAGGCGCGCAGCAGCCGCTCGGTGTGGTCCCGCGAGACCCCACCCCCGGTCACCGTGGTCCGGCCCGTGGCCTGGATCCCGGCCAGGAGCACCGCCGACTTGACTTGGGCGCTGGGCACGGGAAGGGCGTGGGTGATGCCGTGCAGGGCGCCCCCGGTGAGGGTGACCGGCGGATGATCTCCCGGGGCCGTGGTCCGGGCCCCCATTCTCCGGAGCGGCTCCAGGACACGCTCCACCGGGCGGCTGCAGAGCGAGGCGTCGCCGGTGAGGACGCTGGTGAAGGGTTGTCCGGCCAGGGCGCCCAGCAGGAGCCGGAGCCCGGTGCCCGCGTTCTCCAGATCGAGGGGGCCGGCCGGCGCCCCGAGTCCTCCCCCGCTTCCCCGGATCACCAGCGCCGCGCCTTCCTCCCGGAGGCTCACCCCCAGGGCGCCCAGCGCGCGGGCGGTGGCCCGGCAGTCCCGGCCCCGGTTGGCCCCGAACACCCGGGTCTCCCCCGAAGCCAGGGCGCCCAGGATCAGCGCGCGGTGGGTGATCGACTTGTCGCCGGGGAGGTGGGGGCGGAACCGGAAGGCTCCCACCCCCCTGGAGGCGGGGTTCACGGCGCGCCGATCTCCCGCGCCGCCTCGTCCAGGGCGGCCAGGAACGCCTCGTTCTGGGGGCGGGTGCCGTGGCTCACCCGGAAGTGCCGGTCGGAGAGGCCGAAGCTCACCAGGGGACGCAGGATGAACCCGCGCCGGAGCAACCCCTCGGCCAGGGGGCCTCCGGCCACCGGCGCCTCGGTAAACACGAAGTTGGTGGCGGTGGGGTACGTCCGCCAGCCGCGGGCGGCCAGGCTCTCGGCCAGGAAGGCGGTCTCCGCTCGGGCCAGGGTCCGGCTCCGCGCCACGTGCTCGGCGTCGTCAAGGGCGACCAGGGCCGCTTCCTGGGCCAGGACGTTCACGCTGAAGGGAAGCCGGGCGCGGTCCAGATAGGCGATGAGTTCCGGCGGCCCGAAGCCGAATCCCACCCGGAGCCCGGCCAGGGAGTGGATCTTGCTGAAGGTGCGGAAGACCAGGAGCGGTTTCCGGTCCAGGTAGCGCATCCCGTCCGGATAGTCCGGCCGGTCCACGAACTCCGCGTAAGCCTCGTCGAGCACGGTGAGCACCCCGGGGGGGACCCGTTCCAGGAAGTGCTCCAGGGCCTCCCGGCCGAACACCGACCCGGTGGGGTTGTTCGGGTTGACCAGCACCACCATGCGGGTGCGCTCGTCCACCGCGGCCAGCATGGCGTCCAGGTCGTGGGTGTAGGGGGCGTCCGGGGGACCGGGGATCTTCCGGGTCACCCCGCCGGCCAGCCCCGCCGCCACCGCGTAGCGCACGAAACCGGGATCGGCGAGCACGATGTTGTCCCCCGGTTCCAGCATGCAGCGGGTGACCAGGTCCAGGAGCTCGTCGATGCCGGCGCCGGCGATCACCTCGGTCTCGGGGCGCTTGTAGTGCGCGGCCAGGGCGCGCCGGAGTCGGGGCGCCCCGGCTTCCGGGTAGAGGCGCACCCCGTCCAGGGCGCCTTCCAGGACGCGGCGCACCGCGGGCGACGGACCCAGGGGGTTCTCGTTGGAGCCCATCTTGACGCACTCGGTCAGGCCGAAGCGGCGCAGGTCGTGCAGGGTCTGCCCCGGGCGGTAGGGTTCCAGGGTCTTGACCGCGTCTCGAACGTGCATGGTGTGTCCTCGGTTCCGGGGATTCGGGAAGCGCGAGGAGTGTATCCGGCGCCCCCCCGATCCTCAAGCCCGCAACCGAGGGCCGGCCCCGGGCGGCCGGGGGTCGCCCCTGGCCCCGCCACCGGCTACAATCCCCCCCGGAGGCGACGGGCGCCCTCCGGAATCCGGGAGGATGCGATGGGTCACGGCGATCGAAAGGCCATGGTGTTGGGGGGGAGCGGTCTGGTGGGATACCAGGTCGCCCGGAAACTGGCGGGGGGGACGGACATCGAGGAGATCGTCCTGGTCGCGCGCTGGCGCGAGGAGACACAGGACGCGGTGGCCGCCCTGGCCGAGGAGTTCCCCGCGCTCTCCGTGCGGGGCTTCCACGGGGACATCTTCCTGCCCGGGCGCCCGCGCACGGCGGACGAGCCGCCGGCCGACCCCGCGCCCCCCGGCGATCCCGAACTCCGCCATCGCCTCTTCCGCGACACCTACCAGGACTTCGAGAGCGCCTACCGCGACTCCATGCTGGTGCAGCTCCTGCTCGACGTCCGCCCGGAGGTGGTGGTGGACTGCGTGAACACCGCCACGGGCATCTCCTACCAGGACGTGTTCACCGCCTGCCTGGCCGTGCAGGCGGACCTGGACCGCGACGAGCCGGCGTCCGCCCTGCGCGAGAACGTGGAGAAGCTCATGGTCTCCCTCTCCATCCCCCAGCTCATCCTGCGCACCCGCTTGGTCAACCGCGCCCTCACCGAGGCCGCGGTGCGGTTGTATCTCAAGGTCGGCACCACCGGCACCGGGGGCATGGGGCTCAACATCCCCTACACCCACGGGGAGGAGCGCCCCAGCCCGCAGTTGCTGAACAAGACCGCGGTGGCCTTCGCCCACACCGGCATGCTCTTCCTCATGGCCCGTACCCCGGACAGCCCCATCATCAAGGAGGTGAAACCGGCGGCCCTGATCGGCTACCGGGGGGTGGACTTCCGGGAGGCCCGGGGACGCCAGTACCACCGCGTGGAACGGAACGGCCGGATCGACTTCGTGCAGGGGGAGGCCAACGAGCCCTACCTCCTCTACCGTCCGCGCCCGGTGCCGCTGGGCGACAAACTGGACCTGACCCCGGACCCCTCGGGCTACGAGACCCTGACCGGACCGGACGGCTCCAGCCACCTCAAGGTGGCCCTGGTCGACACCGGGGAGAACGGGCTCTTCACCCGGGGCGAATTCGAGGCCATCACCGCCCTGGACCAGATGGAGTACATCACCCCGGAGGAGATCGCGGACATCGTGATCATGGAGGTGAAGGGGGTGGGGACCGGGCGCGACGTGGTGAGCGCCATCGACTCCTCGGTGCTGGGCTCCACCTACAAGGCGGGGCTCCTGCGCCCGGCCGCGCTGGAGGTGCTGTCCAAGCTGGAAGCGGAGCACGGGGTGCCGTCCATCGCCCTGGGACGCCTGGGACCTCCGGGCCTGGCCAAGCACCTCTTCGAGGCCTACCTCTTCCAGCGAGTCTACGGCACCGTGGACCGGGTGGTGGCGTTGGGCACCGGACCCGAGGCGGCGGCGGCGGTGAGCCGGGAGTGCCATCGCCTGGTGGAGGCCGAGCCCCTGGTGGCCAGTCTCAGCACCTCGATCGGGATCCCCATCCTGGCCCCGGACGGGAAGTCGCTGCTCCGGGGGCCGATGATCAGCGCGCCCCCCTACCGCAGTTTCCAGAAGGAGGTGCCGGTGGACGCGGAGCGGCTGGAGCACTACGCCGAGACCTGGGTCGATCTGCGGCCGGCGCGGATGGCCTGGTGGCTGGAGACCTTCGCCCATCTCCAGGAGACGCGCCGCGGTCGCGAGGGCGGCGGCTGGTCCACCTCGCGGGTGAATCGCGCCACCTATCTCTCCGACGCCATCGAGATCGGGAACGTGGTGGCCTGGATCTTCAGCACGCGCGAGCTGGGGTTCCGGGTGATGTAGGGCTGGAGACCCGCCTGCGTGGGTCGCCGCCTGACCGGCTCATCCCAGCCATCCAGCTCAACGGCTTCGGCCGCCGGTTGTTGCCGGGCTTCCCCGGGCCGGAGCGGCCATCCCGGAGGGGGATTCTTCCCTCCGCACGGCGGGTCCCCGTCCCCACTCGAGCACGATGAGCGTGTACAAGCTCTTGCCGGATACGGATCCGCAGAGGCTCCCCGCTAACCGCCCCACTTCGGGCACGATACCTGCTTTTTCGGGGACATCGCCTCTCTTTCCCGAGCCAAGGAGTCGCCCATGCACGCCAGGACCCGAACCCTGCTGACCAGGATCTTGCCGCCGGCCGCTGCGCTGGCCGTGCTGGCCTTGGGGATCTTCGGCTGCGAGTCGGCCCCCGGACCCGTCACCGTCCCGGCCGACGCCGACCTGTCGTGGGTGCGATATGACGCTCCCACCACCAGCGAGGCTCGGACCGAGAGCCAGACCTTCGCCCTGGACGGAAAGAAGGGCGGCACCGTCACCTTCCGGCACGTGTCCGTCACCTTCCCCCCCAAGGCGGTCATGGGCAGCTACGACGCGACCATCTCCCAGCCCGATCCCACCGTGGCGATCTGGGATCTGGCTATCTCCCCTCCCACCGCGTTCAAGAAGGACGTCACGCTGACCGTCGATTACGCCGGGTTCAGCAGTGGAGAGGTCCATACCCTGTGGTGGCTGGACCCCGACGCGGGTGTCTGGGTGGACCTGGGAGGCGCGGATAACACGGCCAGCAAGTCGATCAGCGTCGAGATCGGGCATTTCTCGGTCTACGGCGTCTCCGACGGCACTGCCGGTTGGGAATAGGCAACCTTCTCCCCGAGGACCCGGTGAAACTCCACGGCCCCGCCTTCGACTCGAATCTCCCCCCCGCGCCCGCGGAGCATCCTCTGCCGCCGTCGGTGGTCTCCTACGTGGCGGGGGTCGTACTGCTCTCCTGCATTCTGGGCGCGTGGTCCCTGGTCCGGGCTCCGGTCCCGGACGGGGGCATGGTCTTGCTGTGGACGGTGGCCTTCCTGGTCGGGGAAGCCATGTCGTTCCGGACCCCCACCGGCCGGGGAAACATCAGCATGGCGGCCACCATCCACTTGGCGGCGATTCCGGTGGCCGGGATCCCCGTGCTCCTGCCCGCGGCCTGGGTAGCCCGGCTGGTGTCGAACCTGATGTTCCAGCGCCAACCCTGGTACAAGGCCATGTTCAACGCGGCCCAGGTCTCGCTGGCGGTGCTGCTGGCCTCGCAGGCCTACCGGTTCCTGGGGGGCGCTCCGGGAGATGCGATCGGCCCACAGGTGCTGTTCCGACTCCTGCCGGGTATGGCCGCCGCCTCGATCGGCTATTACGTCGTGAACACCGGCCACCGGATTCACGAGTTCCACCCGGCTGGCCGCCAAGGGGGAGATGGCGGCCTCGGTCGGGCACGAGCTGAACAACTACCTGCCCGGATGCAGCAGGTGCTGATGAACCTCATCAACAACGCGGCCGATGCCATGACCGAACGCGGCGAGGGCAGGAAACGGCTGGCGGTATGGATCCGATGGATCTCCCGGGACAAGGAGATCGAGCTGGGGGTGAGCGACTCCGGCCCCGGCATTCCCCCCGAGCTGCGACGCCGCGTTTTCGAACCGAGTTTCACCACCCGGCCGGCCGGCCATGGCTACGGCCTACCCACGGTCTACCGTATCGTGCACAACCACGGCGGCTCGATCGCGGTGGAGGCGGGACCGGAGGGGGGGGGCCTGTTCCGGATCCGGATCCCGCGTCGGACCGGGGCCGGAGCCTTGCGGGCGGCCTGAGTCTAGGGCTCGGGACGGGCGCCGGAAGGGAGCTCGTCCGTCTCCTCGAGGTCCTCGAAACGGGCCTCGTCGCCGGTCCGGGCGTCCGCCGCGTCCCCCGTGGACTCCGTGGCCTCGGTCATGTCGGCCAGGACCTCCCGGAACTCCTCCCGGTCCTCGTCCTGGGCGTCCGGGTCGAGGACCCCGGCCCCGGCGTTGCCGGCGGCGGTCGGATCCTCCGCGCCCATCGCTTGCGGGTCGCCTTCCTCCTCCGCCTCCGCGGACGGCGCCTCCACCCCGTGGCGCTCGAACCGGGCCAGCTCGTCCTCGTTCCACTCCCCGCCCGGCTCCGCCCGAGCCAGGGCGGCGATCTCTTCCATCCGCGGCAGGTCGTTCAGCTTCTCCAGGCCGAAGTAGTCCAGGAAGGTCTGGGTGGTGCCGTAGAGGAGCGGGCGCCCGGGTCCGGGGTCCCGCCCCTTGATCATGACCAGGCTGCGCTCGAGCAGGGTGTTGAGCACGCCGCCCGCGTCCACCCCACGGATCCGCTCCACCTCCAGCCGGGTGATCGGCTGCTTGTAGGCGACCACCGCCGCCGTCTCCAGGGCGGCGCGGGAAAGGCGGGCCTTCTGCCGCCCGGCCAGCATCTCCCTCACCCAGGGGGCGTAGCGTTCGCGCGTCACCACCTGGTAGCCGTTCCCCAGGCGCACCAGCTTGAACCCGCGGGGCTGGGCGTCGTAGGTCAGGCCCAGCGTCTCCAGCACCCGCCGCACCTCGGCCGGACCCGCGGTGTCGTCGTCGATGGCCTTGACCAGGGCGTTCAGGGTGAGCGGCTGGTCGGCCACGAAGAGCAGCGCCTCCACCAGGGGGGCCAGTTCATGCGGTTGCATCGGGTTCCTCCGGGTCCGGCTCGGGGGCCGGCTCCAGACCGCGTTCCGGTTCGGCTCGGGGTTGCGCTCGGGCTTGGGGCTCCAGTTCGGCTCGGGGCGCCGCCGCCGCGCCGGGGTCCGCCCCGGCTGCGGGTTCCGTCTCCACCGCTCCTCCCGCCCGCGGCGGCGGGAGCGGAGCGTCGGGCAAGGCGGCGTCGGTGACCACGCGTCCCGCCACCACCGGGTAGATCCAGATCTGGCCGAAGTTCGCTTCCTGGGCCACCGCGATCCGGCCCAGCTTGGCCAGTTCCAGGATGGCCATGAAGGTGACCACCACGTGGATGCGGCGCGGGGTCCGGGCCACCAGGTCCACGAACAGGGCCCGCCCGTGCTCCCCCAGCTCCCCCAGGATGATGGCGATCTTCTCCTCCAGGGTCACGTCCTCGAGTTCCACCTGGTAGAAGAACTCCTCCCCCACCCGGGAGAGGACGTCCTTCATCACGTCGATGAGCACGAAGTGGGAGACCGGCTCGAGTTCCACCGGGAGGTCGGCTTCCACCTCGGGGACGAAGCCGCGGCCGTACAGGAGCCGCCGGTCCTCCTCGCGCTCCTTCAGGGTGCGGGCCGCCTCCTTGAACTTCCGGTACTCCAGGAGCTGGCGCACCAGGTCCGCCCGGGGATCCTCGTCCTCCTCATCCTCGGGCCAGGTAGGAAGCAGCATGCGCGCCTTCATCCGCATGAGGCTGGCGGCCATGACCAGGAAGTCCCCGGCCACGTCCAGGTCCAGCACCTGGAGCACCCCGAGCATGTTCAGGTACTGCTCGGTGATGTGGCCGATGGGGATGTCGTAGATGTCCAGCCGGTCGCGGCGGATGAGGTAGAGCAGGAGATCGAGCGGCCCCTCGAACACGGGGAGGCGGACGCCGAGGGGGGTGCGGATCTCCAGGCCGGGATGCCTGTCCGCGTCCTCCTCGGTGGGCTCGGCGGAGGCGGCCAGGTCGAGGAAGGTGAGCTGGACCGTGCCGGGGTCGATCCGCAGCGCCGGCCCCATGGGGTAGATCGGCTCTCCGGGTTTCGCCTCCTCCGCCGCATCGTCGCGAGTGCGAGGATCGGCGTCCAGGGCCATGCATCCCTCCCAGGAAGTGGAATTGCCGCGCTCCAGCCGGAGAAAACGACGCGGCGAGTCTAGCTTTCCGGCCCGGGCGGGTCAACAACGCTCCCCATGCGGGAAGCCGCCGCCGGGAACGCGAGGAAAGTGGTGGAGCTGACGGGGATCGAACCCGTGACCTCTTGTCTGCCAGACAAGCGCTCTCCCAGCTGAGCTACAGCCCCAAGGAACGTGCGGCCGTCCCCGGCAAGGCGGTAGAGACTAGCCTTGCCCCCGCGCCGGTGTCAACGAGAGGGACGTCCCGTGTGCTAGGATCGGGGACTTTCCCGCCGGATACGAACACCCATGGACACACCGCTCACCACACTCAAGAAGCTCGCTGCCCGCGAACTCGACTCCCCGGGCGACGCCTTGGCCGCGCTGGAGGCGGCCGAGGCCGCCGACCCGGTCCCCGCCCCGGGGACGGTGGAGCCCCACCTGCCGGCCCGGGGGACGACCGTCGGCCTCCACCGCCTCTACGCCCGGGCCCTGGCCGGGGCCGGGCGCGAGGACGAGGCGGTCGGGGTCCTGACCGCGGTGGCCGAGCGGCTGAACCAGGCCGGCCTGTGGGCCCCGCTGGCCCGGGTGGCCGCGGAGTTGCTGGAGGCGGAGCCCCACCTGGCCGCCCCCCTGGTGGCCCGGGCCCGCGCCCGGGGCGGCGAGGCCGCGGTGGACCGGCCGCTCCTGGAGCGGGCCCACCGGCTCATGCCCGGGCACGGGGTCCTGGGCTGGCTCCTGGCCGAAGCCCAGGCCGCCGCCGGCGAGACCGCCCCCGCCCGGAAGAGCGCGGCCGGCGCCCTCCCCGAACTGGTGGCGGAGAAGAACTACGACGAGGCGGAGTCGGCCCTGTTGCTTCTGGTGGAGGACCCGCCGCCCGACGCGGCGCCGGTGATCGGCCGGTCGCTGGAGACCCTGGCCCGCCAGGAGGCCTGGGACCGCTTCGACGGCTTCCTGGCCCTGGCCGAGGAGATCCTGGCTTCGCCCCGCGGGGCCCCGGTGGCCTGGCCGGTGATCCGGGAGCTCTGGCGGCGCCATCCCGGCCACGATTCCCTCCGCCCGGCCGCGATCCGGGTGGCCCGGGTCGCCTTCGCCGGCTACCCGGAACCCGAGGCCGTGCTTCGCATCTCGGAGATCGAGCGTCCCTCCCAGCCTCCGGAAGTGGTGCTGGAACGGCTTCGCCTGGCCGAGCACTTCCCTCCCGGCTACTACGCCCGGCACTTCGGCTGGGGGATCGGCCGCATCCGCGACAACGACACCGAGGCCCTGGTGGTCGACTTTCCCGCCAAGCCGATGCACCGGATGGGCATGGCCACCGCGCTCCAGGCTCTGACCCCGCTCCCCCCGGACGATCTCCGGGTGATGCTGGCCCACGACCGGGAGGCGGTGGTCCGTCTGGCCGCCGAGGACCCGGGCACCCTGGTGGTGAAGGCGCTGGGGGTGCTGAAGGACGGGGCCGGGACCACCGACGAGATCCGCAAGATCCTGGTCCCCGAGGTGGTCGCCTCGGCCGCCTGGTCCGGCTGGTGGAAGGGGGCGCAGCCTGCCCTGGCCTCCGATCCCCGGGTCGACGCCCACGCCGCCTACGAGAACCGGTACCGCCTGGCCGGAGACGAAGGGGAACCGGAGACGGTGCCGCTCCCCGCCTGGGACGCCTCCCGGGACGTGCTGAAGAACCTGGGGCACCTCGACACCTTCCTCGCCCATCACCCGGACCAGGCGGGGCGGCTCCTGGAGTCGGTGGGCGAGCGGATCGAGGACCTGGCCGCCGGCCGGAGGGACGCCGTGGCCGTGGCCGCCGGTCTCTGGCTCCTGACCGTGGATCCCGAACGCAAGGTCCACCCCGAGAATCGGGTGGCCCCCGGCCTCGACCTGAACCGGCTCCCACGGACCTACCAGGAGGCCCTGCTCCCCCGCCTCACCGAGGCCCCCGCCCTGGCCGCGGCCCTGGACTCCCGGCTGGCCGGCATCCGCCGCGGGGCCTGGGAGCGGCTGCGGGACCGGCCGGAGATGCCGGCCCTCATGCTGGAGATGCTCGCCGACGCCGCCGCCCACGCCGAGGCCGCGCTCTTCCTCCTGGAGGACGGGAGCGAGGGCGCGCCCGGCCGGGGGGATCCGCTGTGGAGCGGGGGCCTGTTGCTCGCCCTCCTGGACCTCCTGGAGCACCCGCCGCGGGAGAGCGTTCGCAAGCGCGCCCTGGCCCTCCTCGCCGCGGACTCGCCCCTGGCTGCCCGCCTCCGGGCAGCGCCGCCGCCGGAGGAGATCCGCGGTACTGTGCAGAGCCGGCTTCGCCACTGGCAGTCCAGCGACCGCTTCCGTTTCCCGGTACTCGACTTCCTGCGTCGCATCGGCCTGGATGCGGTGGCCGAGGTGGTGGAAGGGGCCCGGGCCCGCTCGGTGGCCAAGGTCGGGGAACGGATGGATGCAGGCACCGAGGACCCCTAC
>Ga0307424_1000474_pt1 | contig 21196 bp, 19 predicted proteins | sample SalMarWE160320MG_FD_202157 | JGI IMG/M metagenome (GOLD analysis project Ga0307424, IMG submission 202157) | Salt marsh sediment microbial communities from the Plum Island Ecosystem LTER, Massachusetts, United States - WE1603-20 | ecosystem: Environmental > Aquatic > Marine > Intertidal zone >... | reverse complement strand
CTTGAGTAATATCGATACCAGTGCTATCATTGATTTCTGGACATGTATAATCATTGCTTTCCGCAGTTTCAGCCATACCGGCAATAACGTCGATCTGCGAAATAAGCTCTGCAGTCTCTTTTATTCGCCTGTTTTCCAGTGCTATCTTTCCCCGGACCTCCTCAAAAATATTGAGCTCAATCTCTACCCTCTTCTCTTCGGCACCCAATACCTCCCCTTCCTTGACCTTCAAGTCCTCGGTGATGTAACGCTCGCCGTTGACCAAAGTCTGTTTTCTGATATAGTCAGCAGGCGCGAGATGCAAGTTGGCCTTGGAGATCTCAATATAATACCCAAAGACCTTATTGAATCCCACCTTCAGACTCGATATCCCGGTTCGTTCCTGCTCAGAACGGGCAAACCCTGCAATCCAACTCTTTCCATCTCTGCTCAAAGATATCAATCTGTCTAACTCTTCATTATACCCCTCCCTGATAATTCCCCCCTCTTTCAGCGAAACGGGAGGATCCTCGCAAATCGTCTCCTCTATCAAACATGCTATGTCCTCGAGGACATCTAACCTTAAGGCAATGGCGGACAACAGCGTACTGGTGGAATTCTCCAAGGAATTCTTGATCAAAGGGAGCCTCAAAATCGAGGATTTAAGGGCCAAGAGGTCTCTTGCATTGGCCCTCTTAAGGGCGATGCGGCCATTTAAACGTCCTATGTCGTAAATCTCTTTGAGCTCATCTCTTATTTCCCCTCTTAACAGAGGATCGTCCTTGAAGCAGGCAACAGCAGCTAATCGCTCTCTGATTTTTTCAATGCTAATAAGGGGGTAGGAAATCCACCTTTTCAAGAGACGACTCCCCATCGGCGTTACTGTTTTATCGAGGATATTGAAGAGTGATCCTTTCACTGACTGCCTGCGCATAGTCTTCAAAAGCTCTAAATGAGCGCATGTGGACTCATCTAAGGCCATAAAGTCACCGATGTGGTAACTCACGATTTCCTTGATGTGCTCCGGAAACCCTTTCTGGGTATCCCTGAGATAGAAAACAAGCGCACCTGCTGCGATGATACCCCGGGCCATATCCTGGCATCCAAATCCAACCAAGGACCTCACCCCTAATTGCTCTTTAAGTAGGACCTCTGCCCCGAGGGGATCAAATGAGTGAGTCTCTAATCTCTCCAATCGGTAATCTGCAAGCTCTTTTCGGTTTGACAGTTGCTCATTTTCAAGGATCAGCAGTTCAGCGGGATCTATCCTCCCTAATTCGTCTAAAAGCTCATCAAATAACCCGACCTCTGTTACCCTGAATTCACCGGTAGAAAGGTCTACATGAGCCAAACCATAGGCCCCGTCTTCTCCCGAGATTGCAGCCATAAAAAGATTGGCCTTGTGATCAAGGGCTTTTTCATCAACCACTGACCCTGGAGTAACAAGCCTTACCACTTCCCTCTTGACAATACCCTTGCTCAATTTGGGATCCTCGGTCTGCTCGCAAATGGCAACCTTCCAGCCGCTGTCAACCAGCCTCCCGATATAGGATCTGTTGGCATGATGGGGTATGCCACACATGGGAACTTTTTCCCCGTTAAAGGTTCCTCTCGACGTAAGGGTAATGCCTAAGATTTTAGATGCAATCCGCGCATCATCAAAAAACATTTCGTAAAAATCACCCATGCGAAAAAATAAAATGGCATCAGGGAATTCATCCTTGATGCCCATGTACTGCTTCAACATAGGTGTCATTTGGGTCATATCTTTAAATTATTTATTCAACAGCGGCGCCGGAGAATCTATTAAGCCGATTGTGTCCCATCGGTTGCACTGGGGACATTCCCATTGTAGCTCACTCGGTTCAAAGCCGCACTGGGAGCATCTGAATCTGAGATAGGGCATATTCAGATGTTCCATGATCTCACCATAATCGGTTACTACGTCCTTTTCCCTGCCCTGGCTCAGAAGAATCTCCCCCTTGAATTTCCTGGCCTCCCAAAAAGAAGGATCTAACGCAAGAGCGCTTTCTGTCTCCCTTAGCGCGCCTTCTACGTCGTTTTCATTGTACAGGTAGCGCGCCAAAGCCATATGCGTGAAGGCATCGGAGTTCGATCGGGCACACTCCTTCAAAAAAATTCCCACCGGTCCCAAATTTTTCATCTGCGAGTAAGCTCCTTCCAGGCGGCGATACGCCAGGAAGGTGAACTGGGGAATTATCTCAACCACCTTTTTCCAGGCGGCTATGGCCTTTTTATACTCTTGTTTTGCGAAATAGAGGTCACCTAAGTGAAGGTAGGCGTCAACACACCTCTTGTGGGTGGATATGGCCTTTGAAAAAAGAGACCTCGCCCTGCTCAGATCCCCTTTCTCCTGACAGATCTTTCCTGTCTCAACCAGATAGTGGGCTAAGATATGTTGGTGGTCGCCCTTGTCCAATCGGGCAATTTTTTGTCGCGTTTCATAGGCATTTTCCCAATCTCTTAATTCCTCGTAGATCCTTTCGATCTCTTTCAGTATCTCCACATTTGCAGGGCTTTGTTCTGCCACTTCAAGAAACGTCCTCAGTGCCCGATTAAGGAAACCCCCTTTTCGGTAGTCCTTACCCAAATCGAAAATAGCCCTAATCTTTATTTGCTCATCTATATTTGGCCTCAAAATGATATTTTGACGAATCCGTATGGCCCTGTCTATATCACCCTTTGAACGATAAAGGTTGCCAAGCGCAACATAGGTCTCAATGGTATCTGAGTTTACCCGGACTGATTTGGTGAATTCTTCTATGGCCTGATCGTGATCGTTGGAGAGAAGGTACTGTATCCCCTTGAAAAACGATTTGTCTCCCTTGCTAACAATGGCCTTTCCCGTTTCTCTCTTCAAAGGTCTTATCCAAGACCCCAAAACAAGGCCGATCATAAGGGCAATAATAGAGAATAGAAGGCCCTGTTGGCCCCCTAATTCAAGAAACCATTGCCATACTGATTCCAACATGGTGATCTCCCTTGGTAGGGTTAAGAGTTCCCCTCTGTGAGCGGGATTCAGGTTCTATTAGAACCTGTGAACGGCTACGGGCAGAGTAACCCTGTATAGCCCTTCATCATGTATTGACGGGAGACTGATCAGCGCTTATATCCTCAGTGGTCACAGGCAGATTCCTAAGTGAATTCAACTCTTTTTCCTTGTCCCTCACATCCTTCATCAAGGTTTTGACCTGTCGCCTGAAACCAAGGCGCTCGGAAATTCCATACAACCAGGTACAGATAACACCAACGAGAAAAGTGACAATTGCTATAAGGAACACTGGCAAACCTGAGGATTCAGCGTTCAGAAAAACGAGGTTAACTTTAAAACTAATGGGAGTTGACAAGGCTTGATAGTTTTGAACGGCTAAGATGACAACAAGAAGTAAAAACAGGATTACAATAATCGCCTTTACATGTTTCATTTCTCACCTCCATAATTAACGTTAGCTTTCCTATAATATGGCAAAAGTTTGTGATAGGTCTCCACAATATGTTCCGGGATCACCCTCACTTCCCCGAGAACTGTCATATAGTTTGTGTCCCCATTCCAACGGGGCACAATATGAAAATGCATATGTTCTTCGACACCTGCTCCAGCCACCCTGCCAAGGTTTAACCCCACGTTAAACCCCTCCGGACCCATGGCTTCCTTCAGGACCTCAATCGACTTGCTAACCATGGTTAACAAATCCAGTTTCTCTTCTTGAGAGAGCATCTCCAGTCCTCTAACATGCCTCACCGGCGCTACCAAAAGGTGTCCATTGATATATGGAAACCGGTTCATCATGACCATGGAGAGATGACCCACGTACAGAATCAGCCTTGACTCGTCCTCACCGCGATTGTCTCCAAGACAAAAAATACAGTCTCCCTCCTTCTGATCGGAGAGAATATATTCCATTCTCCATGGCGCCCACAATACCATCATAATGGTTTCCTCAGACAGTTAGAATTTCACCTCGTACCGCATCACCCAATTCCAAAACACCTATACTGTGAACCCCGGATGAGCTGTACCCGGTTGCTGTCCCGGGGTTAAAAAAAAGAACCCCGTCTCTCATGTGGTTCGAAGCGATGTGCGAATGCCCGTAGACAATGACGTCCACGCCATTAAACAGGGGTAGGATGCGATCCTCCAAATCGTCAGAACGCCCCCAACCATGGGTAAGCCCCAACCTGCAACCACCTAAATTAATAACCTTTTTATCCGGAAGAAATCGCTTTACCTCCAAAGGATCCATATTGCCGCAAACACCGTGAAAATCCTTCGCATTGAGGAAATCAATAATCTCGGGTGAAACAACATCGCCCGCATGCAGAATCATATCTTTATCAGAGAGATATTTATCATAGATCGCAATAAATTTCTCTGTTACCTGATGCAGGTGTGTATCTGAAAGCACTCCAATTTTCATGACATTATCCAAAACAGACCGGTTCACACAGGGGTAGATAAATCTCAGATGGAGAGTATACCAACCTGAGAAAAAAGACAAGGCATAATCTCTGGAAATAATCTCCACAAACAGGAAAAACCATTTGACAGGAGTGAGACAAGATCATTATCTTAAGCCGCAAATCACAGAATTTATGAGGCCAGGCCTTGTTAGGGATTAACAACATCCGGAGGTAGGTGAAATGCCGATATACGAATTTTATTGTGCAGAATGTAACATGATATTCAATTTCTTCTCTAAATCCATAAACACCGTTAAAAGGCCTATATGCCCCAAATGCCGGAAGATCGAACTTGAACGTCGCATGTCGGTCTTTGCCAGCCCCCGAGGCCAGGGAGAGGAAGATGATATGCCTCTTCCCGATATAGACGAAAGCAAAATGGAAAATGCGATGAACCTCCTTACAAGAGAGGCCGAACATATGGATGAAAATGATCCAAAACAGGCCGCCAACCTGATGCGCAAATTGACAGATATGACTGGGTTAAATTTAGGGCCTGGCATGGAGGAGGCATTGGGGAGAATGGAGGCAGGAGAAGATCCCGAAGCCATAGAGGCTGAAATGGGAGATCTCTTGGAAGGTGAAGAACCTTTCGCCTTTGAAAAAAAACATCCCAAAGGCACCAAATACCGTCCACCTGCGGTTGACGACAGATTGTATGATCTGTAGACTCATACTTCTACAAGCTCAATACCCCCCCAGGTGGCCATGGTATCTCCCACAATAGCAATTCCACCCAGAATACCATCGGTCTGATCCGCCCATCGGGCTACTTCCTCAAGATCTCTCTTTTTTTTGACCCTGTTTCCGAGGGCAGTTGCAGCACCGTCTGCCAAGGCCGCCGATGAAGACAGGGTGCAAACTACATCTGCGATCCCCCGGCTTAGGGAATGGCCTACGGTTGCAGATGAAGAACAGACGCCCAAGGGCATCTGGCTGACTGGAATCAAGAGGCCAAATCTCCCGCTCAAAGGCGAAGTCCCTGCAAAAACCGAGACAGTTAGTGGTCTATCGGCCTTCAGGAAAATATCGCCCCCGTTCTCTACGATTACCTGATCTGTAAGTTTCAGAAGCCCCATTGCAACGTACTGGGCAATAGCGCCTGCCACAGATGCCATAGGCCCCACATCGACCTTTCCTGTTGCACGAATCATCTCTTTTACAATCGGGGGAGCATAGGGGTCCGCCATTAGGGGTACGAGGGAGTTTTGAAATTCCGGGTGAGATTTTATGTAGGATTCGAGCTGATGTCTGCAATCAAATATCAGATCTCTGGTTTCTTTTTCTAAGTTTTTGTCTGCACAGACCCATAGATCTGTCTCTTTGACAGCAACACTAAAGCAGATCAGGTCCTTAGCACTGACCCTTTTCCTGTAAGTACGTTCTCTGTACTGAGGCATAAGATTGCTTCCACAACGAATTGGATTGGAGTATTGGGGTGTTGGGGTAGTGGAGTATTAATAAAAAAGGCTTCCCAAGATGCCGTTATTTCATCCCTATTAATCTTCCCTCCTAAGTGGTTTAAGATCGCGGGAAAAAAGATGCACGTACATCCGAGAAGCCAGGTTGTGCCACCGGCCGTTATACTTAACCTCAACGAACTCTATGCAAAATTCCTGCCACGTTATCAATTTGGATAAATAATCACAAATTTTAGATAGTTAGCCAAATCATGCAAGAACGCCACAATAAAAAGTGTATCAAACACACCACAGCATGTGAAATTAGACAACACGGTTTCAATTGAATATTTACAATTCCGCCCTAAATAAGTTGGGCTCCTTTATAACGGTCAATATAAGTTTCGCTTACGCCCTCCCGATCCATTTTCAGGGCAAGGGGCAAATAATTAAGGATATCCTGGGCTGTTATCCCGTCTTCACCCTTTTCTTTGGCTGCTAAGTCTCCGGCAAATCCATGAATAAATACCCCCTTCAACACGGAATTACCTATCTTCAGACCAAGACCAAACATTGCGGCGATAACCCCTGTAAGAACATCACCCGCGCCAGCGGTTGCCATGCCCGGGTTTCCCGACATATTAATAAAGACCCGTTCATCAGGAAATCCAATCAGTGAACGGCCGCCTTTCAGGACAATAATCGTGTTCAGTTCTTTAGATGTGCGCTGAAGCATATCGATCTTGTTGGCATCTATTTCTTGTATTTCCACTCCCGTGAGTTTAGACATCTCACCCGGATGCGGAGTAAGAATAGTGCCGGATTTCCTCTCTCTTATAATTTGCAAATCCCGGGAAATAGCAGTAATCCCGTCGCCATCTATGAGAAGTGGCCGGTTGATCTCCTTTGCCAACTCCCTTACCAATCTCTGAGTTTCTTCGTCTAATGACAGGCCGGGTCCAAGGACAATCATGTCCATTTCCGCCGCCAGATTAAGGAGAAAATCCTTATTCTCGAGAGATATACTCCCCGCGGCTGTTTCTTTTTGCGGCAAGAAAACAATCTCGCTCCCCTTGTTGGCAATGTGGGGTGTAACGGATGCGGGCGCTGCAAGCCGGGAATACCCGCCTCCGGCCTTTAGAAAAGACAGGGCCGAGAAATAGGGCGCGCCAAAATAGTTGGCCGCGCCGGCAATAAAAAGGACCTGGCCAAAACTCCCCTTATGGCCATCCCTTTCTCTTGGCGGAAGCCTTTTTGGCCGATTTATTTCAACCTTCATCGAATCCGAGTCATATATTGCGGGAGGGAAGGAGATATGGGTAACAAACAGTTTACCGCAAAGATCATGACCCGGGAACAGGATATTCCCGGCTTTCGGAAGACCAAAGGTCACAGTATAATCCGCGTTTACTGCAACACCCATGATTTTTCCCGTATCACCTGTGACTCCTGAAGGGATGTCAGCGCTGAATATCGTTTTCCCACTGCCATTGATCAATTCAATGACATTTCGATACAGCCCCGTGACCTCCCGGATCAGGCCCGTGCCAAAAATAGCATCTACAATGACGTCTGAATGGGCAACATCCCTTTTAACAGATTCGACAGATTCAATCTCCCGAACCTCAATCATCAACCTGGAAATAATGTCAAGATTGAGTCTTGCCGCACCCCTGTATTTCCCCCTATCACCTAAGATAAAAACCTTTACTTTGCCACCATTGGAATGAATTTTCCTTGCAATAACGAATCCATCACCACCATTATTGCCTATGCCGCAAAATATGATGAAATTTTTACCTTTAATGCCGCATTCCTTTAAAATAACGAAATAGGTCGCCTCTCCGGCGTTTTCCATCAACAGTTCTTCTTTGATACCGAATTCTTTAATGGCCGTCTTGTCTAAGTTCCTTATCTCAGAAACGCTACTTACCTTCATTTCTCCTCCTCAATAAATACAACCCTGATCCATGGACCTTAAACAGGTGAACGATTACGATTTATCGTAAATTAAGCTATCAACATCTAAACGTATAGTCAATAATATCTTGACATCGAATACAGGGGTAAAATAATGTTCTCACTTCGCAATAGGGGAGGCTATTAACCAGCACCTGCAGATTCTCTCTCAGATTTTTTCTCTAAAAATGACAGACTCAAGTAATTACACAAGCTGCGAAGTAAAATTGATAGTCCCTTTTCATGATCTGGACCCCATGAACATGGTCTGGCACGGGAATTATTTGAAATATTTTGATGTGGCGAGATTTGCCCTGTTTGATAAATGCGGAATCGATCTCTACAGTTATTCTAAAAAAACTAACTATCTCTTTCCTGTAATCAAGACCTCTACAAAACACATTATTCCGCTTAGAAACCGTGATAAATGTATATGTAAGGCAACTGTCCTTGAGGCAAGGATCAAAATCATAATCGATTTTGAGATAAGATGTGAGGGAAGAAAGGAGATCTGCGCAAAGGGAAGAAGCGAACAGGTGGCGGTAAAATTCCCCGAAATGGAAATGATGTTTGAAATACCGGATGAGATCCGTACAGCCTTGGGGGATTAGCAATGGACAAAAAACTTCAAGAAGCGCTCATTATAGGAGTAGAGAGGCTATCTGCATGGTCTGATCTCCTTGATGATATCAACGTGTTTCCTGTTGCTGATGGAGATACAGGACGTAATCTGACAACAAGTCTCTCTCCTCTCAGGGAGCTTGCCAAGGACCGGGAAAATACGATTCGTAAACTCCTCTTTTCAGCCCGCGGGAATTCCGGGAACATAGCGGCCCTATTTTTCTCCGGATTGCTGACCGCGGATTCCATTGGAGACCTTCCTGCAGCTTCAAAGTTAGGGAGAGACCGGGCCTGGCAAGCGATTAGTGACCCGGTCCCGGGAACTATGCTTGATGTTCTTGATGCATTAGCTGCAACCATGGAGAAAAATGATATTAACGAAAATGATCAAAATGCATCAAAAATAATCCATAATATCGAGAATGCGGTTCGATCCACCCATGAGTTGCTTCCCAAACTCAAAGATGCCGGGGTTGTAGATTCGGGGGCGCTCGGTATATTTATCTTTCTCGAAGGATTCTTGAAAAGCCTTACTGACAGCACCGATCAATTCCAGCCAGTCACCCACCTTTTTGAGGGATTGCTTCACGTTTCTTCCTCTTTTCGTGAGCGCCAGGAAGAAGGATACTGCATTGATATGGTCGTCCGCTTCGATGATAGACCTGAAGACCAAATCCAGAGGCTTTCTGAACATGGCGACAGTGTGGTCGTAATCCCCCATGATGATTTTTTTAAGGTTCACCTCCATACGACCAACAGGGGTGAAGCAAAAAAGGGGATCGAATCTCTCTGTCAGGTTGTTCAGTGGTTGGATGATGATTTAGAGAAACAGGTAGCCGATTTCAAGCGATATGACACGTATCGATGTATTCACATAATGACCGATGCCGCCGGGTCCATAACCCGTGAAGATTCACGTAATATGAGGATTACCCTTCTCGACAGCTATATCACTGCCGGTGACAGGTCCCTCCCCGAAACGCTCTTTCTGCCGCCAGAGCTTTACAAATACATGAGGGGCGGGATAAAGGTATCATCCTCTCAGGCCTCGGTATTCGAGCGGCATCAATATTATCAGAGCGTTTTGAATCAGTATGAAAGGGCCCTCTATCTCTGCGTGGGGTCTTACTACACCGGTAATTATGATACTGCAATGAAGTGGAAGAGCGAAAACGACCCCGATGACAGATTTACGGTGATTGATACAGGCGCCGCCTCCGGCCGGCTCGCAATGATTGTTATTGCAACCGCAAGATATGCGGCAGACAGAGATGATGCCAACTCGGTTATCGATTTTGCAAAGGCGGCCGTAGATGTATGCGAAGAATATGTTTTTCTTGACAAGCTTCAATATTTAGCGGCCGGCGGGAGACTTTCCAAGTCAAGCGCTTTTTTTGGTGACCTGCTTCATATGAAGCCGGTTATAAGCCCGCTCGCCGAAGGCGCCAAGAAGGTCGGGGTTTTGAGGAACCGGAAGGACCAGGTTCGATTTGCCCTTGAAAAGCTTGCTATGGCTTTTTCTAAGGATTCTAAATTTTTCATCCTACTGCAATATACCGACAACAAACCCTGGGTCAGCGATGTAGTCCTGAAAAAGATCGAAGAGCTTTATCCTTCTGCTGAGATAATTCTACAGCCACTCTCTCTAACCTCCGGCGTTCATATGGGGCCGGGGACCTGGGCGATAGCATTCATACCAAGTTTTATCACTCTTCTTGATCATTAAGAAAAGCCTAACCGTTCACGTGTTCAATGGTTCGCAGATAATCTGAACCGTCCTGTGAGCAAGGTTAACAGAAAAACGGTAAACCAATGAGCGGTGAACCCTTATGAAAATTCTGTTTTACAAAGCCCTGATCTTAGCGTCAAAGGCATTGGGCCACTGGGTTTTCGTACTCTTTGCCTGGATCGTTTCCACTGGCTATTTTTTTCTTTTCCCCCGAAGAGTCGGAATCGGCGTGAGGTTCTATAAGGCGCTCTTCCCGGATAAGGGGTGGCATTATCATCTTTGGTATACGTGGAAGCAGTATCATAATTTCACTGATTTGTTTCTTGATAGGATGTTGCTTGCGCGTTCCGGCGCTATCTCATTCAGATCTACCGGTCTGGAACATCTCAAAGAGGCTGCAAAAAACGGGACAGGGGGAGTCATCCTCATGTCCCATATGGGGAGCTGGGAGGTGGCTGCCCTTCTCTTGAAAAAGGAGATCCCCGGCATTAAGCTCCTTCTTTACATGGGAATTAAAAACAAGGAGCAGATCGAAGCCATGCAAAAGGAGGGTGCAATTCAAGCAGGCATAAGGATCATCGCTCTGGATAAGGTTGGGGGCTCTCCTTTTGATATTGTTGAAGGGATAAAATTTCTGCAAGGAGGAGATTTTGTTTCTATGACCGGAGATGTTATCTGGAATAAAGACCAGCGGAGCGTCCCTGTTCGATTCCTTGGTCATGAGGCCCATCTTCCTGAAACACCCCATCTTTTTGCACTGCTCTCAGGCACCCCGCTCTTTATCTTTTTTTCCTACCGTATTAGCAGAAGGACTTACCATTTTTCAATAACCAAACCGATTTACGTTAAAGCTGCTTCGCGTGCCGAAAGGAAGGAAGCGGTTAGAAAATCGGCCCAGGAATATGCCGAGATCCTGGAACAGGCTGTTCGGAATCATCCCCTTCAGTGGTATCATTTTGAGCCTTTTCTCGGAAGAAAAATTGATTAACTTGGCGACATATCTGGTTTTATCGATTCAATTTGACATTTGGCTTCCACTAAAATATGTTAAAAACTTGATAACCGTTCATAGGTTCAGGGTTTCCCGCTGAAAGCGGGATTCGAAAATTGCCGGGAAGCTCCAGATTCCGGATTGGAAAAGACTCCCGCCAACGGGATCACAAAAATACGTCCCAAACTGGTCGCGCCAGCGGCGGGATTGGGAACGAGATGGAACGAGACCAACAATATGACACGAGAAGAGATACAATCGAAAATTTTAATTGTTTTTAAAGAGGAATTTGAGATAACAAATCCGGGTTTGGATGAAAACCTGACGGAAAAATACGATTTTGATAGCATAGATGCTTTAGAGCTCCTCGGTGAAATTGAAACACTGTTAGGCTCAGAGCTTACCCGTGACGAAAAAAAAGCGTCTATGGATATTAGAACAATCAATCAAATCTGTGACTATATTGAACTGCTTGCCAAGAAGAGGTCTTCATAAGAAAGTCCGGCATCCTTCATGACAAGCGTAAACCGGCAGACGGGAGTATCATGGAAAAAAGGGTGGTAATTACGGCGTCATCGGCCATAACTCCGATTGGCCACCATAAGGAGGAAATAATTGATAGTCTTGTTAATGGAAAATCCGGCGTAAAGGAATTGCGTGACGATAACCTCCTGACTGACCACGTCGCGTCCAAGGTCTTTGGAACGGTCAGTTGCCCCATCGAATTTGATTTTGAGCGTAAATATCGCAAGACCATGGGCCCGGTTGCATACTATGCCTGCCAGGTAGTAAAAGAGGCCCTTGAATCCTCAGGACTGGACAAGGAATTCATCTCTTCAGGAAGGCTTGGCGTTGCCTTCGGATCAACCCACGGAAGTCCCACTGTTCAGAGAGAGATATATAAAACTTTTTTCAGCCACTCTCAATCCAAATTCTCTTCAATAGGTGCAGTAGATTACCTTAAATCAATGGTTCATACAACTGCCGTCAATATAACAAAAATGTTTGGCATAACAGGGCGTGTAATCTCTTCTTCTACTGCCTGCACAACCAGCAGCCAGTCCATAGGGTTTGGTTACGAGGCTGTCAAGTACGGCCTGCAGGATGCCATGATCTGTGGAGGGGCCGACGAATACGATACCACTACAGTTGCGGTATTTGACAATCTGCTCGCATGCTCAACTGACTTTAATGATACGCCGCACCTTACTCCGCGGCCCTTTGATACAAGGAGAGACGGACTTGTCGTGGGCGAAGGGGCAGGGGTACTGTTATTGGAAGAGTATGAATTTGCTAAAAAGAGGGGGGCAGACATAATTGGTGAAGTGATAGGCTTCTCATGTAATAACAATGGCGGAGACCTTATCCTACCCAACATGAACGGCATAACAGAAACCATCAAGCTTGGACTCAAGAACGCCAGGATCGGGCCTGACGAGGTAGATTTTGTATGCGCCCATGCCACCGCCACAAAGATGGGAGACGTTGCCGAAGCCATGGCCATTTACAAGGCATACGGTAATTCGCCTTATGTGACCGGGCTCAAGAGCTATATGGGCCATACCATGGGATCTTGCGGGGTCATAGAAGCTATTATCACACTATATATGATGGATCAGGGCATCATAGCACCAACACTGAATCTTGACGAAGTTGACGAAAGATGCTCTATGATTCGACATACAAAGAAGTTCCGCGAATTTGATATCAGGATTGCCGCTATTCAAAATTTCGCATTCGGCGGGGTCAATACCAGCCTGTTAATAAAGAAGTTTGAATAGCATCAAAATACCGATCCGAATGCATTTTTTAAAACCCATTGTTGACCTTCTGGTCACGTTGATTATCTGGATATATTTTATCCCCGGTTTTTTGCTGTTTTTTTCGCCACTATATCTCGCTGCATTCATTTTTTCTTCCAATCGTGAAATCGCCTTTCAAAGGCTAAACAATCTCTATTACAGAAGTTTTCTTTGCCTTGTTCGGGCGCTGGTTCCCGGGCTTAAAATCCGCATTCAGGATGGGTTGACCTCCATTCGCTCATCAGTCATCGTCTGCAATCACCTGTCCTATCTTGACCCCATTCTCATGATCTCCCTGTTCCCGGAACACAAGACCATTGTTAAAAACATCTTTTTCAAGATGCCTGTTTTTTGCTGGCTAATGAAGACCTCTGGCTACATTCCTTCATCGAGTGGGTGGAATGCCTCTTCAGGAATAATCGAAAATATGGAAAGGTTGGGAGACTACCTTTCTTCAGGTGGGAACCTCTTTATATTTCCAGAGGGAACCAGGAGCCGGGACGGCAAAATTGGTAAGTTTAACGATGGGGCGTTCAAAATAGCTAAGCGGTTTGGAGCCCCCATAAAAGTCTTGCAGATAAAAAATACCAATGGTCTGTTCACACCTGGAAAATTCCTGTTCAATACCTGTAATCAAAACACCATTGAGGTCCGATTGATCGAAAATCTAAATCCCGATTATAGTAGTAACACATTTTCCATCTCAGGTCTTGTGGATCAGGTACGCGCTCTCTATGAAGAGAAGTTGGGGATGAGGACGTAATAAAGATGTCGCCTCCTCTCATTGTGGTAATTTGAATTCTAAATGCCGGAGAAATTGTGAAAAAACGATTCTTCTTGTCTGCAGTAGAGATTTGTAGTAAAAAGTGAACCGTTACATGGCAAATTCCATCTTGGGAACGAAACCGATCCCCGAGGCAACAGGACATTTACATGGAGGCTAAGATGAAAGAAAGTGTTTTCTACGAGTTGCAGGAGCAATTGGATCAATACTCCGTGGGTTTTCCATCCACAACCTCGGGCGTGGAGATGAAGATCCTTGAGAAGCTCTTTACTGAAGAAGAGGCACGGATGTATCTGAATCTGAGCATGATGCTCGAGACACCCAAGGCAGTTGCCGAACGGTTAAATCAGGGCCCTGAGCGTACAGGTGCTCTCCTGGAGCAAATGGCGGAGAAGGGCTTAATCTTCCGTGTACGTAAAGAGGGGTCGGCAGCCTATGGTGCAGCTCCTTTTGTGGTGGGGATTTATGAATACCAGGTGAAAACCATGGACCGCGAATTGGCCCGATTGTTTGAGGAGTATTTTGAGGAGGCCTTTACCGAGCAGAGTTCGCAGCAGATAGCGCCGATGCGGACTATCCCGGTAAACAAGGCCATTGATGTGGCATGGAAAGTAGTCCCATACGAGGATGCTAAGGCGATTGTCAAATCCAAAGACCGCCTCGCAGTTGCCAATTGCATCTGCAGGGTGCAGCAGGGTCTGTTAGGGCAGGCCTGCGACAAACCCTTGGAGGTCTGCCTTATGGCTGGATCACACGCCGATTACTATGTGGACAAGGGAATGGGTCGATGGATAAATCACGAAGAGGCCTTTGAGATCCTGGACCGATGTGAGGAAGCAGGTCTGGTCCCGCAGCCGTTTAACGCGCAAAACCCAGGGGGGATGTGCAACTGCTGTGGAGATTGCTGCGGTGTACTCAGGGGGTTAAAAAAGCACCCTAAACCTGTAGAAATGGTCGTTGCCAACTATTATGCCCGGGTGGACCCTGATCTGTGTTCCGCCTGCGAGACCTGTCTGGATCGGTGCCAGATGGATGCAATCACCATAGGGGATGAGGATGTAGCAGTGGTTAATCTGGATCGCTGTATCGGCTGCGGTCTTTGCGTTACAACCTGTACAACAGAGGCGATGAGTCTTCAGCGCAAGCCGGATGCAGAACGTCGTGAACCCCCTGAAAAGGCCCAGACCACCTTGATGGAATTAGCACAAAAACGAGGAAAATCGCTGGTGCCTCTGTCCGTTATGAGGGCCTCAGGGAACGCCTAAATTAACATTCAATATTCAATCTCAGGAGGTTATCAATGTTTGAAACCAAAATCACGGAAATGTTAGGGATAGAGTATCCCATAGTCGGCGGGACCATGATGTCCATTACAGATGCTGCGTTCAGTGCAGCCATTTCTAATGCCGGTGGATTAAGCGTGCTCGCTTCGGCAATCTACCAGAGCCGTGAATCCTTTGGAGAGGCCCTGGATCAGCTCATTGAACTCACTGACAGGCCATTTGCCGTCAATCTCAACCTCTTTCCGATGATGCGACCCATTGACAATAATGATTACTTGGATGTCTTACTCGAAAAAGGGGTTAAGATCGTTGAGACATCAGGGCATTCTGCGCCAGAAGAGCTATGTGCCCGGTTCAAAGAGGCGGGTCTGACCTGGATTCACAAATGCGTGGGCGTTCGTTATGCGCTCAAGGTCCAGGAGATGGGTGCCGATATCGTCACGGTGGTAGGCTACGAGAATGGGGGCGCTACGGGCAAGTTAGATGTGGGCACACTTGTATTGGTGCCTCGGGCTGTGGAAAGCCTAAATGTCCCTGTAATTGGGGGCGGCGGCGTATCTGATGGGAGGGGACTGGTTGCGATACTGGCCTTAGGGGCCCAGGGTGTCATTATTGGCACACGACTGTTAGCCACCCAGGAGGCCCCGATCCATGAGAAACTCAAGGAGGCGCTCATTAATGCCAGTGAACTCGATACCATGTTGGTCATGCGCTCTATCGGCGCCACCCACAGGGTTTGGAACAACGCGGCAGCCAATAAGGTTGCGCAATTAGAGGCAAATCAGGCAGGTTTACCCGAGATTCTCAACATTGCCGCAGGAGAAAAGGCCAGGAAAATGTATAATGAGGGGGACTTGGATGCAGGGATTATCTCCTGCGGCCAGGGTATCGGCATGGTCCATGACATCCCCACGGTGAGAGATCTTTTTGACCGGATCATCGGAGAGGCCGCGGAGATAGCAAGGGGATTAGTGGCGAATTAGCCGACAAACCTCAGTATGCCTTCCAACACTCCGGATGAACAAATTGGGGTATTTCCCCCTGTTCCCAGACCTTGAGGCTATCATTCGCCTCACGTATGAGCACGGCCTCTACCCCTTCCACCTCTGCATGACCGTCATACACGGCCTCACTGAATGCCACCTTACGTCTCACGGCCATGGGTCTCGGGATCTCTGTTATCAAGACCCTGAACCCACACTGATGAAGTCTCCATGCAACACCAGAGGCGATGTCCCCGCCACCCTTTACACATATCGTAATCTCAGAAAGCATGGCGCCCCTTTCATCTTGCCTTTATACTTTTCCCCGGCATTCCGGACTTCTTCTGCGTCTTCTCGATTTTGGCCCACGTATCACGCAGGGTCACCGTTCGATTGAATACAAGTCTATCGGTTGACGAATCAACGGAATCAACACAAAAGTAGCCCAGCCTGAGGAACTGAAAGCCGATGCCCGGCGGCGCACCTGCAAGGCTGGGTTCAACCCGGCAGGAGGTCAGTGTTTCTAATGAGTTCGGATTAAAATGATCTTTAAAATGAGAGTCATCTTGTGCATCGCTTGGATTTGGTTTCAGAAAAAGATGGTCGTAAAGTCGTACTTCGGCCTCAATTGAGTGGGCTGCTGAAACCCAATGCAATGTACCCTTGATCTTGCGCCCGTCATCGGACCACCCACCCCGTGTCTTTGGATCATAAGTGCAGTGGAGTTCAATCAACTCACCGGTTTTTTCATCCTTAACCATTCCTTTACATTTGATGTAATATGCGTGTTTTAGCCGTACCTCACGACCGGGCGCCAAGCGGAAAAACTTTTTCGGTGGATCTTCACGAAAATCATCCCTTTCAATAAACAGCACACGTGAAAAGGGGAGCTTGCGTGACCCCATACCGGGATCTTCCGGATTATTCTCGGCATCTAAGTATTCACTCTCGTCTTCGGGATAGTTGTCAATCACCACGCGAATGGGACGCAATACGGCCATCACACGTCGGGCCCGCTTGTTCAGGTCTTCCCGGATGCTATACTCTAAAAGCGCCATATCAACCATACTCTCTCTCTTGGCAACCCCGATCCGCTCACAAAAATTGCGGATTGATTCCGCTGTGTACCCTCGTCTGCGCATACCAGATATAGTGGGCATCCGGGGATCATTCCAGCCGGTCACATATTCCCCTTCAACCAATTCCATGAGCCTGCGTTTACTCATGACATTGTAAGAGAGATTGAGCCTGGCAAATTCGATCTGTTGTGGAGTAAAGATTTTCAGTTCATTTACAAACCAGTCGTATAGGGGTCTGTGATCTTCAAATTCGAGCGTGCAAAGGGAGTGGGTAATCCCTTCGATGGAATCAGACTGGCCATGGGTAAAATCATACATGGGATAGATGCACCATTTTTTACCCGTCCTGTGATGGGCAGCATGTAAAACACGATACAGAACAGGATCCCGCATGTTTAAATTAGGGGATTCCATATCGATCTTTGCCCTAAGTACCCGGGAGCCATCTTTGAATTCTCCTGCCCGCATACGTTCAAACAGGTCCAAGTTTTCTTTGACCGATCGTGTGCGATAGGGGCTCTTCCTGCCGGGCTCGGTCAAGGTGCCTCGGTATTCACGAATCTCATCCGGAGTCAAATCGTCAACATAGGCCTTGCCGATTTTGATCAACTGTACAGCATATTTATAAAGTTGATCAAAGTAGTCAGATGCGTAGTAGAGACGGTCTTCCCAATCAAATCCGAGCCATCGGACGTCCTTCTTGATCGATTCAACAAACTCCTCCTCTTCTTTTATTGGATTTGTATCGTCAAACCTCAGATTGCAAAGACCGCCGAATTCCGTTGCAATACCGAAATTGAGGCAGATAGACTTGGCGTGTCCGATATGCAGATAGCCATTTGGTTCCGGCGGGAAACGTGTATGAACCCGTCCCTGGTTTTTGTTTGCCTTCAAGTCTTCCGTAATGATGGATCGGATAAAATCCATGCGGGGAGTAGAATCGGGGGTATTCATTCTGATGGTTCCCTTTCGTTTCTCATTTAGTCGTTTCAAGTCCCTATCTCCCATGAGGAAAGATATCGTTCCTGCTCTTTTGTCAATGTGTCTATTTCGATCCCCATGGACGAAAGCTTTAACCGGGCGATCTCCTGGTCTATCTCAAGGGGGACCGGATAAACCTGTTTCTTGAGTGTCGCATGTTCCTTTGCCATATATTCTGCGGAGAGGGCCTGATTTGCGAAGCTCATGTCCATGACACTGGAGGGATGACCTTCTGCCGCTGCCAAATTGATGAGTCTCCCTTCACCCAACAGATAAACCCTTCGTCCGTTGTTGAGGACAAATTCTTCCACAAACTCCCTTATCGGACGTCTGCTCGATGAAGATTCTGAAAGCCCTTTAAGGTCTAATTCCACATCAAAGTGGCCTGAATTTGCAATCATGGCCCCTTCCTTCATTACCAGGAAGTGCTCCGTCCTGATAACGTTGATATCCCCCGTAAGGGTACAAAAGAAATCTCCTAACGGGGCTGCCTTGGCAATCGGCATTATCTGAAACCCGTCCATGGCCGCTTCAAGGGCCCGCAGGGGATCTACCTCACACACGATCACATGAGCCCCATGACCTTTGGCCCTTGTTGCCACACCCCTTCCGCACCAGCCGTATCCGCTGACCACGAAGATAGAGCCTGCAAGGAGACGATTGGTGGCCCTTATAATGCCATCCACTGTGCTCTGCCCGGTCCCGTAACGGTTATCAAAGAGGTGTTTTGTATTGGCATCGTTTACAGAAACGATAGGGAATTGGAGGACCCCGTCATTCTCCATACTCCTTAGCCGGATGACACCGGTAGTTGTCTCTTCTGTCCCGCCGATAATGTTTGAAAGAAATCTGGCTCTTTCCTCCTCAGAGAGGTTTTCTCCCCACTCACTGACAGATGGCTCTAAATCATTCCATTTTTTGAGAGCAATAAAATGAAGCGAACTCACCAGGTCTGCGCCGTCATCCATTGTAATATGAGGCTCGTGCCTGAGCGCGGAAAGAATATGGCTGTAGTAGGTCGCGTGGTCCTCCCCCTTAATGGCAAAAACCGGGACCTCGTCATCGGCCACCAGGGAGGCTGCTACATCGTCCTGGGTTGAGAGGGGATTAGACGCGCATACCACTACCTCAGCCCCCCCTGCCTTCAGGGTCTTGACAAGTGCGGCTGTTTCCGTTGTGACATGCAGACAGGCGGAAAGCCTGATCCCTTTAAGAGGTTTTTCCCTTGAGAAACGTTCTTTAATGGTCCTGAGGACCGCCATACTCATCTCGGCCCATTCTATCCTCAACCGGCCTTTTGCCGCCAAATTAATATCTTTGATATCATAATCCATTCGTTTCATCCTCACTTTTTGTTTTGTTATTCTGTCCAGCATCCAGTATCCTATTTAACCGCTTTCTTGAGCGCTTCAACAGCATCGGTCCTTTCCCAGAGAAACTCCGGTTTCTCCCGACCGAAATGTCCGTAGTTAGAGGTCTTTCCGTAAATAGGCCTGAGAAGATCGAGACGCTCAATAATTGCAGCAGGTCTCAGGTCAAATTCTTTCTTGACTATTTCCGTAAGTTCGCTGCTGGGAACAACACCCGTACTGGAAGCTCCCACCATCACCGAAACCGGTTCAGCCCGGCCGATAGTATATGCTACCTGAATTTCGCATTTTTCAGCTAATCCGGCTGCCACTATGTTTTTGGCAATATAGCGGCACATATATGAAGCGCTCCTGTCCACCTTGGAAGGGTCCTTTCCTGAAAAGGCCCCGCCACCGTGGTAACCGAAACCACCGTAGGTATCCATAATGATCTTACGTCCGGTCAAACCGCAATCCCCTAAGGGTCCGCCCACCACAAATCGGCCGGTGGTGTTAATGAAATACTCTGTCTTATCAACCAACATCTCCTCTGGTATCACCTCTCTGATAACCTTCTCAATAATGGCCTCGCGAAGGGTGTCGTAATCCACATCAGGGGCGTGCTGGGCCGCGATAACCACCGAATGGATACTGGATGGCTTGCCATCCACATATTCTACCGTCACCTGGGACTTACCATCCGGTCTGAGCCAGGGGAGCTGTCCGGATTTCCTCACATGGGCCAATCTCTTAGTCAGCCCGTGGGCTAAGTAAATCGGCATCGGCATAAGCGGTGGAGTATCTTTACAGGCATAGCCAAACATAAGCCCCTGATCACCGGCCCCCTGCTCCTTGAAAAGGCCTGTGCCATCGTCAACCCCCACGGCGATGTCCGGAGATTGTTTGTCAATAGTGGAGAGCACAGCGCATGTCTCCCAGTCAAACCCCATGGAGGAGTTCTTGTAACCGATATCTTTGATCGTCTCTCTTACAACCTCTGGCATGTGCACGTACGCTGTGGTGGTGATCTCCCCTGAGATCATTGCCATGCCGGTGGTCACTAAGGTTTCACAGGCCACCCGTGCCTTAGGATCCTGCTCGAAGATCTTATCTAAGATGTTGTCGGATATCTGATCTGCAACCTTATCGGGATGCCCTTCGGTTACTGACTCTGAGGTAAATAGAAAGTTTAAGGGTTTCATGAAAATCTCCTTTTTTAGATGGTTATTTTAGTCTTAATTCTTTTGAAGCAAGCAATTATCTATCAATCTGGTCTTTCCCACCCTGACTGCCAAGGCAAGCAGGTTTTTGTCACCGAGCATTTCAACATTGTCTAATGTTACGGGATCACAGATGGCGATATAGTCGATCGCTGTAAACGGATGGCTTAGGATCAGCGATTGAACCGCATCCCTTATAACTTTTGCCCCTCTCTCTCCTCCCTGGAATAACCCTTCTGCAAGATCGATTGACTTTTTGAGGGACAGGGCGGACTTTCTCTCTTCAGGCCATAGATAGTTGTTCCGGGAGCTCATGGCCAGCCCGTCGGGTTCTCTGACAGTAGGAACGCCTAAGATCTTAATGTCCATGTTGAGATCCATGACCATTCGGCTTATAACCGCCAACTGCTGGTAGTCTTTTTGGCCGAAAACCGCCATATGTGGCCTTGTAATATTGAACAACTTGGCAACCACTGTGGTAACCCCATCAAAGTGACCGGGTCTCGAGAGACCGCAGAGGTGTTGAGGGAGGTCTTCTACCTGCACCTTAGTCT
>Ga0307424_1000469_pt1 | contig 21338 bp, 14 predicted proteins | sample SalMarWE160320MG_FD_202157 | JGI IMG/M metagenome (GOLD analysis project Ga0307424, IMG submission 202157) | Salt marsh sediment microbial communities from the Plum Island Ecosystem LTER, Massachusetts, United States - WE1603-20 | ecosystem: Environmental > Aquatic > Marine > Intertidal zone >... | reverse complement strand
GGGCGTTCCGGAGGCGGTACCCAATCTTCATTTATCGCGGCATTCGATGAGCGCATCCTGGCCGCAGCCCCGGAATGCTACATAACCAGCTTTCAGCGTCTGTTGGAGTCTATCGGTCCACAGGATGCTGAACAAAATTTTTACCACGAAATTGCCAGTGGCATCGATCATGCGGATCTTCTGGAAGTGAGAGCCCCGAAACCAGCCATGCAGATCACTACGACACGGGACTTCTTCAGTATTCAGGGCGCTATGGAAACAGCAGCAGAAATTGAGAGCGCTTATCAGGCCTTCAGTAAAAAAGAAAATTTTCAGAGGATTGAAGATGATGAAAGCCATGCGTCGACGAAAGCAAACAGGGAGAGACTATATGCCTTTTTCCAGAAATACCTGGATCTGCCGGGCAATCCGGGGGAAGAAGACATCAGTTATCTGAGCCGGGAAGAATTGAAAATAACTGAGACCGGGCAGGTAATGACCGCTATGCAGGGAGAGACGGTTTTCAGCCTGAACCTGAAAGAGGCACAAAAAAAACTGAACCGTTTGGCAGACCAGCGGAATAATTCTGGATGGAAACCGTCTGATGTCATTCCCATTGCCTTGCAGTTAAGCGGTTACCGGACGCCCGCACCAGCGCCCAGGGCAGTCTTTACCGGCCGTTACCGCCGCGATAACTATCTGATTGAAAAATATTTTATAGAAGAGGACAACGCTTACCCGCTGCCGTTCCTGTTGTTTAAACCAGAAAATGGCGGACCTTTTCCCGTTATCCTCTATTTACATGATGAAGATAAAGCAAAAGAAGCCGGGCCGGGGGGCGAAATTGAGTGGTATGTCAAAAAAGGATATATGGTTATTGCCCCTGATCTTCCCGGACGAGGGGAGATCGGACCGGAACGCTTCCGGGGAGATTCCTATAATTTTGGCGCCAGCGGCCGTGCTTCCTTCAATACCTGGTTTTTATCCATACACATTGCCAGAAGTCTGTCAGGGATCCAGACAGGAGATCTTTTACACCTGGTAAACTATGTGAAATCCCGTACCGATGTGAAAAAAAATCAAATAGCCGGGATTGCCAGAGGTGAGATCTGTCCGGTTTTAACTCACGCGGCTGCTTTTGATCAATCAATTACAAAGATCGCCCTGTTTAACCCCCTCGTCTCCTTCAATGCGCTGGTTCTGAATAAATATTATCTACCAAAATTTATGATTGCCGCGGTGCCTGGTATGCTGCCTGCCTATGATATAACAGACTTGTATGCCGCACTGGTGCCAAGAAAAATATTGCTCGTCAATGTAGTTAATCAGATCAATAAATTTATATCCGAGAGTGATCTTCAAAAGATTTATAAACCCGTTTATGACGTTTATCAATCAAAAAATGCCGGGGATCACTTTATTCATCGCGACATGGAATTTTATCACACGCTAGATGATATTATGACGGACTGGTTGAAAGCAGAGTAGATCTGAAACATTGGCAAGGGAGAGTCATTCATGTCGTCATTAAACGGAATCCGCCTGTATCTGTTAATCTTTTTACCGCTGATTGTTTCAGTGCTAAGTATAAATACCCTCTTTGCACAGCAGGAGGACTTGTTAGTCCTGGACAACTGGATAAAATTTCGTGATCATGACAATGCGCTGTACCATCATCTTTCAGAGCAGGCAAAAAAATATCTGGATAAACGCCTGTTGGAAATAAAGAGCATATCAACAAGTGACGAATGGAAAGAAAGGCAAAGCCAAATTCGTGAAACGTTATTGCAAGTTGTCGGACCATTTCCACCAAAGACACGGCTGCATGCGATTATTGTTGATACCATCATAAAAGAGGGATTTAAGGTTGAAAAAATAGTATTTGAGTCCAGACCACATTTTTATGTTACCGCCTGCTTATACCTGCCTGAAAAGATTGAAAAAAAACGTCCGGCCATTATTTATTGCAGTGGCCATAGTGATATCGGTTTCCGTAACGGACCCTACCAGCTGGTCATTTTAAATCTTGTTAAAAAGGGATTTATTGTCTTTGCCTTTGATCCGGTCGGACAGGGAGAAAGAATACAGCATTATGATGTTGATTTTGCTGAATCTAAGATAGGTTTGCCGACCGTTGAGCATTCCTATCCGGGGGCCCAGTGCTTCCTTACAGGCAGTTCTCTGGCGAATTATATAATCTGGGATGGGATTCGGGCTGTTGATTATTTGCTTAGCCGGGAGGAGGTAGACATTGAGCGTATCGGCATAACCGGCAGATCGGGCGGTGGGACTCAAGCCGCTTATATCGCCGCTTTTGATAAAAGAATCCTTGCTGTTGCTCCGGAATGCTATACCACCAGTTTTGAACGGTTGTTGGAATCCATGGGTCCATGCGATGCAGAACAGAATTTTTATCACGGCATAGCCAGTGGTATCGATTTTGCGGATTTATATGAAGTCAGGGCGCCATTTCCGACACTGATTATTACCACAACCAGAGATATTTTTAGTATACAGGGTGCACGGGAAACAACAATGGAAATAAAAAAAATGTATAGGAGTTTTGGGAAGGAAAAAAACATCCGGCAGATCGAGGACGACGATATTCATGCCAGTACCGTCAATAACCGTGAAAAGACCTATGCTTTTTTTCAGAAATTCCTGAATTTGCCAGGCAGCCCGGATGAGGAAAAGGTGTCTTATTTAACCCGCGAGGAACTGCAAATTACCTCTACAGGACAGGTATGTACATCGTTGGGCAGTGAGACGGTTTTTAACCTTAATGCCGAATTTGCAAATAGACAGATCAAAAATTCAGTTGCAAAAGAAAAAAATATCTTGTTGCATATACAAACCACCCGACAAATTGCCGGAGACATTTCAGGTTACCAGGTTCCTGAAAAAGGATCAAATCCTGTATTTACCGGACGTCTGAAACGTGATGGTTACAGTATTGAAAAATATTTTATTCAAGGTGAGGGTAAGTATGTCATCCCCTATTTACTTTTCAAGCCTGTCGGAGAAGGTCCATTTCCGGTCATTATTTATTTACATCCAGGCGATAAAGGGACTGAAGCACATCCGGGAGGAGAGATTGAATGGTTTGTGAGAAAGGGATGGATGGTTGTTGCGCCGGATCTCCTTGGACAGGGGGAGGCGGGTCCCGGGAGTTATAAAGGTGATGCCTATGATTTTAAACCGGGTAGGGTGTCTTATAATTTATGGTTTTTAGCTATCCAGATTAAAAGAAGCCTGACCGGGATCCAGGCCGGGGATGTTAATCGTCTCATTGATTGTATAAAAAATCGCCAGGATGTTAATACGCATCAAATTTCTGCGCTTGCCAAAGGTGAAAAATGTCCGGTTATTACTCATGCGGCTGTGTTCAATCCGGACATTAATAAGATCGTCCTGTTCGAGCCATTGGCTACTTTTCGAATGCTGGTGACGCATCAATATTATAAGCCCCGTTTTATACCTTCCTCGGTCGCTGGTTCGATCGGGCAATATGATCTTCCTGATCTTTATGCGGCTCTGGCACCAAGGCCGCTATTACTGATAAACGTGGTTGATCAAATCGGCCAGCGGCTTGGGGAGAAAGATATCGAGACAGATTTCTCAATTGTTTATAAGACATATAGAAAATTAAATATGCCGGATAGATTTAAAATACGGCAAAAGGAAGCTTATCAAGCATTAGATGATGTGCTGGATGACTGGTTGACAAACTAAGAATGAGAGGCAAGATTAGGTATTGGCAGGTAAATAAAAACGGATCAAACCCGGATGATGATAACGACACGGGATTTTGAACATTTATTTCCTTGATTTATTAAATTTTAACGCATTATTCAATATATTTGAATTGAACAATATACTTACTGTTGACCGGAATCTTTATCTTGTGTAATTATTCGATGATTGGAATGTAGATATGAATTTTTTTTTCTTCTCTTTTTTCTTATCTCTTATCATTCTTTACACTGGGTGTAACACTGCTGGAAATGCAAAAACTGATCTGGAAAAAAGACTGGAGTCCCTGCATGATCCCGCATCAAAATATGTCCTGACAGCCGCTCACCGGGCATTGCATACAAAATTTCCGGAAAATTCACTGGCGGCTGTCCGTCATTCGATTGAGGCCGGAATCGATATGATAGAGATAGATGTCCGCCGGACGGCAGATGGCGTGCTGGTATTAATGCACGATGCTTCTGTAGAGCGGATGACCAACGGAAAAGGCAAGATAAGAGATCTGACTTTTAATGAAATAAAAAATTTACACCTGAAAAATACCCCTGAGGATCAACAAATTCACCCGGTTCCTACCCTGCGGGAGGTATTGACACTGATAAAAAATAAAATTCTTGTAGATATTGACATAAAAGCTGCACCGGTAAACGAACTGGTGGAAATGGTCGGGCGGACAGGAACGTCAGATCAGGTTCTTTTTTTTCAACATCACAATGTTACTCATGATAGTATTCTGGCTATTGATCAGAATCTGATGGTTGTTCCACGCGCGGAAACAGCCATCCAGGTCCGGGATTTCATCAGTCATTATCAGCCTGTTACAATACAAATTCCGCCGGAAATTGCCGGTCCGGCGCTTATCAGTGAGATGCAGAAATCTGGTTGTAATGCCTGGATCAATGCGCTTGGTGATGCAGATGATCTGGCTGAAACTGGTAAGATTGAAGATGCGTTTTCCCCTCTCGTTGAAATGGGGGCAACCGTTATCCAAAGTGACCGTCCGGATTTGCTGCTCCAGTATCTGCGGCAGATCGACCGGCATTGGTGATAGTAAGGTTAAAGGGAAAAGAAAACTCGGGCAGAAACATTTTTCCCGACTCCGCTATACTCGTTGGGGATTGGAATTGGATCAGCGAGAAAAATATAAATAACATTACTTTTTAGAGAATCCGATATGTACTTTATACGCATATTTTTTTTGTGCATCCTTTTAGTTCCATCAGTATCATGGATGTTCTCCGGTTGTAATGAGATACGCTCCACGCCGAAAAATATCATTTTCTTTATCAGTGATGGATGCGGATATAACCAGGTTAATGCGACCAGTCTTTATCAGTATGGAGAGACAGGCCGTCAGATCTACGAACAGTTCCCGGTACGTCTGGCGATGAGTACTTATTCAACCAATGCAGGCGGCTACGATCCCGATTCCGCCTGGACTTCCTTTGAGTATGTTCTGCGAAAACCGACGGATTCCGCTGCCTCGGCGACGGCAATGGCTACCGGTTTTAAGTCCCATAACAAGGCTATTGGTGTTGACACGTTACAAAGACCGGTAAAAAATGCTGTTGAATATTTTGAATCAATGGGAAAGTCAACGGGGGTCATTACATCGGTTCCCTGGACCCATGCCACGCCGGCCTGCTTTGTTGCTCATGGTGAGGATCGGGGAGGTCTGGAAAATATTGCCAGTCAAATGGTACTGCAAAGCGGGGTGGATGTGATCATGGGGGCAAACCATCCGTTCTATGATGATGACGGAAAAAAGTTAGCAGAGCCTGATTATGATGAAATCGGTGGCAAGGCCATATGGGATACGTTGCTTTCAGGCAAAGCCGGCGGCGATGCTGATGGAGATGGTATTGCCGATCCCTGGCATCTTATCCAGGACCGCAATGAATTTAAACAGATGAGAAGCGGTCCGGCACCAAAACGTGTGATCGGTATTGCGAAAATTCACAGTACATTGCAGGTCGCCAGAGATATAAAAGCAGCACGCAACCTGCCCTATTCCGTTCCTTTTGTGGAAACTGTACCCACACTGACAGAAATGGCACTGGCCGCGATCAACATCCTTGACGAAAATGATAATGGCTTTTTTCTGATGATAGAAGGCGGGGCAATTGACTGGGCAGCGCACTATAATCATCTGGGAAGAATGGTGGAGGAGGAAATTGAATTCAATAAAACAATTGAAGCGGTCTGCGCCTGGATAGAATCTAACAGCAGTTGGGAGGAGACTCTTGTCATTGTCACGGGTGACCATGAAACAGGCTACCTGACCGGCCCTGGCGCAAATCCGCAAGAGGAAAAGGGCAGCCTCTCCCGGGAAGATATCTGGCCGCTTCTGGAAAACAACGGAAAAGGCAAACTGCCTGGTGCAGAGTGGCACACGCACGGGCATACGAATTCGCTGATACCCTTTTACAGCAAGGGGATTAGCAGTGATATTTTTCTTGAATATGCGGATAGAAATGATCCGGTTAGAGGAAAATATCTGGATAATACGGCGATTGGAAAAGTTTTGCTTTCATTTTAGTATCAATAACCCTGTACAGATATATAATGAGCAGTATAATCTGAGATATTTTACTGGTTCCCACGTATAACCCGGGAACCAGTAAATGAGGTACAAAGAAGAAAGATCGTCATTCTGGACCGAGAGTGTCAGCAAACCTGAACAGAGCTAACAGCGAGGTGTATATATGAGAAAAATTATTATTCTGATAATATGTATTCTTTTGTTTTCCCTCCAGTTACCGGCACAGGAAATGCCAATCAAATGGATCGATTTTCCTTCCCAAGAATTTGAGGTCAATGGGCTTCCCTTTTGGGAGGAGAACAGTCCCGATCTCTTCCGCCTGCCAAAATCAATTAAAGACGGGGTACGCAAATCGGTTTGGAATCTGGCTCAATCGCCTTCCGGCGGCCGTATCCGCCTGCGCACAGATTGTACAGCATTGCATATCCGTCTTGTCTACCCCCACAAAGGGAACATGACAAACATGCATGTTTTCGGGCAATGCGGCGTCGATCTGTATGTTGATAATACCTATGTCAGAACGGCGGCACCTCGCGACAGCACGTATCTGGATTTCACCTATTTTGAAAACCGTCCGGCACAAATGCGCAATCTGACGCTATACCTGCCGCTGTATATTCCCGTAAAAATTTTGGCCATTGGTGTAAATGAAGAGGCAAAATTTGAAAAACCGTTACCTTTTGTAATTGAAAAACCAGTTGTCTATTACGGTTCATCAATCACACAGGGCGGTTGTGCCAGCCACCCTGGTATGAGTTACCAGGCCATAGTGAGCCGTAACCTGAATGTTGACTTTGTCAATCAGGGTTACTCCGGCAACGGGATGGGAGAGCCGGAAATGGCTGCTGCCATTGCCAGTATGGAAGCTGCCTGCTATGTGCTGGATTTTGGCGTGAATCTGCCTGATGCTGACAGTCTGAACAAGGTGTATGGCCCCTTCCTGGATATTCTACGCGCCGGGCGGCCCGATACACCCATCATTGCCGTTACTCCTATTTATAATGCCCATGAGTTCTGGGGAGCAAACAAAGCTACCTATATGCGTGATGTTGTTCGTCATGAAGTATTTCGTTTGCGTCAGGCAGGTGATGAAAATATTCTGCTGGTTGAAGGTTTCGAGCTGCTTGGGCCTCAGTATGCCGATGGATTTGTAGATGGTGTGCATCCCAATGACCTGGGATTTCAGGCAATGGCGGAAGGTTTACAACCCTATCTGTCAAGAATCCTGAATCTTTCTGGAAGGAATTACAAACTAAAAAGATAATTATATCAGAGAAATTGAACATTGGTAAAATACTTATTTTATATTGTTGACTTTTTGCCTTCATTGTGATAGTTGTGTTAAAGGATATAAGTATTTATAAGGAGAATATAATGAGAATTCTGTTATTACTGGTTTTCATTCCGTCATTTTTATTTAATGCCTGTTCGCCCGGTAAAGATAAAACACCGCTAAAACCGGCAAAGAACGGCGGTATTTATGTTATCGCCCACCGGGGGGCTCATCAGGGCATCCCGGAAAACAGTCTTCCTGCTTATAAAAAAGCCATCGATCTTGGCGTGGATTTTATCGAGGTGGATATCAGGACCAGCAAAGACGGTAAATTTGTCAGTATTCATAACAGCAAAATTGATTCGTATGTGCAGGGCGATTCAGGCGCAGTGGAGGATTTTACCTTGGCCGAATTGAGAGCACTGGATATCGGTAAACGGATCGGTCCCGAATGGGAAGGTACGCGTATTCCCACTTTTGAAGAAATTCTTGATCTCTGCAAGGGCAGGTGCGGTATTTATCTCGATCTCAAAAATGCCCCGGTTGAACCGTTGATAAAATTGATCAGGGCGCGCGGAATGGAGAGGCAGGTGCTCTGGTATGCAGATATGAATGAACTGCAGGATGTTAAAGAAATTTGTCCGGATTGTGTCATTATGCCCGATCCCGGCCCTGAGAAAAATCTTCCTGTCCTGATAAATTCACTAAGACCGAAGGTGATAGCAGCCGTGTGGAAGTACTTTTCGCAGAGTTTTGTCTCAACCTGTCATGATGAGGGCGCGATCGTTATCGTTGACGAGGGTGGCAAAGAGTCATGGCAGGAAGCTCTGTCCTGGGATACCGATGGCATTCAGACGGATTATCCCGAGGACTTGATTGCCCTGTTAAAAACAAGGGTGAAGAAATAAAGGTAGATAGCGACGAAATTCCGTGGGGATTGCTCTTTGGGTGCAAAAAAATTTTCTGAACTCAGCCATTAGCAAGAAATAAAATTGATGACAAAATTTAAAATTTACCGTGAAATTCTAATTATTTTTTCCGTGTTTTTATTCTCCTGTCCTCTCAACGTCCAGGCCTTTGTACCGGCTGAACCTGTCACCATCGGAAATCTGCGCTGTGAATCCCGGGTAAATCCGCTCGGTGTTGATATTTTAATGCCACGACTCAGCTGGAATCTTCAGTCCGGGCAGCGTGGACAGTTTCAAACCGCTTATCAAATTCTGGTTGCCTCCAGCAAGGCAAAACTCGATCAAAATGTCGGGGATCTCTGGGACAGCGGCCGGATGAATTCGGCACAGACTTCCCAGATATCATATATTGGGAAACCACTCCGAAGTGATCAGTTCTATTATTGGAAAGTACGAATCTGGGATAAAGATAAGTCGATATCCGGTTGGAGCCGCGACGCCTTCTGGTCCACAGGCTTACTCAAAGAAAGTGACTGGCAGGCAGAGTGGATCGGTCTTGACCAGGCGGTTTCTGATGATGACCCGGATGGCATCCACCGCCGTCTCTCAGCCCGGATGCTCAGAACGGATTTTGCGGTAACAAAAAAAATTAAAAAGGCGACGGCATTTATCAGCGGTCTGGGATTATTTGAATTATATCTGAACGGTACAAAAATTGGGGACCAGGTTTTGGCCCCGGCTTTAGCTGAGTATGATAAGCACAGCTTTTATATGACCTTTGATGTGACTGAGCATCTTCGCAGCGGTGAGAACGGGATAGGGGTCATCCTTGGTAACGGCCGGTATTTTGCCCCCCGTAGCGGGGATCCGACACCCACCCGCACCTATGGTTTTCCTAAACTGCTTATGCAGCTGAATATTCATTTTAAAGATGGAACATCAGCTGTGGTCAGCAGTGATGCGAGTTGGAAAATTAGTGCCGATGGGCCGATCAGGGCAAATAATGAGTATGACGGAGAAACCTATGATGCTCGAATGGAAATTGATAACTGGTCACAGCCCGGTTTTGATGATTCTGCCTGGCGGCCCGTGGAAATAGTTAAAAAACCTGGGGATAAACTCGTTGCTCAATCGAATGAGCCGATCAAAATCATGCGTACGATTAAACCGGTTGCGGTTTCAGAACCGGACTCCGGGGTATTTATTTTCGATATGGGGCAGAATATGGTGGGTTGGGTACAGCTGACGGTCAAAGGAAAACGCGGTACAAAAGTCTCTATGAAATTTTCGGAAACACTCAGCGAAAACGGACAACTCTATCTGGAGAATATCCGCAGTGCCCGCGCAAATGACATTTATATATTAAGAGGAAAAGGCAAAGAAATCTGGGAACCACGTTTTACCTATCACGGATTTCGCTATGTTGAGCTGCGGGGCTTTCCCGGAAAACCTGATTTGTCAACGATTAAAGGTCAGGTCGTCTATGATGCGGTACAGAAGAGCGGAAATTTCAAAACATCAAATAACATAATCAATCAGGTGTACAGAAATGCCGTCTGGGGCATTAGGGGTAATTATCGCAGCATACCCACCGACTGTCCGCAGCGTGATGAACGCCAGGGATGGTTAGGTGACCGCTCGGTTGAATCGAAAGGGGAGAGTTTTGTCTTCGATATATCCGGACTTTACAACAAATGGCTGGAAGATATCCGCGATGCCCAACGCGACAACGGAAGTATTCCCGATGTGGCGCCTTCATACTGGCCTGTTTTTACGGATAATACAACCTGGCCTGGTTCCTACATCATTATTCCGGCTATGCTCTATGAACAGTATGGTGATCTGCAGGTGATAAAGACGCATTACCCGGCGATGAAAAAATGGATCAGCCATATGCGCCAGTTCCTCGTTGACGGGATCATGACGCGTGATACTTATGGGGACTGGTGTGTGCCACCAGAAGATTTGAAAATGATTCATACAAATGACCCTGCGAAAACAACGAACGGAGAGCTGATTGGTACCGCCTATTTTTATTATGAGCTGACCCTGATGTCGCGTTTCGCCGGGCTTCTAAATAAGACGGAAGAGTCAACGGAATTCCGGGATCTTGCAAAGCAGTTGAAGTATGCATTCAACAGGAAATTTTTAAATACAAATCCAGTTGCGTACAATAATAATTCACAGACCGCCAATATTCTTCCTCTTGCTTTCGGTCTTGTACCTGATCAGTACCGACAGCAGATTGTCGATAATCTTGTGCTGAAAATCATGGGTGAAAGTGAGGGGCATGTAGGTACCGGACTGATCGGTTGTCAGTGGCTGATGCGGGTTTTGAATGATAATGGACGACCCGACGTCGCCTATACCCTGGCCACGCAGACCAGCTATCCAAGCTGGGGGTATATGGTTAATCAGGGAGCAACAACGATCTGGGAGTTGTGGAACGGCGACAAGGGCGATCCTGGTATGAATTCTCATAATCATGTGATGCTGCTGGGAGATTTACTTGTCTGGTTTTATGAAAATCTTGCCGGGATAAAAGCAGATCCGGAAAAACCTGCTTTTAGTCATATGATTATGCGCCCGGAGGTTTTTGAAGATCTTCACTTCGTGGAATCTTCTTTCCAATCTGTCAATGGGCTGGTAAGGAGTGATTGGAAATATGAGGGGAAAAAGTTCAGCTGGCAAATCTCAATTCCTGTGAATACAACAGCGACCGTATATATCCCTGCAGAAAATGAGACAGATGTACGGGAAGGCGGCCAGCCAGCTGAAAAGTCAGAAGGGGTTAGATTTCTTGGCATGGAAGATAAGCGGGCTGTGTATGCTCTGCTATCGGGAACTTATCATTTCCTGTCCCAGATGCCACCCTTCAAAACGTTTATACCATTTGTCCGTGCTCCGCAGATCAGCCCGCAGGATACCATTGTGACCATCGGCCATGATTTACTGATTCATCTCAAATGCAAAACTCCTGGGGCGGTAATTTACTACCGGACTGACGGCCGGCAAGCAGATTCCACATCTCCTGTTTATAACGGGCCTGTTCTTGTTTCAAAAAGCAGCGTTTTCAGAACCAGAGCCTTTAAGAAAGGCTATCATCCAAGTGTCGTTAAATCAGTCTTTTATGATTTTATCGACCCTGAAAAAAACGGTCTCACCTGGCAGTTATACAGAGGCGTTTATTCTACACTGCCGGATTTTAACAAACTGAAACCGGAAAAGAGCGGCCGGGCAGAACGGATCACTCTGGCAGGGCTGGATCTCCCCGATCAGGAATTTGCGCTGATATTTACCGGTCAAATTGAGATCATTACGGAGGGAGAATATATCTTTTATACCAGTTCCAATGATGGCAGCCGTCTTTATATAGATGATGCTTTGATTGTGGATAATGATGGCGAACATGGTGCAAAGGAGAAAAGTGGTAATCTCCGGCTAAGCCCGGGCAGGCACCGGATAACAGTATCCTATTTTCAAAGCGGTGGAAGCAAATTTCTTGCTGCCTATTACCAGGGCCCGGATTTTGAACGGAATATCATACCTGGTTCTGTCTTATATTTTAATGCAGAGCAATGAGGGAAACCGTAAATTAGGTTTCTGCATAGAAGCTTTGGAGGATACAGGTAGAGATAACGATATATTATAGATAAAGAGTTGAATCCAACATGTCTGCTTGTCAAAAAAAAGGGGATAATGATGAATTGGTCGAAAAGAAAGGTGATTTATATCCTGTTCGTTCCCACTTTAATTTTAACACTCATGTCAGGTTGTAAAAAAATGGATTGGTCAAAGTACACTATTGTTCCCAGGCCCCTGGAAATCGATGGGAAGAACGGACAATTCACGGTTAACAGTAATACCCGTATAATTATTGAAAAGGGTAATAAAGCACTCCGACCGGTCGCTGACTATCTGTCGAACCGGTTTAAGCAGGTCAGCGGTTTTGATTTACGGATCTCAGAGGAAAAACCTGAAGCACCTGAAAATAACACTATCTTGCTAACCTCTGACGGGATGAATGATGACCTTGGTCCGGAAGGATATAAGCTGGTCTGTAATCCGGTATCTGTTGAATTAAGGGGAAAACCCGCCGGTGTTTTTTATGCGGTACAGACACTTTTCCAGCTTTTACCTCCTGAAATATATTCGCCGGAAAAATCAGCAGATCAGATTGATTGGCGTATACCGGCTGTTTCAATTGTCGACAAACCCCGATTTCAATGGCGGGGCATGCATCTTGATGTGGGCCGCCATCTTTTTCCGGTTGAGTTTATCAAGCGTTATCTAGACTATCTGGCTATGCACAAATTCAATGTCTTCCACTGGCATTTAACGGATGACCAGGGATGGCGGATAGAAATAAAAAAATATCCCCGATTGACTACCGTTGGTGCCTGGCGCGACAGCACTCTGGTCGGACATTCCGGACAGGAACCACAAAAATTTGATGGCATCCGTTATGGTGGCTTCTATACCCAGGAGGAGATCCGTGATATCGTTCAATATGCATCGGAAAGGTTTATCACCGTGGTTCCGGAAATTGAAATGCCGGGTCACTCCGTAGCGGCTTTGACCGCTTATCCAAATCTCTCCTGCACAGGCGGCCCCTTCAAGGTAAGACAGGTCTGGGGTATCGCAGAAGATATTTACTGTGCCGGAAATGAACAGGTATTTCAGTTTTTAGAAGACGTACTCAGTGAAGTACTTACCCTTTTTCCCTCAAAATACATCCATATCGGAGGTGATGAGGCACCGAAAGATCGCTGGGAACAATGTGCCAAATGCCAGAAACGGATTGCGGATGAGCATCTTGCTGATGAACATGCTTTGCAGAGCTATTTTATCAGACGCATCGAGTCGTTTCTGAACTCCAGGGGACGTCAGATAATCGGTTGGGATGAAATCCTGGAAGGCGGCCTGGCGCCTAATGCGGCGGTGATGTCCTGGCGGGGTACCGAAGGGGGGATTGCGGCGGCAAGAGAAAAACATTTTGTGGTGATGAGCCCTACGAATTATTGTTATTTTGATTATTACCAATCTGATCCCGACCTGGAACCTTTGGCGATCGGCGGTTTTCTTCCCCTTGAGAAAGTATATGAATTCGAACCCGTGCCCGATTCGCTCACGGCGGATGAAAGCGGTTATATCCTAGGGGCACAGGGAAATGTATGGACAGAGTATATGAAAACTCCTGAAGATGTGGAATATATGGCCATCCCCAGAATGTGCGCGTTAGCCGAAGTGGTGTGGTCAGCTGAAAAAAACCGTAATCTTGATGATTTTCTGCGCCGGATGGCCATGCATTATAACCGCTTGGATGCCACCGATGCCGATTATTACTGGCCGGCGCTCAGCGGTTTTGCAAGCAAAAATGTGTTTATTGATCAGACTGAAGTGGAAATTAAAAACCAGCGGATAGGTTCAAAGGTCCACTATACCCTGGATGGCAGCGAACCGCTGCAAACGTCTCCCCTGTACACCGGACCTTTGCACTTTAACGAAACGACCAGTCTGGCGGTTCGGGAGTTTATGCCGGATGGGAAAGCCAGTCGTATTTATAATGCGATGTTCATTAAAAAAGAACCCATGGAACCCCTGGCGGCGCCGGAAAATTCTTCTGGTATCCAATATCAGTTCTATCCTCTTAACGAACCGGTTCAGTCAACCAAAGCGTTGGCAGACCTGGACAGTTTCTCAACCGGAAAAAGCTCTGTGATCGCTTTTCCGGAAATTGAACTGCCGGAATATTTTGGTTTGAAATTTTCCGGTTATATCAAGGTGCCGGCAACCGGTATTTATACATTTTATACGGAATCCAATGATGGCAGTTGTCTGTATATTGGCCAGGAACTGGTGGTTGATAATGACGGTTCGCATGGCGCCGTAGAAAGATCAGGTCAAACCGCATTAAAAAAGGGATTGTATCCTATCCTCGTGACCTATTTACAAGAAGGCGGGGCAAAGATGCTGAAAGTATCGGTAAAAGGTCCCGGCCTTGACAAAATAGAAATACCGGAAGAGATGTACTATTAGATTTCAACCTGATAGAATGCTGATGGAACGCGGATGATTCGCATCACGAGATAGGTACCCGGTTCAATCGAACTTGAAATCACTAAATTATCCTGATTTCAAAGAAAAATCATTTATTTTCAGGTTCAGATGGTTCCGGGATTAAAGTTGAGATCGGATAATAAAGGTGATATCGATCTGAAATCTGAGAATTTTTGTGTCCTTTTGCGCCATGCCGGCGCTTTTACATCTGACTTCTAATAAAAAAATGAGGGAAAATATGTCTAAATCCGGTGCAATGCTATTTGTTGCCCTGATACTGGGGTTGGGATGGGCGATACGCGGTCATTTTGGACATGAATGGGGTGCTTCCTGGGCAGGAGGTATGGCTGCGCTGGCCGTACTCACGACTGTAAAACGGAAGGATTGGTCACTTCGCTTGCCGGTACTAACTGCACTGGGGGCAATTGGATGGGCGGTTGGAGGCATGATGAGCTATGGACTGCTTGTCGGTTATTGCCGGGGAAACGAATTTGGTAATGTGCTGTACGGTTACACGATGCTTGCGGTTGTTGGGGGATTATACGGCTTTATCGGTGGTGGTCTGTTTGGCTTGGGGCTGGAGTCGACAGAAGAGAAAAAACCCAAATGGGCCTCCCTGCTTACCGAAATGGTAGCCGGGGCATGGATCGTCTGGGGTTTCATCATTTATCAACTGGAATGGTTGATGACCCCACCTCGTTCCGAATTGTGGGCAGCCTGTCTGGGTGCTGCGGCAGCGCTGGCCTGGCATCTCCACCGTGAAGGATATCTGCGGGCACTGCGTGTGGCCATTTATGCTATGATCGGTGCCGGTTTTGGATTTGCCTTTGGTAATTTTATACAAACGATGGGAACAATCAGTGGGATAAGCTATAACTGGTGGAATGTAATGGAATTTACTCTGGGATTCTGCGGTGGATTGGGATTGACCTATGCGGTCGTTAGCAGAGACTGGCCGGAAACTGTCAAACCCTCAAAAACCGCTAACTGGCTGGCTGTCCTGTTTGTGCTGCTGGCTATACCACTGACGAATCTGATCAATGCGTTCCATCACGAGCGAATGCTGAATCTGGCAAAGAATCTGGGCGTACTTAATCCGGAGACTTTTGCCTCGAATCAGCCGTTGATCGGATTTGTTCTACTTGTGGTATTATGCATTGCTGCCTGTATAGTATGGATGCGTGCACAAAAGGGAGAAATGGATTTTATTCATGTACTTACACCACTTGCACTTTTTATCTATACCGGCTATTATATGGTTTATGGTTTCCTTGTAAAAGGATTTTTCTATCGGAGCCTGAGTATCGGTGATTCTGATGATCTGTATTTACCAATTCTGCTGACTGCGTTGGTTATTTGGTTCATTAGCCGGAAAAAAGAACTAAAATTACCATTGTCCGCTGCCCGGAAAGAATCCGCCAAATACTGGGTTTTATTTGTTTCAGTACTGATTTTGGTATTGATTATTATTACATTCATTTCTATCAATTCCCATGCGGGTATAGTGGGTTTTCAGGAGCGTTTTAAATAACGTTTGTAATGCTGGTAATATTTCAAATTTGAACCTTTCATCCCGTAGGGTTGATTCAACTAATGCAAGAGGAGGTGTAGAATGTTCCGATTAAACAAATCACAAGGACAAATGATTCTGGTGGCCGGTTTCTTATCACTTGTATTTTTTTCCGCCTGTGGTGATGGCGGACAGAAGACAATGAAGGAGACAAATCAGCCAAATATATTAACTGAATCCGAAATGACGGATGGATGGATCCTGCTCTTTGACGGTCAGTCCTTTAAAGGCTGGCATGGTTTGGGAAGAGAAGAGTTCCCATCCCAACTCTGGACAATTGAAGATGGGTCGATAAAAAGAGTCTCTAAATCAGAACTACCGCCAGTGCAGGAGGGTCAGCCAAGTCCGGGTGGAGATATCATTACCGATCAGACCTGGCAGGATTTCGAACTGGCATTTGAATGGAAAATTTCAAGCGGTAGCAATAGCGGTGTCAAATATAATGTTTCGGAAGAATTATCGACGTCACGTGGTTCAGGTCATTCTGCGCTTGGCTGGGAATACCAGGTTCTGGATGATGCCAATCACGAGGGTGACCTAAACGGAAATCAGCTATCAGGAGCCTTATATGATATGTTTGCACCGGTTGTCAATATCGTCAAACCTGCAGGCGAGTGGAATACAGCAAAAATAGCTTTTATAGGAAATCATGGCGAACATTGGCTGAATGGTGAAAAAGTTGTTGAGTACGATATGGATACACCGAGATTTGACAAAGCATTCGCCGCCAGCAAATTTGCCAAGATACCAGGTTTTCGCGAGAAGAAAAACGGACATATCGTCTTACAGGATCACGGCGGTGCGGTCTGGTACCGTAATATTAAGATTAAGCCCGTTGTCAGCGAACAATAAGCAATCGTTTAACCCACCCCCTTTTCTAAGGGGAAATAAATTTTTGCTCACCCGGAGAGCAAATTACGGTTGTACATTAAAATAACCCGATCTGCAATACTTTCCATTCCACAGGGAGGTGAGAGGAAACTAATGAGAGGCCGGGGGATTAGCGCAAAAATAGGAAAAATTGTGAACTTTGAAAGGAATCTGTACCAAAACACAGGAGTATAAAATGACCATTAAAAAACTTTGTCTTTTAAGTACCCTATTGTTTTTATTTTTGCTTGGCTGTCAGGAAAAGCAAAGCGGCTTGAGAGTGGACGTGATTCCTGACCAGGCAGAAGAAAAAGTGAACGTGATGGTAGAAGGCCGGCTGTTTACTTCCTATTGGTATACGGATAAAATTTCAAATATGAAAAAACCGGTACTGTATCCGATTATTTCTGCAGACGGCGAGACCATTACCCGGGGATTTCCACTCCAACCCCGCGCCGGTGAACGGATTGACCATCCGCATCACATCGGCTGCTGGTTCAATTACGGGGATGTAAACGGCATTGATTTCTGGGGATATTCCGATGCAACCCCGGCAGAACAGCGCGAAAAGATGGGTGTTATCAGACACCGGGAAATAAAGAAAGCGGAAAGCGGGGCGCCGGGTATACTGGAAGTGACCATGGACTGGCTTAAAGCGGACAACAGCATACTTTTAAAAGAATCAACCCGCTTTTTATTTTTCGCGGAACCGAACAGCCGCACTATCGACCGCATAACCACACTCACCGCCCAGCAAGATACAGTGACTTTTAATGATACAAAAGAAGGGATGTATGCCATCCGGGTCAATCGTGCCCTCGAACACCCCAGTGATCAACCGGTTCTGCTAAGCGATGCCCATGGGCAAAAAACGGAGGTGCCGGTGCTTGACAATACCGGCGTAACAGGTGAATATCTTAGCAGCGAGGGTGTGAAGGGATTGGATACCTGGGGCACGCGTGCAAAATGGATGGAATTGTCAGGGGAAATTAGTGGTAAAAAAGAAGCGGTTGTCATCCTGGATCATCCATCGAACCCCGGTTATCCGGCTTACTGGCATTCGCGTGGTTACGGTCTTTTTTCTGTGAACCCACTGGGAGTACGTACTTTCACAAAGGGTAAAAAGGCAATGGATCTGACCCTGAAACCGGGGGAATCAGTTACTTTTAAATACCGGATCGTCGTAAAATCAGGTCCGGCAACGAGCGAAGAAATTGAAAAATGGTCTAAGGCTTTCGCCAGTGAATGAACAAATTATAAAACAGCTAGTTTCTCTTTAACAACTATTGGAGGTCTTGAATGAGAAAAACAAAATTTTATATAGGGCTCATCTTTACTGGAATGCTGATGCTGTCATGTTCTGCCAATGAACAGTCCGGTCAGGCATTACGTGTTGAGGTTAAAGACAATAAAGACAAACAGGCAGTTGACGTTTTGGTTGATGGAAAACTTTTTACCGCTTATCTGTACACCGACCAGATTGCCGCACTGAAAAAAACGACACTGTATCCGATTAAAACAGCCCGGGGCAATGATATCACCCGTGGTTTTCCGTTGGAAAAAAGGGCCGGAGAACGTGTGGACCATCCACACCATATTGGCATGTGGCTGAATTATGGGGATGTGGATGGACTTGATTTCTGGAATAATTCAGATGCCATTCCTGAAGAACGCCGTGATCAAATGGGCGTGATACGTAATGATGAAATAAAGAAGACCGAAAGCGGTAATGGCAGTGGTACACTGGTGGCAACCATGAACTGGTTACGGCCGGATGGTACAGCTTTATTGAAAGAAGAAGCCACATTTCATTTCTATGCCCAAAAGGATATCCGCATCATTGACCGGTTCTCGACATTGACAGCACTTGCTGAACCTGTCTCCTTTAAAGATAATAAAGAAGGGATGTTTGCTATACGCGTTACCAGAGCATTGGAACATCCTTCTGATGAGCCGATCGTTCTCAGTGATGCCCACGGCAAAAAGACTGATGTCCCGGTAATGGATAACAGCGGTGTGACCGGTCATTATTTAAGCAGTACTGGTGTTGAAGGAATGGATGTATGGGGAACAAGGGCAAAATGGGTGGCCCTGAACGGAGAAGTGAACGGTGAGAAAGTAGCTGTCGTTATTTTTGATCATCCGGACAATGTAGGTTATCCGACTTACTGGCATGCACGGGGATATGGCCTGTTTTCAGCCAATCCGCTCGGACAGGCCATCTTCAGCGATGGAAAGGAAGTCCTGAATTTTGCGCTTAAACCAGAACAATCGGTTACATTCAAATACCGCACTATAATCTTTTCAGGAGAAACCTCAAAAGAAAAAATAGAAAAAGCCTATGCTGAATTTCTTAAAGAGGTTAAATAAAAAAGGAGTAACGTCATGCATCGTTTTGGTTTTTTTATACTATTTGCGCTGATGATTCATTTCAGCTATGCCGGCAACCGTTTGAACGCCCGCTGGGAAACATTATTTGACGGAAAAACGCTTGAAGGATGGGAACAGAAAGGCGGGACAGCTGACTATACGGTGGAGGATGGCATGATAGTAGGCACTTCTGCGCTAAATACACCGAATAGTTTTTTATGTACGAAAACAACCTATGAGAATTTTATACTCGAACTCGAATTTATGGTTGATGAGCGGATGAATTCAGGCGTTCAAATCCGCAGTCATAGTATCGAATCCTATAAAGAAGGCCGGGTTCATGGTCTGCAGGTCGAAATCGATCCCTCGGAGCGTGCATGGACAGCCGGGATATATGATGAAGGTAGACGGGGCTGGCTGTATGATTTGCGTTTCAATGAAGCGGCGCGAAGTGCTTTCAGGCATAATGAATGGAATAAAATTCATGTTGAAGCCATCGGCTCATCGGTCCGTACCTGGCTCAATGGCGTGCCGGCAGCCAATCTGATCGATGATGCAACACCGGACGGTTTTATAGCCCTGCAGGTCCATGGCAGTAAAACTGCCGGTTTAAAGGTTAAATGGAGAGATATCCGTATTATTGATTTGGGTACGACTGCAGAATTCCCGCCGATAATAGAAGGGAAAGCACTGCCAGAAGACGATTAATCGGGCAATAAACATAAAACTATCTTTGCGATCAGTTAATTGGGAAAAGAAATGTCAGAACATTTATTTGCCGGCCTGGATGTCTCAACTCAGAGTTGTAAGCTTGTTGTTATCGACAGGAAAATGGGTGAAATCGTTTTTGTCACTTCGGTAAATTATGATTCTGATTTGCCACAATATGGAACGAAAAATGGAACGATACAGGGACTCCATACCGGTGTCTCCGAATCCGATCCCCTGATGTGGATTGAAGCCCTTCATATGGTTATCAGAAGGCTGAAAAATTCCGATATCGACGTTCAGACTGTTCGTTGCATCTCTGTCTCGGGTCAACAGCACGGATTGGTATCTCTCGATGCGGAAGGAAATCTGACACGACAACGCAGTAAATTATGGAATGATTTCGATACGCTTGAGGAATGCAACCTGCTCACCGAAGCGGTGGGGGGCATTGATCAGATGGTTAAAGAAGTCGGTAATTCCCAGCGAACTGGTTATACGGCAGCGAAGATATTTCATATGGTCAGGAATGAAAGAGACGCTTATCACCGTACCGCCACCTTTTTTCTTGTTCACAACTATATCAACTGGTATCTGACCGGAGGAAAGGATGGCGGTGTTAGGATCATGGAACCCGGTGACAGCTCCGGTCTGGCACTCTGGAATCCGGCAAGCGGCCAGTGGTCGGAAAAAGTTATGAATGCCATTGATCCGGGTTTGAAGAATAAAATGCCTCCGATCCAGCCTTCAGATAAAAGTATTGGAAAGATCAGCAAGGCCCTGGTGGAAGAATATGGTTTTTCTACGGATTGTAAAATAGACGCCGGTTCGGGGGACAATATGTATGGTGCAGTGGGCACCGGTAACACCGAGCCCGGAATTGTAACCATCAGTCTGGGAACAAGCGGCACCGCCTATACGATCATGGAAGAGCCCTATATCGATCCGACAGGTGAAATTTCCGCTTTTTGCAACAGTACCGGTCAATATCTGCCTCTGCTTTGTGTCTCCAATCTTGCAAATGGTTATGATGAGGTACTCAGACTGTTCAATCTCTCTCATGATGATTTTGTGACTATCATTAAACAGACCCGTCCCGGAAATAACGGAAGGCTGCTGATCCCCTGGTTTATTGGCGAACGAACACCGGACCTGCCACTGGCAGCGCCTGTCTGTGTCGGTTTTCAGCTGGCGGATTTTAGTGCTGAAATACTCAGCCGTGCTGTTTTAGAGGGTCATATTCTCAGTTTCTATGATGGTTTTACACGAATGGAAATGAATCCTTCGGAAATACGGCTGACCGGC
>Ga0307424_1000466_pt1 | contig 21410 bp, 19 predicted proteins | sample SalMarWE160320MG_FD_202157 | JGI IMG/M metagenome (GOLD analysis project Ga0307424, IMG submission 202157) | Salt marsh sediment microbial communities from the Plum Island Ecosystem LTER, Massachusetts, United States - WE1603-20 | ecosystem: Environmental > Aquatic > Marine > Intertidal zone >... | reverse complement strand
GGAGCCGCGGTGGGCGGTCCCGCAGCGCGGCACCTTTCGCCGGCTCGCCGATCTTGCCGACCAGAACGCGCGCCACGCGCTCGAGGGCTTCCGCATCGAGGCCCTGGAAACCGAAGAACGTGCCGATGACCCGGTGTATGCGCTCGGACGGGATCTCGGACTGACAGTCGTGCCCCGGAGCCTCGTCTGCGTGGACATCTCCACGAACCAGGGTCGCGACACCGTCGGGAGCCTGGTGTGGTTCGAGGCCGGGCGCCCCAAGAAGAGCGAGTACCGTAAGTTCAAGATCCGCGGAGCCGAGCCGGCGCAGCCGGGCGAGTCCCCCAAGCCCGATGACTACGCGGCGCTGCACGAGATGGTGACGCGCTACCTCCGGCGACGCGTGACCGAGGAGAAGGAGCTGCCCGACCTCATGGTCATCGATGGCGGCCGCGGCCAGCTGTCCGCAGCGGAAGCGGCGGTCCGCGAGGTGGGCGTGACCCGGCTGTCGTTGGCGAGCCTCGCCAAGCGGGACGAGGAGGTCTTCCTGCCGGGCCGGCGCGATCCCATTCGGTTGTCGCGGCGCAGCCCATCACTCCGTCTGTTGCAACGCTCGCGCGACGAAGCCCACCGGTTTGCCATCACGTACAATCGCAAGCGGCGAAGCGCGCGCACGATCACGTCCGAACTGCTTACCATTCCCGGGATCGGCCCCGCGCGGCGACGCGCGCTGCTGGAACGGTTCGGCAGCCTTGCCGGCGTGCGGTTGGCGAACGTCGACGAGATCGCCGCGGTCCCGGGATTCTCCACCACGTTGGCTGAACGACTCCTTCAGAACCTCCGAGAGCCATGACCTTCGACTGGACGCTGACCTGTTCCGTGTGCCCGGCCACCGCGACGCCCGACGGCCTTCCGACCGTCTGCCCCGAGTGCGGCGAGCCGTGGCTGGTGCGCTACGACCGTGCCCCCGACCCCGGCCTGCGGGCGGACCTTGGCCGACGACCCGCCACCATGTGGCGGTACCGCGAGTGGTTGCCGTTGCTGCCCGACGAGGAGCCCGTCTCCCTCGGGGAGGGGATGACCCCGCTCGTGCGGGTTGCTGGCGTCGAGCGCGCGCTCGGCCTGGCGGCCGTGTGGATCAAGGACGAGGCCCAGAATCCCACGGGGTCGTTCAAGGCCCGGGGCATGGCGGCGGCCGTCACGCGAGCGGTCGGCGCCGGGGCGCGTCGTTTCACCGTGCCGACGGCCGGAAACGCGGGCGTCGCCCTCAGCGCGTACGGCGCGCGCGCGGGCGCCGAGCTGCGCGTGTATGCCCCCCGGGCGACGCCGGCGCGCCTGCTCGAGCAGGTCAGCGTGCATGGTGGCGATCTCCACGTGGTCGACGGTCACATCGGCGATTGCGGCCGCGCGTCGCGCGCCTGGGCCGCGGAGAGTGGCGCATTCGACGTCTCGACACTCCGCGAACCCTACCGCATCGAGGGCAAGAAGACCCTCGGCCTCGAGATCGCCGAGCAGTTCAACTGGGAACTGCCCGATGCGATCGTGTACCCCACCGGGGGCGGGACCGGCCTCATCGGCATGTGGAAGGCCTTCGACGAGCTGCGCGCCGCCGGGTGGATTTCCCAAACGGCACGTACCCGCCTGTACAGCGTCCAGTCGTCGGGATGCGCCCCGGTTGTGCGCGCGTTCGAGACGGGCGCGGACACCACCACGCCTTGGGAACAGCCCGAGACGGTGGCCAGCGGGCTCCGCGTGCCGGGGCCCCTCGGCGGCCGACTCGTGCTGCGCGGCCTCCGGGCCACCGGCGGGAGCGCGGTGGCGGTTCCCGACGACGCCTTGGTCGCCTGGGAACACCGCGTTGCGGCTCAAGTGGGCCTGGACATGTGTCCGGAGGGCGGGGCGGCAGTCGCGGCCCTGGAAGCGCTGGTGCGTTCGGGTGCCGTCCAGGCTCATGAACGCGTCGTCGTTTTCAACACGGGAGCCGGTTGGCTTTATCGGTGACGGCTGGCGATATTTCTAAGTTGGATTTGATATGCCAGTCGCCATTCTCGACCCCTCCGCCGGCATCTCCGGAGACATGCTGCTGGGAGCGCTGGTGGACGCCGGCGCTCCGCAGACGTGGCTTGAAGGGCTGCCGGCGCGACTCGGCATCGCGGACGCGCGAGTCACCGTGTCACGGGTCACGCGCGCGGCGATCTCCGCAACGAACGTTCGGGTTCTCGTGGGAAACGGACATCCGGACGACGCGCACCTGCACCTCGACGCCCATGGGCACGCGCACGGCCATCACGTCGCAGATCTCGTGGCCCGCGTGCAGTCCGCCCCGCTGTCTGACTGGGTACGCGTGCGGGCGGTACGGGCGATCGAGCTGCTGGCGGAGGCCGAAGCGCGCGTGCATGGAACGACAGCGGCCGAGGTGCACCTGCACGAGGTCGGCGCCATCGACGCGGTCATCGACATCATCGGCGCGATCGAGGGGTTCGAGCAGTTGGGCGTGAAGGATGTGTACCATTTTCCTGTGGCGCTCGGGTCGGGCTGGGTGCAGGCGGCCCACGGCACGTTGCCGGTGCCCGCGCCCGCCACCGCGCTGTTGCTCGAGGGCCAGGAAGTCGCGCACGGCGGACCGGTCACGGGGGAAGCAACGACCCCGACGGGCGCCGCGCTGCTGCGAGCGCTGTCGCAGGGACCGCCGCCGGCGTACTGGCGCCTGGTACGCTCGGGCTGGGGCGCGGGGAGTCGTGACCCGGCAAACTATCCGAACGCGCTGCGCATCCTGCTGGCGGAGCCAGCGGCCGAGGCGGGTGTGCTCGAGGTGATCGCGACGGATGTCGACGACCTGAGTCCCGAATACGTCGAGCCGGTACGCGCGGCCGTACGGGCCGCGGGGGCCGTGGACTGTTTCACGTGGGCGGTCCAGGGAAAGAAAGGCCGGATGGCCGTTCGCTTCGAAGCGCTCGCGCCCGCCGATTGCGCGGACGCGGTCGCGCACGCACTCTTGCGCCACAGCACGACCGCTGGCGTGCGCCGGGCGCGCACGTCGCGGATGACGCTGCCGCGCGGGAAGTTCACGCTGGAGCTATCCAGCGGGGATCGGGTACAAATCAAGGTATGGCGCGGTCCCGACGGGCCGCGCTGGAAGGCGGAGTTCGACGATGTCGCCGCGGCGGCTGAGCGCCTCGGCAAACCCGCATGGGAGGTGGCGCGCGAGGCGGAAGTACGCGCAGCGGCCCTCATGCAGGACCACATGGCAAACGGGTTGCTTAACCAGGAGCATCCATGAAACTCGGAGTGTTCGCAGCAGGCGTGATGATCGGCATGACGGTGGTCCCCGTCCCGGCCGCAGCTCAGCGGGGACGGCGCGGCTTCGCCCAGCCGACATGCGACGTCAACAGAAGCCACTATCTGATCAACAGCGGGGCGATGTACCTGCAGACCGCGGCGCGGGGCCGGCCCGATGAGGCGCCTCGCCACCTGAATGATGCCCAGCGGGTTCTGCTTGAAGCCATCACGCAGAAAGGGCAGGACCAGAACGGCTCGGCGTGGTATTTCCTCGGCCGGTACTACGAGGCAATGCGGGATCTGCCCGGCGCCGATTCGGCGTTTACGCGCGCGGCGCGCTTGCTTCCGGACTGCGCCCAGGATATCCGGGATCACCGCCGGCGCCTCTGGGTCCCGCTCCTGAACGCCGGCGTCAACAAGGTCAGCGACGGCGACGATCCCGGGGCAATCACGGACTTCCAACTCGCCAACTCCGTCTACCGTTCGGAACCCCCCGCCTTCTACTACCTGGGCCAGATCTACGCCAGGATGCAGGAGCGGGATTCGGCGGTGAAGTACTTCGCCGAGGCACTCAAGCTCTCGCAGGACAGCCTCAACGCGGAGAATGAGCAGTATCAAGAGATTCGCAACACGTCCGCGTTCAACATCGCGCGCCTCTACCACATCGCGAAGATGTACGACTCGGCGGCGGCCTGGTACCGCCGGTTCCGAGCTGACAACCCCACGGATCCGCAGGCCCTGACCGGGCTCGCGACGGTGTTGCAGGAGGCGGGACAGGGCGACGAAGCGATGCTGATGTACGACAGCGTGCTCATGATGGCGGACAAGATGCCCACCCGGGAGCTCTTTTCGGCCGGGGTCGCAATGTTCCGCGCCAACCGCTTCCAGCGCGCCGCGCAACTGTTCGAGCAAGGGCTGAAGCAGAACCCGTACTACCGCGATGCGTTGTTCAACCTGGCGAACACGTACTTGGCACAGGCAAACCATATCGAGCCGGACAAGGCGGGGAGCGACTCGGCCAAGGCGCGGATGGAGGGCGAACAGCGCGAGTTGAGCCGCAAGATGCGGCCGCTTCTCGACCGTCTGCTCGCGGCTGACCCGGCCAGTTACGCCTCGCTCACCCTGCTCCTCGCGTCGTACCGGCTCGACGGACTGCAAGACTCGGCCCTCGCCGTGGCCGAGCGCCGGAACGCGCTGCCCTTTGACGTGACAGTCAGCACGTTCCAGCCGACCGGTAGTGGATTCGACGTGCGCGGGATCATCGCCAACCGGAAATCGGAAGCCACCACCGTCCCCCCGCTGACGTTCGAGTTCTTGGACGAGAGCGGAAAAGTGGTGACGTCGATGACGACCGATCAGCAGACGCTCGACCCGGACGGGGTCGTCCCCTTCGCGCTCACCCCGGTGGGGGAGGGCATCGCGGCGTGGCGCTACACGGTCGGGTCCTAGCGTATTCGATCGCTTGACACTCGGGGCGGAGTCATGACATACTCCGCCCCGTCCGCGGGCGTAATTCAGTTGGTAGAATGCCAGCTTCCCAAGCTGGACGTCGCCGGTTCGAGTCCGGTCGCCCGCTCTCGCGAATCGTCCGGCGCAGGTCACGGAGGCCGGGAACCCCTCGGGGCTTCCGGCCTCCTTCCGCTCTCCCACGAGGGCCGCGCCCGCCCAGCGGGTGCCTGGTGGTTGACGCCACCGGGCATGCGCTCGATCTTGGGCTAGCCGTCCAATCCCGCAACGTTGGAGGCGCTATGGCACGCCGCGCATTCACCGTCCTCGCGGTTGGCGTCGGGCTGCTCGCTCCGGCACCCGCCCTCAGCCAAGCCGGCTGGGTTCCACACCAGCCGCCCTGCGAGCTGAGCACTGGTCACTACCTGATCAAGGGCGCGATGGTCGACCTCAAGTTCGCGACGGAGTCCTCGTTCGAGGACGCGCGTGGCGAGCGAGTCCAGGACGCCATCCGGAACCTGCTCGAGGCCATTCTCGAGAAGGGACAGGCGGACAACCCCGCCTCGTGGTACTACCTCGGTCGCGCCTACGCCATTCGCAAGGACCTCGCCGGTGCCGACTCCGCGTTCGCGCGCGCGCGCGCTCTCGCCCCGGGCTGCGCGGACGACGTGGCCAAGCACGAGCGCCGGCTGGCGTCGTTCGGACTCAATGACGCCCTGCGAGCGTGGGGAACCGACGTCCGGGATTCCGCGTTCATGTTCTTTCACCAGGCGCAGGCGCTCGACTCCGCGAACGCGGAGATCCCGTTGTACATGAGCATCATGTTCGCGAGTACCAACGAGCCGGATTCCGCAGAGCGGTATCTCGAGTTCGGTATCGCGGCGACCCAGAACGATACTACCCACACTACCCGGCTCAAGCAGGCGGAGATGGAAACGGCGAGGGCCTTCGAAACCCGCGCGTATGCGACCGTCCCCGCCATCCAGACCGCGAGCCAGACCCGGCTGCTTCGGGACTCCACCGCGGCACGGATAGAGGCGGATTCCGCGCTGCTGAACAAGATCGTCACCCAAGTCGCGGACATTCGCGCCGGGGGACAGCGATTGAATCCGTCGGCGCTTGCCGCGTTTCAACGTGATTCGACAACGCTTGAAACACGACTCGCCACGTCGCGGCGGGCAGTCGATTCGCTTCGCCAACGCGCCGCGACGGACAGCGCCGCCGTCGCGACCGCGGTCGCCCCGGTGATCCGCGCCTATCGCCGGTATGTCGAGCACTACCCGGAGGACGCGGACGCGGCGATCCAGCTGGTCCGGCTGTACGCCGCCGACGGCGACCGCCCCGCCCTGGACGAGTTGGTCGGACGCGTGGCGGCGTCGCCGCATCCGTCCGGGTCGAAGCTGACCCAGGCCGGCCTGAGTCTCTACAACGACGGCCTGGTGGTCTCCGCCGCCCGCCTGCTCGAGGCTGCCCTGCAGCGGGATCCCAACGACCACGCCGCGCTCGGGATCATCACGCACGTGTACTACACGCAGGGCCGGGCGGATACGCTGATGGTGATCGCGCAGCGGCGCTTGTCCCTGGAACCTCTGGATCCCGCCGCGGCACGGGCCATGGCCTACGTGTGGGACCTCCGCGGGAACAAGGACTCCACCAACCGATGGATCGCGGTGGCGGACACGGGGCTGGCATGGAACGTCCGCGTCCTGCAATTCTCCCCGGGGGATCAGTCCACCTCGCTCAACGGTACCGTCACCAATGTGGTCGGCCGACCGCTTCCCGCGATGCAGTTGGTGTTCGAGTTCCTGGACGCGGATGGCGCGGTCGCTTTCAGCAGCACCGTGCCCATTCCGGCCCTGGACCCCAAGGGCCGGGAACCGATAGCGATTCGCATCGAGCAATCCGGCGCGCTGTCATGGCGCTACCGCCGGTTGTGAGCGCGCCCGCACCCGTTCCACACCCTCCCCCAGGCGGTCGTCGCCTCGGGTAGCTGGCGCGCACCGGAAGCTCGCGATACGTTTCGTCCCGTTTGCGACTGCCGGCGACGGGACGGCGGACGCAACTGGACGTCGCGGGGCCCGTCGCCCGTTTACGGAACCACTGAGGCCCCGGCGCTCGCGCTGGGGCTTCGTGCTCGTGGCCCCTCGGTTGCCGGGGAAGGAATCCACACGCATGGTGCGGGTACAATCCGTGGCGCCGGACAGCGTCGCCGCCGAGCTGGGCATCGGGCCAGGCACCGACTTGCTCTCCATCGACGGCCGTGCCCTCGACGACTTCCTCGACTGGGAGTTTCTCTCGGCGGAGGAGGCCTTCGTCCTCAGCGCCCGCCTGCCGGACGGGCAGGATATCGAGTTCGACATCGAGCGCCCGGACGACGTTCCCATGGGGATCGCGCTGGAGCCTCCCAACATCCGACGATGCGCCAATCGGTGCGATTTCTGTTTCGTCGATGGGCTTCCCGCTGGTCTCCGTGAAAACCTCTACATCCGGGACGACGACTACCGCCTGTCCTTTCGCTTCGGCAACTTCGCCACGCTCACGAATCTGAAGCCGAAGGACACCGCTCGCATCCTCGAATACCGGCTGTCCCCGCTCTACGTCTCCGTCCACGTGACCGACTCCGTCCTCCGACGGCGGTATCTCCGGAATCCCCGCGCGCCCGACGTGATGGAACAGCTGCGGGCGCTCGGAGCCGGCGGGATCCGCTTCCACACACAGATCGTGCTCCAGCCCGGGGTGAACGATGGCCCGGTGCTGGAACGCAGCCTCGCGGACCTCCATGGGTTCGGAGACGTTGTCCTCTCGGTTTCGGTCGTCCCGGTCGGGCTCACGAGCTTCAGTAAGGTCCACCTCGTCCGGGAACCCGGCAGGGATGAATGCCGGGCGGCCATCGACGTGGTTCACGCGGTCGCCGAGCGATGCCTCGCGGAACGCGGGCACCGCTGGGTCCACGGGGCGGACGAGCTCTACCTGGTCGCCGACCTGCCGCTGCCGCCCGCCGAATGGTACGGGGATTTCGAGCAGGCCGAGAACGGCGTCGGGAGCGTGCGGCATCTCCAGCAACAGATCGCGAGTTACGGCGACACGCTCTCGTCGCTCGCCGGCCGGTCGATCGCGGTCCTTACAGGCACGGCGATGGGGAGACTGCTTCCCACGGTGATCGCGGACTTGGCCCGCCAAACCGCTGGTCACTTCGAGGTCATCCCCCTGGAGAACGAACTCTTCGGGCCATCGGTCACCACCGCGGCCCTCGTGCCGGGGCGGGCCTTTCAACGGGCCTTGCAGGAACGCCCGTCCGTTTCCCTGGCCCTGTTGCCGGCGGAGGCCGTCAACGACGATGGCCGGTTCATGGACGATCTCTCCGCGGAGGATCTCGCCGCCTCGGTCTCGTGCGAGATCCGGCTCTCCTACGATTTTGGCGACGTGCTACAGTCGCCAGCCCTCCAGTGAGACGCCTGACCATCGCGCTGATCGGGCGGCCCAACGTCGGGAAATCGACGTTGTTCAACCGTATCGCGGGCGGCCGACGGGCGATCACGCACGACCAACCGGGTATCACGCGGGACCGTCAGTTCGCCCCCGCAGCGTGGAACGGACGGGAGTTCTGGCTCGTGGATACGGGGGGGTGGACCAGCGCGAGCGATGATCCGCTGAGCAGCGCCGTCCGCCGACAGGTGGAAATCGCAATCGCGGAAGCGGACGTCGTGCTCCTGGTGGTGGATGCCCGGGAAGGAGTACATCCGGCCGACTTGGACGTGGCCAGCCAGCTGCGGGCCCACCGGGACCGCGTCCTCGTGGTCGCCAACAAGATCGACGACCCCCTCACCGAGCCCTTCGCGCATGTGGTCTTTCACGAGCTCGGTCTTGGGGATCCCTGTCCAGTGTCGGCGGGTACGGGACGGGGCACCGGTGACCTGTTGGATCGGGCCGTCAGCCTGCTTCCGGACGTCTCCGAGCGCGCGGAGGACGAGACCGTCATCGAGGTCGCGGTCGTGGGGCGCCCCAACGTGGGAAAATCCAGCGTGGTGAACCGACTGCTCGGGGAGGAGCGAATCGTAGTGGCTCCGGAGTCCGGCACGACCAGGGACGCGATCGACTCCCCCTTGCGGCACCGCGGAATGACGCTCAACTTCATTGATACAGCCGGTTTACGAAAGCGAACGAAAGTAAAGGATGAGGTCGAGTTCTATTCCTCGCTTCGCACGGAGCGGGCGCTCGAGCGAGCGGACGTTTGCGTGTTGGTGGTGGACGCCGCGGACGGACTCCACGTCCAGGACCTTCGCGTCGCCTCCAGAACCTGGGAGCGAGGTGCGGGCCTCATCGTGGCGGTCAACAAGTGGGACCTGGTTCCGGAGAAGGACTCGAACACGGCCGAACGGGGCCGCGCGGTGGTGGTGGAGCGCGCACCGTTTCTGGGCGCCGCTCCGTTCGTCTACATGTCGGCACTCACCGGACAACGCGTGCGCCAGGTGCTCGACGTCATCGTCGAGGTCGCCACGGAGCGGCGCCGTCGCGTGCCGACCGCTGAGGTGAATCGCGTGCTCGAAGCACTCGTACAGCGCCAGCAACCGCCACAGCGGGGCGGGGGACAGGAGGTCAAGATCCTGTTTGGCTCCCAGATCGGCACGGCACCGCCGACGTTCGCGATCGTGACGAGCGCCCCGGACGCCATTGCGGAGGCGTACCAGCGCTTCCTCGTCAACGGCTTCCGGGCTGCGTGGGGCTTCACCGGGGTCCCAATCCGACTCCGGCTGCGGCGGCGAAAGGGACGACGGTGAGTCTCCCCCTCGCGCTGGCTATCGCTTACGTAGTGGGAGCCATCCCGATGAGTTGGCTGGTGGCCCGACTCGCGGCCGGCGTGGACTTGCGACGCGTGGGGAGCGGGAATCTCGGGGCCACCAATTTGTACCGGACGCTGGGGTGGCGCTACGCCATTCCCGCGGGCCTGTTCGACATCGCCAAAGGCGCCGTCCCCACCATCATGCTTCCCGGACGCGTCGGCACGGCGGCATGGCTCCCACTCGCGGTCGGCGGAGCGGCCGTGGTGGGCCATGTCTTCTCGGTGTTCGTGAGGTTCCGGGGTGGCAAGGGCGTCGCGACCGCGGCAGGGGTCGTGCTCGCCTTGGCCCCCATTCCGCTCCTCGCGAGCTTCCTGGCCTGGGTGGTGATCCTGAAGGCGACGGGATATGTCTCGCTCGCCTCCATGGTTGGCGCCGTCGTGTTCCCGATTGGCGCCGCCATCGCCGGCACCACGAATCCGTACGTCGTTCCGGTTGGGGCGGCCCTGGCGGTCTTCATCGTGTTTACGCACCGGGCGAACATCGGTCGGTTGCTCGCGGGGACCGAGAACCGGTTCGGCCGGCGAGCGGAGTTGTAGCGTGCATGTCGCCGTGATCGGAGCCGGGAGCTGGGGGACCACGCTCGCCAACCTGTTGGCCGGGAATGGTCACGCCGTCACGCTGTGGGCTCGCGAGCCCGAGGTGGTGGCGTCGGTTGAGGAGCGGCACGTCAACGCGCTGTTCCTCCCCGAGTGTCCGCTCGATCCGGGAGTCCGCGCGACCAGCGAGCTCGAGGCGGCGCTTTCGGCGGCCGAGTTGGTCGTGTCCGCGATGCCGTCGCACGCCGTGCGCGGGCTGGCCCGAGCCATCAAGTCGGGACTGGGACCACGCGCACCGCTCGTCGTGAGCGTTTCGAAAGGTCTCGAGCCCGGAACGGACGACCTGTTGTCTGAAGTATTGGGGGAGGAACTCCCGGACTGCTCCGTCACGGCGCTGTCCGGACCGAGCTTCGCGCGCGAAGTGTACGACCAACACCCGACGGCGCTGGTCGCCGCCTCCGCGAACGCCGACGCGGCCGAGGCGACCCAGCAACTGTTCTCGAATTCACGGTTCCGCGTGTACACCTCGCAGGATGTGGTGGGTGTGCAGCTGGGCGGCGCCCTCAAGAACGTGATCGCCCTCGCGGCCGGCATTCTCACGGGGCTCGGTCTCGGCTCCAATACCCAAGCCGCGTTGATCACGCGGGGGCTTGCGGAGATCAGTCGCCTGGGGGCCACGATGGGGGCGGACGCCCTCACGTTCGCGGGCCTTGCCGGAATGGGCGACCTCGTGCTCACGGCGACCGGCTCCCTGAGCCGCAACCGGTCCCTCGGCGTCGAGCTTGCGCGAGGGCGGAAGCTCCAGGATATCCTCGCCGAACGGCGCACGGTGGCGGAGGGCGTCCAGACGGCCCGAACCGCCGTCGACCTCGGCAACCGGCACGGCGTGGAACTGCCGATTGCCCGAGAAGTGACGCGGGTCCTATTTGAGGACAAGCCGCCGCAGCAAGCTATCCAGGACCTCATGGAACGGACCCTGAAAGCGGAGCAGTGGCGGTGACCGTATCGCGCCCCTTACAGGAGTTCTTCGCCATCGGCGACGTGTGCCAGATGACGGACCTCAAGCCCCACGTTCTCCGCTACTGGGAGAGTCAGTTCCGGTTCCTCAATCCCGCCAAGAACCGGTCGGGGAACCGTGTGTACCAACGACGGGAGATCGAGCTGATCATGCTCGTCAAACACCTCCTCTATACGGAGAAGTACACGATCGAGGGCGCCCGGCAGCGGATCGACGAATACCGCCGGACGGGACAGCTCAAGACGGAAGCCCGGATCGCCCTCCAGCACGAGACCGTTCAGAACCTCCGGTCCGAGCTGCGCAGCGTCCTCGACGTGCTCGACGAAACGAAGCCCCTTGCGGCTACTGATCAGTAACGACGACGGCATCCTCGCGGTTGGCATTGGCGTCCTCGCGGACGTGTGTCGCGCGGTCGGCGACGTCGCGGTGGTCGCGCCGGATCGCGAGCAGAGCGGGGCAAGTCACTCGCTTACTCTGCAGCGCCCCCTGCGACCTGTCCGACGGAATGACGGTAGCCATCAGGTGGATGGGACCCCCACCGACTGCGTGCTGCTGGCGCTGGGCGCCCTCCTCGACGCCAATCCCGATTTCGTCTTCTCGGGCATCAATCACGGCCCCAACATGGGCGAGGACGTCTTGTACTCGGGCACCGTCGCGGCGGCGATGGAGGGCCTTGCCGTCGGAATTCCGGGTATCGCCATCTCGTTTGCCGGACCGGAAATCGAGCTGCTGCACTCGCACCGCCCGTGGCTCGAACGCCTCGTCCGACGCATCGTCGCCGTGCAGGACTTCCCAGCCGACACGCTGCTGAACATCAACCTGCCGCCCATTGCGGGCGACGAGATCCGGGGCATTCGGGTGACCACGTTGGGGAACCGGGTGTTTGCCGGGTCGATCCTCCGCACCGCCGACCCGTGGGGGCGCGAGGTGTATTGGATTGGCGGTGGGCAGATCTCGTGGTCCGGCAGGGAGGATTCAGACTTTCGCGCCATCCGGGACGGCTATATCTCCGTGACGCCGCTGCACGTAGACTTGACCAACTACGCGCTACTGGAGACGGTGGGAGCATGGCAGCTCGGAACGTAGGAGATTCCTTCGGAGGGTTCCGTTCCAGGTTGGTCGAGGAGCTCCGGGGGAAGGGGATCGAAGATCTCGCCGTCCTGCACGCGTTCGCGGAAGTGCCCCGCCATCTGTTCGTACCGGCCGCGCTGACGAATCGAGCCTACGAAGACACATCGCTGCCAATCGGCTGGGGGCAGACCATCTCACAACCCTCGACCCAGGCGGCCTACCTGACGGCGTTAGCGCTCACCGGGCGCGAGCGCGTGCTGGAAGTCGGGACTGGATCCGGCTATCAGGCGGCCCTCCTCGCACACCTCGTGGACCACGTGGTCACGGTCGAGCGCATCGGTGAGTTGGTGCAATCCGCCAAGCGAGCGCTGGAGGCCGCCGGGGTTCGTAACGTGCTGGTGCTTGCGGGAGACGGAACCCTTGGTTGGCGTCCGCTCGCTCCGTATGACGCGATCGTCGTGGCGGCCGCAAGTGGACCCTCGGTTCCGCCCCCACTCCTCAATCAACTGTGCGAGGGTGGGCGGCTGGTGGCACCGGTCACGCGTGACGGCCGTCAGGTTCTGGTGCGGGTCACCCAGAGGGCAGGGGCCTTCCACGAGGAGGCGCTTGGGCCGGCACAGTTCGTACCCCTCGTGGGACGCCACGGGTCGAATACGGCCCCCGGGAACGGCGCCCGTGACCGCGGGGCTGGGTGATGGGCCCCCTCTCCGAGTGGTTCGCGCAGGCGGTTGACTGGCTGGTCAACACGATCTTCGTGCTTGGGTATCCAGGCATCATCGTCCTGATGGCCCTGGAGTCCTCGTTCTTTCCCTTCCCAAGCGAGGTCGTCTTGCCGCCGGCCGGCTACCTCGCGGCGCAAGGCCGGATGAACCTCTGGGGGGCGTTACTGGCCGGCATCACGGGCAGCGTCTTGGGCGCGGTCGTCAACTATGTGCTCGCGGTCCGCCTCGGACGGCCCCTGCTGCATCGGTACGGGCGCTACCTGCTCATTAAGGAATCAGCCCTCGACCGATCAGAGACGTTCTTCCGGCGTCATGGAGAGATCAGCACGTTCGTCGGGCGGTTGGTGCCCGTGATTCGGCAGTACATCTCGCTGCCCGCCGGGCTGGCCCGCATGCGGTTGGACCGGTTCGCCCTGTACACGACTTTGGGAGCCGGGATCTGGTGCGCCGTTTTGACGGGAATCGGATGGTACCTCGGTCGCCAGAGCCAACGGCTCGGACAGCTCCCGCCGGCGCAGGTTCACCACTACGTCAATCTGGCGCTACTCGTCATGGCCCCGCTGCTCGCCGGTCTGATCCTGATCTACGTCCTCCGGTACCGGCGGCGCCGAGCACAATCATGAGTCAACCGGACCGCGCCACCAAGTGGATCGTGTCCGGAAGGGTGCAGGGAGTTGGCTTCCGTTGGTTCGTGTTTCGGCGGGCGAGAGCGCTGGGACTGGTGGGCTGGGCTCGCAATCTGGCGGATGGGCAGGTCGAGGTTGTGGCGGTCGGACCGACGGACGCAATCGCGGTTCTGGACGGCAATCTCAGGAGCGGTCCGCGGCTGAGCCGCGTGGACCATGTTGAAACAAGCGAGTATCAACATGACATGAGTGACTATAAATCGTTTGAAATAGACTAGTTACACAATTTCCTGAACGTCACTTGTGAACATCTCTCCTGGTGGGAACTGACCGAAACGCTCAGCCTACCGAGTTCTCCCAAACCCGAGTCGCGGATGGGTTTCGTGGCGTCGGACCATCCGCGTGCGTGCGTGGCTTTCGGGTTAGCATGGAGCCGGGTCCGCGGTTACTTTGTGGGCGGCCCCTGTAGCTCAGATGGATAGAGCAGCGGTTTCCTAAACCGTTGGTCGGGTGTTCGAGTCACCCCAGGGGCACGTGATTCGGGAGTCGGAAACGCAAATCTCTGCCACCCAAGAAGATGACCAAGGAAAAGAAAGCACCGCCAGCGCCCGCCGAGGAGCAGGATCGGGCCGAGTTGCTCGTTCGGTGGGCCAAGGCGCACGAGCGGCCGATCTCCATTGCGGCCCTGGTTGTGGCTGTGGCCGCCGGCGGCGTCTGGTTCATGATTTCCGCAAGGCAACGCCGGGAGGCATTCGCCCAGCGCGAGCTGGGCCAAGCGCAATCCGCCGTTGAAGCAGGTAACCTCCCGCTGGGAGCCAGCGACCTCGAGCGCATCGTCTCGAGCTACGGTTCGACCGAGGCTGGCCAGCAAGCCCAACTCCTCCTTGGGCAGGTGCACCTGCAACAAGGACAGGCCGGGCTTGCGGTCACCCAGCTTCAGGACTTCGTGGCCAGCGACCCCAGCGAGGAGTACCGGGCCCAGGCCTACGATCTGCTCGGCGCGGCTCTCGAACAGACCGGGCAATACAAGGCTGCGGGAGACGCATATGAGAACGGTGCGGGCGTCTCACCATATCGGTTCCTTACGGCCAAGCTGCTCCTCGACGCCGGCCGGTCATACACGACGGCTGCGGACACCACGGCGGCCGTGCGGGTGCTTCAGCGGGTCGTGGACGACTTCGCGGACTCGCCAGCGGCAGCCGAGGCACATCTCCGGCTGGGCGAGCTCGGTCGCTTTTCCAGCTAGCGCAGGTCCTCCCATTCGAGCGTCGGATCCGGAAATCAGCGACTGATCGGCACTACACATACTGCGTATAATCAATGTTATGTTAAGTTGAATTCGAACATGGTGTGGGAAACTCCAAACACGATTCCCCGCCGTCATCAGAACTTGTTGTCGAGAAGGAACTTCCGAGTCGCCCCAGCGACACCCATCCACACCAGTCACGCTGCTGATGTCATTACCAACCGAGCACCAGCGCGTTCACCAAACGTCGCACCAGCCTAGAGGCTCGGCCCCAGGCTGGCGCGATAGGCGACCCTTGCCTCACCACCGACGCGCGGCTCGAGGATGGCGCCAGCGGTCCCAAGCTCGCCTGAGACACTGATTCTGGTGCCGGCCCGGGACCGGACGGACCACGGGAGACTGACCACTCCTGAGGCTCCCAGCACGGCTCCGCAGGCCACCGCCCCCGTGGCGCAGGCCAGCGTCTCACCCTCCACGCCGCGCTCGTAGGTACGCATAGACCATCCCGACTCGACCCGTGCCACGAAGCTCACGTTGGCCCCGGCCGGGGCGATGGCTGGATGGAAGCGCAGTTCCCGGCCCCTGGCCATGAGGTCGGGGACCTCCAGATCCCGCACAGGAACCACCAGGTGGGGCACGCCGACTACTGCCAAACCGGCACGGTCCTCGTCTCGGGCCGGAGGGATCTCGGGCCACCACACCGGTGCCACGTTCGGGAGTGCCAGCTCGGCCCGCTCCTCATCCCCGGGCGAGGACGTTCCCCGCACGATCCCCGCCCCCGTCTCAAGTTCCACCCGCCCGCTAGGAGCATCCCCGGCCAGCGCGAGGATGACCGATAGACGGGTGGCACAGAGAGCCCCGTTCCCGCACATGGGAGCCGGCGAGCCGTCCGAGTTGAAGAACGTGAAGGTCACCCGGCCGGGTTGGGAGCCGGGCCCGAGCAGGATCAGGCCGTCCGCACCGACTCCCGTGTGACGCGCGCACACGCGAGCGATCCGTTCGGGCGGCCACGCACTGAGGCTCGTGCTGCGCCCGTCGAGGAACACGAAGTCGTTCCCCGAACCGCTCATCTTGTAGAAGGTCTCGCCGCTCACAGGCGACCCAGAAGGGACTGCATCCGCAACCGCCAGACCACCCAGATGGCTTCCCGCACGATCGCCCCGGACATCTTGGACACCCCATCCGTGCGATCGACAAACACGATCGGGATCTCCGTGATCCGGAAGCCGCGACGGGCCGCCCGGACGCTCATCTCGATCTGGAACGCATACCCGTTCGATTGGGTCGCGTCGAGGTCGATGGCCTCCAGGACTCTCCGTCGAAAGCACTTGAACCCGCCGGTGGCGTCGTGGAGCCGGACCCCGGTCACGACCCGGGCGTAGATGTTCGCGAAGTAGCTCAAGAGAAGCCGGGGCATGGGCCAGTTCACCACGGTCACGCGCCCGCCCAGGTAGCGAGATCCCAGGACCAGGTCGGCGGACTCAGCGGCCGCCAGGAATTGGGGAATGTGCTTCGGATCGTGGGAGAAGTCCGCGTCCATCTCCAGCACGTACTCATAGGCCCGCTCGAGCGCCCACCGGAACCCGACGCGATACGCCGTTCCCAGACCCAGCTTCGAGGGCCGATGAAGCACGTGGACGCGCGGCTCCCGCGTGGCGATCTCGTCCGCCAGGGCTCCCGTCCCGTCCGGCGAGTTGTCATCCACGATCAGGATTTCGAGACGAGGATCCTGTTCGAGAATCTGCGGCAGGATGAGCCGCAGGTTGTTGACCTCGTTGTAGGTCGGCACAATCACCAACGCGGTTTCAGCCACGCCGCCTCCGGAGCGCCGGCGGCACGACCAGGAAGGCGACCACCGCTACCAGCGACAGGAGCGTGAGCGCCCGTCCCAGCTCGTACGGGGCGCTGCGGTATTCGAGGGTGATCTCGCGGGCTCCTGCGGGAACCGGCACCGCCATCTGGGCCACGTTCGCCCGGAGCACCGGGGCGGCAACACCGTCCACCGTGGCGGTCCAGCCCGTGTACCAGTTCTCGGCAATCACGAGGTAGGCGGCGGCGTCCAGTGTCGAATCGAGCACGACCGTCATGCGGCCTGGTTCCCAGGCCGTGACAGTCGCTGTCACGCCGAGCGGCGCCGGGATCGCCTGGAGCGGCGGTGGATTCACCGGCGCATCCGGGGCCAGTAGAACAACGGATCGGGGGGGCAGCCGCGGGTCGAGCACGGCGAGGACGGCGCTCGAGTCATCGAGCTTGAGCGCGGCGGTCGCAAGCCAGGCGTAGGCCGGCGGCGGCGTCCGTTCGAGGACCTCGACCGACGTGCCCGCGGCCGTGGTTACCTGCATCGGCCGGCGTACGAATCCCGGCAGTGAATCCGGCCCGCCGCTTCCCGCGGGGAGCAACACGTATCGAACGGCATACAGGTCCCACAGCTTCTGATTTTGGGGAGAAATAGCGCGTGTGTTCTGAGGAGCAATAGCGAGTACGTTGCGCCACAAGTTCTTCCCCCCCATCAACTCGTCGAACGCGTGCAGCTCCACTCCGTGATAACCGAGGAGTTGCGGGATGTGATAGGCCATGAGCGCCGAACCTGGATACGCACCGAGGCCGAGCACCGCGCCCAGGTCGAGTACGCGGTATGGCAGCGGCACATCTCGCAACTCGCCCGTCAGGGCGTCTCCGGCATAGAGGTCCTCTTTCGGGGGCGGCGACCACGTCCAGAATCCAGCGGCATTCCGCCACAGGTCCGCGCTCACGATCAGCGGGATGCCCAACGCAACCACCACGATTGGTACGCGCCGGCGCTCCCACGCGAGCGCCAGTCCACCCAGGGCCACCAACGCCAGGCCACTCACCGTCGCACCGAACCGGATACTCGCTTGCGCGGCACGCGCCGCCGCGGCCGTCGGGAGTCCGAGCGTCATCTGGACGCCCTGCGCGAGGGACTCTGCCATCGCTCCGGGCACCCCCACAATCGCCAACACCGCGACGGCACCGCCGATCACCGTCCACACGAGACCGCGACGGGATGCCCCGCCCTGCTGCACGCGGTCCACCCCAAACGCGGCCAGCGCTGCCAGGACCAACGCCACCACATAGAGCGCCATCCCCGGCGCCCTCGTCTGCTTCACGAACGGCATTACCGCCCACCAGAGTCGGTAGAAGGGCGTGCCGGCGCCGAGGGTCACGAGCAGGAACAGCAGGCCGATGGCGCCAAGCCACAGGACCATACGCCGTCTCGCCGTGGACATGGCTCCCACGACCGCCAGCGCGACCACCGGAAGCCCGAGGTACTCGGAGTGGAGCTTGAGGCCGTTCGGTCCCCAATACGTCTCGCCCGGCGTCGTGCCAACGAAGTTCGCGAGCACGAACTCCGGCACGTGGACCCACGGGATCGCGTACGAGGTGGACCCGGCAAACCCACCGGCGTACCCCCCGGCACGAGGGGAGTACGGCAGGTACTTGAAGAACGGGACGAACTGAATCATCCCGATCCCGAATCCGAGGACCACCGCGGCTAGTGCCAGACCGAGCGACTGGAGTCGGGGTCTGAGCGGTTCCTCCCGAGGCCGCTCCCCGAACGCCAGGTACAGCGCGAACATGCCCGCGGTGATGAGGAGGTAGTACGTCATCTGCGCCTGCGGGCTCACCATCGCGAGCCCCACGGCGAGTCCGAGGACGCCATACCCCTCGACCCGGCGATCTCGCATCCCCATGACCAACCCGATCAGGGCCAGCGGTAACAGCGCGGTGACGAACAGCTTGCCGTCGTGCCCCGGCTGGACGTACGAGCCGATGACTCCCGACAGCTGATACGCGAACCCGCCGGTGACCGCCCCCGCCCACGAGACCCGAAACTGGCGCAGCAGGAGATACATGAAAAGACCGGCGAGCACGTAGTGCACGATGAACCCGAGGTCCATGGCGATGCCCGTCGGGAGGATCAGGCGCAGCCAGGCCGTCGGGTAGAAGATGTCACCGTGCATCGCGCCGACGAACGGGAGACCCCCGAAGATCTCCGGATTCCACAGGGGAATGTGGCCCGTTCGCTTGAACTCGCTCGCGAGCCAGTCACGGAACGCATAGCCCGTGTGATACTGATCGGAGTACGCCCCGCCGATGAACTTGCCCGTCCACACGGGTAGCGACAGAATCGCGATCCAGAACGAGAGCACGCCTGTCGCCAGGAGGGTCGGGTGCTTCGGCTCGAACGCCGCGGGTGCGGCGCTGGCGGATGGCTCGTGTTTCGTCACAGTGCGGGACCTCGGGTGCACAATCTAATCGGCCCCACCGCTCCGCGGTTCCGCGCCCGCCGCGGGTGCGGTCGGTGGGCCGCCGAGCACCAATCCCAGCAGCGCCGCCAGGGCTTCCATGATCGTGAGCAAGATCCGGGAGGCGATCGTCAGCACGAGGGCGCCGCTCGGGCCAAGACTGGGCGTGAGCATCGGGATGAACACCATTTCACGCGCACCGAGGCCCCCGGGTGAGAAGATCATCGCCAGCCCAACCAGATAGCCGGCGGCAAAGATCCCGGTCGCATGCGGCGCGGTGAGCGTGGAGGCGCCGAGCGTCCCGCGCGCCAGGCACCAGAAGGCGAATCCGTAGCCTGCCCAGGCAGCGATCATCACCGCACTTGCCACCACCACCGATCCGAGCGGGATGGCTCGCAGGTTCTCGCGTCCACTGATGCGCCCGAGGACGGCCATGGCGCGGGGGGAGGCCAGCGCGGCCACGGTGGACACGGCAATGGCCGCCGCCACGACCATGCGGGCAGTCGAGAGCGCTCCAGGAACCGAGCCCGCCGCAACCGCGATGCCCGACCCGACCGCCACCGCCTGCATCGCGATCGCGGCGCCGACGGCCGACCAGCCCGCGACACCCTCTCGCTGCGCGAGCACCGCCAGGCCCGCCACGCTCCACACCTTGCCGGGGAGGTATCGCCCCAGATTGGACACCGTCCAGACCCGGACCGCCCGCCCGAACGGGAGGCGTTCTCCCCATCCGACGACCACGAGCCGCCACGCCGCAATCAACAGGACGTAGGTCCCGAGCACGGTGCCCGCCGCCGCGAGCACCCATCCGACCCGCAACTGTATCGGGAAGTCGAGCGCTCGATACTCGTCCCAATGGCGGGCGATCGCGCGAACCAAGAGCACGCCCACAAGAACCGCGAGCGCGCCCTGCAGGAGCCATAGCAGCCCGCGGCGGTGTCTCATGGGCGCGACGCGGCCTCCAGCGTTTCCTCCAGCTGCGCCGCAACCGCGGCGGGCGCCAGGCGAGCGCGCCACTCGGCGCCGGCGGTCGCGGCGGCGAGGCGAGCCGCGGGATTGCCGCACAGACGCGCAATGGCCTCGGCCAAAGCCGCCGGATCGTCAGGAGGAACGAGCTCGGCACCCGAACCGGGCCGCGCGATATCGAGCACACCGCCACCATCGGTCGCAACCACGATCGGCACTCCCGCCATCAGTGCTTCGGCGGCCGCCAAGCCGAACCCCTCGTTTCGCGCGGGGAACACGAAGACGTCGGCGTTGCCAAGGACGGACGGAATGGCATCGGGGGCCATCGCGCCGGTGAATCGCACGTGTTGTCCAAGACCCTGCTCCCGAACCAGCAACTCGAGGCGATCGCGTTCAGGGCCATCGCCGACGATCGTGAGCCGGAGCTTCCTCCCGGCCGCGTGGAGGGCCGCCAGCGCCTGCACCACGAGGTGCACACGTTTCTGCCGACTCAACCGCCCGATGGTCACCACCCCTCCGCCTCCGGCGTTCACGCCGGTGGCGAACCGCTCGACCATCGCCGGCATCGGCATGACGACGGGCCGCCGGCGCGCGCCCGTTGATTCAGCGATGTCCGCGAGGAAACCCGAGACCGCCGTGATGCTGGTCGCGTCTCGCAGGACCGGACGCCCAAGCCAGCGGGCGGCGCGTGATCGGCGGAGGAGCGCGGCGTCCGTCCCGTGGAGCGTGAGCACGTAGGGTGGTCCCCCCGGCGCCCGTGCCCGTCGAACGGCGAGTCCCGCAGGAATCCACCAATTCGCATGAATGACATCGGCTTCACGACGGCGCGCCCGCACCGCCCGCGTCAGGGCGCGCACCAACTGGCGAAACGCCAACGCGCCCGCCGGAGCGCGTACCGCGCGTTCCATGGTCCCCCGATACGCCAACGTTTCCCGCTCGGGGCTCGCGTACCGAACGCGCTCGACCGCGATGCCGTGCCGCGTCTCTTCTCCGCCCCGACCCTCATCCGCGGGGACGATCACGCGCACGCTATGGCCCCGGGCGGTCAGCGCCTCATAGAGGCGTTCCAGAAAGGCGCCGGCGACGTCGCCATCGAAGCGCGGATAGGAGTGGGAGACGGCGAGGAGCCGCAACGGCTTACAACCGGCGATCCCGCTGCTCGGTCAAACGCTCGACCACGCGGGACAGTCCGCGCACTTCCTCTCGGAGTCCCGCGATCATCTCGCCCACGAACCCGAACCCGAACAGCGCAATACCGGAGACGACGAGCACGATCACGAGGTTGAGGAGCGGTCGGAACCCAACGCCAAACCCGAACCGCGCGATGAACGCGGCGATGCCGACGAAGAACCCGAGCACGAACAAGATGCCGCCGGACAGACCAAAGAACAGCAACGGCTTGCGCCCGAAGC
>Ga0307424_1000464_pt1 | contig 21450 bp, 23 predicted proteins | sample SalMarWE160320MG_FD_202157 | JGI IMG/M metagenome (GOLD analysis project Ga0307424, IMG submission 202157) | Salt marsh sediment microbial communities from the Plum Island Ecosystem LTER, Massachusetts, United States - WE1603-20 | ecosystem: Environmental > Aquatic > Marine > Intertidal zone >... | reverse complement strand
CCCATATGGGGCTGAAATAAACAGCAACTATCTGATGTGAATGCTAATTTCGAATTTATTATGATTAGCGGCAAGAAAAAATGTGGTTACAATTTAGCTATAAAGTAACTACGTGTCAAGAAAAAAATTGCCTTTAAAAATAGGACGGTGATATACGCTCTTTTTAAGAGGGCTTTACGTTGACGCCGGATCAAATAAAGGAGCAAAACTAATGAGCAAAATTGACCAGAAATACTTAGACCCAACGCCTATTATTGACAGCGATCATCCATTTATAATTGATTTTGCCTCAGAGACGATAGGCGAAACCACAGATACTATTCAACGGGCCATAAAACTCTATTACACTGTTCGCGATGGTATCTGGTATGACCCCTACTACCCCTTCTATCTACCCGAGCATTACCGGGCTAGCAATGTCCTGAAAAGCGGCAGTGGCTACTGTGTCTGCAAGGCATCCCTCCTCTGTGCCCTTGGAAGGGCGTGCGGAATACCGTCGCGCGTGGGATTTGCCGACGTCAGAAACCATTTGGCCACAAGGCAACTTCTTGAATTTTTGGGCTCAGACCTTTTCGTGTACCACGGTTTTGTAGAGTTCTATCTGGAAAGCAAGTGGGTCAAGGCCACCCCGGCATTTAACAGGGAGCTATGCGAAAGACACAGGGTAGCCCCCTTGGAATTTAATGGCCGCGAAGATTCCATTTTTCACCCATACAATTTGGAAAAAAAACAGTTTATGGAATATGTCGCAGATCACGGGACTTATGCTGATATCCCGGTGGATATCATTGTAACTGCCTGGAAAGAGGCCTATGGCAATACCCGGGTTGACTCCTGGATAAAAGGGTTTGAGAAATCCGGAGGGAGTTCTGCGCGCAATTTCTACCGAGAAGAGGTATTGGAAGAGTGATCTGCCCCAGATCCCCACTGGCGTATCACAGGTTGATTTCTATTGTAATTATTGATAATGGGTATTAGCGTATTCAGTCTCTTAACGAAAACCCCATTCAAGTATGATGTTGGTCCCGCCACGGGCGGGATTGGATTCAACGTTCCGGTCCATCCGGATTATGCATATGGAAAACAAAATCACAATCGCCCTTTCCGGGAACCCCAATGCGGGTAAAACAACGGTCTTCAACTGTATTACCGGTGCCAGGCAGCATATTGCCAATTATCCCGGGGTTACCGTAGAAAAGAAGTACGGCACCGTCGTTCACAAAGGCTATGAAATAGAGGTCGTAGACCTGCCGGGAACATATTCACTGACCGCCTATTCCTTGGAAGAGATTGTAGCCAGGGATTTTGTCATCAACGAAAGGCCGGACTTAGTGGTTGACATCGTTGATGCCTCAAGCTTGGACAGGCATCTTTATTTGGCAGTACAGTTCAAGGAATTGGGGATTCCGCTCATTATTGCGCTTAATATGACGGATCTTGCGGAGACCCGCGGAATCGTGGTGGATCCCCAGAAATTATCATCCCAGTTCGGCGCACCTGTGGTGCCTATGGTGGCAAGATCAAACAAGGGGATACAGGAACTTTTGGATGAAGTGATCGAGGTGGTAAGAGACAAACCTCAGTGGGAACTTCCTCCGATTTCCTACGGTATGGATATCGACCGGGGGCTTGATGAAATATCCGCCATAATAGATGAATCCCGGACCTTTGCCAGGAAATACCCTTCCCGATGGCGTGCCCTCAAATGCTTAGAAGGGGATAGCCAAATAACCGGGTTGCTGAAGAAAGATCCTGTTTTGGGACAGAAGATAGGGTCGATATGCAAACGTATCTATAAACATACGATGAATACGTTGGAAGAAGAGCCTGAAGCAATTATAGCGGACCATCGTTATGGTTATATCGCGGGTATTACCAAAAAGGCGGTGAAGCGAAAGATCGAGTCGCGACTCAATTTCTCGGACAAACTTGATAAGATCCTGACCAACCGCTTTTTAGGTCCTTTACTTATGATCACCATACTGTACGGCATGTACTCCTTTACCTTCTGGGCCAGTGAGATGCCGATCCTCTGGTTAGGGGCCATTTTTGATTTCCTGAAAAGCACTGTCATATCGGTGGTCCCCCCAGGGATACTTCAATCACTGATCATATCCGGCATTATTGGGGGTGCTGGAGGCGTCTTAGGCTTTGTGCCCCTTATCATGTTCATGTTTTTTGCTATTGCTGTTATGGAGGACTCGGGCTATATGGCTCGAGTCGCATATATGCTCGACAGATTGTTGCGCTGGTTCGGACTGCATGGCAATTCTGTTATGGCCTTGGTTGTGAGCGGTGGAATCTCCGGGGGATGCGCAGTACCGGGCGTCATGGCAACAAGGGTCTTGAGGGACCCTAAGGAGAGGATCGCAACCCTCTTAGTGGTTCCGTTTATGAACTGCGGGGCCAAGTTGCCTGTATATGCCATGCTGATAGGGGCCTTTTTTTCTAAAGACAAGGCCAGGATGATGTTTCTCCTAACCCTTCTTTCATGGGCCTTTGCGCTCTTTGCCGCCAAGATAATCAGATCTACGATCCTGAAGGGTCCAAAGACACCCTTTGTGATGGAGCTTCCTCCCTACCGGGCGCCAACCATGGTTGGCCTCTTGATTCATACATGGGAACGGACCTGGCACTATATCAAAAAGGCAGGGACGGTCATCTTGGCGTTTTCCGTCATCCTGTGGGTTATGATGACCTTTCCGGGACTCACCAAAGACCAGGTAAACTCCTTTGAGGAACAACGAAAGGAGCTTGCCGCCGCCTTTCTTGATGCGTCTGATATCAGAGGATTGATAAAGGACCGGAAAGACCTGACTGCCTTGGATGAGATTTATTCAGCATACGTGAAAAAAGAAAAACAGCCGGTAATCCCTCCAACCCTTAACAGGGACGCAATTAATATGGCGCGGGTCGCGTCGCAACTTGAAGATGGGAAAATTAGGAGGGAAGAAATTGATAACAGATATAGAAAAGCAGCCTCCCGATACTTGGAACTCAGAACCCGGATGAGTTATATTGATCAGTTGCAGCAACAGACCGCCCTAAAGAGGACCATTGCAGGATGGATAGGACAGCGGTTAGAGACAATTACGAGGCCCCTCGGCTTTGACTATAGAACGAACATAGCATTGGTGGGTGGCTTTGCCGCCAAAGAGGTAGTGGTCTCCACCTTAGGGACTGCCTATTCTTTGGGCGAGGTGGATCCGGAAAAAACGGGTTCTATTTCTGAACAGCTTAAACAGGATCCCGGATGGAACCCTTTGCAGGCCTTTACAATGATTGTTTTTACCATGCTCTATGTCCCTTGTATTGCTACGGTAATCATTATCCGCAAGGAGAGCTCATGGGGTTGGGCATGGTTTTCCATTGCTTTCAATCTCGTTGTGGCCTATGCGGTATCTCTCTGTATCAGGCAGGTAGGGATGGCGTTGGGACTGGGATAGGATTGACGATTGATTATTGAAAATAAAGTGATAGTCCACCAGTGTAAAAAGCATTTGACAGGATAACAGGATAGACATGATTTAAAAAAAGTTTCTATGAAACATCTTGGAACTTCAATCAGTGAGACGAATTATTCAAGCGCATGAAGTACAATTAGTGGATTACGTTATTGCAACGGGAAAACCAGTGGGGCTGATTCTGTATTTTGGAGAAAGAAAGGTTGATGTTAAATGCAAAACCAAGGATTTGAACTAATAGATCAACAAGATAAGAAAAATATCATGTTCATCCTGTTAATCCTGTCTAAAAAAGCTGAACTGTTACCAAATAAATTGTGGAGAGAATTGAAATATGGAAAAAATGCCGATTACTAAGGAGGGGCTTGAAAAGCTGAAAGAGGAACTTGCCCATCTCGAAAAGGAAGAGAAACCAAAAAACATAAGGGCCATAGCCGAGGCCCGAAGCCACGGCGATATCAGCGAGAATGCAGAATATCACGCGGCCAAGGAGAAACAATCTTTTTTAGCGGGAAGGATCAATGAATTAAAGATCGCCATAGGTCAGGCAGAAGTAATCGATATCGATGAGGGACCGACCGACAGGGTTGTGTTTGGCCGGACTGTCCTCTTATACGATCTTCAGACCGATGAAGAGGTGAGTTATCAGCTTGTCGGGCATTATGAGTCTGCCCCTGAAAAGGGAAAGATATCAATACAATCTCCCCTTGGCAGAGGTTTGATCGGGATGATGGTAGGAGATGAGGTAAAGATAACGATCCCTCGAGGGGAACAGGAATTTGAGATTTTGGGAATTCGCTGAGGTGCTAATGGACAGAATCGAGCAGGATTGCGCAGTAACAATAAGGTTTACGATGAGCACTGAGATTTCCCCGGGTGAATTTAAAGAACGTCCTGAGGATGAAGTCCGATTTATCTTTGGCGTTGAAGAGCAGGTTCCAGCGCTTGAAAATGTTTTGGAGGGGGCGCAAGTGGGCCAGCAGTTCAGTCTTCAAATACCCCCATCAGAGATTTATGGCGAGCATGACCCGTCTTTAATCAGAGAAATCCCCAAAAAAGGCCTTGTCAAGCAAAGGGTTAAGAAGGGAAAATTTTATCGCCAGATGAAAATGGGAAGCCTGGTCTCTTTCAAAATTTTAGAGGTTAAACCGGACACGGTACTGGTAGACTTTAACAAGCCGATGGCCGGAATCTCCGCCTCCATGAGGGGAAAGGTTGTGGCAATCAGTAGGGCCAGCGAGGCCGAAATCGCAGCAGCCCGCGAGTCCCAGCGCAGAAAAAAGATCGGGTGCGGGTAATGATCCACCGCATCTTCATACATGGTTTGGAGAGCAGCAGCAAGGGTACCAAAGCGGTCTTCTTCCGCGAAAAATATCCCGATATGATCATCCCTACCTTTACCGGTAATCTGCCGGAACGAATGGAAAAACTGAACCGGATTCTCTCTGGCAAGTCCGACATCAGGATCGTGGGTTCTAGTTTCGGGGGGCTTATGGCTTCTCTCTTCGCAATGAAGAATGGATCGCAGGTAAAGAGGATGATACTCCTTGCCCCAGCTATCAATATGCTTGGATTTGCCCCCCAGGAGCAAGGAAAGGTTTCCGTGCCGGTCCGGATTTACCATGGGAGGGACGACGAGGTGATTTTATTGACAGATATAGACCCCGTCGCAAAAGAGATCTTTAATGACCTCTCCTTCAACATCGTCGACGATGACCACTTCCTCCACAAGACATTCAAGACCTTGGACTGGGACGTCCTTCTTGCCTGAACAGGCTTTCCTCCTTAACCCTTCCCTTGCTTGCCGCTTGTTCGATTTTCCATCTGAGACGTGTACCAGTCTATCTGTCTGCACACTCCTCTGACAATCCGAACCTCCCGTGCCCTGAGAGGAAACCTGGACAGAAACCGGCGGATATTTCCGATCCAATGTTCCGGATTCTGGGGATTGATAAATCCTATCTTCAGAAGCACATCTTTCAGGTGGTCATACATACCCTCTAATTCGAAGCTGTTGGCAAGGCGCGGCATAACCTCCGCAGGCCTTTCTCTTGTGCCCAGGAAAATCTCATAACAGATTATCATAACCGCCTGGGCTAAGTTTAGAGATGAGAAAGAGGCCGTCGGAATCGTAACAACGGTTTGACAGTGGCGGAGGTGGTCATTAGAGAGGCCGCGGTCTTCCGGCCCGAAGAGGATGCCTGTCAGGTTATTCTGGGAGACAGAGACAAGTTTTTGGGCAAGTAATCTGGGCCGGGCTATGGTCGGTCTCAAAGAGCCGCTACGCGCTGTGGTGCCAATTAGATAGTGGTAAGACGCAAGCGCTTCTCTCTGATCGTGGTAGACCTCCATCTTTTCGATGAGATCCTTTGAACTCCCTGTTGCCGTCTTGAGCACACGGCATGGATCACAGTTCTTGGGTTCTATGAGAACAAGCCTGCTCAGGCCCATGTTTTTCATGGCACGGGCTGCTGCCCCTATATTTTCGGGAATCTGGGGTTGCACCAACACTATAGCTATATTGTCAAGGTTTGCTTTCAAACTTTAGGCACTCTCTTTTAGTATCTCAATAATCTCGGCATTGAGTTCATCGCTGTCAAAGGAAAACGTAACTATCCCCTCATGAACCTCAAAGGAGAGAAGAGCAGATTGGTATTCTTCTGCCACGTTCTCTAACATCTCTCTGAATTGTGCGGCATAGGGATGGTCCGGGCTGTCCACCTCTGCCGGGAATATCTCAACCTCAAAACAACCGGATGATTCCTTCATATCTCAATTATTCCTCCAGAATATGGCAGTGCCTACAATCAGTACAACAGCCCCGAACATGAATATTATCCGAAAGGGGAAAAAGTCAAGCAGCGCTCCCCCAAGCACGGGACCGGCAAGCATACCAAGACTGTGACCCAGCGCAAGTAGGCCCATTATGGAACCCATTGCGTTGGTTCGCCTCCCCTCAATAACACCAACGGCCATGATGGCGGGGAAAGATACGCCTCCTGCCAATCCAAGAACCCCATTGGCAAGGATGAGTCCCCCAAGGGATTCGGCCCTGTCTAAGTGGAGAACGGCCAATATGGCCAGGATTCCCCCTGAGATGGTCAATATTTTTTTGCTGAACCGGTCAGCTAAATACCCCATCGGCACCTGTAGAAGCCCGGCAATAAGGACATTTATCATGACCACTGTCCCGATTGCGGAGCTGGAGAGGGCCATTTTGGTGCTCGCGAGGAGAGGCAAAAAGGCCCAGACGATGCCGATGCAGGTGGTAAAACAGGCCCGGAATGCGAAAAGTGAAAATACCGAGGGGATCTTTATCAGCTTCATATATGGGACTGAACTCTTTGAGCCGGAGGGGCCGCTTTTTTTGGTCATGGTATCTGTCGGAAGGAAAATGAGGCAGAGCATGAAACCGACAAAGGTCAATGCCCCCATGCCTAAGAATGAAGCCTGAATATTAAACCAGTCCTTTACCAGACCGCCCATTAACGGCCCTGCGCTCAGGCCACCATACAGAGAGACGTTAAACAGACCCATTATACGCCCTTCTTTATCTCTCGGTGTGATTTCCCCAACGTAGGCCTGGGCTACCGGCAAGATCATGGCCGAGGCAAATCCCTGCCCTAATCTGAGCAATATCAGAGTCTCGACGCTTTTTGAGGCGGTGTAAAGAAGAGATGTCAAGAAGTAGATGAAAAGGCCAAACGTTAATAATGGTCTTTTTCCCTTCCGGTCGGAAAGCTTTCCGAAGTAGGGGACAAAGATGGTCCTTGTTAAGGAGAAGGCCCCGAATATAAGACCTATCTGAAGACCGCCTGCCCCGAGTTCATGGGCATATACAGGGAGCAAAGGCGCAACAAGACCAGCCCCCATGGTCGTCACAAAGACGGCCATAAAAAGGGTTATGAATATTTTAACATTAATTTGGGTTGTCGTTAACACTCAGTATTTTCCTCATTCCTGGTCCGATATTCTCCGGGGGCATGGGTCATTGGCTTTACAGGGGATTGTGGAGTCCTGTCAAGGATAATTTCAGGAGTTCTGGTAGAGAGTGCCCATCCTTCAAACCCTGCGTAAACTCCTGATTGACGTAACAGAAAAGTTTTATTATACATTAGATCACGCTAAAGGATGTTGTTTTCTCTGTAATTTTTTCTTCCTGCTTGTTTATGTCCACGAGTTGGAAGGCAATACAAGGAGTAGTGTTTATGGCAGGACAAGTTTGCCCCCCCTGGATCGGATATCTTCTGCTGAATCCCCTCAGGAAGCTGTTGGAGAACCCTGATAAGATATTCGGGCAGTTTGTTCGGGATGGAATGGTTATTCTTGAACCAGGCTGCGGCATGGGATATTTCACCCTCCCTTTAGCCCGTATGGTCGGGCCGGAGGGTCGCGTGGTGGCGGTGGAGCTACAGGGCAAGATGCTCTCAGTCCTGGGTCGAAGGGCCGGCAAGGCAGGGCTTTCAGATAGAATAGAGCTTCGACAGGCTGGCGCTGAGGGCTTGGGCGTCGAGGACCTTTCAGATAAGGTGGACTTTGCCGCTGCTATTCACCTGGTCCACGAAATCCCTGACCGGGGCGTATTCTTCGCTCAAATATTAAAGGCCCTCAAGCCCGGGGGCAAACTCCTTGTCGTGGAGCCAAAGGGCCACGTCTCCCTGGACCAGTTTGAACAGACGGTAGCCACCGCTGAAAAGGCCGGTTTCAAAAGAGGAACTCTACCCGGTAAAGCAGGTAACAGAAAAGCCTTGCTGACCAGGCCCCAATTCTGAATACAGACCTCCACCGCTCCATTACGCCACGATCTTTATGTTGCCCTGCCGCCACCCGTCATGGATATTGCAATAACCAACAGTCTTGATAGTGCACCCGGGTCACTCTCTAATCCCTTAGCAACTGCCAGTGGCGCGTACGGCGAGGGAGTTTTTGTTATAGGCCGTCTGGTTCAGGCAAATCAGGATATGCGGATTGATGACATTTGGGTGGCGGATGGGTGCCTTTGAAATAATGACATCCGCCCGGGTGGCGCCGCCGGAAGCCTCCGAACCATAGCTTTGTGTCTGTGCCGCATTTAAATTTTCATACAAGGCTGCCGTGATGACCCCTTGTCCTCCGGAACCGCTGAACACAATGCCTTTATTCATGATACCCCCCTTTAAGGTCGCTTGTATCCTAAGGCCATAACCATGGTCTTTGATGAGTAATTTCGCTCTTAGTCATACCAGCCAAAGTCATGGATTGCTTTGGTCATTGCATACACCTTGACTGGTGGTGCAGTCGGGGGGAGGCCACAACCCGGCCCCAGTATAAAGCCTCCCGGGGCCTTTTTACCCTTTTCGATGGCAATCCTGCTGAGTTCATAGACTTGCTCGGGTGTGCCTGTCTGAATAACAGAGGGTTCGATATTTCCATATATAATGTCTTCCGGAAAATGCCGAGCTGCCACTTCAAGGTCTACTTCGTGACCAAAACTGAGGACACTCGGGTGTCTCCATGGCGAGACTCCAGCCAGCAATGGAAGATTGAGGTTCTGTTCACCGCAGATGTGCAAGCCAAATCGTTTAATTCCAAGGGCTCGCAGTCTTTCATGGTACTCCAGATGGTAAGAGAGGGCATATTTCTCCATATGCTTAGGTGATATGACCTGATTTGATTCGCTGGGCGAACTCATCCAGGCAAAAACCCTATCCGATCCAAATGTTTCCACCCAGTAACCAAGCACATTGAAGATGTGCTCTATGGCCAGCCTCATAAGACGCTCGCACAGTTCAGGTTTTCTCATCATCCATTTACAGAACTGCTCAAGGCTGCATATGGTTGCTGCCATAGTGAAGGGAGAACGGGAAAAAAAGTAAACAGGGAGATCATGTTCCATTTGCAACTGTGAAAACCTCATGGCCTTTGGGATTCTACCTGCGGTCCTCGGGTCGGGCAGTTTGAGATTTTCGATATCGTTTTCGGTTTTGACAGGATGGGATTTTACCACGAGGGCCCCTTCGTATTGACCTTTGGGCATTCGCACCTCACCCCCAAAGTCCATTACACCCAGAAGTGTATGTCCTGAATACTGGGGTATTGGGTCCCAACTATATTGCTCAGTAGTCCATTGCATGGCCCGGAAGCTTTTTTCAGGATCATTATATGCATCGGCAACCGTATAGCCCGCATTACGGGTATTAAATCCTGTGCTCATGGCGCCTACAGGAACACGATCAGGCTTCCGGTAGTTGAACAGGGCATCCATTCGCTCCTGGCTGGTCATCCGGTCCTGTCTGAGGTGCATAGTCCTTTCTCCTGATTTTTCGTTGGTTACTGTACTTTTCGGCTTTTGCTGAGGTTTAAATTATGGTCTTTTCCTGAATAGCCTTCAGGCATATTTTGAAGACGGGTCGGCCAGTACAGTACACAGGACCTCTCCCACATCCCACACTCTGATGCCCAGTTCCGACTCATATTTCATGAGATTAATAAGACAAATGGGGCAGGCTAATAGTATATCCTTGCAAACGCCAGCAAGTTCCCGTATGCGAATGGAGGATATCTGCCTGCTGAGGTCTGCAAAGGCATATTCCACAGGACCCCCACAGCATGCTGTGTCCAGTTTCGTGTTCTCTGGTTCCAGAAGCTTGATCCCCATGTTAACTGCCAGCTTCCGTACATATTCCACTATGCCCAGATCCCTGGTCATTACACATGAATCGTGCATTACAAATTCTTTCGGAAGGTCTTTGTGACTGGCGTTTCCGAAGGCTTCTGTTCTCTCGGATAAAATCTCAAGATAATGTTTTACCCGGATGTCATAGTTTTCAATGTACTTAGGATAAATTTCTTTCATCATGAATGTGGTGTGAGGGTCAACCGTAATCGCCTCCTCCACGCCATGGGCTTTGAGCAGTTCATAGACCTTACTTATGTGCGGAGCAATCCCATCCTCAAGACCCAAATCATAAAGGAGGACACCGCTATAGGGCTCGGCCTCATAGAGGTATGCTGGATGTGCTCCAACTCTGTTCAATGCAGCAATTATCCCCTTCAATACCATGGGTCCCCTGGCCTTTATCTCCTTCGCACCTATTGCCTTTAGCCGTATCACTGTTTCCCCGGCCAGGCGGTTGCCCATGGAAAGGACCTTATCAAATCCCTTTATAGCAAGCAGTGGTTTGACAGACGCCACCATATCTGTTGTCTGAATAACGTATGGCAACATTTGATACATTCTTGCAGTGAGTAATACGGTCTTGCCACCCTTCGGGATCCCAAGGCCATTGGCCCACTCCGTCCAATAGGTATGCCTGAAGCCAAGCGGGTCGCCCGTCCTTTCGATATTTCCTTTGAGTGTGGACAATGCCTGGGTGATCAGGGTCTTAGATCTTTTCATTACTGCTTCCTTGTACAAGATTCTGGGACAGGAGTGATCTTCCCATCTGGAAGACCTTACAGATATCAATGTCCTGCCCCTTACCTTTGCATATAACCTCACAACGCCTGCATTGCAGGCAACTGTAAAGAAAGTAGGTCAGCGAGTCGTCAAATTCCAGGATGCCGTTGAGCAGGTATTTTATTATCTGCAACCTGCCGTAAGCAGACATGGATTCAACCCCTTCTGAGGCCTGATATGTGGGGCAGACGTCAACGCAAAATCTGCAGGACCTGCACCTGGCAATCTCTTTGAGCAGGGTCTCTTTAGCAGCATCCTTTTTGTTCACATCCATCCCTCCAGGTTTCCCCGGTTAAGTATATTATTGGGGTCCATGGTCCTCTTCAAATTAACCAGGAAGTTATAGTACACTTCACCATATTTCTTCTTGAGGAATGTTGCCCTCTGGGCAGTCAGCCCCCATTCGCCCCCGCAACCACCATATTTCACATTCAGTTCTTCAGTTTTATCTCTTACTTCTTTAGCAACTGCCTTTTTTACATCGTTTGGAATGTCCTTGGTGGGGATAAAAGCATAGGCGTGGATGGTGGGGGCGCCAATATGGCCAAAGGAATAAAATTCATTGCCTTTATAGCTTTCCAGGTTCAATATGATATCCTGGGCTTCGTGAAAGGCCTCTTTGAGTTTGTCTACCCTTACCGTAATCTCACTGCCAAATGTGGAACCCAGTCGATAGATGTAATTTCCCGCTTCAGCCCGGCTACTCCATATTTGAGCCCATTCCCCTTTGTCTTTCACAATCTTTGCCTCAATGGGATTCCCTACTTTTAAGAATTCAAGAAACTTCCTGGTCTTTTCTTCGCAACCTACTTGTGTGGATGAATCTATAGTTATCATGGCAACGGCGCCGGGCGGAGCCTTTAGCCCAACTGCTTCAAAACCCACTTTAGATGATTTCTCATCAAGATATTCAAAAAACATGGGTGTGGGTATACCTTGTTTATACATTGCCATTACTGTGTCTAAAATATCCTCAGTACGATTGTAATACGCAACTATATTTCCCAGATATGGTAATGGAATCAGCCGCATTCTTATCTTTGTTATAACGCATAAAAGCCCCTCTGAACCAACGAGAAATTTTGTGGCCTCAATACCAGCAGGTTTTCGGGTGGATTCAGTTCCAGTCTGTAAGATCTCACCGGTTGGCAGGACGACTTCCATACCAAGCACATAGTCGCCAGGCTTGCATAATGTCGCATCAATTGCGTGGGCACTCGTATTTACCGATACTACTCCCCCTATGGTGGCGACCAGTTCGCTTCCAGGAAACGCCGGGAGCAGGGCATTGTAAGGTGCAAGGGCCTTTCTCAATTTGGCAATATGAAACCCTGGTTCGACCTCAAAGTAACCCCTTTCCGGGAATATCTCCAGCCCCTTCATTCTTCCCATATCCAAGACAATGCAATTTGTTTTCGGCCTCCCGAGTCCCACCAGGGATGTCCCAGAGCCATGCGTGTGAACGGGGATTTTTTTTTCATTGGCATATCGCAATACCCGGGAGATCTCTTGACTGCTGTCCGGTCTTACCACGGCATATGGTATGTTTTGTTCTTCAACGTCCCAGGGCATAGCATCCTTCGCATAGGCCAAAGCGGTAGGTCTGTCTGTAAACGCGTTCTCTTTGCCAACCAGTTTTGCCAGATCTTTTGTTAATTTTTTAAGATCCACATCCATGAAGATTAACCTCCGGTTCAGGTATTTCCTGCGCGCGAAACGGCACTTAACAAACCAGATTCTGTCGAGCGGTTGGCCGGTGAACGAGGCTCTCATGCAGCCTTCTTACTTCCCGCATATACGACAAAATTATAATATTTGTAAAAGCAATCCACACTTAAAAATCCAGCACTGCGCATCCAGCCCAGTTGTACATCGAGCGGTGCCGGTATATCGAAGGACATCCGTTCGTATATTACGTCCAGTTCATCTTCGGTCAGGGCTGTCTGCTCAAGGTGCTTCCGCCACTGCTCCTGGTAAATCTCTTCGATGTCATCTGTCGCCCCTCTGGCAAGCTCGGCGTGAATAAAAGTGCCGCCTGGAACTAAAGCATCGTAAATCTTTTGAAAAAGGCGTTTCTTCCCGGAATCCTCCAGATGATGTATCGACATGGCCGAAACGATCAGATCATATTTTCCGGGCAGAGGAGACGTATCGTAGTCCATAACATGAAACTGAACTTTATCTTTTCCTTCAAACCGCTTCTTTGCCTTTTCAAGCATCTTTTCGGAAATGTCGAGGAGCGATACGGTTGCTTTCGGGAAAATATTGAGAATAAGGGCGGTCACCAGCCCAGTACCTGCGCCCAGATCCAGGATAGTAAATTCGGCATCGCTTTCAAAGGGTATGAGATGGATCAGGGTCTTGTAAAAATCACCAAAACAGGGAATCACCTCTTGTCGGTTCCGATCATACTGAAGAGCCCCGGCATCAAATATCTTCTCAACAGACATGTAAATCCTTTCGGCAAATTTTCAATGTTGCTCCAATATACTTTTCAATAAAATCATCGATTGTGCCTGTAACGCACCTGCTTGTTTTATCAGGGCAGCATCAGGGCAATCAGCTGGTTTATATCCTGAAGATCTTCCAGAGAATCGATCATGGAAAGAAGCTCTTCTATTTTGGCCTTACCAAAATCAAGTCCGCTATAAGCAATGCATTTCCTGAATTTCTCCCCGCATTGCTCAGCATCCATCGCCTTTGCTGGATTTCCGAGGGGAACGTTTACTGTTTTCCTATGTGCTCGGCCGTCCTTCATTTTGATTGCCAATTCTGCATGGAGAATGTCTTTGGCCTGCAGTTGAGGATTTACTGAGACTTTTACGCGGTTTGCAAGGGCCTTGACCTGCCGGTCATGGATCGCGTCGGTTTCAAAGTCACCTATAAAAACATCTCCGCGCGCCAGAGCGCAGGCCACTGTATAGGGAATGCTGAACTGGGCATCTACTTGTGGGTTGGGACCGATGACAAAGGGTTTACCCACCATTTCGGTGACCATCTTTGATGCTGTCACCTCTATTTGATCAATATCTTCAACAACACCCCCGATTAGGTCTCTCAGCTCAAGGGCTGCGTCTATTGAGGCATGGGTCATGCGGCAGCTCGGATAGGGCTTGATGCTCAGGTCCATGATGGTGTAATGGCTCCCAAGAGAGGCAACCACAGGTTTCAGGTCGAACTTCCCGATTTCGTATAGATTGTAATAGCCATAAGGGCCGCAAAGGAAGTCGATACTGCCGGTAATCCCTTTCATGGCCAGAAATGCGGAGGTTACACCTGCAGATGCAGCAAATCCGGGCTGCATCCGTTTGACCAGACGGCCTTCGATAAGTCCCTGGGCATTTCCCGACGTCTGGCTGTAAACCACACCGAGAGCATTGGCTATTTCATCCCTATCCAGACCCAATATCTTGGAAGCTGTTGCAGCAGCACCGAAGCTGCCACATGTGGCCGTACGTATCCAGGAAAGAGGACGTTCAATTCCCATGCTGATTCTGCAAATAACATCGACTCCGAGTACAAGCGCAGCAATGAATTTCCTGCCGTCCACTTTTCCTGCGGATTCCGAGGCTGCAAGCGCCGCAGGAAAAACACTCACAAAGGTATGCAGGGCCGAAGCGTCCAGAGTGTCGTCAAAATCCAGCGAATGCATCATGGTGCTGTTGACAAGGGCGGCCATGGAAGGCACAGTCCTGTCGCCATGGATAAGAACGGACGAGCCTGATTCACTTCTCCAGGTTCGTGCGAGATCGGCAACCTCCGGGCATCCGGGTGCCAGGCTTCCGGGAAAAGCTACGCCCAGAGTGTCTATAATCAGGAGTTTGCAGTAAGCTACCGCTTCAGGTGGCAAATCTTCGTACCGTACTTTTGCGATATGGTCGATCAGCCTTTTTTCCGGATTTAGATTCAATTTGTTTATTTTCGACATTTTCAGCCCCGACTGATATCATTCAACAGTTTCCAGCGCCATAATGGTGTCTACACCCAGAGGCAGGTGAGTTCCTTCAAGCTCCGTAGACCCCACAGGAACAACAATCACCGTTCCTGAATTTATGTTATCTCTGAATTCTTCCCAGGTCATACCCGCAATAAAGGTTTTATCCATAGCGAAATCCTTCTATTCACTTTTGGTCAATTAGGAAGATTGATTATGTTGAAAAAGCCCTATGGTAAAACGCCTCAACAAATCAGGAGCCCTAAAGGCAAGAATTGATATGACGAGAACTACCCCTAACAGGTCAGTAGCCCAACCCGGATAGATCAGACAGCCGCCACCAATGAATAAGGCTATCCTGAAATAGAAAGGCAGCTTGCCTGCAAGGTAATTTTGCGCGGCACAGGCCAGGGCATATACTCCGAAAAAGGCGGTTATGCAGACTATCAATATATCACCAACATTCCCAACCAGGAGAAGTGCATTGTTGTAAACAAACATATAAGGGACAATGAAAATGACGAGGGCGAGGCGACAGGCTGTTAAGGCGGTTTTCATCATGGGGGAATCAGCAATCCCTGCCGCAATAAAGGCATCCGGAGCCATTGGGGGGGTAATCCCTGCAATGGTACCGAAATAAAACACAAAAAGATGTGCAGCAAGAGGATAGACGCCCATCTTAATAAGGGCAGGTACGACCAGAATAGCAAGAATTATATAGGCTGCCACAGGCGGTACACCCATACCCAGGACAATGGAGGCAACCATGGTCATCAATAGAAGTAAAAAAAGATTCCCATGTGAAAGCTCGATCAGGATAGAAGACATCATCAGGCCTAACCCTGTGAGTGTAATCATACCGACAACAATCCCGCCAAGAGACAGGATAGCTACTACAGGTACGGCCGTTAATGCCCCTTTTTCAAGGCCGGTTAGAATCTTTGAAAAAGACATCCGGGTTTTTTTTCGCATCATAGCAACAAAAGGAATGCTGATGTTCGCCCAAAGGACAGCCCTTGTAACCGAGCTTCTTTCAAAACCCAAAAAATAGATTAATACCAAAAGAGGGATAAAAAAATGCCAGCCTTCTTTTAGAGTTTTTTTCAGTGGAGGAATTTCTTCCCTTTTAAGGCCGATAAGCCCTATTTTCTGGGCCTCTAAATCAACCATTATAAAAAGCCCGAGGTAATAAAGGATGGCCATCAGGATGGATGACTTTATTATGGTAAGATAATTTACACCCAGGATCTCCATCATAATGAATACAGCGCTTCCCATAATGGGTGGCATCAGAAGGCCTCCGGCACTGGAAACTGTCTCAACCGCGCCTGCAAAATAAGCAGGATATCCTGTTCTTTTCATAAGTGGGATAGTAATCTGCCCAGTGCCTGCAACATTTGCCGTTCCGCTCCCAGAAAGCATGCCAAAAAGGGAGCTTGCTACTACAGCGATTTTTGCGGGGCCACCCCTGAATTTACCACAGATACCATAGGCAAAATTAATAAAAAATTCTCCACCCCCCGCCTCCCTGAGCAGGGCGCCAAAAAGGATAAAGAGAAATATAAACGTGGCCGAAATCCCGGCAAGCATTCCAAAGACGCCATCCGATGTGATGAACATACTGGATATAATCCGGTCAACTGGATAGTTTTTATGTGCAAAAAGGCCCGGCATTATTTCCCCGAAACGGGCATAAAGGAGAATCAGGATAGCAACTGAGGGGAATGCCCAGCCTAATGCCCTTCTTGTTCCTTCAATTAACAGGATAATAAAAATGCCTCCCATAACAAGTTCAATTAGGGGAGGTTCAAGTCCCATGGCACCCATCTTTCTGAACCAGGTAAACATGACATAGATACCGCAGATCAGAATAACAGCCGCCGCCGTTATACTATCAATGCTCAGCCGGTCTTTCCTGCTCTTTTTGTTAAAGGGATAGACAAGGAATATCAGGATAAAACCAAGGGTAACGTGGGGAACCCTCTGGTTCATGGCTGTAAATTGGAAATAGCCCGTATAGAGCTGAAATAAACTCATTCCAATGGCAATCCACCTGACCAGATGGGCCGGTATCCCTGTAAGCTGCCTCTGTCTCGTGCTTATAGCACCGGATTCCTTGGGCTTTGTCGGCTCTTTATACATGTCCCACCTTTTCTATTGATGATTAATAGGCGTTCACAGGTTCAGGATTCACCATTCAGACTTGCCGGCTTCAGGCAGATTTACCTTTTTTTCGTTAATTTTGCTTCAGACCTGCCCACCGGAGGGCAAGTGGGTTTTCTTTGGACACTGAACCCGTGAACGGTTACGAATGATTATAGGGCACAGTCAAAAATGCCTGTACCCTGAATTCAATGTATATTTCTATTGGTACTGGGCCCTTTTTCCCCACATACCCTTTTCCTTGTAATACTTTATGGCTCCCGGATGGTATCCTACAGGTACCGATTTTGAACCTCTAAAGGCATGTTCGATTATGTACTTTTTGGCCATGGGGTGGATGCCATTTTTTTCCTCTGGATGATCGTAAACGGCCTTAATTATCTCGTACACAAGGTCCTCGGGCAAATCAGTCCTGCACAGCCACATTTGGGGAAGTGTATAGGTATGGACATCCTTATCAATACCATTGTAGGTTCCGGCAGGAATAACAAATGCTGTAACGTTGGGGTACTTGGCCTGCAATTTTTTGAGGACCTCCGGACTTGTTTCCAAAAGACGGATAGGAATATCCCTGGCCAATTCCATGACAGCGGCAATAGGATATCCAGCCGCAATGATTCCGGCATCAATTGTATTATCCCTGATCCCCCTTGTGATTTCATGAAAGGCGATATACTTTGGTTTTATATCCTTAAAGGTTATTCCCCAACCTGCAGCCAGATGTTTTTTCGAGTAGATATTCAGAGTAGCACTTCCGGCCGGGCCTACACCGATAACCTTACCTTTGAAGTCATAACAGGATTTAATTGGAGAGTCCTTTCGTACGATCCAGTGGGTATCGCTGGTATGACCCACGGCAACCAGGCGCACCTTATCAACATCCATCCCCTGTTTTTTTAAATCAGCCAGGGTCCCCATACAGGCAAGGCCCATATCCATCTTACCCCTGATGAGATACCGGGCGTTTTCTGTGGAGGCGGCAGTTGATTCTGCTGTTATCCTTACGCCCGGAACATACTTGTTTATTATTGAAGCAAAGCCTGCCCCTAGAAAGTAATAGGTGCCGGCAGGACTTCCCGTTCCAAAAGACAAGAATTTCATAGCACCGGCGTTTCCTGGTGCAATTATTGTTATTGAAACTGCCAAAATTATTGCAGCAAAACCTGTAGAGATTTTTGATTTCACTTTTAAATCCTCCTTTCTACTAAAAAGTATTAAAGCTCATCTACCTTGATAGTAATGGCATCGGGTATCTTGTCATAATACATGGGAAATGTTCTTACCTTTTCTTCTCCAGGTTTTACGACAGGAGGTTTCCCTTTTCTCGGATAAAACCCTCCTGAAGAGGCACCGTCCGGCAGGAAAATACTCACCCTATAACGCAGTGGTTTATCAGAAATATTTGTAATGCCAACCTTTACATGCAGCTTCGGCCCTCCACTGAATTTTGATTTTTTCATAAAGTATTCAATAGTAGTGATCTTGGCGGTAGGACAAACCTCCAGGGTTGAATTCGGGGTTTTTCCTGTTTTCTCTGAGGCAATTGCAAACCCTGAGATCAACATAAATATGAGACACACGGCCACAATTAAGATAATCCCGGCAACTGAGTAATTAACCTTAAATTTCTCCATCTTTCTTCCTCCTTCTTTACTTTGTTTTAAAACCTCTTTTTCTTAAAGAGGTCGTGGTAAATCTTACTCCTAAACATGGCGGGTAAAATTCACTAATTCACCTCCTCTCTTTTTTGAGTTCTGTCTGCTTTCACCGTTACCTTGATGCGTCCACCTTTTCCAAATTCTTCTCTTTTCAATCTCCTGTAATAGGAGCTGTGCAAATTGAGCGCCGCAAGCGGATTATGGCCGGTTACCCTGTCCTTTACTACCAATGTTGTACACAACGCGCGAGAATATCGCATAAAAAGAGAGTCATGACCGACACATAACCCAAAAACAATATTGAAATCCGTATTAGCCGCATTCAATATTTTTGCCTGTGTGACAGGGTTGCACATTGACTCAAATTTACCAATGTTTACTTTTTGATCTTCTTTTATTCCAAGAAACTCTTTGGAGGTTCTTCCTACCATACAAATAACGGAAGCCACATCAAACCCCTGGTCCTGTAATATATCTGACAAAATCCTGGCTTCATTTCTAAGCCCTCCACAAAAGGCAATTCCCAGCCTTTTAAAGTCCAGTTTATTGGCAAATTCAATTGTTTCCTGGATCCTGGTTTTTACAGGATACATAACATAGGGATGTTGCTGATCCCTGTTCGCATAACACTCACCCTCCTGAATAGTAGCATAAAGAGCGAATTCTTTTATCTCAGGCCTTTTATATTCTAAGAGTGACTCTTTAATAACCCCGTCAAGGTTAATGGTCGGGCAAAAGTCAGGTCCGTGTCCATCCTCTCGCGTGCATATTTTATTTTTAACCCTGCATTGAGCACATTGCGGTATTGCTTTTAATTTCATTTTCCAGTCTTCCACTATTGTAGCACTCCTCCACACCTGTCGCGGCAAAGCCGGAAATCTCGTCTGCGCTCAGTCAAAGGGCCTTCCCGGAAAGGAATCAAGTAAAAAGGAAACAACCTCTCATAATTCGGCAAAGTACTTAATACGTCTGTGAACGTCCATGTCATAGCTATCCGGTATGATCCTGGAATACAAACGATACGTTTTTATGAGGTGTCTTTTTGTTCTTTCAAAGGCAGCTCCAGGATCATGATCAGCAATTGCATCCAGAATTGTTCGATGTTCTGCGATGAGTTTTGCAATTCCTTTTTTGTCCAGTTTAGTATGTGTCATCTCGATGAGCATGGCCGAATAGACCTGCGTGATTGATTCACTGAGAAAAGCTATAAGGGCATTATGCGTGATTTTAGCCACCGCAGAGTGAAACCGGACGTTGGTAAGGCGGGCCTTTTTCCTGGATGTCTCCAAATAGGATTCGGCTGTATCAAGAAGTTCCTTCAGTTTTTCAATATCCTCTGAGGTACAGTGCAAGGCCACACTTCTAGCCACGTCTGGTTCTACATAAAGCCGAATTTCAACAAGATGGGCAAAATTCAGTTTTCCCATACGGATCAAATTATCGATGCTTTGAGTAATGGGCTGAGGTGTGGGTTCAGACACATAAGCTCCGGCATTCAAGCCACGCCTGATGGAAACCAGACCAATATTTTGAAGGGTTTTTAGAGCGTCCCGCACCGTGACCCGACTGACCTCGAACTGTTCCACCAATTCCCGTTCAGAAGGGAGCCTGTCTCCTGGTTTATATATTCTGGAGTTGATTGATTTCCTGAGTTGCTCCTCAACTTCTTTAGATAGAAGAGGCTTCTTTAGAGACTTAAATGGTTGCAATGTCTACCCTTAAAAATTTGATGGTCTGATGTCTGTTGTCAGACCGCTATAATAAAAAGGATAATATGTCAAGCGTTATTTTGCCATTAACTCTAAACTAAATCATAGTAGGTAGAAAAGTTACAGATCAATATCCTGGGGTTCCGGCGTGGGTTCTTTAAAACATCCGGGGCGCAGTAATCTCTTTTCAAACACAATGTGTGTTAAAGGGGGTCAACATTTTGAGAAAGATAAACTCAAAGGGCTTGCGGCAAGCCTTCAACGGGAGAATTTGATTGAGTCGATTGAGGTCTGTTCCGATAGGTGTTAAGCGGATATATAAACCCCCCTTTCCTTGTTCTTGATCTTTCCCTGTTGCCTGGCCCGGTAGATGGTGTTTCTGATCCGGATTTCACCAAACCCGGTTTTTTCCCTGATCGCGGCCACGGTAATGCCTTTTCTGCTTTTCCTCACAATCCCTACCACCGTTTCAAATGGTGTCTTGGGCTTTTTTGTCCTCGGCGAGGGCTTTTTGGGGGTGACTTTCTTTCCGGTTTTTCCAGTCAAGGCTTTGACCTTTTTTGACGCGGGTTTTGCCGGTTTTTTCGTCCCCTCTGCCTTTTTCCCTGTCTTCTTTCTCCTCTTTTTGGACTTCGCAGGGCTTTCCATATCGATGCCGAACACGTCCGCAAGATCCGAATCGTCAATAACCCTTGCAGTCTTCTTTCGGGCCTTTTTGAGCAATTTCCGGGTCTTTTCCTCCACCGCCTCTGTAACGAGGTCGTTCATTTTCACCTGTCTGAGTTTGAAAAAAAGTCCCGGGTCCTGGTCGAGCCTGGCGCCGATTCCATAGAGAGTCGCGGCCACATGTTTGCACATGGAGGCCCAGTCCGGGCAGGAGCAGTCAAAATCAATATCTTTTGGGGAAGGGAAAAGCCCCTTCCCCTGGGTCGTGAAGATCTCCCCTAAGGCCTTTGGAAATTTTCCCGCTAAGAGTTCCTGCAATGAATCCAGTTTCCCTTCAGAGGCGGTCCTGATCTCCTTCCAGTTTTTCTTGCCCATGGCCTTGATCCGGATACCTACTGAATAGGGTTTTGATCGGGAC
>Ga0307424_1000463_pt1 | contig 21497 bp, 23 predicted proteins | sample SalMarWE160320MG_FD_202157 | JGI IMG/M metagenome (GOLD analysis project Ga0307424, IMG submission 202157) | Salt marsh sediment microbial communities from the Plum Island Ecosystem LTER, Massachusetts, United States - WE1603-20 | ecosystem: Environmental > Aquatic > Marine > Intertidal zone >... | reverse complement strand
GAAGCGACAGCCCGGCAATCACCCAGAAATACACAGGCGTCTGCACTTGGCAGAACATGACGATGCAGACGACGAGCGCGACGGCGAGCGCGATATTGATGAGATGACGCGCGGGCAACATGATCGGCTTGCCCGACATGCGGCCCGAGAGCTTCAAGAACGCGATGATAGAGCCAGTGAAGGTGATGGCGCCGATGGCGACACCGAGCGACATCTCGATCAGGCTCTGGACATGAATATTGCCCGGCACACCGATGCCGAACGCTTCCGGCGCGTAGAACGCGGCGGCCGCCACGAGCACGGCCGCAAGACCCACCAGCGAGTGGAACGCGGCGACGAGCTCGGGCATTGCCGTCATGGCGATGCGCCGCGCGATGAATGCGCCGATACCGCCGCCGACGGCGATGCCACCGACGATCAACACCCAAGAGAGCGGGGTCTCGGGACGTGCCACGGCGAGCGTTGTGGCGACGGCGATGGCCATGCCGACCATGCCCATATAGTTGCCGCGACGCGAGGTCTCGGGCGAGGACAGTCCGCGCAGCGCCAGGATGAACAGGACGCCAGCGACGAGGTAGAGCAGCGCGACGAGGCCAGCCGACATATCAGCGATCCTTGCGCCGGTACATGGCGAGCATGCGTTGGGTGACGAGGAAGCCGCCGAAGATATTGACGCTCGCCAGGATCAAGGCGGCGAGGCCGAGCAGCTTGGCAACGATATGACCGGACGAGGCGACCGCGTCGGCCGCTTCCACGGAGACGGCGAGCAGTGCGCCGACCACGATCACCGAGGAGATGGCGTTCGTCACCGACATCAGCGGCGTATGCAGCGCCGGCGTCACGCTCCACACCACGTAGTAGCCGACGAACACGGCGAGCACGAAGATCGAGAATTGCGAGATGAAGTCGTGGCCGCCTTCGGGCGCGGCCGCCTCCGCAGCATAGGCGCCGCTGGCCCACACCGCGTCGGCCAGCACGGCCAGCGCGAGGAGGACGAGGCCCGCGTATAGGGTCCGTCTCGTCATGGTGTCTTGCCTCCCTTGGGCTGGCGCTTGACGCCGTTCCGCTTGGCTGGAGCTTTCGCCTTGCCGTTGGCCACAGACTTCGCCGGCGCGGTCTTGGTCGGCGCCCGCGTGGCCCGGGCCGGCTTGGGATCGGCCTTTGCCGCGCCGCCAGCCTTGGCGCCGAGACGCTCGGCGACCATCGCATTGACGATGGCGCCGTCGCGGGCGATTGCCGTGCCCTTCGCAAGCTCGTCGTCCCAATCGATGGCGAGGGTCTTCTTTTCCTTGTCGATGAAAGGCTCGATGAACGCCTGCAGGTTCCGCGCATAAAGGCTCGACGCGTTGACCGGCACCTGGCCAGGCAGATTGAGCAGGCCGAAAATGCGCACGCCCTTGTGCTCGGCGATCTCGCCGGGCTTGGTGAGCTCGGTATTGCCGCCGCGCTCGGCGGCCAGATCGACGATGACGGAGCCGGGCTTCATGCTCTCGATCATCGCTTTGGAGATGAGCTTCGGCGCAGGCCGTCCGGGGATCAGCGCCGTGGTGATGACAATGTCCTGGTTCTTGACGTGGTCGGCGATGAGTGCCGCCTGCTTCTTCTTGTATTCGTCGGACATCTCCTTGGCGTAGCCGCCCGCCGTCTCCGCCTGTTTGAACTCCTCGTCCTCCACGGCGACGAACTTGGCGCCGAGCGAAGCAACCTGCTCCTTGACGGCAGGGCGCACGTCGGTCGCGGTGACGATGGCGCCGAGCCGCCGCGCGGTGGCAATCGCCTGAAGCCCGGCAACGCCGACACCCATGATGAACACCCGCGCCGCAGGCACGGTGCCCGCCGCCGTCATCATCATCGGCAGCGCGCGCTCGAACGCAGCGGATGCGTCGACCACGGCTTTGTAGCCGGCGAGGTTCGATTGCGACGACAGCACGTCCATGCTCTGCGCGCGGGTGATGCGCGGCATGAGCTCCATGGCGAACAGCGAGACGCCCGTCTTGGCGAGGGCGTCGAGGCCTTCTGCGTCGGAGAAAGGATCGAGCATGCCGATCAGCGCCGCGCCCTTCTTCATGGCCTTGGCGAGCGCAAGCGGGGGACGCCGCACGGTGAACACCACATCGGCATCGGCCACTGCGTCCGCGTCGTTCTTGGCGATTGCAGCGCCCGCGTCCGTGTATTCCTGATCGGAGAAATGGGACCGCAAGCCGGCGCCCGAGCGCACGGTGACCTTGGCCCCGGCCTTGACGAGCTTCTTGACCGTTTCGGGAGTAAGCCCGATCCGCGGCTCGTCCTTGCCTTCGGCGGGCACGCCAATCGCAATCATCGTGGGCTCCGTCAGCCGACGCGCTGGCCGCTACGCGGCCAATCGCCTGCGTGGGTTATTGCTTCGCTTTGGGTGAGCTAAGGGGAAGTCTACCGAGAGCGCAAGCGGGCTTACGTCAGGAAGTAGCCCATAGCCGCCACGATCGCCGCCACGATGAGCACCGTCCACAGCGTCAACTTGCAGAACAAGTTGTACGTGCCCAGGTGCTCGGCGTAATCCATGTCTGGATGGCCTTCTTTGGGATTGATATGCATTCCAACTACCCCCCGGTCATTCCTTGTTTGACTGCGACTTCGCGCGCCCCGCGAGATAGCAAAATCCGGGGCATCCCGCAATAATTGCCGCCAGAGGGCCCAAAGGGCGCCTTGGCGCCCCTATTTCTCCATGAGCACGATCACGTGCCCGTCGGGGTCGCGGACCGCGGCGGCTTTTCCCCCATTCTTGAGGGTCACGATGCCCGGCGACACGAAAGGCGCGTCCGCCGCCTCGAGCCCCCTCACCAGCGCGAAGAGATCGTCCACCGCGTGGACCTGGCGCGCGGCGGCGACGTCGTTGGCCATCACCGGTTTGGGCGCCGTGCGTCCCTGCGGCATCCGATAGTGCAGAAGCTCCACATGGGGCGTCGGCACCGCGGCCGGCTGTAGCGCCACCACGTCGACCTCGCAGCCTTCGAGCCCATCGAGCAGGTCCTGCTCCGGGCCCTGGTTGAGCGATCGCCCAGCAATGTGAAAGCCGAGGAGGCCCTCATAGAAGGCAATGCTCCGATCCACATCCATCACGGAGATCGCCGTGTGGTCGTAGCCGCGAATGCCGGGGCTCGTTCCTTGGTGCCAGAGCGGGTCCCCGACGCCGGCGGGGAAGAAGATCAGCTCGAGCGGATGGCCTTCGGGATCGCGAAACTTGAAGGCCGTGACGCCGCCTGTATTCAGCGGCAGAATTACCGGCGCGCCTTTGGTGATGACCTCCGGCGAGGCGCGCATCAGCCTCTCCCACACCGCGGTGATGTCACCGGTGACGAGTGCCACATGCTCGAACCATTGGTCGTTCGAGGCGCGCTCCGCAGGATAAGGCGCACCGGATGGATCGAAGGCCACCAGTTTCAGGATTTTCTGCCCTATCGCGACGTCCACGGCGCGGGCCGTCGTGCCCTCATCAAGCCCGAGCAGACGGTTCCAGGCCGGATCCCCCAATTGCTGTTCGGGCCCGACCTCGAGCCCCAGCGCGTCGCGATAGAAGGCGGCCGTCCCCGCCAGGTCAGCGACTGTGATGCTCACCCTGATGAGTTGGGTTACCGGCATCGGATCATCGTCCCTATTTGAAGGCGCCGGGCTCGGCGCCGGACCATTTGCTGGGATCGAGCTGCAGAATCATGAGCGAGCAGGGCTCATCGCCCAGCGTGCCCGAGCGATGCCCGACGCGGCCGCCCTCGTCCGGCTTGGCGTTCTGATCGCCGCCGAAGGCGAGGTCGCCGGGACCCATCTCCACTCGGGTGCCGTCCGTCGACTCTACGAACCAACGCCCCGACAACACCGAGATCCATTGCGGCTTCGGGTTCTCGTGCCAGTCGCCGACCCAGCCGACCGGCAGGATGGCGAACAGAAGACTGTTCTCGCCGGAGAGCAGATGGTCGTTCCACTGGGGCTCGGCCTTGCCCCCCATGCTTTGCATTTCGAACCCGGTCAGCTCACAGCGCGTCTGATGCGTCGCTCCCTCGTCGTCCGTCCATAGATGCCAATAGGGGACCTTCGGGTGCTCCGGGTTCACGCTCACTGGCTCCCCATCATGGCGACGACGGGCTGTGTCAGGGAAGCCGCCTTCTCGATGTCGCCGCCGACCGCCTGGATGAAGCCGGCCGCATACATGACGTAGATCAACCCGCCGACGAGCCCAAAGTTCTTGAAGAAGTCCCAGATATGCGGATAGCCCTCGCTATCAGGCTTCCAGAAGCGCGGATAGGCCCAGAAATTGTGGTAGACGATCGCCGTGACGGCGCAATAGCCCGCCAGAATGAACGCCGCGATCCCGGCATAGAAGTCGAACACGATCATCGGCGGCGTACAGACCTCCACGATCATGGCGAGGATCAGGAGCACCGCGCCGCCGGGAAGCCAGCTCGACGTCGCCTGCTTTACCGCGTTGTCCCAATTGATGATCTTGTCGAGCGTGCTGAACGGAAAAATCCAGACGATGAAGATCCGCGCCAGCACCGGCAATGCGTCGTTGATCAGCCAATCCATCGTCAGCCCCTCCTCTCGAGAGATTCGCGAGATTTTCGAATCCTCGGCGAAGTGGGCCTCGATCACAACCCTTGTTAGGCGGATCCCTCCGGTAACGGTACGCCCGCTTTAACAAAAGCATCGTGTTGGCGCCGGGTCACGTCGGCCAGATCGGCGCCTGCGATCGCCTCATTGAACAGCCGGTGATAGTTGAGCTTGGCGTCGAGGCGCAGGAACACGCCGCCGAGCCCGATCGCCGCCCGGTCCATGAAGACGAACTCGCGCGGCACCGTCACCGGCCCCTTCTCGCGCAAGCCCTCATGCACTTTGAACGCCTCTTGACGGCCATAGGCGCCGGGCCGCGTGTGCTCGGCAATGGTGCGCACCCGGTCTTCGAGCATCGGGCCGTAGATGAAATGCGCCCAGATATTGAGAATGTCGATCAGCTCGTTGGAGAGCCCGCTGAAGCCCCACGTCTCATAGGCATGCACGACGAGCGACCGGTCGTTGTGCAACAGCCCGTGATAGAGATCGATCACGCCTTGAATGAACTTCGGGGCGAAGGTGCGCATGCAGCCATAGTCGAGCAGGTTGATGCCCGCCGCCTTGCCGTCCTGATCTTCGAATACGGTGTAATTGCCCAGATGCGGGTCGCCGTGGATCACCCCGTAATGGCTGAACGGGAACCACCACGCGCGGAACATGGCCCGCGCGATTTGATTGCGCTCCTCGAGGGGGCGATCCGTGTAGTCGAGCAGCCGCCGGCCCTCGAGCCAGGTCATGGTCAGCAGCCGCCGCGTCGACAGCTCGGTCAAAACCTCCGGCACGCGGATCATGGGATCGTTCTCGAAGATGATCCCGTAAAGCCGCGTGTGCTTGGCCTCAAGCTCGTAGTCGAGCTCCTCGCGCAAGCGGGCCGCGATCTCTTTCAGCATCTCCGACGTCTCGACCGCGGGACGCATGCGGCGGTGGATGGAGAAGAGAACGCCAAGCTGGACGAGATCGGCTTCGACCGCCGACTGCATGTCGGGATATTGCAGCTTGACCGCTAGCACCCGCCCGTCGTGGGACATGGCGCGATGCACCTGGCCGAGCGACGCGGACGCCGCGGCCTCGTGATCGAAGCTTGCGAACTTCGTCTCCCAATCGGGACCGAGCTCCGCCGCCATGCGCCGGCGCACGAACGCCCTTCCCATAGGCGGGGCGTGGCTTTGCAGCTGAGCGAGCTCGGCGGCGTATTCGTCCGGCAGCGCCTCGGGAATGGTGGCGAGAAGCTGCGCCACCTTCATGATCGGGCCTTTGAGCCCGCCAAGGGCGGCGGCAAGCGAGGCGGCGTCCTTGTCACGCTCAGGATCGAGGCCGAACAGGCGACGCCCGGCGATGCGCGCGGCAACACCGCCCACATTGGCGCCGACCCGGCCATAGCGCACGGCGCGGGCGCTGAAGCGATTCTTTTCGCTGTCGGAGGGCGGTTCGGTCATGCGGCGCCAAAAAGGGTTTCACGCACGGGCAAGTCTTCCCTCATATAGGGGCCCTTCTCGGCCCCCGCCCATCCCTTGCCGCATTTGCAGTCAAAGACCCGCCAATTCCATGTCGAAAGCCCTGAGAGTGATTGTCGCAGCGGGTCTGGTTTTCGGCGCCGGGCTCACCGTGCTCGGCGTGCTCGCCAATTGGTATCCCGCGCTCGATATCGTCAACGACGGCCTGCCCTTCCTTGGCGTTGGCGTGTTGGCGCTCCTCGCGCTCGCCTTCGCCACACGCGCCCGCGGCCTGATCGGCGCGGCCTCTATCCTGCTCGCTGTCATCCTCGTGCTGCTGATCACGGGACTCTCCGGCCGCGCCCCCGAGGCACCGGCAGATGCCGCACGGTTCTTGCGCGTCGCCACCTTCAATCTCTGGGGCGGGAACGAGCACACAAAGGCCATCACCGACTACGTGGATCGCACCGACGCCGACGTCGTCGTCCTCCAAGAGGTCCGCGATATTCACAAGGAGCTGCTCGCCTTGCTCGGCAAGCATTACCGCTATCGCGTCGGCGACAACGGCCTCGTCATCTTGTCCAAATATCCGATCCTCGCCGACGGCCGCATCGACCGCGCCGGGGAGCCACCATGGATGTCGCTGATCATCCGCTGGGTCAAACTCGACGTGAACGGCAAGGCGGTTGAGCTTGCCGGCGTCCACCTTGCGCGGCCGTTCTACCCGGACCTCCAGCAGGGCGACATCCGGACGCTGACCCAGTTCGTGCTGAGCCAGCCCAGGCCGCTGATCTTGGCCGGCGATTTCAACATGACGCCGTGGACGGTCAAGCTGAAGGGCTTCACTGCAGTCACCGGGCTTCACCGCTTCAATTCGTTCTATCCCACCTGGCCTATGCGCTGGCGGCACACGCGCCTTCTGCCGTTCGTACCCATCGACAACGTGTTCGCCTCGCGCCATTTCTCCTCGCTCGGCACGACGGTCGGCCCTTATCTCGGCTCCGATCACCGGCCGGTGGTCGCCGACATCGCCCTTATGAAATAGACCCGACGCTCACTCCTTGACGAATTTGTCGAGCGCGTCGCGATAGGAGCGCATGGCACGCCGCGCGACCTCGAGCTCCGCTTCGAGCGCCAGCGTGTCGGGCGATTTCGGCCGCGGGCGCCGCGCCGCCACGAGGAGCAACGCCAACACCGCCATGGGCGTGAGGAAGTCGGTGACAAGGATCGGTCCGGCATTGCCGGGCGTCAGGTTGCCGTAGGCGACGATGTCGTGAACATGCCCGATGCCGGCGCCCACGAGAAAACACGACGCAGCTGCGGCCACCGCGACGCGGGCATAGAACCCGGTATACGCGGCGTAGAGGCTCGCCAGCCCCAAGCCCAGATTGGCGTAGCCGACCTCGAACTGAAACGGGCTCGGCTCCCAACCGATCGCGGCCGCCGCCCGCAGCGGAAAGAACACGTGGCCGACAAAGGCCCACAGGCTCCCGATCCCAAGCGGGAAGATGAACAGGTAGCGCAGCAGCCGATCGACGACATAGGCCTGCATGATCGGCCGCGGGCCCCACCATACAGCGATGCCCCAATACACAAGTGCCGCGACCCAGACGAGAATCGGGACCAGCGACACCTGCTCCATGGCCTAGACCTTCATCTCATCCATGGCTTCGAGCTCGTCGATCAGGCCTTCGATCACCTTGAGCCCCATGGACCAGAAATGCGGCTCCGAGGCATCAAGCCCGAACGGCGCCAAGAGCTCCTTGTGGTGCTTGGTGCCGCCGGCCGCGAGCATATCCAGATAGCGCTCGGCGAACCCCGTCTCAGCCTTCTCGTAGACGGCATAGAGCGAATTCACCAGGCAATCGCCGAATGCATAGGCATAGACGTAGAACGGCGCGTGGATGAAGTGCGGGATGTAGCACCAGAAGCTTTCATACTCCGGCTTCAGCTCGATCGCGGGGCCCAGGCTCTCGCGTTGCACGTCGAGCCAGATCTCGCCAAGTCGCTCCGAGGTCAGCTCGCCCGCGCGCCGCTCGGTATGGACGTTGCGCTCGAACGTGTAGAAGGCGATCTGGCGCACCACGGTGTTGAGCATGTCCTCCACCTTGGCCGCGAGCAGCGCTTTGCGCTCGCGCTTGGTCGGCGCCTGATCGAGCAGCTTGCGAAAGGTCAGCATCTCGCCGAACACGCTCGCCGTCTCCGCCAGCGTCAGCGGCGTCGGCGCCATCAGCGGGCCTTGCACGTTGGCGAGCACCTGGTGCACGCCGTGCCCGAGCTCGTGCGCGAGGGTCATCACGTCGCGCGGCTTACCTTGATAGTTGAGCATGATGTAGGGGTGCGCGCTCGGTACCGTGGGATGGGAGAAAGCGCCTTGCGCCTTCCCTTCCCTCACCGGCGCATCGATCCAGCGCTCGGCGAAGAAGCGCCCGGCGATGTCGGCCATGCGCGGTGAGAAGTCGCCATAGGCTGTGAGCACGGTCTCGCGCGCATCGTCCCAGCCGATCACCTGCTTGGGCTCTTCCGGCAGCGGCGCGTTGCGATCCCAGTACATAAGCTTCTTCTTGCCCAGCCACTTCGCCTTCATGGCGTAGTAGCGGTGCGACAGCCGCGGATAGGCGTCGCGCACGGCCGCGACCAGCGCGTCCACCACCTCCCGCTCGACCCGGTTGGCGAGATGGCGGCTGTCGGCAACATCCTCGAAGCCACGCCAGCGGTCGGAGATCTCCTTGTCCTTGGCCAGCGTGTTGGTGATCAGGGTGAACAACCGCACATTATCCTTGAACACTTTGCCCAAGGCCTCGGCGCCCTCTTTGCGCTTCTTCTCGTTTGGATCGAGGAGCAGGTTGAGGGTGGGTTCGAGACTGAGCTTCTCGCCGTCGACCTTGAAGCGGAGCGACGTCATCGTCTCGTTGAACAGGCGGTCCCAGGCACCTCGCGCGGTCACCGCCTTTTCGTGGAACAGCTGCTCGAGCTTGTCGTCCAGCTGGTACGGCTTCTCTTTGCGCAGGTCCTCGAGCCACGGACGGTAGTGCCCGAGCTCCGCGCCCGTCATCGCCTTCTCGAGCGCGGCGTCGTCGAGCCGGTTGAGCTCAAGCGGGAAGAACAGGAGCTTCGACGAGATCGCGGTGATCTTCTCCTGGATATCGCCGTAGAACTTCTGCCGCTTCGGATCTGCCGTATCCGCGGAATAGAGCAGGCTGGCATAAGAGACGACGCGGCCCAGCACGTCGTTCAGCGCCTCGAACTCGCGCACGGCTTGCGCCAGCCCCGCACCGCCCTCCCCGTCCGCGAGCAGACCAGCGAGCTTGCCGGCATAGCGCTCATGCATGGCCTCCGCCGCCTGCTCGGCCGTCTCCAGGTCTTTCTTCAGCGCCGGTGATTCGGGAGCGTCGTAGAGGTCGCCGAGGTTCCACTCCGGCAGCGCACCGAGCGTGGGCGCTTCGGCGTGCTTTGCTTTGCTCTTGGCCGCATGGGTCGCGGCATGAACGGGTTTCGGCAGCAGATTATTCAGGGAAGGCAACATCGACTCAAAGATCCTCGCTAGCGGTGGCCAGCGCCTAGTGTGGGAAGGCGCGCGCGCGCCTGCAAGGCCCAAACTGACGCTTATCTGGCCATTTCGACCAACACGCGGGCAACACCTTCACCAAAATCGAACCGCGATAAAGAAGATGTTTACCTTCCCACTGCACAGTTTTGGCACAGCAGGGGCTCGCTATGGCCCAAGTATTCGCCTTAAGCGGTGCCTCTGTTTCGTTAGTGTTTGCGTAACTAGTGAGTTTTGCGTCATGCCCAAGCGCGTCCTGGTCGTCGATGACGACCCTGCACAACGTCGAATTCTCGAAGAGACCATCAAGCGGTTCGGTTACAACGTCGAAGCCGCCGACAACGGCGATAGCGCCCTTGCCGCGCTGAAGGCTGATACCTCAGGCGATATCTGCCTCATCCTACTCGATCTCGTCATGCCCGGCACGGACGGTATGGGGGTGCTGTCGGCCATGCGGTCCTTGCCGCGCAAGCCGCCCGCCATCGTGCAGACCGCAAACGGCAGCATCGATGCCGCCATCTCGGCCATGCGCGCCGGCGCCGTCGACTTCGTGGTGAAGCCGGTCAGCCCCGAGCGGCTCGAGGTCTCCATCAAGAACGCGCTGAAGATCGAGGCGCTGGCCGGCGAGATTACCCGCATGAAGGCCACCGCTAACGGCGATCTCGGCTTCGCCGACCTCATCGCCGGCAGCGAGGCCATGCAGCGGGTCATCGAGCTCGGCAAACGCGCCGCCAATTCCGGCATCCCCGTCCTCATCGAGGGCGAGTCGGGCGTCGGCAAGGAGCTCATCGCCCGCGCCATCCAGGGTGAAAGCACCCGCAAATCGAAGCCATTCGTTACCGTCAACTGCGGCGCGATCCCGGAGAACCTGGTCGAGAGCATCCTCTTCGGTCATGAGAGGGGCTCCTTTACCGGCGCGTCGGAGAAGCGGACGGGCAAGTTCGTCGAGGCCGATGGCGGCACGCTGTTCCTCGACGAGATCGGCGAACTGCCTCTGGATGCCCAGGTGAAGCTGCTGCGCGCCCTGCAAGAGGGCGAGATCGATCCCGTCGGCGCCAAACAGCCGGTCAAGGTCGACTTCCGGCTGATCTCGGCCACCAACCAGAACCTGATCGCCCTGGTCCAAGACGGCCGCTTCCGCGAGGACCTCTATTATCGACTGAACGTCTTCCCCATTTGGGTGCCGCCTCTGCGCGAGCGGCTCGAGGACGTGCCGGAGCTCGTGCGCCACTTCACGGCCCGCTTCGCCGCCGAAGAGGGCAAGCGCATCGACGGCGTCGACGCCGAGGCGGCCGCCATGCTCAAGCGCTATTCCTGGCCCGGCAATATCCGCCAGCTCGAGAACGCCGTGTTCCGCGCCGTCGTGCTGGCCGACACGCCCATGCTGACGGTGAACGAGTTCCCGCAGATCGCTGCCCACGTGGAAGGCTATGCCGTGACCGTACCGCCGGCCCCAGCACCGAAAGACCTGACGCCACGCATCGAAGGCCCGGTCATGCTCGGCCAATCCGCGGACGCGCCGGCCACGATTCACGTGCCGAACGGCAACGGGAAAGACTCCGTCGGCATCCCCGCGCTCAGCGACACCGGCGATATCCGCTCACTGGAAGCTGTCGAAGCCGACATGATCCGGCTCGCCTTCGGCCGCTATCGCGGCCGGATGACGGAGATCGCCAAGCGGCTCGGCATCGGCCGGTCGACACTCTACCGCAAGATGCGCGAGATCGGGCTCGAAGCGAGACCGAACTAGCCGAGGTCACGGGGTGATAACCAAACGAAACGATTGGCATAAATGCCACACTGAGGAGAAAAGCGGGTTCGGGGACCTTTAAGTGGCTGCGTAGTATGGCCAGCTAACGGGGAGCCCGACTAGCGTCCGGGCGCTAGCTGAATCCGGGGATTCAGCCAGAGGGAGCACATCATGAGGCCCATCTACGGTATTGCGTTGACCTTGTTTCTGGCCGCACCGCTCAGCACGCCGGCATTTGCTGCCGAGCCCGATGCACCGAGTACGCTGGTCAGCCGGACGGAGGCGGTCCGGATCGCGGTGCAGACGCAACTCTCTGCGAAATTCACCGCCACCACCAAGCACAAGAAGGACGAGAAAGGCGCTCTCGTCGAGTACTACTCCGCTCCCGATCGGAAGCTTCTCTGGGTTGATGAGAACGGCCTGACCGACCGCGGCAAGGCGGTGGTCGCCGAGATCAAAAAGGCCGACGACTACGGGCTCCGTGCGTCCGACTACACGCTGCCGAACCTGTCGAGCTTCGATGCCCACAGCGCGAACGCCACCGACGAGCTCGCCGACGCCGAGATCAAGATCAGCCATGCCGTACTCGATTACACGTACGATGCCCGCGGCGGCCGGATCGATCCGCAGCGCATCTCTAAGAATCTCGACCCGACGCGCGCCCTTCCCGATCCTCTGGAGGTGATCGAGTCGATCTCCTTCCGCTCTGATCCCGCTGCCTATTTGCGCAGCTTCCAGCCCGACCAGCCTCAGTTCGAGCTGCTACGCAAAAAGCTGATCGAGTTGCGCGGGGGCAGCGCTCAAGAGGCTAAGGAAGAGAAGCCTGAGGTTCAGATACCTGATGGCCCGCTGCTCCGGTTCGGCAGCGAGGATCCCCAAGTCACGCTGCTTAGGACGCGTCTCGAAATCCCCGCGGGGGAGAACCCCAACCTTTACGACGGGGACGTCCTTGAGGCCGTGAGGAAGTTCCAGGCCGAGCACAACACGGTAGCGGACGGCGTCGTCGGTCCCGGCACGCGGCGGCTGCTCAATCAGCCGAACCTGCGTCACATGGGGAGCCCGGCACAGATCAAGGCCATCCTCCTCAACATGGAGCGCTGGCGCTGGCTGCCCCATGACCTCGGCTCATTCTACGTGATGGTCAACATCCCGGAGTTCATGCTGCGGGTCTACAAGGACGATGAGGTGGTCCACACCACGCGCGTGGTCGTCGGCAAGCCCAGAAAGCAGACTCCGGTCTTCAGCGACGAGATGCAGTCGGTCGTGTTCGGCCCGTACTGGAACGTTCCGAACTCCATCAAGGTCGAGGAGATTAGGCCGTGGGTGCGCCCCGCCGGCGGTTGGTTCGGCGGGGGCGGCTGGAACACCGCAGTGTTCCAACGCCATGACCTGCGCATCAAATATGACGGCCGGGAAGTCGATCCCGCCTCCATCGATTGGAGCCGGGTCGATATCCGCACCCTCCACCTCTATCAGCCGCCCGGCCCCCGCAACGTGCTTGGCCGCGTCAAGTTCGTGTTCCCCAACAAGCACGATGTCTACATGCACGACACGCCGCAGAAGTTCCTATTTGCCAAGCCGGTGCGTGCCGAAAGCCATGGTTGCATGCGCGTGCAGAATCCGGATCAGCTGGCCGCGGTCATCATGCGCCACGACCAGAACTGGAGCGAGGCGCGCACCGAGTCCGCTTTCGAGACCGGCTATGACGAGCGGGTCGCGCTCCATCGCAAGATCCCGGTCTACATCTCCTACTTCACCCTGTGGGTGAACAAGGACGGCTCGATCAAGACCTTCCGGGACCTCTACGGTCACGATGCCCGCATGGCCTCAGCGCTGTTCGATCACCGCGCCAATTTTGCCGCCCCGGCCGATGACGAGATCCAGTCGATCCCGGCGCAGCGGGCAAGCCTGTCACAGCGCCATCGGAATGACACCCTCGCCGATGCCCGGCAGGACTCCGTAAACTAGGAAACGGCACCCCGACTCCCCCGCGAGGGGGAATCGGGCCCAAGGTCCCGCGCCAGGCTCTCCGCGCCGCTCAGAGCCTATTAACCATGGGCGGAACTGGTTAAGGCGTTTGCCTTGTTTTTCCCGCAATTTACCTAATACTGTTGCTTAACGGCCAGCACGGGAAGGTTGGCCGCCGACGCCGCAGGGCCGAGGGCCTGGCGTCTCGGGGAAAGCCGGTCTTCGAACGCCGGCGAGGGAAGTTTACGGAAAGTCGGGGATGCGCATTCGGGGGAGCAGTGCCTGTCGCGCCGTGCTTAGCGCCGGACTCCTGCTGGTCGTCGCCGGCGTGGGTATCGCCTCCAAAGCAAGCGCCTTGGGCGAGAGCCGGACCCTCTCCCTCTACGAGATCCACACAAAAGAGAGCATCACCGTCACCTACATGCGGGACGGTAAGTACGACCAAGAGGCTCTCAAGAAGCTCAACCATTTTATGCGGGACTGGCGGGCCAACAAAGAGACCCACATGGATCCCAAGGTCATCGACCTTGTCTGGACCCTGCATGAGGAGCTCGGCTCCAAAGAGCCCGTCCACCTGATCTCCGGCTACCGCAGCGTTGCCACCAACGATAAGCTCAGGAGGGCTGGCGGTGGCCAGGCCAAGCATAGCCAGCACTCGCTTGGCAAAGCCTGCGATATCCACTTTCCCGATGTGTCCGTGAAGACGTTGCGCGCCTCCGCCCTCATCCAAGAGGTGGGTGGCGTGGGCTATTATCCCACCTCCGGCGTCCCCTTCGTCCATGTGGACACGGGCCGCGTGCGCATGTGGCCGCGCATGCCGCGGCTCCAACTTGCCGCGCTCTTCCCCAGCGGCCACACCGATTACATTCCGAGCGACGGCAAGCGCATCACGCCGGCGGACTACAAGCTGGCCCAGGCCAAGGGCCTCGTGAACCACACTCTGTTGGCCATGAACACGCCGCGGGCGCCGCTGCCCACGCCGAACCCGCGCCACGAGGCGCCTGGGCCTGAAGTGGCACAGCCGATCCTCGCCTCCTACACACCCAATCACGCCGCGCCGATGGCACTTGCGCCCGCCGACGCGAAGGCTGGCGCCCCGCACTTCGCCTATGCCAGCGCCGGTGGCGGTCTCCCGTTTGCGCGGCCTAATCTTCTTCCCGAGCCCCGCCGGCCCGCCGTCCCATCCTATGAGAGCGCGCAAGTTGTCGGTGCGCCTGAGGTCGACGACGATCATCCTGACGAGCTGAGCTACGTGCCCTTCGACACCGCGAGCCTCATGACCGAGACCTCGGTCGCCTATAGCCGGACGGTCGCGCCCCTGACCCATCCCGAGCAGGACAATATCGACTACCTGCTCGGTGACATGGACCAGCCCACGAACTTCCAGCTGCGTCAGAGCTCGGGCTATCGCGGGCTGGCGAGCGCCCAGCATTTCTCCGGCGAAGCGGTGAGAAGCCTCTATGCTGAGCTGGAAGCGCCCGCGCCGACGCGCCTGGCCGAGAACACCCGCTAGCTCCCTACGCCGCCTCGGACTCCGCCGTATCCATGCCGAGCGCGTGGAGGTAGGTCGTGAGCACCGCCTCTTCCTCGCGCCGCTTGTTCTCGTCCTGCTTGCGCAAGCGGATCACAGCCCGGAGCGCCTTGACGTCGAAACCATTGCCCTTGGCCTCGGCATAGACCTCGCGCAAATCCGCAGCCAGCGCGGCCTTCTCCTCCTCCAGCCGCTCGATGCGGGACACGATGGTACGAAGCTGATCTTTGGCTGATGACTGAAGCGACACGGTGGGACCCTCGGGCGTTTGTGATGATTCGATGAAGGGCGAGCTTGGTCCCGAATCGCCGCTCGCAGCAAGACGGGCGAGGTGCTTATCCCGCTTTTCCAAAGCCGCCTTGCGCAAGCCTGCGCGAGAACCTCAGAGTCGAGCGTAACTTAGTGATTTTAATGATATTTTACAGCGTGCGGACGCGCGTCACGACCGTTCGGTTTGGAACTTCGCCTTCCATTCCTCGTACGGCATGCCGTAGACGATCTCCTTCGCCTCGTCCTTGCCGAGTGGAATGCCGCGCTCGTCGGCGGCCTCGAGATACCACGTCGAGAGGCAGTTGCGGCAGAAGCCGGCGATCTCCATCAGATCGATGTTCTGCACGTCGGTGCGCTCCTGCAAATGCTCGATTAGCCGGCGGAACGCTGCGGCTTCGAGCTCGGTCTTTGTTTTCTCATCCACGTGCGCATCCTTTCGCGGACCCGATATGCGGGCGGGTGTTGGAGCCATGATGCTCGATCTCGTGCAAGCCGGGCGCCGAGCGGAGCACCTCGCCGAGGACACGGGCGAGATGGTGCGCCCATTCCCACTGCCCTTCGGCGGCGAAAATCAGATCCTGCCGCACCTCGACCAGGGCGTGTGCGAGGCCGCGCGAGGTCCCGTGGCGGTAGAGCGTATCGCCCTTGAGCTGGCCCGAGTAGGGCACGTTGTCTCCCACCTCGGCGCCGGGGATGGCGCGTAGGCCATCGAGCAGCGGCAGCGCGAGACGCGGGTCCTTGTCCCACAGGATTCCCGCCGCCCAAGGCCGGGGCACGCCCTTCCAGGCCTGCGTGAAGCTATGCACCGACAAAATCGCCGGCGGCTTACCGGCGGCGATCCCAGCCTCGATCGCCCGGTCGATGGCCGCGTGATAGGGCTGATACAGGCGCTCGATACGGTCTTCGGTCTCGGCAGCGCTCAAGCCCACATTGCCTGGCACCACGAGCCCGTCTGAGATCTGCATGATGAGCGTCGGGTCGTCGAGGCCGCGGTTCGGGTCGATCAAGAGGCGGGAAAATCGGCTCAGGACCGCTGGCGCGCCGAGCGACTCGGCGAGCCCCGAAGCCACGCCCTCAGCGCCGAGATCGTAAGCGATATGCCGGTGCAGATCCTCTGGCCTAAGCCCCAGCGTCCCATACGCTTGCGGAATCCTGTTCTCGGCGTGGTCGCAGAGGATCAGGAGCCCGAGGCTCACGTCCCCTTCGATGGTCCGGTATGGCTTTTCGCCCAAATCTTCTTGTACAAGTGTGTCCAGGCTCAACTCCCCGCGAGCGGTCCTCGCCCCCTCTTAACTGCCCCGCGCGCCTCGGCGCGACAACAACGAAACGCCAAAAAAAGCCGTGGTTGCGACGCATTTACCCACGATTTTCCGCCGTGTTTTTGCTAGGGCCCATCAGGCCTTATAATCGACTCCGGTCGGTCAGAGAAATGCAACCAATTCGATGCTACCTTTCGGAGTTCTTTAACCGCGATTTTTGGCTTGAGAGACAAATGCTTGTTTCGAACGTGACCCGCAAATCGGCGGAAATCCGCCGCACCGCCCCCCGGCACCGCTGGGGGCTTTGCACGCTCCTGGCAGCCGGCTTCGTGGGCATGCTCGGGGTCACGCCCGCTCATGCCGACCTCAAGTTGTGCAACACCACGGCAAGCCGCGTCGGCGTCTCGATCGGTTACAAGGACACCGAAGGCTGGGCCAGCGAGGGATGGTGGAACATCGCCTCCCATACCTGCGAGACTCTGCTCAAGGGTGTCTTGATCGGCCGTTACTACTATATCCACGCGGTCGATTACGATCGCGGCGGTGAGTGGGCCGGGCCGCTCTATATGTGCACCGACGACAAGTCCTTCACCATCCGCGACACCACGGATTGTGAAAAGCGCGGCCACAAGCGCACGGGCTTCTTCGAGGTCGACACCGGCGAGGAGCGGGACTGGACCGTTCGCCTCACCGATCCGGAGGCCGAAGCGAAGTCCCAATGAGGCGAAATCGCCGGGTCAAGATCGTCGCCACGCTCGGTCCTGCCTCCACCAACGAAGAGACGATGCGGCGCCTGTTCGAGGCGGGCGCCGACGTGTTCCGTGTGAATATGAGCCACGCGACGCACGATGGGTTGCGTGAAATCCACGGCATCGTGCGCAGACTCGAATCCGAGTTCTCCCGGCCCATCGGCATCTTGGTCGACTTGCAAGGCCCGAAGCTGCGCGTGGGCAAGATCGACTCGGGCACCGTGCGCCTGACCGAAGGCGACATCTTGAGCTTTGTCCGCCGCGAGGCGATCGGCGGCCTGGGCCGCGTGCAGCTCCCGCACCCGGAGATCTTCGAGGCCGTGGAGCAAGGTCACACGCTCCTGCTCGATGACGGCAAGCTCAAACTGCGCGTCGTGGAGGCGAGCGACGTCAGGATCGACGCCGAGGTTCTTACGTCCGGACTGCTCGGCAGCCGCAAGGGCATCAGCCTGCCAGATACCGTGCTTCCCTTCAGCGCGCTGACGGACAAGGACCGTGCGGACATCGAGTCCGCCACATCCTTGGGCGTTTCCTGGATCGCGCTCTCCTTCGTGCAGCGCCCCGAAGACATCGCCGAGGCGCGCAAGCTCTCTCGCGGGCGCTCCTCCATCATGGCCAAGATCGAGAAGCCGTCCGCGGTCAATCACCTCAAGGAGATCATCGAACTCGCCGACGGCATCATGGTGGCGCGCGGCGATCTCGGTGTGGAGATGCCGGTCGAGAAGGTTCCCGGCCTCCAGAAGCAGATCAGCCGCGCGGCGCGCAACGCCGGCAAGCCTGTCGTGGTCGCCACCCAGATGCTGGAATCGATGATCTACGCGCCGGTGCCGACCCGGGCCGAGGTGTCCGACGTTGCCACGGCCGTGTTCGAAGGGGCCGACGCAGTCATGCTGTCGGCGGAATCCGCCGTCGGCAAATATCCCGTGGACGCCGTCGCCACCATGGACCGCGTCGCCGTCGAGGTGGAGCGCGACCCCCTTTACGCGGCCATCATCCACGCCCAGCGCATCGACCCGCAAGCAACCGGCGCCGACGCGATCTCGGCCGCGGCCCGCACCGTGGCCGAGACCCTGAATCTCTCGGCGATCGTCTGCTACACGGCATCGGGCGCAACGTCCTTGCGCGCCGCACGTGAGCGGCCCCAGCAGCCGATCCTGGCGCTGACGCCGATCCCCGCCACAGGCCGCAAGCTCGCCATCGTGTGGGGTCTGCACTGCGTGCTGACCGACGATCCGCGCAATATCGACGACATGGTGGCGAAGGCCTGCCGCATCGCCTACCAGGAAGGCTTCGCGCTCCCCGGCGAGCAGGTCATCATCTCGGCCGGCATCCCTCTCGGAAAATCCGGCGCCACGAACATGCTGCGCATCGCTTCCGTCGATCCCGGCGCGGACGACGAGTAGCATCACCTTTTGGAAAAGAGCTGAGGCGGGGCGCGTTAGATGTCCTGGCCTTCGACCTCGCGCTTCAGCGCGTCGACGCCCTGGCGGGCATCTTCCAGGAACGGATTGACCGCAAGCGCCCGGCGATAGGCTGCCAGCGCCTCCTTCTTGGCGCCGATCTGCTCGAGCACCAGGCCGAGATCGTTGATCGCCTTATAGTGCTTGGGATCGATGGTGAGCGCCCTCCGGAGATCGGCGATGGCGCGCTCGGGCTTGCCCTTGATGATGTTCACCTTGGCGCGCAAATACCACGCCTCGGCGTCACCTGGCGCGATGTCCACCACTGCATCGAGAATGGCAAGCGACAGGTCGGCGTCTTCTTTGTTGGCGAACTGAGCCGCCCGGCTCATCAGCAGGTCGATGGTGTCGCTACCTGACACCGTCCACAGATCCTCGATGGCCTTCATGATGGGCTCGGCCGCGGAGGCATTCTTTGCCGTCCCGAGCTTGTCGTAGAGCTCGGCCAGCGTCTTCGGCCGGTCGAGCGGCTGCGCGGCAGCACCATTGCCGGGCTGGAGGTGGAGCTTGTTGCCCTTACCCTCCTGTGCCGATTGGGGTGGCGCCGACGGATCCGCGCCGGGCTTTATGTCCGGCTTCAGCAGCGGCTCGGCCCCGAGCATCTCGTCCTCGGAACCTCGCTCACTCGCACGGGGCACGCTCAGGCTCGGCTCGTCCGGATTGGCGACATCGCTGTCTTCCGGCCCATCGTCCAGGCTGTTGAAATAGGCCTGGGCCAGAACGACGGACGGGGCCGCGAGCGCGGACGCGGGCCAAAGCCCGATCGACGCCAGCAGGCTCACGGCGAGCGGAACGCTCGCCCGGCTTGTCACCTTGGTCATGGCGGAAACGTACGGGGCCCGCGCGGCTGGCGTCAAAGCAATTCGGCGCCAAGGCCCCAGGACAAGACTAGCCCTGGCGCGCCTTGAAGCGGCGGTTGGTCTTGTTGATGACGTAGAGGCGGCCGCGGCGGCGCACCACACGGTTGTTCCGATGGCGCTTGCGCAAGGCCCTCAGCGAATTCTTGATCTTCATGGCAAAGCATCCATCGCTTGGCAAAAAACGGCTCAGGGCGGCAAAGCCGCCCCGAGAATTGGCCGGACCATAAAAAGCACGGCCTCTCCTGTCAACTTGCCGGACCCCGGTTTACGGCGCCCAAAGCCGCAAGGCCCCGCGATACCGATTGACAGGCTCCGTCTGCCGCCCCTATACTTAACCTAATGGTTAAGTATCAGGACGCCACCCTCGACCGCACCTTTGCCGCCCTGGCCGACCCCACCCGGCGGGCTCTCCTTGCCCAGCTGGAGGCGCGCAAGGCGCTGACGGTCAGCGAGCTGGCGGAGCCCTTCCCCATGTCCCTGCCGGCGATCATGAAGCATCTCGACGTGCTGTCCGGTGCCGGGCTCATCACCCGCACCAAGACCGGGCGCACCGTCACCTGCCGGTTGACCGCCGAACCCATGGAGCAGGCCATGGATTGGCTCAATCACTATCAGCGCTTCTGGACCGAGCAGCTCGACCGGCTCGCGGCCTTTGTGGAGGAAGACGAATGCCCGCCCAAGCAAACCTCGCAACCAAGCCAAGCCTCACCCTCAAACGTCGTCTCAATGCCGGACCGGAAAAAGTCTATGCCGCGTGGACCGACCCCGAAAAAATCGTGAAGTGGTTCGGTCCCGACTCAGGGCCGGTGACACACGCCGAAGCCGACGTGCGGGTCGGCGGCCGCTACGCCGTCACCTTCCACACCGAGGACGGCGAGGAGCACAATGTCGGCGGCATCTACCGCGAGGTCGTGCCCAACGAGAAGCTCGCCTTCACCTGGGCCTGGCGCACCATGCCTGAGCGCGAGTCCTTCGTGACCATCCTCATCAAGCCGGACGGCGACGGTGCGATCCTCACCCTGATCCACGAGCAATTCTTCGACGAGCCCGCGCGCGACCGCCACGCCGTCGGCTGGACCGGCTGCCTCGACAAGCTTGAAGCCTATCTCGCGTAACCGTAGGGAGCCGCTATGTCCATCCCCCCACAAAAGATCACGCCCTGCCTCTGGTTCGACACCGAGGCCGAGGACGCCGCGAAGTTCTATTGCGCGATCTTCGACAATTCGCGCATCAACACCGTCACCCGCTACGGCAAGGAAGGCCACGAGATCCACGGCAAGCCGGCCGGCTCGGTGATGGCCGTCGCGTTCGAGCTCGACGGACAAAAGTTCTCCGCGCTGAACGGCGGACCACAATTCAAATTCGACGAAGCGATCTCCTTTCAGATCCACTGCGCCGACCAAAACGACGTCGACTATTACTGGGAGAGGCTCACCGCGGCCGGCGGGAGCGAAGGTCCTTGCGGCTGGCTCAAGGACAGGTTCGGGCTCTCTTGGCAGGTCGTGCCGGACGCCCTCTTCGACATGCTGACTGACGGAGACCACGCGGCGTCGCAGCGCGTCACCAAAGCCTTCCTGCAGATGAAGAAGTTCGACATCGCCGCGCTCAAGCGCGCCTTCGAAGGAGAAATTGCGTGAGCACCAAAACCACCCCGAAGTTCGTTATCTCCCGCACCTTCAACGCCCCACTGGACCGGGTCTGGAAGGCCTGGACCGAGCCTGAGCAGATGGCTCAGTGGTGGGGCCCGAAAGGCTTCGACGCCGACGTGAAGACCCTCGATCTCAAGCCTGGCGGAATGTTCCACTACCGCCTGCTGTCGCCGCAAGGACAGGAGATGTGGGGCCGGATGGTGTTCCGTGAGGTGGTTCCGAAGCAACGGCTGGTGTTCATCAATTCCTTCTCCGATCCCGAAGGCGGCCTCACGCGCCATCCGCTGGCACCCGATTGGCCGCTCCAGATGCATACGACGATCACCTTCGGCGAAGAAGACGGCAAGACCACCGTCACGGTCGAATGGGTGCCGTACGAAGCAAGCGAGTCCGAGTGCGAATCCTTCGACAAGGGTCGAGAGTCGATGCAGGCCGGCTGG
>Ga0307424_1000462_pt1 | contig 21498 bp, 36 predicted proteins | sample SalMarWE160320MG_FD_202157 | JGI IMG/M metagenome (GOLD analysis project Ga0307424, IMG submission 202157) | Salt marsh sediment microbial communities from the Plum Island Ecosystem LTER, Massachusetts, United States - WE1603-20 | ecosystem: Environmental > Aquatic > Marine > Intertidal zone >... | reverse complement strand
AGCCTCTAAAAGCAAGTGAAGTTGGTAGAGTTTATGAGCTAAAGAAAATTTATTCAAGATTAACTTCTATTGAATCATATCTAGGAAATGAGTCAGCATCAGAGCTTTTAGAACTGAGAAATTATGTTTCACAAGCTATTGAGCTTTTTGAAGTTATCTCTGCTAACTTTCCATCATTTAAAGATCAGCTTGATGAAATCATAATAACATATTACAAATTTATTACGAAAGTATATACTGAAGTAAAAGATTTTTTTCAAAAAGAATCTAAAGCAAAAGGTTAAATGCTAGTATATTTTAGAACAAAATATAAAATTAATACCAAAGAGGTAATTAGAAAATGGGTTCATTAATTATAGAAGGAAGTATATTTTCAGAAGCTAAGATGATAAAAGAAACTCCATCTAAAGCAATTTTTCGTTGCCCAATTCAATCTGTTGATGAAGTAAACCAAAACCATAGATTGTATCCTTCTTCAGTTTTATCAGAAGGTATGAATAATTGTACAGAGAGAATGAACAGACGAGCTTTCTTTTCTGAATTGGATCATCCATTACCAACTGGAAATGAAAATGTTGATGGGATTAGACAAACAACTGTTTCTCTAGAAAAAGTTTCACATCTGATCAGAACTTATGAGTTTAGAAATAATCATCTAATGGGAGAGATGGAAACAACAAGCACTCCAAACGGAGCAATTCTTCTTGGGCTACTTAAAGATAAAGCAGGAGTTGGCTTTTCAATGCGTGGTTTAGCAGAGTTGGAAAGACTTCAAGATCATAATGTTGTAAAATCGCCTTTAACAATTATAGCATTTGATGCTGTTTCTATGCCTTCTCATAAATCAGCAGTTGTAGATTTTAATGAGATGAAATTTGAACAACATATGTTATTTGAATCACCAACAAAAATATGTATAGGTGGAAGGTGTTTTATGCCAGATTACTTTGATAAACTAGTTGAAACAAAAGTAATTCAATTTTTTGAGAGGTGGATATAATGGATAAAATTAATTTAAAAAATAAAGAAGAGTTAAAATTATTTGCTCTTTGTTATGTTAATGAACATAAGTTATAAAAATGACAAAAAACAATTAAAAATATTTACATTAGGAACTTTATAAAATGAATATACTAGATAACTACTTAGATGATTTACAAGAGATTGCTCCTGTTCTTATTGGAATTAGTGCAGTTAATACTATTCTTATGGCCGCAAATGTATATAAAAAACATTTTACTAAAGCCGCATTACGATGTAAAGACTTACCTGATCGAGAGAAAGCAATTTGTATGCTAAACGCAAAAGTTTATGCAAAAAAGATAGAAGCTTCCACATTAAAATTTAATTTAACTAAATGTTCAAAAAATAAAAATCCAGAAAAATGTAAAACTAAAATTAAAACCAAACTTCATAGTGTTCTTTCTGATATAAAAAATTTATCAGCAAGAGAAAAACAACTTAAGAGTCATAAATATACATAAAATCAGAGAAGAAAGGAATAAAATGTAGTGAAACTTGAACGAGTAAATAAAACTTATCCACAAGAAATTTTACCACAAATAGTAAAAAGAATTTTTGCAGTTTGTAAAAATGATCCTTCGTTTAGTAGTAAAGATGAACTTCAAATTATGGAGCATAAGATTTCTTCACTTCAGCAAAAAATAAAACGACAAGAAAAACTACTAGAACAATCTATTACAATAGAAAATGATTTTAAAAAACGAATTAGAATTCTTGATGAGCAAAATGAGCAAAAACAAACAGAACTTTTAGAAAATTTAGGAAGCAACTTATGAAAATTGAACAAACTAACATACCAAATGTAATCCAAGACAACATAGATGAAACAAAAGTTTCCTTAGCAGAAAGTATTATAGAAAACGTATATCCTCTGTTTAATGAAATTCATACAAGCAATATTGATAAAGTTAAGTTATTAAAACAAGAACTTAACGAGAAAAAAGAAATAGTCACTTCTAAAAAAAGTGAACTTGAAGGGCTTTTGAAAGAGTATAAAAGAAAGAAAAAAGTATCAAAGTTATTTAATCGAATTGAAAATATAATAAATTCTGGTTTAACATATGATGGAAACTTAAAACATGAAACAGTTATCCTTTTGAAGATAGCAAATAAACTATCAGATGATAAATTAGATTATCATCTTGACCAAACTTTAAAAACAATAAGTAAACGATTTTCTAACCTATAATAAGATTTAAACTCAAATCCTTCTAGTTTGATTCTCACGAAATATTATTTTCAGTAAAAAACTAATACCAACTTCAGTTTAGAACATAAATTAAATTTCACCGTATTTAATGTTTTAAAATATTATAGGAGGAAAAATAGATGAAAGAATTACTTCAAGAGGTATATGCTACCACTAAGAAAATTTCAGGTGTTGACCCAAGTAAACCTGGTAATCTGAAACAAGTTTTGGTAGACGATGCTGCTTGGGATGCTTATGTTACTGGTCTTGCTGAATCTATTGAGAATAAGAAAGACCGTGAAAGTTTTGTACAACTAGCAGAAAATACAAGAATTAGCTTGCTAGAAAATTCAATGTTTCAAATTAATCCATATGAAACATTGACTCTACCTATTCTTCGTGTTTTCTATCCAAAGTTAGTTGCTAAAGAAGCTGTCACAGTTTCACCAATGGACAAACCAGAAACAGTAAAAGCGTTCATTAAAGCTCAGTTCCAAAAATCAAATAGCGCCACTAAGTATAATGCTCCTGTTGTTTCAACAGACATTTCTCAGGGTGCAGCAGTAGGTACTCCAGTATCTGCTTCTATGGCAGTTCCAAGCTCTGGCTATGATGTTCTAGCACAAATTAGTTTGACAAGTGCTCAAGCACATTTAGAAAGAGATTTTGAAATTACTGGTGTTTCAACTGACGGAACAACTTTTACTTCAGTTTCTGTAGTTCCAGCAGTGGAAGGTCATTTCTCTTCTAGCGTAACTATTGGAGCAACAACTGATGTTATTTCTGGTAAAGTTGACTTTCTAAATGGAACAGTTGACATTTCCAGTACAACTGGTACAGTTACATTTGCTCGTTACCAAGTTACAACTTCTCTAGAAGAAAATAGAATCAATCCAGCAGTTACTTTGAATGTTGATAAAATCAGACTGTATGCTAGAGACAGACAGATCTCAGCGAACTGGACCATTAATATGGAACAGGACATGAGAGCTTTGTTTGATGTTTCTATGCAAGCAGAAATCGTAAATATTCTTGGACAACAAGTTGCCCTAGATATTGACCGAGAAATTATCAATGCACTTATTACTGCAAATAATAGATTGAATGCTAGCTCACATACTCAGTCCTTTAACAGAACTCCCCCAGGAACATATACTTGGGGAACTAAGTATTGGCATGAGAACATCGTTGTTCCATTGAACGAATTGTCAGGTCAGATCTACACAGATACAAACATTGAAGCGGGTAATACCATTTTGGCTAACCCACTAGATGCTGCTATCCTTGAAGATCTACAAACATTTAACTATACAGGAACAAGTTCAGTTGATGGTGACCTTGGTTACAGATCAGCTACTGTTGCTGGTGGTAAATGGAAGATCTTGACATCAGCTATCGTTACACAAGGAACAATGTTGATGGTCTACAAACCAGTAGAAGAGCTAAAAGCTATCTACTTCTATGCTCCATATGTTCCAGCAGTTTTACACCCATACCCATTGGGATATACTCCAAGCTTGACAATCTTGTCAAGATACGCAACAGCGTTGGTGAGGGCAGCTGGAATTGCAACTTTGACAATTGGTGCATAACAGAACGGATAATTCGGACGCCAAACCTTAGCAGATTGGTGCTCTATCCAAAGACCCGGGAGATAGATCCTTCCGGGTCTTTTTTTCCGTACAAAAAAAAAGACCTAAGATATAAACTTAGGTCTTTCTAAACCACTTAATAAAATCATGTATTCTTTCATACTTCTCGGACAATTTTGCTTCCTGTATATAATTATTAATAATACTACATTGATTATATAGATGTATAAGCGAAGTATTTTTGTGTTTTGATGCACATATAACAGAACAAACACAATACTTGCACGGCAATAATTTTATATGTTTGTTTTTACAATTTTGTAATTCCACGATTAGTTCCTAACGAGTCGAAAAAAGTATAAAACTTTTCGCACCTGTCATCACATATTGTTTTAACTAAACAATTTCTACATATACATTTATTAGGTTTAATCCCTACTGAATCATAGCTATCTATAAATACACAAACAAGATAAGATTCAATATATCTTCTACATCCTTTGCAACTCATCTTCTCTCTTTCCTACCCATGATGGTATATCCCGTCTTTTTTCGCATCTAGTAGTGCAAGTTGTTCGTATGAGACATATTCTACATGGACAAAGATGTTTCTTATGGTTATAATACTGATGAACAAAACATTGTAATTTCCCATTAACTATTCCTATGTTATACGACCAACATGGATTACAATTAGTTTTTTGCATATTGTTATAATCCTTTATAACTCATTTTTTTCCTTTTCAAGAATATGTATTTTATAACGAAATTTAATAAATTTATTACATCTTTTTTGACATATTGTTTTAACTATGCAAGTAGAGCATATACACTCTTTTATATAAGGAGCGAGCACATTAAAAACTAAAAAACTACATCCAATCGGGAGATTTTCATTTTTTCTTCTACATCCTTCACACCTTATACCCCTTAACAAATGATCCTCCTTTTTGATTAATATGATCCATCTAGTTTGTCATAAAAGTCACAAAAGTTTTTGCATCTTTCATTGCATATTATTTTGACTAAACAGTCTTGACATACACATTTAACTTGTTTGATATGTAACGTATTATAACTATTTATAAACATACAAGTGATATAAGTTCTAAGATATCTTCTACATCCCTCACAACTCATTATATTCCCTAAAATTTAGATCAGTCCACTTAAAATCTTCTCTAATAAATCCTGCTTTTTTAAGACCTTCTAAAATACAAAAGTCGGATTTATTTATATACTTCTTTAATAAATTACATTCAGAATATAAAGCATAAGAATGCACTACTGGTCTATCTTTAGTTTTAGAAATACATAGGGGTTTGATTAAACAATTTTTACATGGATTTTTTATCATGATTTTTACCAGCTCCCAAAAACATCATTTACTTTTGAAAAGAATTTACCATATTTTTTTGAACATTCATAGTTATAAAAGTTTCTTAGTATTGAACAATTGCTTACTAGTTTGTGCCATGAAGTATAACCCTTCATTTCTTTAACAATTATTTTACATTTAACTAACATAACACAAGTTTTACAAGGAATTTCATTTGTCATTTTTATCCTTTATAGTTAATGTTATATTTTTAACCTGAGTAAAATTTTGTAGATTTCTACAAGACAACAAGCATGTGACTTTTATAAGACAATGTTTGCAAGGACATAAATCTAGAAAATAAGAATTATTTTTATCTGTAGTACAAGTATCAAAAATCTGATAAAAACTGTTATTTTTAAAATAGCAAAAATCTTCTGTACATTTTACTATTTTTTCTATACTCATACAAGTCGAAGTCCATGTAATACATAAGGATGATATTTTTTATGTATTTCATAGTACCCTTTTATGAAGTTTATATTATGTTGACATGACTTACTACAAGTAGCTTTTATTAAACACTTTAAACATGGACAGTCTTTTAAATAAAATTTTTCACCACTTAAAGTAATACAATTTTTAAGCCCATTATTTTTATAAACACAAGTTTTTTCATGACAATGTCGGTGGTAAGTCCTTTTCTGCTTTTTTCTTTTTGGCATTTTCTAATTTTGCCTTTCGTTTCTTTTTAAGTTTATCAAGTTTTTCTTTACAACATGGTCTCTTTCGTTTCATTATAGTTTTCTCCCTATTTCTTCATGCAACAAATCCAATGAAAGTCTTTCTTTTATTTTGTTAAGAAATTCATCAAAATTTTTACAAAGGTGAGGATCTTTGCAAACTATGTTTACAATACATGTTTTACATGGACATTTTTTGATTTGCTCTTCTTCTAGTTTAAATGAACCAAAACATTTCTGATTATATAAATTTTTAAATACACAATGGTTTCTACAAATTGTTTTTCTATTCATCGTTTATGTAAGTTTTCTATTAATTGTTTTTTTACATCTTCATACTTCAAAGTAAAACGGGATGTACCTTCATTTTTAAAACGGGCTGTACCTTCTTTAATTTTATAGAAAAATAAAAATCTAGTTTTACAAATATCACTACAAGAAATTTTTAAGATACAATTAACACATGGACATATCTTGCTATATTCTTTAAGAGTACAAGAAACTGCATGGCAACATTTACAATTATCTTTTCCTAGCATTTCTTACCTCTTCTATTAACTCATATAAATAACAAAGAAATTCAGATTGATAAGATATCCTTTCAAGAATATCATTTGGCCAGCGTTTACCTCTAACTGTAAACCTATGTATAATTTCAAAACCAGTAATTTCTGGAGCTTCCAATGTTTCCATTTTTTCAACATCTATATTATATTTTTTAGATAACTTTGTTGCTACTTCAAATATAGGTAGAAGATACTTTTTATGAGGTTTTGCAAAAGAAATATATGGGGCATTGCTATAAGGCATTGATATATGCCCAAAACAACTAAATAAAGTTGAAATGCCATTTTTATTTAGAGCTACTATGGCGTGAGATAGACCTTCATCAATTTCAACTAAACATATAGTATTTGAACAATGTTTCGGACACATATAATTCTTGTATCGCTTTTTAAGTAAACTTTTATCAAATATTGTATAACATTCTAAACATACTAATGTTTCCAACTTTACCTCCTAAAGTAAGGAGACTACTCAAAATAAGTAGTCTCCCACAAGTTACTTTCTTGTTCTTTTAATTCCTTTAATAAATTTTTCTAAACCATACCATGGAATAAATTTATAGAGAATAGATTTTGAACATGTAGGTTCAATTTTTTTTGCTAATAATAAGAATATTGAATCAATAACAGTTAGTACAAGGTAAATTTCTAGTATAACTTTAAGCACCTACTCACCAACTGTAGTCGACTTCTCAAATGACCTCTTAAGTATTGAAACAGAATGTTCACCAACTTTTGGTTGAAATAATTTAAGACGTTTCCACAAAGTGCGACCTCTTGGCGGAATTTTAAATCCATCTTCCCATGAAGTATTCTTTATCCATGATGGAAAACGATCTGGATTTTGATAGTGAGCATATTCAGATGCTCTAGTCATAAACCTAAGTTTTGGAACTACTGAATATGTATAATATTTTCTATCATTATATGCCTGAACCAAAGCTTCTTGAGTTAATGAAAGCATTTCATAATCGCCAGTTATTTGGGTATCAGGAATATAAATCATACATTCAAATGCTGGAAACTTTTTTCTCTTACTTTTTCCATACTCATACTCGTAAGAACTTGGTCCATCTCCAGGAGGATATTTTATTCCAGCAGCAGTAAGTCTGTTCATCTCTGAATATAAAAACTTGGAATAATCTTCTAATCTTTCGATCAGCATTTTAGTAATAACATAATGGTGACCAAAGAAGGAAGTCCATCTGTTTGGATGAATAAAATTTTTAAATATAATGTGGTTACCACTCCATAATTTATTTTCAGTTATGAAACGATTTTCTTTCATGGTTGGTACAAATTCAATTTTTGTCCAGCCGTCGTACCATTTTCCATATTTATCAGTTAAAGAAAATGTTCTAAAATCACCAACTTTATCTTCTCCAATAACATTTTGGTCAAATATATTGACATTAAAAGAGAAGAACTCTTTATTGGCACTAACACCAGTCAAAACACCATGTCTGTTATTTTTAGATGCTAGCATTTGATCTATTCTTTTTTTATTTCTACTGTGTGATTTATATGTTGGAATATTAATAACTGCTCCACGGCCAGCAAGTTCATAAAGAAAGCAAGCTAAATCTAAATCAGTTCCTTTAAATGTTCCATACATATCATAAGCAGAACTTGGTTTACGATTAAATAAATCATATCCCCACCAAGAAGTAACATCAGAAACAATTGGTTTAATGTTACTCGATCTATCAAGAATATTTTTAACTACGTTATTCTTGAGTAGACTTTTCAAAGATTCCGAAATAATTTTTGGTTGTGTCATCACTTCTCCTTTCCTTGTTTTAAAAGTTATCTAGTTAAATTATCTGCTTCAGAGTTAAACTCTCTCCGAACATGCTCAACAGTCCACTGATCAAATTTTGATAATAATTCTATACACTTGTCTCGAAGTGGAATTAACGTTGATTTTTTACATTTCCACTCTCCGTTAACTTGTTTAACAACAAGTTTTGAATCACCCCTTATAAATATCTTTGTTATTCCTTTACTCAAAGCTGACTGTAGTAATTCTATTAATGATAAATATTCAGCTTCATTATTAGTTCCATTACCAAGCTCATTTGAATAACTAATAACTATTTGTCCATCGGATGAGTCTTGTAAGAAACCTCCAATTTTCATCTTACCTGGATTTGGAATTGCTGAGCCATCAAAATAGCCAATAAATTGACCTCTATCTTTTACACACTCTATTCTTCCGCTAATTACTCCATGTGAAAATGCTGACGATGGTTCAGTTTTATCTCCATATACTGAATTGTGGCTAGATTGTATTTCTGCATAAAGATATTGGTCTCTTGTCACTTCTTTATATTCATCTTCCCAACTGCCTTTTAGAAAATATTTCTTTATATTTTGACTACTCATTTTCTTTGAGTTCCAACTTTTGGCCAGTAAAGTACAGCAGTATTAGCAGGAATTTTTCTGGTATAACTTGTTGATTGAATAAAGATATCAAACTTACCATGATCGCCTGGTACTAATCTAACTGTATCCTGTGTATTGAGGCCAATCATATTTCGAGCGTCTTGTCCACAGTAAATTTTTCCAGATGTTTTTACACGAATTGCAATCATTTTATACGGTTGAACTCTTCTTTCTGTTTTAACAAGTTGATAAAATGCTGCACCTTTAATATAAGGGTGCCCAGCATCTTCAATACATTCTTTTATTTTACAATCATTTGATGGGTAAATAATAGTAACTTGATTTGTAATATCAGATAAATCTTTTCGTGCTTTTCTTACTGTTATATCACTAAGATCAGCATAGAATGAATTTGTAGATCTGATACCTTTTGACCTGTTAGAAAAATAATTATTAAATGCAGCAACATTCACAACAGTTGCTTGTTCTAATCCTTCAGCGCATGTTGCATCCCATTCTTTAACATTACCAGGAGAGATTTGATATTTTTTTAAGAAGCTACTTATAAATTCTTCTGGAATTAAGAATGTAAAAGTCCATCGATCTGTTGCTATTTTTTCATTAATAAGTTTTAAGGTTTTAGAAACACCATATTCATAAGATTGATTCTCTTCGCCATCTGTAATAACATTTATTAGAAATGATGTATTTAGATTACCATCATCTAACTCACTAAGTTTTTGAACTGCTTTATAAACTGAGTCAAAAAGTGGCGTTAACCCTGTTGGATTTAAATCTGAAACCTTTAAAGGTTCCACTGTTTGAACTTGTTTTCCTACGTATAGAATTCTATGTTTTAAAGTTCTATGACCAAATGCTAATGCAGTCATAGATGCTTCTTGACCTTCTTTTAAAACTGACTGTCTTATTGATTCTACATTTTCATTATAAGAATCTACCAAGGCTTTGGTAAGGCCACGACCTTTGATTGATCCACTTTCATCAAGACAAAATGCTACGTGTGTTTTTAACATTTATTTAACTCCTTTCCTATTTTTTTCATTGTTTTATTTAAATCTTCACACTGTTTATTACAGCTTGTTTTTACTAAACATCTAGTACATGGACATATTGATGGAAGCATTCTATTTATTAAACAAGTATTATTTAATGACTTATATAAACATCCAGTACAAACTAATATTGTTTTAGTCTGTTGCATATAATGCAACCCATTTCTCACATTCTTCTGTACAAGTGGTTTTTAATAAACATTTTACACATGGACAGCATTTCGTGTATTCAGAAAGAGCACAGTTATTTCCAAATAAACTTGCACTAAAGCAACCCATGCAATCTTTTGAGGTAGCCAGATAAGTTTTTAACAATTATTTCTCCCTTCTTCTTTTTGAATTTTAAGAATTAATTTACATGGTTTTTTGCATGTCGATTTTACTAAACAGTTTGTACATGGACATGTTTCTGGATTCATGCTAGATAAACATCCATGAGAATATATAGCGCATCCTATGCATTTTTTTGGACAAACCAATTTATAGGATTTCACTTTACTCTTTCCATATCGTTCCACAATTTACATGATGTTGTACAAATGACTTTTAGTAAACATTTTTTACAAGGACAAATTTTAACGTTTGCATAAGCACAGCAGTCATTTCCAAATATACTTTTACTTAAACAACCTATGCAATCTTTTGAGGTAACCACATCCACCATCTGTAAATATCTCCTGCTTGTGATAAACAAAACCACTCAGTAGTTTCTAAAATACCTTTAGCATTTCTATGCCAATGACCAAAGAATGCTAATGAAGGTTTATAAATATTCCAAATTTCACTGAGGGCTTTATTAGAAGGTTCTCCTTGTTTCCATCTATATCTTGCCATCTCTGGTACTATCTCAAGAGGACAAGTATGACTTATCACTATATCAACTTTACATTTAGGCAAATTTAATAAGTCTTTATAAGTTATTACTTCATCTGGAAACCAATCAAAACCAATGATTCTTTCATCTTTATCTATTGAATCAGCACCACCCATAAATAGAATAGTTCTTCCATCTTCTAAAGTATATGTAGAACCTCGTGGCATATAAAAAATATTTTTTTCTAATTCGTCTGTTGTTCTATTTCGTAAAGACCAATGATCTTCATGGTTTCCATCACACCATAGTAACTTTGCTTTTCCTAATTTTATATTTGATAATTTTTCCTGAGATTTTATTTTCGGCCAGTATCCAAAGTCACCGCAACATATAACTAACTCAGGCTTCTTACGATTAATGAGATCGTTCAATATTGCAAATCTGCCATGAATATCGCCTGTTACTAGTATTTTCATAAACACCTCTTATGTTTTCTAGGAATTCCAGTAATCATTAAATTTTTTACAATTATTCTTGCATGTAACTTTAATGATACATACCATACAAGGACAATAGCCATATGTTTCTATATCTTTTAAGTCCATAAAACACATGTCTGTTACATATAAACAGCATCCGTCACATTTCATTTATCCACCTCACAAGATAGGCTTACCATTTACTCCTATAGATTCAGAATATTCTATCCTAAACGAATCATATTCACTACAATCCTCACTACAAATAGGGCCTATTAAACATTTTATACAAGGACATTCTAAATTGGATTTTTTCATTAAAGAAATTAAAAATGAACATGAATTTAAAGAACACTTCCGACAAAAGTCTTCTTTAGTTTTTAGGTTGGAAACCTGATCTCTTATAGCTAATTCAACTGCCTTCATTCTTTTTTCTTTTTTAAGATAGTTGGCTCCATATTTTAAATAATCAATCTTAAACTCAAGACCAATTTGATTTAAATAGCTTTTAAAGAAGTTAATTCTTTTAGTATATTCATGAGCTGATCTTGTCCAGAATAAAGGCATTGAGATACCAAAATGAGTTTGAATAGCACACATACTACAAGTATAAACGTCACATAATTCTCTAACTATCCCTTCTGGGTTTTTGTTCTTTATCTCTTCAAATAGTTCTTTAATCTCTCCTAATACATATTTAAAATCAAGTCCTGTTGTTGGGAATTGGCCTGTAAATAGCATCATGACCATATAATAAATAAACCTAGTATTGCCCAACCAATACCAGTTTTTCCATTAGTTGCATGCATACAATATGCTCCTGCTATACATACTGCAATACTTGCTAAACCTCTTCCAATGTAAGAAGGTTCCATTTTCTTCCTCCTATTCGTAATCCCTTACTGCAATACCAACTGGCTGAGAAGGCTTACCTGAATCAGTTAGTTCGGGGTATCTTACAGTTAACATTTTACCAATGTCATTTGCAAGATCTCGATACATTTCTTGTCGTTCTTCTACTGAACCTCTTGGTCTAACATCGAACTCCTCACCTTGTTCAGTTATACATCTATAAATAATGCACCCCTCATCAGCACCAATCCCTTCTTTTCCACCAATAATTTTAAACTCAGAATCTTTAAACTCTTTCATTTTTTCAATGTCCTTTGAATTAAATTCAAATATATATACACCATTAACATTCTTTAACATAGCGCCTTCAAATCCATTAACTACAGATTCATCATGAAAATCTTTAGCTTCTTCGTAACTATTAACTAATTTAGTAGGAGTAAGTCTTACAGGATTGCCATCTATAGAAAGAACAGATGATAAATAATTAATTCGTTCTTCAAATGTTTTTCCTAACCAAGCAATATCATATACCCAAAATTCAAGAAGATGGTAGTCTGATTTTAATTCTTTAGTATATGATCCTATTTTTTGAAGACTCCATCCATGTTTGTATAATTCTCCATGAGGTGGAGCTGGAGGATTAATTTCTAATAAAGATTTATCAAGATGCGGCACTGTAGTAAATAATTTACCGCCTCTTGAATGATGAAGAATTTTCTTATTTTTGATTTCAGCTAGATCACAGATGCCATTCAATTTTGATTGAATATAACAAGGATAAATAATATTTCCTTTTCCTACATCTGATGCTAACATTGGCAACATTACTCTTGGAATATAAGTATTTGGATTAATTATAAAAGGTTCATAATTCTTATCTAGCTTTCTTTTCCAAGTAGATTTTATTTCAGATAGTGCTTGCTCGAATGGGCTAGTTTCATTTGCCTTTCCAATATTTTTTCCTTCTTTAATAAGTTTTGAAGAAGTTTTTAGTTTTCCATCAATATATCCTGACTCTGTTTCTATAATAGCTGTTCCATCTGGATTTTGAACTGCCGTTATAGTCCACTGTTTAACCTTTCCAGTTTTGCTAAGTCCGTACAATGTATCTAATTGTTTTATCATTTTACCTCCAAAATATTTTAAATAAAATCTAAAATGTTTTGTATCAATTCTTTTTGCTTTTTATACTTCTTTATATTTTCTTGTAATATAGTTTCATCTTGAATTTTAGATATAATTTCATCAAAATTTTCCATCATAGATTTTGTTATTTCAAGTACTCTTCTATATTTTTTAAGTTTAGCATTTTTAATGTTTATAGTTAAAGACGGATCAATTTTTACTGGTTCAATTCCCATTATTTTTTACCTCCGAACATTATCATTAGTAATAGAAATCCATAAAGGATACATATTATTGCTATCACTATTTCAATCATTTAGATCCTTTCTGATTTGCATTAATAGTTTACCAAGTAAGTTTTTTCCAACTATAGAAGAACATTTTTTACAGTGACAATTTCCCCACTCATTGTCATGCCAATAATTTCCTTCTTCTATATACTTATTACCAGTACTTATTAATAAATTCATAAACTCTGGTTTTGAAAACTTTTTCTTAAGAAGATCCTTCATTATAGATATTTTTACCATTTCCCAATCTTTTCTTGCTCCGATTCTTCTCCCATCTCGTTTAGCTTTTCCAGCTTTATCTGCTGCTAATTGTGAAATTGATTTTTTGAATTTAATATCTTTTGTTTTGGATGCTTGATAAGCATGTTCAACTGTTGGGTATTCAATTCCTTGGTAACATATTATTGCAGGGTGGAAATTACTAAATGCTTCATATTCGCCTTTAAAAAAATTAATAGATCCTTGCATTAAAAATTATATCCTTAGTTTTTTGATCTCTATTTGCTATTTTAACAAACTCTGCAAATACCTTTTCTGGTCTATCTAATTTAAATTCACAAGAAAAATGATGGAGCGTACAATCATTGACCATACTTGCCATTTTAAACGAATTAAATTCTTGGGCGATTATATCTAAATTATATATCTTTAGTGCTTGTAGTTGAGTAGTTTTAAATAATTTATCTTGAGTTCTTAAAAGTACATCTCTAAATTTTTCTATGTGAGTGTTATTAAAATAGAACGGTCTATATTTTAAAAAGAGCTGACCATAAGAATTGCTTGTCATAGGTTTTATACCTATAGAAACAATATAGTGATGTGGAACATTTGGTTCTGTTTTTAATTCATAAATTTTCATGCCTTAACCTTACTCCTTTTTTAGAACAAATTTTAAAACCTCTGAAAGGGAGAAATATTATGAGCGAATATCCTCACCCATTTTTTGATGAAAACGGAAAAATATTCTGTCAAGAATGCGGAAAAACTTATCTTGTAATGAGCCCACGACATATCCAAAAACATGATATGTCTTTTAAAGAATACCGAGATAAATATCCTGAAGCACCTGTTTCATCTAAAGAATTTGACAGCAAAAGCAAATATGGTAAAGAAAAACAAATCTTTGCAAAACAAATTTTAGATGAGTTTGATAATTACGAAAAAATTGAAGAAGTAGAAGTATTTGAAGATCCTGATGTTAACGAACTTGCTATTGATGAAATTTATTCAGATGAAGCTGGTTCTACTGACATTTGTGATACTAGCAAAAATAAAATTCTAGATCATTTAAGGTATTTCTTTACTGATATAAAAAAAGATTATACTATTGCAATTCATTCTCCAACACAACATCTTTTGTTTGAAACCATTTCAGATTTTGCTGATCCCTACAATAAAATTAATATTGAATTTCCAAAATGTTTCTGGCACAATCAAGATGAATACACATTGGAAAATAGAAAAAGAATACTTGAACAATATGGATGGAAAGTTATTATAGTTAAATCTCATGCTCCAACATTTAAAATAATAAGAACTACGTTAGAAGCTGCTAATATGTTTAAAACTTAAGAACAAAATAATGATAAATTACCCATAAAATTATTTTAATTTTAGTTATTCATTATGTTACGAGGCACTCTCATATGTGGGAGTGCCTCCTCATCCCACAACCTACAAAAAATACAAATAAATACCTCCTTGGTAATTAATATATATAGATTTAAGTTATTAACTTAATATCTAGCATACTTCTCTTTTTAGAACAAAATCTAAATTAAAACTTTATTCGTTAGAAACTTATAGTAAGGAGATTTCAATGAGTCACATTCCATCACAAGAAAGGGTTATTGATCCATTTGCATCATACAATTCAAATGTAGTAAATAAAATAACTGAGGTAGTTACACAGGGGGCAGATGGTATTTTAACAGCTGACTCTTTACAAGGAACAATAGATTCAACAGCAACTAGCGCTGTTACAATCTCAACTGGTTATGTTGTTAAAGATGATGTTCTAATTCATATAACAACTAACCATCAAGTTGATTTTACTGATGTAAATCATTTTGCAAGCGGACAATTACCTACAGTTGGAGGCTACTACTATATAGTACTAGACTATCAATATGCAAAATCCAGACCCGCACCAGTAGCTTCAATTCAAATCTTAACACCTTCAGAAAGATCTTTACTAACAGTTGGAAGTTCATACTTCTTATTAAAAGTCGTTGAGTTAAGTAACTCAGGTCCTCATCCAATATTAAATCTATATGATTATGATCCAGATACTCCTGCTAATGAAAGAAAATACATAAAATTTTATGCTGGCACCGAACGAACAATTCCAACATTTGCTAAACACACAGACCAAAGTAGAATAGCATACGAAACTAATAGAGATAAATTTTTCTTTGGTTTTAAAGATGGATGGAGAGAATTATCAGCTGGAGGAGTGTCAGTAGATGTTAATACTGATAGTACTGCTGTTACTGCTGTAGGACAGCTTTGTTATGTTGATAGTAATAGAACTGCTATTCCAGCTATAGCTACATCTAGGCATACAGGAGCTGATATTGTTGTTCTTTCTAGAGGAACAGTTTCAGCTGGAACTGGTAGAGGTAGTGTTGCTGGTTATGTTAGTGATGTTCCTGTTGAAACTGCTAATCTTATTGACATAGGAGACTTGTTATATTTATCAGCAGTAGATGCTGGAACTGTAACTAATGTTCGACCTTCCCCATTCTATCAAGTTGTCGGACGAGCCTTGTCACAAGGTAGTTCAACAACCCCAATTCAAATGATTTTCTCACCAAAAGTTTTACTTGCTATAAGTCTTGAAGGACAAATTTCTTCCTGGTTAGGGCCAGATGGAGATGGTCTTTACTACAATACTATTGATGTATCTACATTAGATGGAACTAATGCATATGCATGCCATTGGTTTGACAATGAGACTCATGAAGAATTACAACCAGAGAAAGTTAAGATTTATGCTGCTGGAGATTATATTAGAGTTTATTTCTTAGATTCAACAACTATTGTTGATTATATAATTATGTCAGGCGCAACTATAGGAAGTCATTCAGAAGGAGGCGGAGGAGGTAGCGGAGTAACTGACCATGCATTGTTAACAGATTTAGATTATGCTCATGCTGGACATACAGGATTTGCACCAAGTCCACATGGCAATGCTGATCACACCTCTACATTTATTACAGCTTCTTCTGTAAATTTTACTACTCTTAATAATAATGGAAGTGTTGGTACAGGCGCAGCACAAGTAGCAATTGGTAATCATACTCATGCTAATTTAGTCGATGTTCCATCTGGAGCGATAATTTTATTTGAATCTAATGTAGCTGTTTCTGGATATACGTTATTAACCACTATTAACGATGCTATAGTTTATATTACAAAAGGTTCAGCTTCTGGTGGCGAAACTGGTGGTAATATTAAATCTGGTAGTACATGGACACAACCAACACATGCACATAGTATTAATTATCAATCAGACCATTATCACACAGGTGGTTCGCATTATCATAATGTAACATTACCAGAAGGTGGTTGGCCAACAGCGTCAGGGCAAGGAGCTTATAGATGTACAGCATCCGTTCCAGATTACTACTCACATATTGCTGCTAGAACTATTTCAACTACTTCAGCAGTAGGGAATACAGGATATGCTGGAGGCCACGATCATGGTGGCTCAACAGTAGCAGGAGGAACTCCAAATACATGGAGACCACGCGGTTACAATTATACAAGACAACAAAGAATATAAGAAAGGAAGAATAAAAAAATGACAATGAAAAAGAATACTGAACGGGGAAAATGCCCATTTATGATGTTTGATCCATGTAATGAAGAATGTGTATTTTTTAGAAAAGGTCTAAGATATTCTGATAGAAATGATGAACCAATTCCTTTTGAAGATTGTGCAATTAATATTATTGCTGACAACCTTGAAGTAATGCACAACAGATCATATATGCTGCAGAAAGAAGTTGGCGATACAAAAAATATTATAGCTATGAAAACTATGGTTGATTTGGGTGTACAAGATCCTAGTCATAGAGAAACATTAATAAGGCAAGTAATAAATATAATCAATCCACCACAAGATAAAAAACAAATTAAGCAGTAAAAATAAAGAGGGAGCAAAATAATTATGTCAAAAAATAATCTAGTTGTTGACTTTCTCAACGTGATTAATTCAGAGTCAGTACAAAGTGGTTTTTCATCTCTTGTCAATCTACTTCAAGAATTAGAAGTAAAAAATGATCCTAATCCAGTTGAGATGGAAATAGTAGATTCTGCTTATCAAGTTATTGAAAAACTCAACATATTACAATCAGCTCTTACGAGATATAAGAGTTCTGATAAGCTACTTACTGGAAATAAGTTAAGTAGCTTATATGAAAAAAATAATGATAATCTATTTGAATAAAAGCTCCCTAAAAACAATCCTGGAGGAATTAAGTGGCAGATAAAAAAATATCAGGACTTACAGAACTAACTCAAGCCGCACCACTAGATGTATTAGTGATTGTGGATGACTCTGAACCTGACGTAGATTTAAAAACTAAAAAGATTACTAAAACTAATCTTATGGCAACACCAGGCCCAATCGGCGGAACAACTCCAGATGTTGGTTCTTTTACTACTCTGCACGTACAGGATGGAGTTGCTATTACTGAGTTTTCATCCGACGGAACATTAAATGGAGATTCTAATTCAGTCCTTCCTACAGAAAAAGCTGTAAAAACTTATGTGGATAATGTCTCTTTTTCTGGAAATGATGACGATACTCTTGGAGGTGGAACACCTTCACATATAGATGCACCAACACAGTATGCTGCTAAAACTTATATAGATATTGGCGATGCTGGCGTATCTATTGATGCAACTACTTATACAGATGCTAAATTAGTTGAAGCTGAAGCATATGCAGATTCTAAAGACTCTATAGTTTCAACAGACGCAACTACTTATACAGATGCTAAATTAGTTGAAGCTGAAGCATATGCAGATTCTAAAGACTCTATAGTTTCAACAGACGCAACTACTTATACAGATGCTAAATTAGTTGAAGCTGAAAATTATACTGATACACAAGTAGCTCCTAAAGCTGACTATCTTGGAAATGTTAGTCGCGAACGAACTGGATTTCCAACTAGGGATGATTCTACAATATCATTTGATGATGTTACACAATCATTTACTATCAGTGGTACTTTTGACTATTATATTTGGGGAATAAAATATTCTATTTCAGGTTCTAGATCTGCAGCAGTGCAGGGTTCAGGAACAAATTTTTTCTATTTAGATACTACTGGAAATCTTATAGCAACAAATACTTTTAATCTTAATACAATTTATAAAGATAACGCATATGTTGCTGTAGTTTATTGGGATCATATTAATAACAAGCATATATATCTTGGAGATGAACGACATAGTATATGGTGGGATTGGAATCTTCATTACCAACAACATAAAACTGTTGGTACTAGATATGAGGAAGGTTTGGGTTTAACTGATATAGTTGCTTATGGATTACATGAAAATATATATAATGCAGATGATACTTTATTTACTTTATCAAACATTGTTGGAAATCATTTTGCAGTATCAGCTCTTCAAAACCATACGCCTGGAGGAACAAATTCCTTAAATTTTACTGAGACTAAAGATCTAGATGTAGCCCAACTATTAAGACCAAGTGGAGAAGAAGATTTATCAGACTATAATGATCTAGAAGGATGGATTTATATAACTGCTTGGGCTGGTACTGAAGATTTTAACATATATGGATGGGACACAGTCAGTGGTACACAAGTTGGAATACAGGTTGCTTTAAGCAGTTATATTAATACAGGAACTCTAAATTCTTGGCAAAAATTTAGCATTCCTTTATCTGATATGAATTTAGATGGAGAAACTATTGACGCCATAAGGATAATAGCTTATAAAGGTAATCAAGCTAACCCACCAGATGGTTTTCTTGACGATTTGATATTTAATGGGATTGGTTCAGAACTAGATTCCGATTTAGAATTTGGAGTAGAACATGGAATTATTTGGGATGAAGATCTGAAGCACTCAATTTCAACCATTACTAAAGGTGAAAGTAAGTTTGCTGTTTTTCATAGACAATCAGATGGAACATGGACTAACGATGGAACAAGTTCTGTTATAGTAAAACAATATCAAGATTCTACTAGCTTTCTTGCATATAACTATTTTGATGGAACAACATGGACACAAGCAGAAGTATCTAATGGAAGTTATATTCTTGCTCATTTATTTGCTACGAATGATCCAGAGTTTCCGTTAATAGGTATTCAAACACAGTCTTTGCCACATAGTACAATACAAAGTGCTAGAGCAGCTATTAATACTGAAATAGCATCCCTTGTAACAGAAGATCTTCCTTTTCAAGAAATGATAACAGTAGCAAGTTTAATAATTGAAAATGATTCAGAATTTTCAAATAAATATAAAGCTAGATTTGTTTACATCAATTCAGCACATACACAAACATGGGAAGATTTCAGAACACTAAAAGGATCTTCAATAGGCGCTTCTAATGTTAGTGATCATGGTCAGTTAACTGGTTTATTAGATGATGATCACCCACAATATTTTAACAAAACTAGAGGTGATGCAAGATATTTTCAAAAGTCTTCCTTAAAGAACGGAATAGTTGATTTAACTTCTGGTGATACTACAGCAGATATAACATTTTCTACAAATGAACAGGATATGGAATATAAAATTAATATACAGCTAAGAAATGAAACTGATTTTCCTCCAGATACATATAACTGGACTATTTATGGCAGAAGTTTATCTGGATTTAGTGTATATTTTTCAGCACCTATTTCTTCAGATAATTATGTATTAGAATGGTGTGTTATAAGAGGCGGATAATAAAATCTCGGTTAACTATTTAAGTTAGCGGTCTACTAGACGGAGATAAACATAATGGCAAAATTTAATAAAGGAAACATAGTACTTACAGATACAGAAAAAATTATTCAAGGCGGAACAAATGTTCTTGGAACATCTGGTGAAGCTAATCTCAAAAAAATTCAACTCAACTCAGGTCCCCAAGTTGATGAAATTTCAACAAGCGGAACTCTTGCCTCAGATGGAACTACAACATTAGTAACAGAACATGCAATAAAAGAAGCAATTGATGCTGCAACATTAGCAGGTACATCTGGTACATCTGGTTCGTCAGGAACATCTGGAACTTCAGGTACATCTGGTTCGTCAGGAACATCTGGTTCATCTGGTTCTAGCGGAACTTCTGGAGCAACTGGTGCATCAGGTACTGGTGGAACGTCAGGAACAAGCGGAACATCTGGTATTACTGCAGGACAAGTTCTTTACTTTCATGGAGAAACAGGACAAGATGCCACTTCTTTTGAATCGCTATTAGTCCTTCCTGCTGATGATCCAGAAGAGTATGATTGTGCTATCTTAAATTCTGGAGATGGTGAAGTTTTAATTGATAAATATATAACAAATGTTGGATACCCTGGTTTAGGAATAATACCTGCTGGAGTATGGACTTTTAATATGTATTCCACTGTAAATTCAAGTGGTGGTATTACAAAACTTATTTTTCGAGTATATAGATATGATAATGGAGTTGAAACAGAACTTTTTCATGCAACTTCAAATGAATTAGTTGGTGATACTCCAAACTTATATGTAATAAATTCAGCTCAATCAGCATTTGCTTTAGATTCAACTTCAAGACTCACAATTCATGTAAATGCAACAACTACTTCAATTACTGATGCAACTGCTTGTTTTTATTATGAAGGAACAGAACATTATAGTTACATAAGTACTCCATTAAATGTTTCTGCTGGTACAAGTGGATCGTCAGGTACATCGGGTACAAGTGGATCTAGTGGAACTTCTGGTCAAGATGGTAAATACGGAGGAAACTCAACACGTTATTTATTTGATTCTACAATTGAAACTCCAAGTAGTGGATATTTAGCATTTGATAATGAAACATAT
>Ga0307424_1000460_pt1 | contig 21634 bp, 13 predicted proteins | sample SalMarWE160320MG_FD_202157 | JGI IMG/M metagenome (GOLD analysis project Ga0307424, IMG submission 202157) | Salt marsh sediment microbial communities from the Plum Island Ecosystem LTER, Massachusetts, United States - WE1603-20 | ecosystem: Environmental > Aquatic > Marine > Intertidal zone >... | reverse complement strand
ACCGGGTACGGCGACGGTTGCGGCATGAGGAGAGGTTGGAGTGGGGGAGGTATGAGGTGGTGGTGTGGGAGTAGCGAGATCCGGTTCCCTGTTGAGGACCCGTGGTTTTGCTTCAGGATCCAGACCGCGGTCGTGTCCCAGAAAGGCTGCGAAGCGTGTACTATTACACATGTAGTTCAATGCGAGGTCACGTCCGAACCGCGGCCCCTACGGCTTCTTCTCGCCTCCCCCATCCTCCCCCACGTGCCGCTCCTCCTCGCTCTCCTGGCTCCAGTCCTTCGTCCGCGGCTGAAGGTCCTGCCACCGCTCCCGTCCCCGCAGGTCCAGCGACGTCCCGTGCAGATAGCACATCTCCGAAGGAACCTGGTCCTTCAGGAACAACTCCATGTGGGTGTTGGGGCATGAGGACGTGGCGGGCAGGCCGGTGTCGTCGCAGACCTCACGGCGGACCACGCCTTCGGGCATCTCGAAGGCGGTGGGCTCCTGGCCCTTGGTGACCACGTTCATGATGTCGGTCCAGATCGGGAGCGCCGCCCGGGTGCCGGTCATGGAGTGGCCGATCGGCTTGGGCTTGTCGTAGCCGACCCAGACGCCGGTGGCCGTCTTGGGGGTGAAGCCCACGAACCAGGCGTCGGAGTAGTCGTCGGTGGTGCCGGTCTTGCCGGCGGCGGGGAGGGTGAAGCCCATGGAGCGGGCGGAGGCGCCGGTGCCGTGGTCCATCACCGACTGCATCATGCTGTCCAGGATGGCCACCGGGGCCGCGTCCAGCACTTCGCGCTGGATGGGGCGGAACTCCCGGAGCACGTTCCCGGAGCGGTCCTCGACCCGGGTGATGGTCAAGGGCTCCACCCGGATGCCGTTGTTGGCGAAGACGGCGTAGGCGTAGGTGATGTCGCGCAGGGTCACCTCGGCCGTGCCCAGGGCGATGCTCCGGAACTCCGGGATCGGGGTGGTGATGCCGGCCTGGTGGGCGGTGTGAATCACCGCCGCAGTGCCGATTTCCTCCTGGACCTTGATGGTGGGGATGTTGATCGACTTCATGAGGGCGGTGCGCAGGGTCACCGGTCCCCGGAACTCCCGGTCGTAGTTCCGGGGCCGCCAGGGCTCCTGACCGCGCTCGTAGAACACCACCGGGGCGTCCATCACCATGTAGGACGGGTAGTAGCCCTTCTCGATGGCGGTCAGGTAGATGAACGGCTTGAAGGCCGATCCCGGCTGGCGGTGGGCGCTCAGGACCCGGTTGAAGTTGCTCTCCTCGAAGCTCCGTCCCCCGATCAACACCCGCACCGCTCCGGTCTGGGTGTCCACCACCAGGGCGGCGGCCTGGAGGTAATCCATGGGCGGGACCTCGTTCTTCTCCTTGGCCTCCAGGTACTTCTCCCGGGTCTCCTTGGCCTTGGTCGCCTTCTCGAGATCGGTCACCCGGTTCTCCAGGATCTTCTCCGCCTCCTGCTGCCAGTCCAGGTCCAGGGTGGTGTGCACGGTGAGGCCGCCCTCGTAGATGGCCTCGGTGCCGAACTCCTTCTCCAGGAACTGGCGCACCATCTCCATGAAGTAGGGGGCGTTGTCCGGGCTCAGGGGGGTTGCGGCCACGTTCAGCGACTCGGCCCGGGCCGCCGTCGCCTGCTCCTCGGTGATGAAGCCGCAGTCCTTCATGGAGCGCAGCACCAGGTCGCGCCGGCGCTTGGCCGCCTCGGGATGGCGGTAGGGCGAGTAGCCCCGCGGGTTCCGGGGGAGCCCGGCCAGGAGCGCGCACTCGCCCAGGGTCAGGTCCTTTACCCCCTTGCCGAAGAAGCCCCGGGCCGCGGCCTGGATGCCGTAGGCCCCGCCGCCGAAGTAGATCTGGTTCAGGTACATCTCCAGGATCTCGTCCTTGGAGTAGCTCTGCTCGATGCGCAGGGCCAGCACCGCTTCCTTCACCTTGCGGGAGAAGGTCTGCTCGTGGGTCAGGAACAGGTTCCGGGCCAGCTGCTGGGTGATGGTGCTGGCTCCCTCGCGCACCCGGAAGCTCAGGATGTTCTTGACCACGGCCCGGCCCACCCCGGCCAGGTCCATCCCCCAGTGGTCCCAGAAGCGGCGGTCCTCGGTGGCGATGAAGGCGTCCACCAGGTCCTTGGGGGTGTCCTCCAGGCGGACCAGCACCCGGTTCTCCCGGTAGAACTCGCCGATCAGCTTGCCGTGCCGGTCCAGGACCCGGGTCTTGGTGGCCGGGGTGATGGCCTGGAGATGGGCGGGGGACGGGAGGTCCCGCCCCGCGACCTCCAGCACCACCGCCAGGCCCAGGACGGCCAGCAGCATGAACGTGGTCAGGGAAAGAAGGAACGCCTTCATGGGCCGCATGCTAACCGGGAAGGGACCGCGGGTCAAAGGAAGGTCGTTTTCGACACCCGCCCGGTCGGGTGATAGACTCCTGCCGCCTTGGGGCGGATCGAGGCCGGCCCTCCTGCCGTACCAGGAGGATTACCGCTTCCGGACCGGCCCGCATCCCCGCAAATCGGGCCGGCGTGGGGCCGCCCCTGGAGGAGGCATGACGATATCGGTACGAGAGCAGCTGGCCCGGATCCGCGAGCGGACCGAGGAGCTGATCCCGGAGGAGGAGCTGGCCCGCAAGCTTTCGCGCTCGGTGGCCACCGGGGCCCCGCTCCGGGTCAAGATGGGCTTCGACCCCTCGGCCCCGGACATCCACCTGGGCCACGCGGTGGGCCTCCGCAAGCTGCGGGCGTTCCAGGAATTGGGGCACCTGGTGGTGCTCATCGTGGGGGACTACACCGGGATGGTGGGGGACCCCTCGGGCCGGAGCGACACCCGCCCCCGCCTGAGCCTGGACCAGGTCCAGGCCAACGCCAAGACCTACCTGGAGCAGTTCTTCAAGATCGTGGACGAGTCCCGCTCCGAGGTGCGCTGGAACGGGGAGTGGTTCAAGACCATGACCTTCATGGAGGTCATGGCCCTGGCCGGCCGGGTCACCGTGGCCCGCATGCTGGAGCGGGACGACTTCGAGAAGCGCTACCGCGACGGGCATCCGATCTCGGTGCACGAGTTCTTCTACCCCCTCATGCAGGGGTACGACTCGGTGGCCGTCCAGGCCGACGTGGAGGTGGGGGGCACGGACCAGAAGTTCAACCTCCTCATGGGGCGGACCATGCAGGAGCACTACGGCCAGGAGCCCCAGGTCATCCTCACCGTGCCGATCCTGGAGGGCCTGGACGGGGTCCAGCGCATGAGCAAGAGCCTGGGCAACTACGTCGGCATCTCCGAACCCCCGGGCGAGATGTTCGGCAAGGTCATGTCCCTGCCCGACACCATGATCGAGCGGTTCTACGACCTGGCCGCCGGCGCCACCCCCAGGGAGCTGGCCGAGGTCAAGGAGCGACTGGCCGCCCCGGGAACGAACCCCCGGGACGTGAAGGCGGCCTTGGCCGCCAGGCTGGTCCGGACGTACCACTCACAGGCCGCGGCGGAGGCGGCCCGTGAGGAGTTCGACCGGGTCTTCCGCCACAAGGAGGCGCCGGCCGAGATGCCCGAGTTCGCCCTGCAGGCCGAGGACGGGGGCCTGGGCATCGTGGCCGCCCTGGCTGCGGCCGGGCTGGTCAAGTCCAACGGCGAGGCCCGGCGGATGATCCGCCAGCGCGCGGTGCGGGTGGACGGGGAGCGGGTGGAGGACGAGGCCCTGGTCCTGCCCCCCCGGCCGGAGCCGTATCAGCTCCAGGTCGGGAAGCGAGCCTGGGCCCGGGTCCGGGTGGAGCCGGCCTGAGCCGGGGCCGCCCGGTACACCCTACCTTCAAGATCTTTTGTGACAACGAGTTATCGGTTATCTCCCCGGGACGGGCCCGGCTCCGGATTCCGCGCGGCGCCGGCCCGAGGCGGGTGCGCTCCGATCAAGTCGTTGCGGGGGAAGAGGTTGACCGCACGGCCCCCGGCGGGGGCCCGACCCCGCGAAAACTTTATTGACCCCTAATTCCCTGGGGCTTAGGATCTTTGTCCGCCTGTCAGGGGCATGGCGTCCCTCACAGGCCACGTTCTTTTACAGTTTAATAGCGCGCGTGCGAAAGAGCCCGTTTGGTGGCGAGCGAAGGGGTTTCGGCTCCTTTTTTCGTCGCCGGTCATTCCTTCGGACCGCCGTCGTGGGCTTGCCCAAGGCGACGGATCCGACCGTAGTTATACATACGGAGAGTTTGATCCTGGCTCAGAACGAACGTTGGCGGCGTGGATTAGGCATGCAAGTCGTGCGTGAACGGTGGCTTCGGCTACCTAGTAAAGCGGCGAACGGGTGAGTAACGCGTGGGAAACCTGCCTCTGGGTGGGGGATAACATTCCTAACGGAGTGCTAATACCGCATAACATCGCTTGGCCTCATGGCCGAGCGATCAAAGGTGGCCTCTACTTGTAAGCTAGTGCCCGGAGATGGTCCCGCGTCCGATTAGCTTGTTGGTGAGGTAACGGCTCACCAAGGCCACTATCGGTAGCTGGTCTGAGAGGATGGTCAGCCACACTGGGACTGAGATACGGCCCAGACTCCTACGGGAGGCAGCAGTCGAGAGGCTTCGGCAATGGGGGAAACCCTGACCGAGCGACGCCGCGTGAGGGATGAAGCCCCTCGGGGTGTAAACCTCTTTTCCGGGAGAAGAAACCTATATGGTCCAATAGGCCATGTAGTTGACGGTACCTTGGGAATAAGCTCCGGCTAACTCCGTGCCAGCAGCCGCGGTAACACGGGGGGAGCAAACGTTGTTCGGAATTACTGGGCGTAAAGGGCGCGTAGGCGGCCCTGCAAGTGGTGTGTGAAATACCCTGGCTCAACCAGGGAACTGCGCACCAAACTGCAGGGCTTGAGGGCAGTAGAGGAAGCTGGAATTCCAGGTGTAGCGGTGAAATGCGTAGATATCTGGAGGAACACCGTTGGCGAAGGCGAGCTTCTGGGCTGTCCCTGACGCTGAGGCGCGAAAGCTGGGGGAGCAAACAGGATTAGATACCCTGGTAGTCCCAGCTGTAAACGGTGAACACTAGGTGTGGGAGGTGTCGACCCTTTCCGTGCCGAAGCTAACGCATTAAGTGTTCCGCCTGGGGAGTACGGTCGCAAGGCTGAAACTCAAAGGAATTGACGGGGGCCCGCACAAGCGGTGGAGCATGTGGTTTAATTCGACGCAACGCGAAGAACCTTACCTGGGCTTGACATGCACTGGACCGGTGTAGAAATACACCTTCCCTTCGGGGCCGGTGCGCAGGTGCTGCATGGCTGTCGTCAGCTCGTGTCGTGAGATGTTGGGTTAAGTCCCGCAACGAGCGCAACCCCTGTCTTTAGTTGCCATCGGGTAATGCCGGGCACTCTAGAGAGACTGCCGGTGGTAAGCCGGAGGAAGGTGGGGATGACGTCAAGTCCTCATGGCCCTTACGCCCAGGGCTACACACGTGCTACAATGGCCGGTACAGAGGGTTCCGATCCCGCGAGGTGGAGGTAATCCCAAAAAGCCGGTCTCAGTTCGGATTGCAGTCTGCAACTCGACTGCATGAAGTTGGAATCGCTAGTAATCGCTGATCAGCAGGCAGCGGTGAATACGTTCCCGGGCCTTGTACACACCGCCCGTCAAGCCACGAAAGTCGGGGGTACCCGAAGTCCGTATCCTAACCGCAAGGAGGGAACGGCCGAAGGTAAACTCGGCGATTGGGGCTAAGTCGTAACAAGGTAGCCGTACCGGAAGGTGCGGCTGGATCACCTCCTTTCTAAGGAGAAGGTGAGTTTCCCGTAACACGAAAGTGGTAAGGGAACTCTACCTAGGTCGATGACGGGCTCTGCACGCGCGCTATTATCCCTCTTAATCTCTCGCTGCCGGGTGCGCGGTCCCGGGGGGAATCCCTTCCTCCCATGATCATCTTCCGACTGCTTGGCCCGCCTGGTTTGGACGCGGCTCCACGAGCCGTTCTCCCATCTCGGAACTGAGGGCCTGTAGCTCAGTTGGTTAGAGCGCACGCCTGATAAGCGTGAGGTCGGTAGTTCAACTCTACCCAGGCCCACCACGCGCGAGAGATCGGCAATCGAGCTTGGGGATATAGCTCAATTGGGAGAGCGCCGGCTTTGCAAGCCGGAGGTTACCGGTTCGATCCCGGTTATCTCCACCAAGCGAGACCCATTTTGCGGTAATCCACCGCACCTTCCTGGAGGAAGGTCCGGGCGGACACGTTCTTTGACAACTGAAGATTTGCGAATCGGGTACGCGTAATCTCCGGATCTCCGATCCGGTGGTTGCGCATGCAGATTCGTAGAGCACCAAAGGTATAGTAGGGTTTTCCGGTCAAGCTACTAAGGGCGCATGGAGGATGCCTTGGCGCCAGAAGGCGATGAAGGACGTGGTAAGCTGCGATAAGCCTCGGAGAGGTGCAAACAACCAACGATCCGGGGATTTCCGAATGGGGGAACCCAGCTGGGGTCATGCCCAGCTACCACCGGCTGAATAAAATAGGCCGGCTGGAGCCAACGGGGTGAACTGAACCATCTTAGTAACCCTAGGAAGAGAAAGAAAACTCGATTTCCCTAGTAGCGGCGAGCGAACGGGAAACAGCCTAAACCGGTATGTATGTCAAGCGTGCGCGCGTTGTACATCCGGGGTTGTGGGGCTCGATTGGACCGTTGCGCATTACGGTCGGGAAGTCAAAAACCATACATCTAGCAGAAGCGTCTGGAAAGTCGCGCCATAGAGGGTGATAGGCCCGTAAGCGAAAGGTGTGTGGCTTCCTGAGTCGAGTTCCCAAGTACCGCGGGACACGTGAAATCCCGTGGGAACCCGGGGGGACCACCCCCCAAGGCTAAATACTCACTGGCGACCGATAGTGAACTAGTACCGTGAGGGAAAGGTGAAAAGGACTCCTGGCGGAGAGTGAAATAGAACCTGAAACCATGCGCTTACAAGCGGTCGGAGCCATATCCGGATCCTTCGGGAACCGGTGAGGTGACGGCGTGCCTTTTGCATAATGATCCGGCGAGTTACTTTGTGCGGCGAGGTTAAGGAGCTTTGCTCCGGAGCCGTAGCGAAAGCGAGTCTTAACTGGGCGCTTAGTCGCACTGAGTATGACCCGAAACCAGGTGATCTACCCATGGCCAGGTTGAAGCGTATGTAACAGTACGTGGAGGACCGAACCCACCGACATTGAAAAGTCGGGGGATGAGCTGTGGGTAGGGGTGAAAGGCCAATCAAACCTGGCGATAGCTGGTTCTCCCCGAAATAACTTTAGGGTTAGCCTCGGGCGATATGTGACGGAGGTAGAGCACTGATTGGGCTAGGGGGCCTCCAAGCCTACCAAACCCAGTCAAACTCCGAATGCCGTTTACAGGTACCCCGGGAGATAGGGCGTGTGGGATAAGCTTCACGTCCGAGAGGGAAAGAACCCAGACCGCCAGCTAAGGCCCCTAAATTCAGGCTAAGTGGATCCAAGGATGTAGGATTGCACAGACAACTAGGATGTTGGCTCAGAAGCAGCCACCATTTAAAGAGTGCGTAACAGCTCACTAGTCAAGTGGTCCCGCGCCGAAAATACTCGGGACTCAAGCCTGATGCCGAAGCTGCGGACTTGGGGAACCTTCGGGTTCCATGAGTGGTAGGGGAGCGTTCCGCTCTGATCGAAGGTGGTCTGACAAGGACTGCTGGACGGCGCGGAAGTGAGTATGCCGGAACGAGTAGCGAGAAAACGGGCGAGAAACCCGTTCACCGAAAGCCTAAGGTTTCCTGAGGAAGGTTAATCCGCTCAGGGTTAGTCGGACCCTTAGCCGAGGCCGAAAGGCGTAGGCGATGGAAAACAGGCTAACATTCCTGTACCACTGGTGAGGCGTTTGACCTATGGGGTGACGCAGAAGTGAAAGGCCAGCCGGGTGTCGGATGTCCCGGTCTAAGCGTGTAGGGAGTTCTTCCAGGCAAATCCGGAAGAGCAATCTCGAGACGCGATGGGGAGGGCGTAAGCCCACAAACTGGCCCTAATCATGCTGCCGAGAAAAACCTCTACGGGAGCCGATCCAGTGACCGTACCGTAAACGGACACACGTAGGCGGGGTGAGTATCCTAAGGTGCTCGAGTGATTCTTCGCGAAGGAACTCGGCAAAATTACCCCGTAACTTCGGGATAAGGGGTGCCCATTCGGGTGAAGGACTTCGCGTCCGGAGTTCGGATGGGCCGCAGAGAAATGGCCCAGGCGACTGTTTACTAAAAACACAGGTCTCTGCCAAGTCGATGAGGCGACGTATAGGGACTGACACCTGCCCGGTGCCGGAAGGTTAAGGGGCGGGGTTAGCATGATTCGTTGTGCGAAGCTCCAAACCGAAGCCCCGGTAAACGGCGGCCGTAACTATAACGGTCCTAAGGTTAGAAACTCGCTAGCCTTAGTAAAACCGAACTATATGCGGGAAACTCCTCAACAGCCGGTCGGTACTCGTTGGCCCTCCGGGGCCTTCAGTAAAAATCCGCCGGACACGGGGACAATCCGCAGGGAAGGCCCACACCATGGGAACCCTCAGAGACTATATGTTCGGGGCTGGCCATGAAGCTTGAGGCGCAGTGGATCACGGGATTCGTCGATGGAGAAGGCTGTTTCCACGTCGGAATCAGCCGGCATCCGGAGATGAATCTGGGATTCCAGGTTCTTCCTGAATTCACCGTGGTCCAGCACCAACGCGACGTGCAGCTTCTCCATGCCTTGAAGGCCCACTTCCAGTGCGGCGTGGTTCGCGTGAACCACGGCGACCGGATGGCCTTCCGGGTGCGGGGGTTGAAAAACCTCCAGGAGCGCATCGTTCCGTTCTTTGTCAAGCATCCCTTGAAATCGAAGAAGCGCGTCGATTTCGAAAGATTTCGACGAGTGCTTCTGATGATGGAGAGGGGGGATCATCTCACCGAAAACGGACTGGAGAAGATCCGGTCCATCGCGGGAGAGATGAACCGAGGCCAGCCAAGATAGAGTCCGGCCTCCTTGGAAACAGGGAGGGGATAACCGAGCGAAATTCCTTGTCGGGTAAGTTCCGACCTGCACGAATGGTGTAACGATCTGGGCGCTGTCTCCGCGAAGAGCTCGGCGAAACTGTAGCAGCGGTGAAGATGCCGCTTACCCGCGTCTGGACAGAAAGACCCTGTGCACCTTTACTGTAACCTGACATTGGCACTCGGCTTTGCATGTGTAGGATAGGTGGGAGGCTTTGAAGCGGGGGCGCTAGCCCTCGTGGAGCCAACCTTGAAATACCACCCTTGTGTAGTTGAGTGTCTAACCACAGGCCGTGAATCCGGTCTTGGGACAGTGTCAGGCGGGCAGTTTGACTGGGGCGGTCGCCTCCCAAACAGTAACGGAGGCGCGCAAAGGTTCCCTCAGCCTGGTTGGTAACCAGGCGTGGAGTGCAAAGGCATAAGGGAGCTTGACTGCGAGACAAACAAGTCGAGCAGGTGCGAAAGCAGGCCTTAGTGATCCGGCGGTTCCGCGTGGAAGGGCCGTCGCTTAACGGATAAAAGGTACGCCAGGGATAACAGGCTGATCCCTCCCGAGAGTCCACATCGACGGAGGGGTTTGGCACCTCGATGTCGGCTCATCGCATCCTGGGGCTGGAGAAGGTCCCAAGGGTCCGGCTGTTCGCCGGTTAAAGCGGTACGTGAGCTGGGTTTAGAACGTCGTGAGACAGTTCGGTCCCTATCCGACGTGGGCGGAGGATGCTTGAGGGGGTCTGTCCCTAGTACGAGAGGACCGGGACGGACGAACCTCTAGTGTACGAGTTATCGCGCCAGCGGTACCGCTCGGTAGCTATGTTCGGTTCGGATAAACGCTGAAAGCATCTAAGCGTGAAACCGGCCCCAAGATGAGGCATCCCGTGCCATTAGGCACCTAAAGGCTCCTTGTAGACTACGAGGTTGATAGGCGGGAGGTGTAAGTGCCGTAAGGCATTCAGCCGACCCGTACTAATAAGCCGTGAGGCTTGACCGGTTCTTCTTACTGCCTTGGTACTCCACGAATATGCGCCCGATTCGCGTCTTCAGTTGTCGATTCTTGGCCCGCGGTCGTCCGCGGGCACCAGGTTTCCGGCGGCACTAGCGAGGTGGCCACACCCGTTCCCATTCCGAACACGGAAGTTAAGCACCTCTGCGGCGATGGTACTGCACCTGCGAGGGTGTGGGAGAGTAGCACGCTGCCGGGTTCTTGCTCGCGCCCGGGCCCGCCGAGGGCCCGGGCGTTTTTTTTGGGGGACGCGGCCCGGCGGTCGCGTCCCGGCAGGGAGCGACCATCAGCGTGGAACAGCGTTCGATTCTCGAAGAGGCCAGGGCCTGGATCGCCGACGACCCCGATCCCGTGACCCGGGAGGAACTCCAGGGCCTGGTGGACCGGGAGGCCCTGGACGAGCTGGGCGAGCGTTTCGCGGCCCGGCTGGAGTTCGGCACCGCCGGCATCCGGGGTACCTTGGGTGCCGGGCCCGGGCGCATGAACCGGGCCTTGGTGCGGCGGGTGACTGCGGGCTTCGCCGCCTACCTCCTGGAGTCCTATCCCGACGCCAGGAAGAGGGGGATCGTGGTGGCTCGGGATGCCCGCCACCTCTCGGCAGAGTTCGCCCGGGACACCGCCGCCGTCCTGGCCGGAGCCGGCATCCCCGTCCACTACTTCGACGATCCGGTCCCCACCCCGCTCTGCGCCTACGCGGTGACCGCGCTGGAGTCGGCGGGGGGCGTGATGGTCACGGCCAGCCACAACCCGGCCGCGGACAACGGCTACAAGGTCTACTGGCGGAACGGGGCCCAGATCATTCCCCCTCACGACGCCGGCATCAGCCGGGCCGTGGACGCGGTAGGAGCGGTCCGCGACCTCCCCTTCCTGGAGGAGGCGGCAGCGCGGGAGGCGAACCTCTTCCGGGAAGTCCCCGCCGCCGTGGGGGAGGCGTACCTGGCGGCCCTGGTGGAACTGCAACGACACCCGGAGATCCCCAGGGACCTGCGTGTGGTCTATACCCCGCTCCACGGGGTGGGCGGGCGCTGGGCCACCGAGGCCCTGTCCCGGGCCGGATTCAAGCAGGTCCATGGGGTCCCGGAACAGATGGACCCGGATCCGGATTTTCCCACCGTGCGCTTCCCCAACCCCGAGGAGCCGGGGGCCCTGGACCTGGCCCAGGCCCTGGCCCGGGCCGAGGGGGCGGATCTGGTCCTGGCCAACGACCCGGACGCCGACCGCCTGGCCGTGAGCCTCCCCGGGCCGGACGGGACCTACCGGGCGCTCTCCGGGAACGAGATCGGGGTCCTGCTGGCGGACTACCTGCTGACCGAGAACCCCGGAACCGGGGAGCAGGCGGTGATGACCACCATCGTCTCCACCAGCCTCGTGGAGAAGATGGCCGCCGACCGGAACGTGCACTACGCGGAGACCCTGACCGGGTTCAAGTGGATCGCCAACAAGGCCATCGAACTCCGCGGGCAAGGGATCCGGTTCGTGTGCGGGTTTGAGGAGGCCCTCGGGTACACCGTGGGCGAACTCGTCCGGGACAAGGACGGCATGGGGACCGCGGTGGTGTTCGCTGACCTCGCCGCCTTCTGCCGGGCCGGCGGCCGGACGGTGCTCGATCGCCTGGAAGCCGTCTACCGGAAGTACGGACTGCACGCCAGCCGGCAGAAGAGCCTCACCCTGCCCGGCACCGAGGGCACGGAGCGCATCGCGCGGATCATGGAAGGGTTGCGGCAGCATCCCCCGGCCACCGTGTCCGGGGCCGCGGTGCGCCGGCGCTGGGACCTTGCCGGCGGCTCGATGATCGACGTGGAGTCCGGCGACGAATCCAAGGTGGACCTTCCCGCGAGCAACGTGCTCGGCTTCGCCCTGGAAGACGGTTCGCGAATCCTGGCCCGTCCCAGCGGAACCGAACCCAAGATCAAGTTCTACTTCGAAGTCGTGCAACCGGTCCCCGAAGGAAGAAAGCTCAACGAGGCGCGCACGCGCGCCGAATGGAAACTGGACCGGTTGACCGAGTCGTTCCTGAAGCTGGCCGGAGTCGACGCGTAAACGCCGCGTGTCCAACCGTTAACATATTGTATTACAATACGTTAAGTCCGGCCCCCCCGGAGGGCCCGGCGCTTTTCCTGCCGGCCGTCCGGACTACTTCTCCGGCACGCTCTCCGGGTGAAGTTCCCGGGCCAGTTCCCGGCTCCGCTCGTGGATCTCGGTGATGACCCGATCCGCCTCCTTGGGGTCCACCGTTCGCTCGTTGATCAGCTTGTCGGACAGTTCGGTGGCCTCCACGGCCAGGCCTTCCCGCAACCGGGAGGGATTGGCCCCGTACCAGTGGTCGGCGTCACGCAGGTCCATGGCCGCCGCCTTCAGGTCGTAACCGGCCGAGATGTCGTCGTGCTTGAGCCAGTGGCGGCTGGCCCGGTCCGCGTGATGGAGGGCCAGGGCCTGGAGATCGCGGGCGAAGATCCCCCGGATACGATCCGGGGGCACTGCCTTTTCCTTCTTGAGTTCGATCCCCAGGACGCGAAGCGAGTCGGCGTCGGAGAGCAGGAAAGTCTTGATGGTCGGTTCGCTCCTGGCCGCCGCCATGTGGGTGAGGGCCGAGAGCTTGAGCAGGTTCTGGCCGGCCGCGGGGAGCTTCCCGTCCTTCAAGTCCTGCATGGCCGCCCGGCTCTTGAGCCCGGGCTCGTCGGCCAGGTAGCTGGACCAGATGTGCTCGTCGATCACGATAAAGTCGGCGGGGGGTGGGTTGTCGTTCTGGATGAGAACCGGGGGTTCGGGCTGGAGTTCCTTCCGGATCTGAGCCCGGGCCGGCGGGCCGGAGAGGATCAAGACCCCCAGCGCCGTGAGCAGGCCGAATCGAAATCCGCATCGGAGCTGCATGAATGCCTCCTTCCAAACACCGCGCACCCTTTCAATACCCTGCGGAGCGGCGGTTGCATCCGGATACGGGAGAAGGGGGGGGCGGAAGGCGGAGGGAGAGGGGAACTCGAACCCTTTCAATCGGAGTTCGAGCGGCGAACCGCCCTGTAGGCGCGGCCGGGGAGGGGCGTTCCCAGCACGTCCTCCAGGAAGACGCTGGCCGCGGCGACCTTGGCCAGGTTCACGCCGGTTTCGATTCCCATGCGATCCAGCAGATACAGGAGATCCTCGGTGGCCAGGTTGCCGGTGGCCCCGGGGGCGTAGGGACACCCGCCCACCCCGCCGGCCGAGGTGTCGAAGACGTGGATCCCCATGTCCAGGGCCCGGTAGCAGTTGACCAGGGCGGTGCCCCGGGTGTCGTGGGCGTGGAGCGCCAGCCGGTCCGCGGGGAACTCGCCCAGGAGCAGGGTGAAGACGGCCTCGATGCCGCCCGGGGCAGCCACCCCGATGGTGTCTCCCACCGAGAATTCCCGGACCCCGATCCCGTCCAGGAGGCGCACCACCTCCAGCACCTTCTCCGGAGCCACCGGCCCCTCGTAGGGGCAGCCGAAGCAGGTGGAGACGTAGCCCCGGACCCGGATCCCCTCGATCTTGGCCCGCTCGGTGACCGGGCGGAAACGCTCGATCGACTCCGCGATGCCCGCGTTGGTGTTCTTCCGGTTGAAGGTCTCGCTGGCCGCGGTGAAGACCGCGATCTCCCGGGCTCCAGCCGCCAGCGCGCGCTCCAGTCCCTGCAGGTTGGGGACGAGCACCGGGTAGCGAACGCCAGGGGCCTTCCGGATCCGCGTCAGAACCTGGTCGCTGTCCGCCATCTGGGGGACCCACTTGGGGCTCACGAAGGCGCCGGCCTCGATAACCGGCAGCCCGCTCTCCGAGAGCAGGTCCACGAGGGTGACCTTGGCCGAGACCGGGATCACCGCGCCCTGGCTCTGGAGCCCGTCCCGGGGCCCGACCTCCACCACGGTGACGCGGCGGGGGAGGCTCACGGCTCCCGTACCTCGGCCAGGGGAGCCCCCGCCTCGACCTGGTCCCCCTCCCGGGCCAGGAGTCGGCTCACCGTCCCCGTCCGGGGGGCGCGGATCTCGAGCTGCATCTTCATGGCCTCCACCACCAGGAGCGGTTGGTCGATCTCCACCGTGTCGCCCTCGGCCACCAGCACCTTCTGCACCTGCCCCGGCATGGGGGAGGAGAGGTCGCCGGCGGGCCGGGCCCGCCGGGAGCGGCGTCCCCGCTCCAGGGTGAACCGGTAGGTGCGGCCGCGGTAGCGCACCCAGATCGTCTCCCCGTCCCGCGCCCCCTCGGCGGGATGGAGAGCGCCGCCGGCCTGGGTGGTGAAGGCGCCGCCGGGGAGCCGCTGCACCTCGACCCGGTACTCGGTGCCGTCCTCGGCCACTACGTCCACCACCCCCGGACCCTTCCGCCGGGTCAGATGAACCTGTCCGTCGAATCCCAGCCGGATGTCCATGGTCAACGCCTTCCCAGCGGCGTCCAGTCGCCGATCCGGGTCCAGGGGGTCGAGGCCCCGGTTCCGTTCCGGGGGAGCACCCGGGGGTCCACCGCCACCGACGCCTCGGCGGCCAGGGCCAGGGCCTCCGGGGGCGGCACCTGTCCCGCGCCCCAGGCGGGCAGGTGCTCCTCCAGGAAGCCGGTGTGCAGCCGCCCTTCGTTCCAGGCGGGGAGGGCGAGGACATCCTGCAGGAAGTCCACGTTGGTGCCGACCCCCAGGATCAGGGTGTCGCCGAGCGCGGCCCGGAGCTTGCGGGTGGCCACGTCCCGGCTCTCCCCCCAGGCGATGATCTTGGCCAGGAGGGGGTCGTACTGGGTCCCGACCTCGCGCCCCACGGCCAGCCCCGAATCCACCCGCAGCCCCGGCCGCGCCGGGTGGCGGAGCCGCAGCACCCGCCCGGTCTGGGGCAGGAACCCGGCCCCGGGATCCTCGGCGTAGACCCGGGCCTCGATGGCGTGTCCCCGCGGGCGGAGCGCCCCGGGATCGAAGGGGAGCGGCTCCCCGGCCGCGGTCAGCACCTGGGCCGCAACCAGGTCCACCCCGTACACCATCTCCGTCACCGGGTGCTCCACCTGGAGCCGGGTGTTCATCTCCAGGAAATGGAATTCGCCCTCGGTGTCGAGCAGAAACTCCACCGTTCCCGCGTTCCGGTAGTCGACGGCGCGGGCCGCCTCCACCGCCGTCCGGCCCATGCGCTCCCGGAGTCCGGCGTCCACGGCCGGGGAGGGGCTCTCTTCCAGGATCTTCTGGTGGCGGCGCTGGACGCTGCACTCCCGCTCGCCGAGGTGGAAGAGGTTCCCCGCCGCGTCCCCGAACACCTGCACCTCGATGTGCCGGGGCCGCTCCAGGTAGCGCTCCAGGTAGACGGTGTCGTCCCCGAAGGCGGCCCGGGCCTCGTCCCGGGCCAGGCGGACCGCGCTCGCGAAATCCTGGGGACGGTGAACCACCCGCATCCCCTTGCCGCCGCCTCCGGCCGAGGCCTTGATCAGGACCGGCCAGCCCATCTCCTCGGCCGCGGCCTGTAGCGCCCGGTCGCCGGCCCCCGGCTCCTGGAAGCCCGGGACCACCGGGACCCCGGCCGCGGCCATGGCTTCCCGGCTCCGGGTCTTGGAACCCATGATCCGGATCGCTTCCGGCGGCGGCCCGATGAAGGTGATTCCCGCCGCCTCGCAGGCCTCGGCGAAGGCCGCGTTCTCCGAGAGGAACCCGTAGCCGGGGTGGATGGCGTCGCAGCCGCTCGTGCGCGCGGCTTCCAGGATCGCCTCGGTCTTGAGATAGGACTCGACGGCCGGGGCGGGACCGATGCAGTACACCTCGCCGGCGGCGAAGGCGTGGGGGGCGTCCCGGTCCGCTTCCGAGACCACCGCCACCGAGGCCACCCCCATCTCCTCGAGCGTCCGCAGCACCCGGACCGCGATCTCGCCTCGATTGGCGACCAGGACCTTGGTGAACATCAGGAGGTCGCCTTCCAGGAGGGGGGCCGCCGTTCCAGGAAGCTCCGGATCCCTTCCTGCCCTTCGGGGCTCACCCGGGCCCGGGCGATGGCATCGGCGGTGATCCCGGACACGTCCTCCGGGGTGAGGCCGGTGACCTCGGGGATGAGCGACTTGATCCGGGCCTGGGCCCGGGCCCCGCCGGCCAGCAGCGCCTGCAGCACCTCGGCCACCGCCGCGTCCAGCCCCTCGGCCGACGCCACGCGGTGGATGAGCCCGAGTTCCAGCGCCCGCCGGGCGTCGAAGCGCTCGCCGGTCAGGAACAGGTGGCGGGCGGCGGCGGGACCGATGCGGGCCAGGGCGAAGGGGGAGATGACCGCGGGAAGGATGCCCAGGCGCACCTCGGTGAACCCGAAGACGGCGCTCTCGGCCGCCACCGCGATGTCCACCACGCAGACCAGGCCCACCCCGCCCCCCAGGGCCGCGCCGTGGATCCGTCCCACCACCGGCTTGGGGAGCGCGTTCCAGGCCCGGAACATGGCGGCCATGGCCAGGGAATCGGCCACGTTCTCGGCCTCGGTGTAGCCGGCCATGCGCTTCATCCAGTTGAGGTCGGCCCCGGCGCAGAAGGACTTCCCCTCCCCGGCCAGCACCACCGCCCGCACCGAGTCGTCGGTGCCCAGGGTGTCCGCGATCTCGGTGAGCCGGGCGATCAGGGCGTCGTCGAAGGCGTTGTGGAGGTCGGGCCGGTTCAGGGTAACCCGGGCCACCGGGCCTTCCCGCTCCAGCCGGACGGTGTCGGTTCCGCTCATGCCCGCCTCCTCACATCCGGAAGATGCCCATCCGGGGTTCGTCCCAGGGGCCGTTGTAGGACGCGGAGATGCCCAGGGCCAGGTGTTCCCGGGTCTCGGCGGGGTCGATCACCCCGTCGTCCCAGAGCCGCGCCGTGCTGTAGTAGGGGCTCCCCTCGCGCTCGTACTTCTCCAGGATCGGGTTCATGAACTCCTGGCGTTCCTCGGCCGTCCAGGATTTCCCGTAGCGGTGGAGCTGGTCCCCGGTGACCTGGGCCAGAACCATGGCCGCCTGCTCCCCGCCCATGACCGAGATGCGTGCGTTGGGCCACATGAGGAGCTGCCGCGGCTGGTAGGCCCGCCCGCACATGCCGTAGTTCCCGGCCCCAAAGGAGCCGCCGATGACCACGGTGAAGCGGGGGACGGTGGCGTTGGCCACCGCGTGCACCATCTTGGCCCCGTCCTTGGCGATGCCGCCCGCCTCGTAGGTCTTGCCCACCATGAAGCCGGTGATGTTCTGGAGAAAGACGAGGGGGATGCGGCGCAGGTTGGCCATGGTGATGAAGTGGGCGGCCTTCTGGGCGCTCTCCGAGAACAGCACGCCGTTGTTGGCCAGAATCCCCACCGGATAGCCGTGGAGCCGGGCGAAGCCGGTGACCAGGGTGTTGCCGTAGTTCTCCTTGAACTCATGGAATCGGCTCCCGTCCACCAGGCGGGCGATCACCTCGCGTACGTCGAAGGCCTTGCGGAAGTTCTCGGGCATGATGCCGTAGATCTCCCGCGGGTCGTAGAGGGGATCCTCCGGCGGCTCCAGGCCGTCCGGCTCATGCTTGGTGCGGTTCAGGTTGGCCACGATGGTGCGCACGATGTGCAGCGCATGCGCGTCGTCCTGGGCGTAGTGGTCGGCCACGCCGCTCTTGCGGGTATGGACGTCGGCGCCGCCCAGGGCCTCGGCCGAGACCTCCTCGCCGGTGGCCGCCTTCACCAGGGGCGGCCCTCCCAGGAAGATGGTGCCGGTGCCCTGCACGATCACCACCTCGTCGCTCATGGCCGGCACGTAGGCCCCGCCGGCGGTGCAGGAGCCCATGACGGCGGCGATCTGGGGGATGCCCAGGGCGGACATGCGGGCCTGGTTGTAGAAGATCCTCCCGAAGTGGTCCCGGTCCGGGAACACCTCGTCCTGCAGGGGCAGGAACGCGCCCCCGGAGTCCACCAGGTACACGCAGGGGAGCCGGTTCTCCAGGGCGATCTCCTGGGCCCGCAGGTGCTTCTTCACCGTCATCGGGAGGTAGCTTCCGCCCTTCACCGTGGCGTCGTTGGCCACGATCATCACTTCCAGCCCCGAGACGTGGCCGATCCCGGTCACCACGCCCGCGGCGGGAGCGGTGTTCTCGTAGAGACCGTGGGCGGCCAGGGGGGAGAGTTCCAGGAAGGGGGTGCCGGGATCCAGGAGCTTGACCAGGCGGTCCCGCACCAGGAGCTTCCCCTGCTCCAGGTGGCGGCGGCGGGATTTCTCCTTTCCCCCTTGGCGGGCCTCTTCCACCTGCTCCCGGAGTTCCTCCACCAGGCCCTGCATCCGCCGGTGGTTGGCCCGGTATTCGGGGGAGGTCGTATCGATGTGGCTGTCCAGGACGTCCATGGAATCTCGCCGGAAGAGGGTCCAGGGGTCAGGGATGCGTGGCGGCCCGGATCACGGCCGATCCAGGCTAAACGCGTGCTGAAACGGGTTTTATAAATCGAGGCCCGTAGGATAGCATTCACCGCCTCGGATTGACGAGGGCCGAGGGGGGCCGGCCGAGGGGCCGGCGAGGGGCGAAACCAGGGCGGCGAGGAGCATGGATACGGTGGACACCGGCGGCATCACGGTCCTGGCCAGGGACCTCCGGAAGCGGTTCGGCGGGGTGACCGCGGTGGACGGGATCGGCTTCGAGACCCGGGCCGGGGAATGCTTCGGGTTCCTGGGGCCCAACGGCGCGGGCAAGACCACCACCATGCGCATGGTCGGGGGCTCGAGCCCGGTGGGCGGGGGCACCCTCCAGGTCCTGGGCCTGGACGTGGCCACCCGGATCCGGGAGATCAAGCGCCGCCTGGGGGTAGTGCCTCAGGACGACAACCTGGAGCAGGACCTCACCGTGCGGCAGAACCTCCAGGTCTACGGACGCTACTTCGACCTGCCCCGCGCCGTCCTCGCCGGACGGGTGGAGACGCTGATCGACTTCGTGCAGCTCCGGGACAAGGCCCCGGTCAACGTCCGCTACCTGAGCGGGGGGATGAAGCGACGGCTCCTGGTGGCCCGGGCGCTGATCAACGAGCCCCGGATCGTGATCCTGGACGAGCCGACCACCGGCCTCGATCCCCAGGCCCGCCACCTGGTCTGGGAGAAGCTGCGGCGGCTGAAGGGAGAGGAGCGCACCCTGCTCTTGACCACCCACTACATGGAGGAGGCGGAGCAGCTCTGCGACCGGCTGGTGATCCTGGAGCGGGGGCGGATCCTGGACGCGGGGCGCCCCCGGGACCTGGTCAAGAAGCACGTCTCGCGCGAGGTGGTGGAGGTGACGGCGTCGCGGGCCATCCGGGAGCGGGTGGTGGCCCACGTGGAGGGCAAGGTGGCCGGGTACGAGATGCTGGAGGAGAAGGTGCTCCTCTTCACCGACGACTCGGAGCCGCTCCTGCGGGATCTGATCGGCCAGAAGCTGGAGCGGACCGAACTCTACGCCCGGCGGGCCACCCTGGAGGACGTGTTCCTGAAGCTCACCGGCCGGAGCCTGACCGAATGAACGGCACGGTCCTGGGAATCTCGCTCCGGGGGGCGTTCCACGTCTGGCAGCGGAACCTGACCGTCTACAAGAAAACCTACAAGATCAACATCCTGCCCAACTTCTTCGAGCCGGTCATCTATCTGGTGGCCATGGGCATGGGGTTGGGCGCCTACATCCGGGGCGACATCGAGGGCTTCAGCTACCTGCAGTACATCGCCCCCGGGCTCATCGTGGCCAGCGCCATGAACGGCGGCACCTTCGAGACCACCTACAACATCTTCGTCAAGATGCACTTCGGGAAGACCTACGAGGCGGTGACCGCCACCCCGGTGAACGTGGAGGACGCCATGGTGGGGGAGATCCTGTGGGGGATCACCCGCGGCATCATATACGGGACCATCTTCTTCCTGGTCACCGCGGTGATGGGACTGGCGTCGGGCTGGACCTCGCTCCTGGTCCTGCCGGTGATCGTGCTCACGGCCTGGATGTTCGCGGGCATGGGACTCCTCTACACCAGCTACGTCAAGATCATCGACGCCTACTCGTACTACTACACCATCTGGCTCACCCCGCTCTTCCTGTTCAGCGGCATCTTCTTCCCGGTGGGCGGGTTGCCGCCCTGGGCCCGCGTCGCCGCCTGGTTCACCCCGCTCTACCACTCGGTGAACATGTCCAAGGGGGTGCTGCACGGCACCTGGGGACAGGGCACCTGGATCGATCTCGCCTGGGTGGTCGGCGTGGCCACCGTGACCTCGACCTGGGCCGTGCTACGGTTGAGGAAGAACCTCCTGCGCTGACCGCGGGAGGCCGGAGGGAGGAACACCGTGGCCTTTGGTTCGGCTTCGGATCGACCCGCTGCGGTGGAGCGGGCGCTCCGGTTCATCCGGGACCCCCGGACGGACCGTTTCGAGGACGTGGCCCTGGACGTCTTCGCCACCCAGTTCGAGCGGAATGCGCCCTACCGCCGGTTCTGCCAAAGCCGGGGAGTGGGTGCGGTGAAGTCGGTCGGCGACTGGCTGGGCATGCCTCCCGTCCCCACCGCCGCCTTCAAGGACGCGGGCCTCACCACCGCCCCCGGGACGCACACGTTCCTCACCAGCGGCACCACCGGCGGCGCCGGACGCCGCGGCCGGCACGTTCTGCCGGACCTGGACCTCTACCGGGCGTCCTGGGAGGCGCCCTTCCGCCGGCACCTGCTCCCCGACCGGCCGGGCATCCGGATGCTCTGCCTGGTTCCGTCGCCGGAGACGGCGCCGGAGAGTTCCCTGGGCTTCATGATGGGGGAGGCGGTGGCGCGGTTCGGATCGCCGGGGAGCGGGTTCTTTCTGGAGCCGGGGCGTGTCCGGGTCGAAGCGCTGGAGGCCGCGGTGGCCAAGGCCGGGGAGCCCGTGCTGGTGGCGGGGACCGCCCACGCGTTGTCGGCCTGGATGGAGGCGCGCGGCGCGAGCGGCGCCCGGGAACTGCCCGCGGGGAGCCGCGTCATGGACACCGGGGGGATGAAGGGACGCGGCCCCGACCGGCCGCGCGAGGAGACGGTGGCCCGGCTGGCCGCGGCGTTCGGCCTTCCCGGGACCCACGTGGTGGGGGAGTACGGGATGACCGAGCTGTGCTCGCAGTTCTACGAGCCGGTGCTTCGGGAGGCGAGCGCGGCCGCGGACGCGCCTCCCGCCGGACGCCACTACGTGGGTCCTCCGTGGACCCGCGCCCGGGTCCTGGATCCGGACACCCTCCGCCCGCTCCCGGCCGGACAGCCCGGCCTCCTGGCCGTCTGGGATCTGGCCAACGCCTGGACCGTCTCGGCGGTGGTGACCGAGGACCTGGCCGTGGAGACGCCCGCCGGTGGGTTCCGGCTCCTGGGCCGGGCCACGGGATCCGACCTCCGCGGCTGCTCACTGGCCACCGAGGAGCTGCTCCATGGCTGAGCCGACCGCGGTGGTGAAGGAACTCCGGGACGGCGCCTTCCAGCTCGCGGCCGCGAGCGACGACGCCGTCCTGGACGGCCTGGCCGCGGCCCTGGATCTGTGGCGCGGCGAGACCGGCTTCGCGGCCCGGGCCGCCCGCGCCCTGGCCGCGGAGTCCGGGCAGAGCGAGGCCATGCTGCGCTTCGGGCTGGACCGGCTGGTGGCCGCGCACCCGCGGGAGGCGCTCAGGCGCTGGCTCACCGACGCCCGGGTGGAGGCGGCGCGCCTGGCCGCCGCCGCCCACCCCGAGGGCGCGCCGCCGGCGCTGGCCACGCTGCGCGGCCCCACGGTGGTGGCCCAGATCCTGGCCGGG
>Ga0307424_1000458_pt1 | contig 21682 bp, 19 predicted proteins | sample SalMarWE160320MG_FD_202157 | JGI IMG/M metagenome (GOLD analysis project Ga0307424, IMG submission 202157) | Salt marsh sediment microbial communities from the Plum Island Ecosystem LTER, Massachusetts, United States - WE1603-20 | ecosystem: Environmental > Aquatic > Marine > Intertidal zone >... | reverse complement strand
GTGCCGGCCACGAGGGAGCGCCGGGTCTGGGTGGTCGATCGACCCGGCTCGGTGCAGTCCGAGATCCGTGTCGGCCACGTGGGCGTCGAGCGGTCCAACCCCGACGTCTACGCGCTTTCGGTGTTGAACACGCTCCTCGGCGGGGCGTTCACCAGCAGGCTCAACCTCAACCTCCGCGAGCGGAACGGCTTCACCTACGGGGTCCGGTCGCGCTTCTCGCTGAGGAGTCGCCCCGGCTCGTTCCAGGTGAGCACGGCGGTGGCCGGCGACGTCACGGCTCCGGCGGTCCGCGAGATCCTGGGGGAGCTGGAGCGGCTGGTCGAGGAGGGCCCCATCGACGACGAGGTGGTAGCTGCGCGCGACTACATCGCCGGTGTCTTCCCGCTCCGCCTCGAGAGCACCGGGCAGGTCGCCAGCCGCATCGTCGAGCAGGTCGTGTTCGGGTTGCCCGAGGACTACCACAGGACGTATCGGGACCGCATCCGCTCCGTCACGACCGACGAGGCACTGGAGGTGGGCCGCCGCCACGTCCGGCCGTACGAGGCCCAGGTCGTCGTGGTCGGCGCCGCCGAGGTGGTCGCTCCGGCGCTCGAGCAGCTCGCCGTGGGCCCGGTCGAGGTCGTGTCCGTCGGGTAGTCCGGCGGGGCGCGCCCCGCCACATTCGTGCAACCGTATCCGCCGGCCGTCGTATCCAACATTGAAGCGAGCCGGGACGCGGATGGACGCCACCCGCCACTCCTGGAGGAATCCGTGCGCGAAGAAGCGGAGCCCGGCCGGCTCGCGAGCCGGATGGTCCACGACGGACGCATCGTGAAGCTGAGCGTCGACACGGTGCGCTTTCCGGACGGGTCGTCCGGCGAGTTGGAGATGATCCGTCATCCGGGTGCGGCGGCGATCCTGCCCGTGCTCGGATCGGTGGACGAGGAGGACCCGGAGGTCCTTCTCCTCAGGCAGTACCGCTACGCCGCCGGCGGCTACATCTGGGAGGTCCCCGCCGGGTTGCCCCTGGGGCCCGACGAGCCGTGGGAGGCCTGTGCGGCCAGGGAGCTGGAGGAGGAGACCGGTCGTCGGGGATCTCGCTTCGTCGCACTGACGCGGATCCTGACCACACCGGGCTTCACCGACGAGGCGATTCGCCTCTTCGTGGCGGACGGCCTCGAGGAGGGCGTCTCGAATCTGGACGACGACGAGTTCGTGGAGGTGGAGCGGTTCCGCTTCTCGGAGGTCGTCGAGATGGTGCGTAGGGGAGACATCGTGGACTGCAAGAGTGTCGCGACGATCCTCTACGCCGCTGCGTTCGTCGTGGGGCGGGGGAGAGCGGCGCCGTGAAGCGGCCTGCGCGCCGTGTCCCATTTTGCTCCGTTCGGACGTCATATAGATGGGACGGGGCGGCGGACAGGGCGCGTGGTGCGGCGGTTCTTGCGAGGTGGCACGCGCCGTGCATCGCTGGTACGGGTGGAGGGCGATACTGCCAAAGCGGCGGACCGACCCCCCGGGAACGCGAACAGAGAGGTGACGACGTGGCCAGGCAGAGCACCAAGCGCAGGGGCGCCGTCCGGCGCGAGCCGGGCGAGGCGTCGGAGCACCGCCGCCGCCTGAAGGAGATGTCGGACAACGACGTCGTGAAGACGTCGCTCGAGGGCGATGCGCGGGCGTTCGGGGAGCTCGTCAACCGGTACGATCAGCGGCTCCTGAACTTCGTGTACCGCACGATCGGAGACCGCGAGCGGGCACAGGACCTCGTGCAGGAGACGTTCGTCAGGGTCTACCGGCACCTGGAGCGCTTCGACCAGACGAAGAAGTTCTCCACGTGGATCTACACGATCGCCAGCAACCTGGCGAAGAACGAGCTGCGCAACCGCTCCCGGAACCCGCTCGTGCTGTTCCAGACCATCAAGAAGAACTGGGACGCCGACCACCGGCCGCTGGAGTGGGAGGACACGCAGTACAAGCCTGACGATCTGTTCCGCAAGCGCCACCTGAGGGAGAAGGTCGAGGAAGCCGTCAAGCTGCTTCCGGAGCATCACCGCATCGTCTTCGTCCTCCGCGAGCTGGAGGGGAAGACCTACGAGGAGATCGCGGACATCACGGGATGCAACCTGGGCACCGTGAAGAGCCGCCTGAACCGGGCGCGCAACAACTTCGCCCAGATCATCGCGCCGATGATCGACTGACCCTGCCTGGGGTGGAGGGGACGGGGGCAGCCCCGCCGGCTCTCGAGCCGGCGGGGCTGCGGTGTCGATGGGGCCCGTTCGTGATGGAACCCGCCCGGCGGAGTGGCAGTATCACCCGACGAACATCGGTCCGTCGGACCATCGCATCCGTTGGTGAACAGGGCGCAGGAGGGCTCAGCCTTCATGACTTGCGCGGAATTCGTCGAAGGCTTCTCGGAATACTACGACGGTACCGCTCCCGAGGCGCTCGTCCGGGAAGCCGAGGGCCATCTGGAGCGTTGTGCGTCCTGCCGGAGGTACCGGCGTGTCATGGAGCGGGGCGCAGAGTTGCTGCGTGCCCTTCCCGGGCCCGAAGTCAACGAGGACTTCGTCCCCCGCCTGCGGCACCGCCTCTACCACGTCGACCAGGAGCCCTCGCTCCGGGGCCACACCACCTCGGGGACGACCGCCCTTGCGCTGATCGGCATGGCCCTCCTCCTCGCCGCGGCCGCATGGTCTCCGGCCCTCTGGCAGGGCGTGCCCACCGTCGAGCTGGCCCCCATCGTCGTGTCGCGGCCACACTCCATCGTCCGCCTGCGCGCACTCGACTCCTTCCCCGGCCGCTTTGGCCAGAAGACCCCCCGGGTGTTGCAGGCCGGGCTGTGGGACGACGCGCCGGCGCTGCTCTTCCAGCGCTCGCGTCTCTATCAGCGCTACGAGGCGACCTCCGCGATCAGACGCACCGGGCTTGAGCAGGACCGGTAGCCGGGCCGCGCCCGACCTGCCCGCGTCCCTGGCCGGCGCCAGGGGCGGCGCGTTCTACCTGCACGGCGACGACGAATTCCGAAAGGAGGAAGTCGCGCGCGCGTTGGTGGAGGCCCACCTGGACCCGGCCACGCGTGACTTCAACTTCGACCCGCTGCGGGGCTCCGAGGTGGACACGGAGACCCTAGCCTCGGTGCTCGGCACGCCGCCGATGATGGCCGAATGGAGGGTGGTCGTCATCCGCGAGGTCGAGGGGCTGGCCTCGAGCGCGCGCTCGCGAGACATCCTCCTCCAGTTCGTGGCCGCTCCTCCGCCGGGTCTGGCGCTCGTCCTGTCCTGCACGGTGCCCCAGGGCTCGAAGGCGAAGTTCTACCGGGAGTTGGCGCGCACCGCGCGCTCCCTCGAGTTTCAGCCGATCACCGCGGCTGACGTCCCGGGATGGCTGATGGTCAGGGGCCGCGACCGGTTCGGCATCGAGATCGACGTCGACGCCGCACAGGCTCTGGGCGCGGCCATCGGCCCGAACCTGGGTGTGCTCACGCAGGAGATGGAGAAGCTGAGGGACTTCGTCGGGCAGCGCGCGCGGGTCACGGTCGCCGACGTGGAGGCGGCGGGGACGTCCCTCCCCTCGCAGGATCGCTGGCGCTGGTTCGACCTGGTGGGCGACGGGCGCCAGGAGGAGGCGCTCGCCACCCTCGGCGTCCTGATGGGACAGGGAGAGAGCGGCGTGGGGCTGGTCATCGGCCTGACCACGCACTTCCTGCGCCTCGGAATCGTGGCCGAGGGCGGCGCGGGCGCCCTGGAATCCGTGCTCCCTCCGCACCAGCGGTGGCTCGCCAAGCGCCTGGTCGCGCAAGCCCACCGATGGCGACCCGAGGAGATCGACGACGCCCTCGAGGGCCTGCTGCGCGTGGATCGTCTGCTCAAGGCGAGCCCGCTGTCCGACGAGCACCACGTCGAGGAATGGCTGCTGGGTCTGCTGGCCCGGACGGCGGCGGCATGACGCGCTGGTTCCGATGGGCGCTCGCGATCGCCCTCCTCCACCCGGCGGCCGTCGCGGCCCAGCAGCAGCCCCTGACGCTGGACAACGTCGAGGAGCTCGCGCGCATGGGCCGCACCGAGAGCGCCAGGGAGGCCCTGCGCCGATGGTGGGACCGATCTTCCTCGGAGGCTTCGCGGAGAGACGCGCAGCGCGCGCTGTGGCTGCGCGGCAGGCTCACCATGGACCCGGGCGAGGCGGCGATCGACTTCCGCCGCCTGGTCGTCGAGTACCCGGGAGGGCCTTACTCCGACGTGGCTCTCCTGCGTCTGGCACAGGCCGCGTTCGCCCAGGGGGACTCGGCGCAGGCGGCGCGGGACGTCGGACGGCTCGCGCAGGAATACCCGTCGAGCGCGGTTCGACGGGAGGCGGAAGCGTGGCTCGCCTCGGCCGGATCACCGCCGCCTCCCCCCGCACGCACGAACCGGGCCTCCCCGCCCGACGTGAGGCCCCCACCGGGGGCCGCCGCCGTGGGTCCCTTCTCCGTGCAGCTCGGGGCATTCGCGGACCGGGGTCGGGCCGAGGCGCTGCGTCGCCGGGCGGCGGAGGCGGGTCTCGACGTCCGCCTCGCGACCCTCCCCGGCAGCGAGCTGGTGAGAGTGCGCGTCGGGAGGTTTGACTCTTCCGAGGAAGCCCATGCCATATTGGAGCGCGTGCAGGGCCTGGGCTTCACGACGACCGTAGTCAGGGACGCCAATCGCGAGGAGCGGTCCGGAGGATGAAACGGCAGCAGACGGAGCGGGCGCAGTGGTCCGTCCTTCTCGCGGAAGACAACGATGACCACGCGCTTCTCATCGAGATGGCGCTGGAGCGCGCCAGCCGGCTTCCCGTCGAAGTGCATCGTGCCCGCAACGGGAACGAGGCGGTCGAGCTCGTCCAGCACATGACGCCCGACCTGATCCTCCTGGATCTCAAGATGCCGGGCCGCACGGGGCACGAGGTGCTGGAGACGGTCAAGGCAGACGAGATCCTGCGCCGGATCCCCGTGGCCGTCCTGACGTCGTCCGATCGCGACGAGGATGTCGCACGGAGCTACGGGCTGGGCGGGAACCACTTCATCACGAAGCCCGAGGACCCTGCCGAGCTCGAGGTCAAGCTGCGCTCGCTCCTGAAGAACCTCGAGGAGCTCCCGTCGGTCCGGCGCGGGACCGGCGGGCTCGATCCGACGGCCATCAGTGCGGAAGGTCCGGGCAGCCTCGAGCTGCGCACGGCCCTGCTCTGGACCAGCGTGGTGGTGGTCCTCCTGGCGCTCGCGGTCTTCGCGTACGCGCTGGGCGTCTTCTGATCGACGATCCGCCGGGACGCTAGCGGACCGTTGGTACGCTACACCCCCGCGAGGACCCGCTCCATGCGTGCGCGCACGTCCTCGGCCAGAGGACGCATGTCGTCGCGGCCGGCCACGCCGAGTTGCAGCACAGGGTCGAGGATCGACACCACCGTGGTGCCCGCTTCCTCCCCTTCGTAGACGACGACGTTGCAGGGTAGGAGCAGCCCGATGTCCATCTCCTCGGTCAGGGCGCGGTGCGCCAGGGGCGGGTTGCACGCCCCCAGGATCCGGTACGGCCGGAAATCCACGTCGAGCTTCTGCTTGAGCGTGCTCTTCACGTCGATCTCGGTGAGGACGCCGAACCCTTCCTTCTTGAGCGCTTCACGGACGCGGGCGTCGGTCTCGTCCACAGGGGCGTTCACGATCTTCTTCAGGCCGTAGGCCAGATCCGTGCTCATCGCTGCTCCACTCGTTTCCGGGTGCGGCTCCAGCACCTCTACCCGACAAGAAGCTACGCGATCACGGACCGCGCGGTAGGTGGACACGGGGTCGCGACCCCCCTCGCGATCGACCGATGGTCGTCCCGAACGCTTGTGGTGAGCGGGTGGAACGCACGATGTTGCAGCCAGTCCCCGCTCCCCCTCTCCCCGCCCGTGGCGCACCCATGAGCACGGAAACCGAGCACGACGCCGGCCGCGGCCACGGATTCGGCACCGGTCCGGTCTTCCTGGCGAGCATCAGCACGATCCTCGGGGCCATCATGTTCCTGCGGTTCGGCTACGCCGTCGGAAGCGTCGGGCTCCTCGGCTCCCTGCTCATCATCCTGGTGGGGCACGCCGTCACCGTGCCCACCGCGCTGGCGATCGCCGAGATCGCGACGAACCGCCGCGTCGAGGGAGGCGGAGAGTACTTCATCATCTCCCGTTCCTTCGGTTCCACGATCGGAGGGGCCATCGGACTCAGCCTCTACATGTCGCAGGCGATCTCGGTGGCGTTCTACATGATCGCGTTCGCCGAGGCGTTCAGCCCGCTGGCGGGGTGGTTCGAGTCGGCCGTCGGCCTCGCCTTCGATCCCCGGTTCGTCTCCCTTCCCGCCCTGCTGGTCCTGTTGGGGCTCGTGCTCACGCGCGGGGCGGCGCTGGGCGTGAAGGCCCTGTGGGCGGTCGCGGCCATCCTCGCGGTCTCCCTCGCGCTCTTCTTCCTGGGGACGCCCCCCCCCGACATCCGGCCGTCCCAGACGGCGCTGGTTCCGAGCCTGGCGACCCACGATCCGTTCATTCTCGTGTTCGCGATCTGCTTCCCGGCCTTCACGGGGATGACCGCGGGCGTGGGCCTGTCCGGCGACCTGGCGAATCCGCGCCGCTCGATCCCCCTGGGGATCATGTCGGCGACGTTCACGGGGATGATCGTCTACGTATTCGTGGTCCTGAAGCTGGCGACGTCGGTGGACGCGGTGTCTCTGGTGAACGACCAGCTGATCATGAGCCGGATCGCGCTGTGGGGGCCGATCATCCCCATCGGCCTCGGCGCGGCGACGCTGTCTTCGGCCATCGGCTCGATCCTGGTCGCGCCGCGCACGCTCCAGGCCCTGGGCGGCGACCGGGTCGTGCCCGTGGAGCGGCTGAACGGCTTCCTGGCCACCGGGCTCGGCGATACCAACGAGCCGCGCAACGCGACGCTGGTCACTTCGGGGATCGCCGTCGTGTTCGTCCTGCTCGGCTCCGTCAACCTGGTGGCACGGATCGTGTCCATGTTCTTCATGGTCACGTACGGGGCGCTGTGCGCGATCTCCTTCCTCGAGCACTTCGCGGCGAGACCCTCGTATCGCCCGAGCTTCCGGTCCAAGTGGTACCTGAGCCTGTTCGGCGCGCTCATGTGCCTGATGCTCATGCTGCAGATGGACCTGATGTACGCCATGCTGGCCATCGCCGTCATGGGCGTGCTCTACCAGGTGATCCGGCGCAGCCGGGGCGGGGTGGACGACCTCGCTTCGATCTTCCACGGCGTGATGACGCAGGCCACCCGGTACCTGCAGATCCGCCTGCAGAAGACGCCGGCCGACGACTGGCGGCCCAGCGTCATCATGGTGACGCCGCGCACCTTCGACCGCTCTTCGCCCGTGCAGGTCCTGGAGTGGCTGTGCCACCGCTACGGGTTCGGCACGTACCTGCACTACATCCCCGGACTGCTGGAGCCGGGAACCTACCGGGAGAGCCGGGAGGTGCAGGCGCGTCTGGTCCGGTCGATGGAGGAGCGCAAGGGCGCGATCTTCGTAGACACGATGATCAGCCCGTCCATGGCGTCGGCTCTGGCGCAGAGCCTGCAGATGCCGGGCGTGTCAGGGATGGAGAACAACACGATCCTGTTCGAGGTGGGTGGACACGATCCCCCGGAGGTGCTCGACGAGGTGATCGACGGGCTGCTCCTCGCCGGGGTGCCGCGCATGAACCGGCTCGTGCTCCGACACGGCGACAACTTCTTCGGCGCGCGCAAGTCGATCCACGTCTGGCTCACGTGGCACGACGCCCGCAACGCGAACCTCATGGTCCTGCTGGCGTACATCCTCCTTGGACACCGGGACTGGCACGGTGCCGAGATCAGCATTTTCGCGGCCTATCCCCGCATGGAGGTGAAGCAGCGCTCGGAGGAGCTGCGCGACATGATCGAGGACGGGCGCCTTCTCATCGCCGAAAAGAACGTCATGGTCATCCCCACCGACGAGGCGACGGACTACCAGCGCCTGGTCGAAGCCCGCTCCACCTCGGCGGACCTGGTCCTGATGGGCTTCACCGACCGGCGCCTGCGGGCGAAGGGGAAGGCGCTCTTCGAGCGGGCCCCCGCGTTGCGTGACGTCCTCTTCGTCTCCGCGGAGGAGACGATCTTCATCGATTGAGCATGGCGACCCCCGACGACACTCCACTCATGCAACAGTGGCGGGAAGCCAAGTCCCGCCACCGTGACGCGCTGCTGTTCTTCCGGGTGGGGGACTTCTACGAGCTCTTCCACTCGGACGCGGAGGAAGGGGCGCGCCTTCTCGGCCTGACGCTGACGTCCCGCAACAACGGCGCGGCGGCGCGGGTGCCCCTCGCCGGCGTGCCCGCCAAGGCGCTGGACGAGTACCTGGCCCGATTGGTGAAGCTGGGCCGCCGCGTGGCGATCTGCGATCAGGTCGAAGACCCGGCTCTGGCGAAGGGCATCGTGCGGCGGGAGGTCACCGAGACGGTCACGCCCGGCACGGTGGTGTCCGACGCGCTCCTCTCCGAGCGGCGTAACAACTACCTCGTCGCGCTGGTGGCGGAGGGCGACGAGGCCTGGGGGATGGCCGCCCTCGACGTGTCCACCGGCGAGCTGACCGCCCGCCACGTGCCGGCCGACGAGCTGGAGGCTGAGCTCGGTCGGCTCGAAGCCACGGAGCTCCTGCTGCCGCGCACGCTCGAGGACGCGAAGGTCCGCGGCCTGGTGGAAGGACCCCTGCGCACGCACCGGGACGACTGGATGTTCGAGGCCGACGTGTGCGCGGATGCGCTCCGTCGAGCCTACGCGATCCAGTCTCTGGACGGCTTCGGGTTCGAGGCGTTGGACACCTCCATGATCCGGGCCGTCGGCGCGCTCGTCCAGTACCTCGCAGAGATCCGTCCGTCCGGCGTGAGCCACCTGCGCCCCGTGCGCATCCTGCGTCCCGGACACGCCATGCTCCTCGACGAGATGACGCGGCGCAACCTGGAGCTCGTGGAGGCGCTCCGGCCGGGCGAGGAGGGCGGCACGTTGCTCTCGGTGCTGGACGAGAGCGTGACGGCGATGGGCGCCCGCCTCCTCCGGCGCTGGATCCTCGAGCCGCTGGTGGTGCCCGAGGAGATCTGGCGGCGGCAGGAGGCGGTCCGCGAGCTGCACGAGCGCCCGGAGCTGCGTGCCGCCCTGTCCGACGCGCTGAAGGGCGTGACCGACCTCGAGAGGCTCGCGGGCAAGCTGGGTATCGGACGCGTGGCCCCGCGCGACCTCCTCGGCCTGCGCCGGTCGTTGATGCGGCTTCCCGTCCTGCGAAAGGCAGGGAGCGATGCCGCGGCCGAGCTGTTGCGCGAGCTCGCCGCCGATCTCGACTGCCTCGGGGACGTCGCCGACCTCCTCGACCGCGCGATCGCCGAAGACCCGCCCGCAACGCTCCAGGAGGGTGGGGTCATCCGCGAGGGGTGGTCGGCCGAGCTGGACGAGCTGCGCGACGTGCGTGACGGTGCGGTCGACTTCATCGCCCGCCTGCAGGTGCGCGAACGGGAGCGCACGGGCATCACCTCGCTCAAGGTCGGCTTCAACAAGGTGTTCGGCTATTACCTGGAGGTGACCCGGGCGAACCTCGACCGCGTGCCGGACGACTTCGTGCGCAAGCAGACCCTGACCAACGCCGAGCGCTACTTCACGCCCGAGCTGAAGGAGTGGGAGGAGAAGGTGTTCGGGGCGGAGGACCGCATCGGGCAGCTAGAGGCCGAGCTGTTCGCGGAGGTTCGTGCGCGCCTGGGCGCCGAGGTGGCGAGGCTCCAGGACACGGGTGGGCGACTGGCCACCCTGGACGTGCTCACCACGTTCGCCCGGGTCGCCGAGCGCCGCGGCTACGTCCGCCCCGAGGTGCATACCGGCTTCGAGCTCGAGATCCGGGCGGGCCGCCACCCGGTGGTGGAGACGATGATGCCGCGCGAGGAGTTCATCCCGAACGACCTCGTGCTGACGGACGGTGGGTGGATCGTCATCCTGACCGGGCCCAACATGGCCGGGAAGAGCACGGTCCTGCGCCAGGTGGGTCTGATCCAGCTCCTCGCCCAGGTCGGCTCCTTCGTGCCCGCAGACGCCGCCCGCCTACCTGTCACCGACCGGATCTTCACCCGGGTGGGCGCGTCGGACAACCTTGCGCGGGGTCAGTCCACGTTCATGGTCGAGATGAGCGAGACCGCGGCGATCGTGCACGGAGCCACGCGGCGCTCCCTCGTGCTCCTGGACGAGATCGGACGCGGCACCTCGACCTACGACGGGGTCTCGATCGCGTGGGCGGTCACCGAGCACATCCACGAGCGGCTGGGTGCGAAGACAATCTTCGCCACGCACTACCACGAGCTCACCCAGCTCGGCGACCTGCTGACGGGCGTCAAGAACATGAACGTCTCCGTGCGGGAGGTGGGCGAGGACATCGTGTTCCTGCGCCGGCTGGTGGACGGAGGCGCGGACCGGTCGTACGGGATCCAGGTGGCGCGCCTGGCTGGGCTACCGGAGGGCGTGGTCGCGCGCGCCCGGGAACTTTTGGCGGAGTTGGAAGGAACACATAGCCACGGAGGGGAAGGCCTCGGCAGACGTGGGGCGCATCGACCCCGCTCGGAGCCTCCCCCGGATCAGCTTTCCATCTTCCAGGTGGAGCATCCCGTGGTGGCCCGTCTGCGTGCGCTGGACCCCGACGCCCTCACGCCACGGGAGGCCCTGGCCCTCCTGTACGAGCTCGAGAAAGAGGCGAATTCGTGAGAGGCTTCGACCGCTTCAGGCAGATCCTGAACCCGGCACGTGGTGCGCTGGCGGCAACCGTGGCGCTCGCCCTCGGATGCGGTGGGGAAGGGCAGATCGAGCAGCCGGCCCCGCTCTATGGCGACGTCCCGATCGACTACCCGATCAGGCTGTGGGACCAGGGGATGGAGGGAGAGACGCTGCTCCGTGTGCGTGTCACGGACACGGGCCAGGTCGACAGCGTCGAAGTGATGGAGTCATCAGGTCAGCCCGCCTTCGACTCGGCCGCCGTGAGCGGGGCCAAGGACCTCCGCTTCCGGCCTGCACGGAAGGGTGGCAAGCGCATCGAGGTGTGGGCCAAGGTGCCCGTGCACTTTTCCAAGCGCCCCCGACCCGACACGATCGGGGGATTCCCCACGACGGACCTCCCCGAGCAGCCTATCCGGCCGCGTTCGTGACCGTGACGGGGGTCTCCCCGGTCGTGAGCGGCACGAACCAGGACAGCTGGCTTCCCGGACCCATCCCGAACAGGTCCGACACCGCCTGCGTCTCACCGCTGGTCGTACGGGCGACCAGACGCGCCCAGCAGTTCAGGCGCACGTAGTCGGCGGGAATCGTCAGCGTCGCGGAGCCCTTGCCCGGAACGACGCCGAGGCGGAAGAGGCTCGCTTCGCGCACCAGGTAGACGGTGACGTCGTGGAATCGGTCGTTGCGCACCTCCACCCTGGACGGCTCGGGTGCGGGCGCACGGCGGTGGAAGGGGTTGGCTGTGGCGCACCCCGCCGAAAGGGCAGCGGCCAGGGCCAGGATCGGGAACATGCGGGAGGGAGGCAGGTGGCGCATGGATCGCCTCCGGACGGGCGTGTCACGACCGCGTCGCATGAGCGGTCGACCCTTGAAATATGCAGCGACCGACGCTCTCCCTGCGTCGGGAGAAGGAGCAGGGCTCTGTAGGAATCTTCCCCCATGCCCGGAATCCCCTGGATTCCCGCGTCCCCTCTCGCCAGGTTCCCCTCGTTCCTTCGAGTCCAGACCGGAGCCGTCCGCATGTCCGAGCGCCATCGCCGTCCCTACGACGACGTCCTCCAGATGGTCGGATGGACCCCGCTGGTCCGTCTGAACCGGGTGACCGATGGGTGCCGGACCGCCGTCTTCGGAAAGGCGGAGTTCATGAACCCGGGAGGCTCGGTCAAGGACCGCATCGGCCTCGCGATGATCGAGGCCGCCGAGCAGGACGGAAGCCTGCGCCCCGGAGGGACGATCGTGGAGGGCACCAGCGGCAACACCGGCCTGGCGCTGGCGATGGCGGGCGCCATCAAGGGCTACCGCTGCATCTTCACGATGCCGGACAAGATGAGCCAGGAGAAGGTGAAGCTGCTGCGCGCCTTCGGCGCGGAGGTGGTGATCACCCCGACCGCGGTTTCGCCGGACCATCCGGAGAACTACGTCATGAAGGCCAAGGCGATCGCGGCGGACACCCCCGGCGCGATCCTGGCCAACCAGTTCTACAACCCGGCCAATCCGGAGGCCCACTACCGCACCACCGGGCCGGAGCTGTGGCAGCAGAGCGAAGGCAGGATCACGCACTTCTTCGCGGGCGCGGGGACCGGGGGCACGATCACGGGGACGGCGCGCTTCCTCAAGGAGAAGAACCCCGCCGTGCGCATCGTCGGCGTGGACCCCGAGGGATCGATGATCGCGCCCTACTTCAGGACGGGCGAGAAGATCGAGGGACACCCCTACAAGGTCGAGGGGCTGGGGAACGACAAGATCCCCGGCACGCTGGATCTCGAGCTGGTCGACGACTACGTGACCGTGAGCGACCGCGACTCCTTCGTGATGGCCCGACGCCTGATCCGGGAGGAGGGCCTGTTCGTCGGGGGCTCGTCCGGGCTGATCGTCCACGCCGCCGTCCGGATGGCCCGGGAGCTCGACGATCCCGACGCCTTCGTGGTGGCGGTGCTGTGCGACTGGGGGGAGCACTACCTGAGCAAGGCCTTCGACGACGAGTGGATGAGGGAGAACGGCTTCCTTCAGCGCGCGAAGCACCGGAGCGCGCGTGAGATGCTCCGGGCCAAGGAGGGCGACGCGGGCGTGATCACGGTGGAGCCCTCGACTCCGGTGCGGGTCGCCCTCGGTACGATCACGACGCACGACATCGGCCAGTTGCCGGTCGTGCGCGACGGCGAGTGCGTGGGCTCCCTGGCGGAGGGCGACCTGATGGCGCGGGTGATCGCCCGGCCCGAGCTACTGGACGCGTCCGTCGAGTCGGTGATGGACGCACCCTACCCGGTCGTGGACGGACTCGTCGACGCCGACGAGGTGACGCGGCTGCTGCAGCGGGGCAATGCGGCCTGCCTGGTTCGGGAGAACGGAGCCCTCGAGGGCATCGTGACCCGCTACGACGTCGTTCGTGCCCTGACCGGCGCGGGGCCTTGAGGTCCGGCGTGCGACACCCGGGCTGCGGGGGTGCCCCGTGAGGATCGCGGTCCTCATGGGGGGCACGTCCGACGAGCGCGAGGTCTCCCTCTCCTCCGGCGCCCAGGTGGCCCACGCGCTCCGCGAAGCGGGCCACGAGGTGGTCGCCGTGGACACCGTGCGCGGCGTGATTCCCCCGGCGGAGGAGCGCCGCCTGCTGACCGAGGGGGTGCGCGCGGCCCCACCCCTCCCTTCCGACCTCGAGCGCCTCGACGAGGGACACACCGTGGCCCTGACCCGCGACCCCGACGTCGGCGACGTGGACGTGTTCTTCCTGGCGCTCCACGGGGGATCGGGAGAAGACGGGACGATCCAGGCGCTCTTGGACGTGGCGGGCGTCGCGTATACGGGGAGTGATCGGCTGGGCTGCTCCCTCGCCATGGACAAGGAGGTCACGAAGCGGCTCCTGCGCGACGCCGGGGTGCCCACGCCCGACTGGATGACCGGCGATCCCGCCGCGGACGACGTGATGGACGCCCTGGGCCTCCCGGTGATCGTGAAGGCCGCCGGGGGAGGGTCGTCCCTGCGCCTCGTCCTCGCCCACGACCGGGTGGAGCTGAGCGAGGCGATCCAGGCCAGCCGCGGTTGGAACGACGTGGTGCTGTTCGAGCGATACGTGAAGGGCCGTGAGCTGACGGTCGGGATCCTCGGCGACCAAGCGCTTCCGGTCGGCGAGATCATCCCGGCGCACGAGCTGTTCGACTATGCGTGCAAGTACCAGCCCGGCCTCGCCCAGGAGATCTTCCCGGCCGATCTCCCCGCCGACGTGGCGCGCCGGTTGCAGGAGCTCGCGCTGCGGGCGCATCGGGCACTGAGGATGCGCGACTTCTCGCGCGTGGACTTCGTGCTCGACGAGGCGGGGACGCCCTGGTGCCTCGAGGCAAACGCGCTTCCGGGGATGACCGCCAACAGCCTGGTGCCCAAGGCCGCCCGCGCCGCCGGGATCGGGTTCCCGGCGCTGTGCGACCGCCTCGCCGCCCTGGCTTCGGCAAGGAAGAAGGGACCACTTTCGTAGGGATGGGTGGTGGCGGGGGCCCTGTCGGCCGGCGGCGGCGGGGCCCGGAACCTGCCGGGTGAGCAGGGGTTTTGACAGACCACCTCCAGAGGCAAGGAAGACACGGTTCGGCGATGGCCTATTCGACCAGGAGCTTCGGGTTCGGCGGTATGCTCACCCCTGTGGTGAAGCGGCTGCTGATCGCGAACGTGGCGGTGTTCGCCGTGATGCTGGTGCCCGGCGTCAACCGCGTCGCCATCGACTGGTTCGCCTTCCAGCCAACCCGGGTCTTCATCCGGCCCTGGGGCGTGTTCACCTACATGTTCATCCACGGCGGCTTCTGGCACGTGGCCCTGAACATGCTCGTGCTGTTCTTCTTCGGCCCTCCCCTGGAGAGCCGGTGGGGCGGGCGGGAGTTCTTCAAGTACTACGTGATCTGTGGGCTCGGCGGGGTGGCGCTCAGCTACTTCTTCCTCCCCGCGGCCGTGATCGGCGCGTCCGCCGCCATCTACGGCGTCATGCTGGCGTTCGCCATGAACTGGCCGAACGCCCCCATCTACGTGTGGGGGATCTTCCCGGTGAAGGCCAAGTGGCTGGTGGCCTTCTTCTTCGCCATGAGCCTGTTCTACTCCCTGGAGCCGGGTGCCGGGGGCGGGATCGCGCACCTGGCGCACCTCGGCGGCATCGTGACGGGGTTCATCTACCTCAAGAGCGACTGGCGGGGTGGGCAGCGCGTGAAACACGTCGCCAAGGCGGTGAGGGCCCGGCGCCTCGCGATCGTTCCCCGCGAGGATCGTGACGAGAGCGTCGGAGCCGGAGCCTCGACCGACCGGGCCCGGAAGGAGGAGAAGGCCCTCTACGACGCGGTCGACAAGGTGCTGGACAAGATCTCCGCGGAGGGGATGGCCTCGCTCACGCCCGAGGAGCTCCGGCTGCTGGACGAGGTGTCCAAGCGCCACCGCGCCAACTGAGCGGCCCCAGCGCCACCTCCCCCTTGACTCCTGATGGAGATATAGTAATATCTCTATCTCATTGACTGGGGGAGGACCCATGGCGACCGAAACGGAAAGGCTGCTGACGGAGGGCGACGTCGAGGATACCGCGCACGTCCTTCGTTGCCTGGGCCACCCGCTTCGTCTCCGCATCCTGGACGTTCTGGAGAGGGGTGGCGAGGCGACGGTGACCGAGATCTACGAGGCGCTGGGTGTGGAGCAGGCAGTGGCCTCGCAGCATCTCACCACGATGTGGGACAAGGGCATCCTGCAGCGGCGCAAGGACGGCGTGCACGTCTACTACAGCATCGGGGACGAGCGGGCGCTGAAGGTGCTGGCCTGCGTGCGCCAGGCGAACTGCTGAGGAACCCGTAAGAGGCCGCCGGTAAGGGCGGTTTTTCTAGCATCCAACACATATGAAGATATGTATAAACTAATGTCAATGAGCGTGCTGTGCCTGGCTGCGGTGAACGCGGCACCGGCGTGGGCCCAGGAGCGTCCCGTCACGCTCACCGAGGCCATGGCCGAAGCGACCTCCAGCCCCGACGCACAAGCGGCGCGGGCCCGGGCCGAGGCGGCCCGCCAAGGCGGGCGCGCAGCGGCGTCCTTCCTCTGGCCGACGATCGGCGCGGAGGCCGGAATGGTCCGCTCCGACGACCCGGTCGCGGCATTCGGCGGACGTCTGCGGCAGGGACGGTTCACGCAGCAGGATTTCGACCCCTCCGCCCTCAACCACCCCGATCCTCTCACCGACTGGAGCGGCGCCGTGGGTGCCGCCTGGGCGCCGGTGGATTTCGCCGCGGACGCCGGGTATCGAGCCGCCCAGGCCGACGCCGAAGCCGCCGGATCGGGTGCGGAGTGGGCCGTGAAGGCGGCCGCCTTCCGCGCCGAGGTGCGCTACCTCGAGGCGGTGGGTGCCCAGCACCGTCTCGGTGCGGCCGATGCGGCTCTGGAGGCCGCCCGGGCCAACGAGCAGGTGACGACGCACCGGCGTGGCCAGGGCCTCCTGACCGACGCCGACGTCTTACAGGCCCACGCCGCCCTCGAGGGCGCCCGGGCCCGACGCATCGATGCCGGGCGCCTCGTCGCGGACGCACGGGGACGTCTGGCAGTGGCCATGGGCTGGCCCGCCGACGCGGTGCCGGTTCCCACCGACACGATCTTCGCTGCGGGCCCCACACCGGAGGGGGACCTCTCCGGGCGCCCCGATCTGCGGGCGTCCGAGGCGGGGGTGCGGGCGACCGAAGCCCGGCTGACGCAGGTCCGTCGCTCGAGACTCCCGCGCGTGGAGGGCTTCGCCCGCCTCGAGTCGCACTCCGCGTCCGCTTTCTCCGGCGCCGAGAACGACTGGACGGTCGGCTTTCAAGTTCGCGTCCCCCTCTTCACCGGCTTCGCCCTCACGGCGCGCGAACGGGCGGCCGCCTCCCTCCGGGACGCGGCACGCAGCGAGCACGACCAGCGCGTGCGGGAGGCCGAGGCGGAGCTCGAAGAGGTCCGCCGCGGCGTCGACGCAGCCCGGCAGGGCTCCGCAGCCGCGCAGGCGGCGGCCACCGCCGCGACCGAGGCCGCCCGACTCATGCGCAGGCGCTTCGAGGAGGGCCTCCTGACGACCTCCGAGCTCCTGGCCGCGGAGGCGAGGTCGGCGGATCTGACCACCCAGGCCGTGAACGCACGCCTGGCGCTCGACATGGCCCTGGCACGCCTGAAGTTCCTCACCGATACGACGACCCACGACCTCGACGAGGGCATGGACCGATGAAGCGAGTCATCCCGATTCTCACCACGGTGGCGGTGCTGACGGCCTGCGGGGCCGACGAGCCCGGACGGCTGCCGATGGTCACCCAACCGGTGGCCGTGACGGTGTCCGCCGTGCGCAGGGCGCCGACGGTAGAGAGCTTTCCCGCGGTCGTGGCGTCCGAGTGGACGGCGGACATCGCCACGCGCATGAGCGGTACCGTCGAGCGCATGCTCGTCGACGTGGGTGCACGCGTCCGCGCGGGAGACGCGCTGGTTGCGGTCGACGCGAGCGACGTCGAGGCACGCGTGTCCGCGGCGAAGGCCCAGGAGGATCTGGCCAGCCGGACGTTCCAGCGCATCCAGAACCTCCAGCGCGACGGGGCCGCGTCGCAGCAGGAGCTCGACCAGGCGACGGCGGCCCTCGAGGCCGCGCGCGGACAGCGGACGGAGGCCGAAGCCCAGCAGGCGTACGCGGTCGTGCGTGCGCCCTTCGACGGCGTGGTCACGCGGCGCATGGCCGACCCCGGTGGTCTCGCGGTCCCGGGTCGGCCTCTTCTGACCCTCGTCTCCACCGGCGCACTCAAGGTGGTGGCCGACCTTCCCGCCGCCCGTGCGGGCTCGCTGGAGCCCGGCCGCGTCGTGACGGTGCAGGCCGAAGGCACAACCTACCCCGTTCGCGTCACCCGGGTCGTCCCCGCCCTGGGCAGTGGAAGTCGGACCTACCGGGTCGAGGCGGCGTTCGAGCATGCGCCGACCGGCCTGATTCCCGGGACATACGCGCGCCTGGAGGTCAAGCGGGACGGTGAGGGTCCGCGTTGGGTTCCGGCCGACGCGGTCGTGGACCGGGGACAGCTCACGGGCGTCTGGGCCGTGGAGGCCGACACGGTCCGGCTGCGTTGGGTGCGTCTCGGACAGCGTCGAGAAGGCGGGGTCGAGCTGCTGGCCGGACCGGCCGGGATGAACGTCGTGGTGCGACGGCCCGCTCCGGAGCTCGTCGACGGCCAGCCCGTCTCGTCGGCCGCGGAGGAGCCGTGGACGATGCCGGGTGAAGGCGCCGCGCGCGGCGGGGAGGTGGACCGGTGAGGGAGAACCTCGCGGGCCGCCTGGCAGGCATCTTCCTCGAGTCCAAGCTCACGCCGCTCCTCATGGTGGCGGCCCTGGGCGTGGGGGCGTGGACGGTGTCCACCATGCCGAGCGAGGAGGAACCCCAGATCATCGTGCCCCTCGCGGACCTCTACCTCCCGCTTCCGGGCGCTACGCCGGAGGAGGTGGAGAACCGGGCGCTGGTCCCCCTCGAGAACGTGCTCTCGGGCATCGAGGGCGTGGAGTACGTGTACAGCCACGCGGAGCCGGGCTTCGGGCTCGTGACCGTGCGCTACGAGGTGGGCCGCGACATGGAGGCGAGCCTGGTCCAGCTCTACAGCACGCTCATGAAGCACGCGGACCGCATGCCCCCCGGGCTGCAGTTTCCCCTCGTGAAGACCGTGACCATCGACGACGTCCCGTTCTTCACCGCGACGCTCTTCGGCGGCGGGTTGGACGGGGCTTCGCTCCGACGTCTCGCCGACGAGGTACGGGTCGAGCTGGAGTCGGTGCCGGACGTGCGCGACGTGCAGGTGGTCGGGGGCTATCCGCGCGAGGTACGCGTCGAGCTGGACCCGGACCGCTTGGCCGCGTACGGAATCGATCCCCTGCGGGTCGCCCAGCGGTTGGGAGGCGAGAACGTCGAGACCGAGGCCGGCGCGTTCACGCACGACGATCGCGTCGTGCGCGTAGTGGCCGGATCCTTCCTGAAAGATGCCGACGAGGTCGGACGCGTCGTGCTCGACGTGCGGGACGGCGCGCTGGTCCAGGTGCGGGACGTGGCCACCGTGGTGGACGGCCCTGCCGAGGTGAGCCACTACACCTTCCAGTCCACCGGCGCGGGCGGCTGGACGCCGATGGTCTCCGTTGCGGTCTCCAAGCGTCCGGGCGCGGACGCGACCGAGCTGGGCCGAGCGCTCGAGGCACGCCTCGAGGAGGCCCACGGTCGCCTGGTGCCCGAGGACGTCACGATGGAGGTGACGCGCAACTACGGCGAGACCGCGCACCACAAGGTCCTGACATTGCAGGAGCACCTGGGGCTGGCGGTCCTGTCGGTCGGGCTGATCATCCTGCTGACGATGGGGTGGCGCAGCGCGGTGGTGGTGATGGTATCGGTGCCGCTCACCTTCGCCCTCACCCTGTTCGTCTACCAGATCCTGGGTTACACGCTGAACCGGGTCACGCTGTTCGCCCTGATCTTCGTCACCGGCATCGTGGTGGACGACTCGATCATCGTCGCCGAGAACATGGAGCGGCACTTCAGCATGCGGGATCGGCCGCTTCTCGCGGCGGCGAGGGCAGCCGTGGACGAGGTCGGCAACCCCACGATCCTGGCCACGCTGACGGTGATCGCCGCGGTGCTGCCCATGCTGTTCGTACGCGGCCTCATGGGGCCGTACATGAGCCCCATGCCGGTCGGCGCCACGGTGGCCATGCTGTTCTCGCTGGCCGTCGCGCTCACGATCACGCCCTGGCTCGCGTACAGGCTGCTGGGCGGCGCCCACGCCCATGGGGAAGGCGAGGCGTACGCGCTCGAGAAGACGAAGATCTACCGGTTGTACGCCTCGCTCATGCGACCGCTGCTCGCGCGCCCCGCCGCGATGTGGGGGGCGCTCGCGACGGTCACTGTGCTGCTGCTGGGGGCGGGCGGCATGTTCCTGACCCGTTGGGTCCAGGTGAAGATGCTGCCCTTCGACGACAAGAACGAGGTGCAGGTCATCCTGGACCTTCCGGAGGGAACGCCCCTCGAGGCCACGCTCGCGCTCGCCGAAGACGTGGGCAGGGCGGTGGGGGGTGTCGACGAGGTGGCCGACGTCCAGATGTACGCGGGCGTGGCGGCTCCGTTCAACTTCAACGGAATGATCCGCCACTACTACCTGCGGCAGGGCTCGAACGTGGCCGACCTGCAGGTGAACCTGGTGGACAAGGGCGAGCGGGCCGCCCAGAGCCACGACGTGGCGCGGGCTCTGCGTCCGATCGTGGACGAGATCGTCGCCTCCTCGGGAACCGGCGCGCGCGCCAAGGTGGTCGAGGTTCCGCCCGGACCGCCGGTGCTGGCCACGCTGGTGGCGGAGATCTACGGTGACGACCGGGTGGAGCGGGAGCGTGTGGCGCGCGAGGTGATGGACCGCTTCGAGGCGCAGGAGAGCGTCGTCGACGTGGACTGGTCGCTGGCCGCGCCTCAGCCCGAGCTGCGCATGGAGGTGGACGCCGAGAAGGCCGCGCTCTCCGGCGTGGCCAAAGAGCAGGCGGTGGGCGCGCTCCGCCTGGCGCTCGCAGGCCAGGTGGTCACCCACCTGTCGGCGCCCGAGTCCCGTACCCCGGTGCCGGTGCGCGTGCAGCTCGGCGAGGCCGACCGATCGGGCATCGACCGGCTGGGGCGCACGCCCGTCGGGTCGATGACCGGAACCATGGTGCCCGTCGGCGAGCTGGTGCGCACGACGGAGACGACGCGCCCGCAGGTGATCGATCGCAAGAACGGCGAGCGGGTCGTGTACGTGATGGCCGAGGTCGCCGGGGAGGAGGAGAGCCCGGTGTACGCGATCCTCGACATGGAGAAGCAGCTCGACTCGATCCGGGTGGCGGGAGACGCCCCGCTGGGCAGGCTGTTCGCGCGCCAGCCCACGGCGACCGAGCGGCCCGTGATGAAGTGGGACGGGGAGTGGCAGATCACCTACGAGGTCTTCCGCGACCTTGGGATGGCCTTCGCCGGGGCGCTCGTGCTGATCTACGTCCTCATCGTCGCATGGTTCGGCTCGTTCACCACGCCCCTGGTGATGATGGCGGCGATCCCCCTCACGCTCATCGGCATCGCGCCCGGACACCTCCTGGCGGGCGCGTTCTTCACGGCGACCTCGATGATCGGGATGATCGCGCTGGCCGGAATCATGGTGCGCAACGGCATCCTGCTCATCGACTACCTCGAGGCGCGTCTGGCCGACGGGCTTCCGCTGAAGGAGGCGATCATCGAGGCCGGGGCGGTGCGGACGCGCCCGATCGTGATCACCGCGGGCGCGGTGGTCATCGGCGCGGTGGTGATCCTCTTCGATCCGATCTTCCAGGGCCTGGCCGTCGCCCTGATCGCCGGGTCCGTGGCCTCCACCATCCTCTCCCTGGTCGTGGTGCCGGGAATCTACTTCCTCATGAAGCGCCGAGGTGAAGCATGAAGCTCGTGATCCTCATGTACCTGGAAGAAGACTCGACGTGCGTGGAAGGCCTCCTGGCCGCGCACGAGGTGGCAGCCTACAGCGAGCTCTCCGTGGAGGGCCACGGCCTGGGCACGGCCGGATGGTACGGGAAGGTGGCGCCGTACCGCTCGCGCATGCTCCTGGCCTTCCTGGCCGCCGCGAAGGCGGACGAGCTCACCGCCGCGGTCGCGACGTGCACGGGGTGCAAGGACCCCACCCATCCGATCCACGCCTGGCAGGTCGACGTCGAGAAGGTCGTCACCTCCGGGCTGCCCATGAACAACGCCAACGCCTGACTCCCTCGGAGACATCGAATGAGCATGCATCGCAAGATCCGGCTGATCGCCGGCACGTTCGTCCTCGCCTCCCTCGCTCTGGGCTGGTGGGTGAGCCCGTGGTGGCTCCTCTTCACCGCCTTCGTGGGGCTCAACCTCGTCCAGTCGTCGCTGACGAAGTGGTGCCTGATGGAAGACATCCTGCGCTGGACCGGAATCCACCGGGAGGCGCG